>RepKanNP_Acetate_BrdU_F21BDRAFT_1000022_pt1 | contig 71904 bp, 63 predicted proteins | sample RepKananBrdUF21B_FD_10624 | JGI IMG/M metagenome (IMG submission 10624)
GATCTGCCGGCGCCAGTATCGAAGCGATTCTGACAGCGCTCGAGCGAGAAGGGCTCGGCTGGGCCAACTCTCCGGCGATCGGTGAGCTGTCCATCGCCGGCGCGCTGGCGATCGGTGCTCACGGGGCAACCTATCCGGCGGTGGGGGAGACGATCACCCCTGGTCAATCGTATGGTTCGCTGAGCAACCTGATCACCGAGATCACGGTGGTGGCGTGGGACGAAGGCATCAATCGGTACGCACTGAAGACATTTCACCGATCGGACGTCGAGAGCACCGCCTTCCTGACCCATCTGGGTCGAACCTTCGTCACCTCCGTGACGCTGCAAGCCGGGGAGAATTATCGGCTGCGGTGCCAGAGTTTCACCGACATTCCGTGGCAAGAACTCTTTGCTGCTCCCGGTTCGCCAGGGCGTACCTACGAGAGTTTCGTCGAGAAATCCGGACGGGTGGAAGCAATCTGGTTCCCGTTCACGCAAACACCGTGGCTCAAGGTCTGGACACCGACCCCGGTCAAACCGCCGGAGTCCCGAGAGGTGAGCGGGCCGTACAACTACTTCTTCTCCGACGCGATTCCCGAAGAAGTCACCACCCCGTTGGGGATGGTGGCACAGGGTCTCCAAGCTGCGACGCCGCTGTTCGGCGCCTCTCAGTTCGGCGCTGTAGCAGCAGGATTGGTGCTGACCGACACCGACGATCTCTGGGGTTGGTCGAAAGACGTTCTGTTCTACCTCCGGCACACGACCTTGCGCGTCGTAGCCGGGGGCGGGGCCGTGATCACCAAGCGGTCCAACATCGGCCGAGTCGTCCACGAGATGACGAGTTGGCTGAACGAACGAATGACGCACTACGCGTCGCTGGGGCAGTATCCCGTCAACATGCCGTTCGAAGTGCGTCTCTGCGGTGTCGACGATGACGGCGAGGTGTTGGTCGACAGCGCCGGAGCGCCGGACCTGTCAGCGGTGCGGCCGCGGGCGGATCGTCAGGACTGGGACACAGCGATCTGGATGAACGTAGTCTCGATTCCCGGCACCGCGGGATTGCCTGCCTTCCTTCGCGAAATGGAACGGTGGATGGTCGCGAACTACTCCGGCGATTACGCGACCTTCCGTCCGGAGTGGTCCAAGGGGTGGGCATTCACCGATCAGGCGGCGTACCAGGACGACGAATTCCTCACCAGCACAGTGCCTGCCACCTTTCGTGCCGGTGGCGACGGGAATTGGGACTTCGCTCTCGCCACTCTCGACGAACACGACCCGCACCGCGTCTTCAGCAATACGTTCCTCGACCGCGTATTGCCACCCAGCTGAATCTCCTACTGCGGAAGCGGTTTGCGCCAACATACGTCGGTGACACGGATACGCTGATTGTTGTCACCGTTCCAATCGACGCTCAGTCCCTGAGTTCGGAGTGCGTCGGCTACCTGGCGCCCGACGGTCTGATCGGTGTGCGCAATCATATGTGCCTTGGCGGTTTCGTCGCCGCCGAAGGCAGCGGCGACCAGCGCGGGATCGAGATCGTGGGCCGGACGAAACGCACTGTAGGACAAGTAGAGATCGGACGGCTCGTCGCCGAGACGCTCCGCATCTTGCATGTGGAAGAACGTGTACGCCCACTGAGCAAAGGGATACCCGTTCTCGTCGGGTTCGGACGGCGTGCGTTCGTCGTCGATTTCGGTAGTGCCGCACTGCATGCAGCAGGTGAAGTTCATCCGGGCCACGATGCCGTTGCGTTCGAGTTCGGCGAAGGCTGCGGAGAGGCGCTCGAAGTCTCCGGGAGCCGTCCACTGGGTCTGCTCCTCGACTCTTCGGTCCCAGACCTCACGCACTACTGCGTCGATCTGTCTGCCGAGTTCGTCGTTCTCGAAGCCGCCCTCGACACAGTCTCGGGCGGCTTCGCAGATTTCGTCGAACGTAGCGAAACCTGGGACTACCAGTTCGCGTGCTTGCTCACGTACGGCGACGATGTCGGCCTCACTGAGCACCGGTGCTGACCGTGACTGTGCAGACCGTGACTGTGCTGACCGTGACTGTGCTGACCGTGACCAGGGCAATCGCATACCGGCACCGTACTGCACCGATCCGACCGTCAGGCGACGTCGGCTGCTGCTTTCGTTTCCTCCTCGTTTGACGGGGCCGGCTTGTTCGGGATGAGCGCCGTGGCGATCAGGCCCACCACGACAAATCCGGCCGCAAGGTATCCGCCGAGTGTGATGCCGTGAGTCATCGCAGATTGGGCAGCGTCGGCGACGAAGGCAGTGTTCGGTGAACCGGCCAGCGAGTCGATGGCGGCGCCTGCGCTGTCGGTGACTGCCCGCGTCAACTGATCAGCCTGAGCTTGGTCGATACCGGATCCGGTGAGGTCGTTGTTCAGCGTCGAATTGAGACTGCTGAAGAAGACCGTGGTGAGGACAGCGATGCCCAGTGCGGATCCGAGTTGGCGGAACGCGCTCTGAATGCCGGAGCCTTGACCGGCGCTCTGCTCGGGAATCTCCTCGAGCACGACGTTGGTCACCTGGGCAGTCGCAAAACCGACGCCGATTCCGTAGAAGAACAGCACTGCGGCGATAGTCCACCAGGGGCTGTCTGTCGCAGCGATGAATCCGAGACCGGCGAGACCGAGCGCTTCGAGAGCCAGGCCGATACGGACCAAGCCCAACGGCGAGACCTTCGATGCCAGCCCGAAGCTCGCACCACTGGCGACAAAGCTGCCGATGGCAATGGGAACCAGCGCGAGCCCTGCCTGGAGGGCGCTGTATCCGAGCGTGAACTGGAGCCAGAGAGGAAGCACCGCAACGATTCCGAACTCGCCGAGTCCGATGATCAGCGTCGCGATGTTGCCGTTGCGGAACGACGAGATGGAGAACAACCGTACGTCCATCAGTGCCCGCGACGGATCGGCGCTGCGGGTGAGCATGGTTTGACGGTAGGCGAACGCACCGAGCGACAGAACGGCGAGAACCAGCGCCACCAGAACCGGCGACGGGCCGCTGGACCATGACAGACCGAATAGATCGAAGGGTTCCTTCGTGGTCAGCCACCCGTACGTTCGTCCCTCGACGAGTCCGAAGGCCAGCAGGCCCAGGCCGGCGATGGACAGTGCCGCTCCGGTGGCGTCGACGCGCCCTGCGGTGCGCGTCGAGGGTGCGATGAACAGCACTGCGCCGATGAGAATGAGCGCAGCAAGCGGAATGTTGATCCCGAATGCCCAACGCCATGAGGCATGTTCGGCAAGCCAGCCGCCGAGCAATGGGCCGAGGGCGGATGCAGCGCCGATGGTGGAGCCCCAGACCGCGAAGGCCTGGCCGCGCGCCTTTCCGGTGAACATCGCGTTCAGAAGCGACAGTGACGTGGGCAGGATCATGGCCGCGCCGGCGCCCTGCAGGAAGCGCGCCAGGATGAGCAGACCGCCGTTCGGCGCCAGTCCGGCCAGCAGGCTCGTTGCGCCGAACACGACGACACCGGCGTACATCGAAGATGCGACGGGCGCCGACCAGGTCGGCAACTCTGCCGACCAGAAGCAGGAGTGCCGCGAACACGATTGCGTAGGACTCTTGGATCCATTGAGCCTGAACGGAATTGATCCCGAGATCTTCGATGATCGAGGGAACTATGACGTTGACGATCGTGGTGTCGACGACGATCAGTGCCACACCGAGTGCAATGGCGATCAGGCCCAACCACTTGCGGGTGGTGGGTGAGATGTTCACGAATAAACCTCCATTGTGAAGTAACTTCATTATGAAGGTATATTTGAGGCGGTAAGTTGTCAACGTGCGCGCTGGGTTCGACCGGCCGCCGTCTGGCACAGGAAAGGTGGGATCACCGAGGTGGAGGCACCGCGCGACATCTCCGTGGAGCGGGAGCGGCTGATGGACGAATTCCGCGCGTACGGTGGCACGTTCACCGAATTCAGCCATCGATTCGCGTCGTGGCTCGGCCTGCATTCCACCGACGCGACTGCCTTGATGGAAATCACCGCTGCCGAGGAGAAGGGGACGCCGCTCTCACCCGCCCGCCTCGGAGAGCGGATCTCGCTGACGTCGGGTGCAACCACCGCGTTGCTCAACCGCCTGGAGAAGGCGGGACATATCGTCCGGACCCGAGAGAATGCCGACCGGCGAGTGGTCACGCTGCACAGCAGTGCGCATGTGCAGGACCTGGCGGACGAGTTCTTCGGGCCCCTTGCCGTGCGACTCGACGCCATGATGGCGAAGTACCCGCCCGAACTGCTCAGTCGATTCGAGGAATTTCTCGTCGACCTTCACTCGACGATGAACGAACATCTCGAGCAGGACAACCGCTGAACAAAGAACGCCGCTCGACTCCGGAGAGTCGGGCGGCGTTCTTTGTGCCGGTGACGGCTACTTGCCGAGCTTGGCCTGCAGGTCGTCGAGAACCAGGCCGGCACCTGTCGGGCCGAGGCCCAGGAACCAGGTCTCGTCGCTCACCTCGGTGGCGCGTCCTTCCTTGACTGCGCCCATGCTGGCCCACAGTGGTCCGGCAACAACCGTGGTCTGGCCCGTGTCGGCGGGATTTCCGTAGCTGGAGTAGAAGATTCGGTCACCCTCCGCCTCGGTGATCGTTTCGGGGCTGACCTCGACGGCCAGTTCGTCGATGTCCTGGATCGCCGGGCGGGGCAGGCCGACGTCCTTCAAGATGACGCCGATGAACGACAGATTGCCGTACAGGCGCAGCTTCCCGGACATGAAACGAACCAGTGAAACGGTCGGGGAGCCGTCGATCGACTCACGTACCTTGTCGGCGTGCTCTTGGTAGTCGTTGAGAACCTGCTCAGCCTTGGTCTCCTCGCCGAGTGCGTCACCGGCAAGGAGGAAGTTCTCCTTCCACGGAAAGCCGGGGCGGATGCTGAAGACCGTCGGAGCGATTGCCGCGAGTTGCGGGTAAAGCTTGTCCTGGCGCAGCTTGCTGCCGAGGATCAGATCGGGCTGCAGTGCGGTGATCGCCTCGAGGTTGAGGTTGTTGGTCGTGCCGACGTCGGGGACACCGACCAACTTGTCCGCCAGGTACGACGGCTGACCGGCGGCGCTTTCCGGGCTGGCGATGCCGACCGGGGTGATCCCGAGCGAGAGAACCTCGTCGAGTTCACCGCTGTCGAGGACGACGACGCGGGTCGGCTTGGCCTCGAGGGTGGTCTCGCCCAGGGCATGGGTGATGGTGCGAGGGAACTCGCCTGGCGCGGCATCGCTGCCGAGCTTCGCGGTTTCCGTGTCGGCGGTGCTGAACAGCTTGCCGCCGGTCGCGACATCGGTGTTGCCGTTTGCGTTGCCGCCGGCGTCGGAAGAGCCGCAGGCCGTAGCGGCAAAAACAGTCGCCAGGGCAACCATGGCGACCCGGACCGACGTGCGGCTCCGGAGAGTGGTGCGTGAGTGCATTAGGCTACCCTACCTTTCGGCTATCGGGCTTGGTCAGGGAGGTATCCGCACCGTTGATGCCAGGTGAGCGGCGCGTCAGGTCTCGCTCAGCGGGACCGCTACGCAATTCGGACTACAGGGTGCGACCAACGTGTTAGCTTCGCGAAAGACCTGTACTGGTAAGCGAAGACGCGTGTAGTGAGGATTTCGATGACCCTGAACATTGCCGATCTGTTCGAGGCCGTTGCCGATGCGATCCCCGATCGAGTTCCCTTGATTCTGGAAGACGTGCGATTGAGCTACGCCGAACTCGAACTGCGATCGAACCGACTCGCTCATCACCTGCAGTCGGTGGGCGTCGAGCCTGGGCAGCACGTCGGTATTCACATGCGTAACTGCGTCGAGTACGTCGAAGCGCTCCTGGCTTGCTTGAAGATCAGAGCGGTACCGATCAACGTCAACTTCCGCTATACCGATGCAGAACTCCTGTACATCTACACCAACTCTCAAATGGTGGCACTGCTGGTCGAAGAGGAATTCGCGCCGACGGCATTGGCCGTGGTTCCGCAGTGTCCGGAGATCACCCACGTGCTGATCGTCGGCGAAGACTACGAGAACGCCCTTGCCGCGCAGACTGATACCCGCGACTTCGGCCCTCGCAGCAACGACGACCATTTCATCATCTACACCGGCGGCACAACCGGAATGCCCAAGGGTGTGGTGTGGCGGCACGAGGACTTCTTCTTTGCCGCCCTGTCCGGAGCGAACCTCAGCGGGCCGCCGCGTCGTAGCCTCGAAGAGGTTGTGGATGCAGCTGTAGCGAACACCAATCCAACTGTGCTGCTACTCATCCCGCCGCTCATGCATGGAGCCGCAATCTATTCACTGCTCACGGCATTCCTCATGGGAGCTCCCCGAGTGCTGACCCGCAGCTTCGATCCGATGGAAGTGTTGCGACTGGTCGAGGCCGAGAAGATCACCGGAATCACCGTCGTCGGCGACGCAATTGCTCGGCCGATCGCCGACGCCATTACCGCAAGCGAAGGGCGCTACGACCTTTCGACTCTCCAACTGATCGGGTCGGGTGGCGCGTTGTTCTCCCCGAACCTGAAAGCAGAGCTGACAACCCGACTACCGGGGTTGGTAATCAAGGATGCATTCGGTGCTTCGGAATCCGGCAACGACGGCGTCGTCGAATTCGGTGAGGACGGTTCCAAGCGAATTCGATCCAACCCCAACATGATTCTTGTCGACGACGAATTCCGTCGCATCGAACCAGGCTCGGACACAGTCGGTTTCATCGCCCGGGCCGGCCATGTTCCCGTTGCCTACTTCGGCGACCCGGCCAAGACTGCTGCAACTTTTCCCGTCGTCGACGGGGTGCGTCTGGCGGTACTCGGGGACATGGGCACGATGGAAGCCGACGGAACCATCGTGCTGCTCGGGCGCGGTTCGATGTGCATCAACTCCGGTGGAGAGAAGGTGTACCCCGAAGAAGTGGAGCAGGCACTCAAAACTCACCCGGCAGTTTTCGACGCCTTGGTAGCGGGCGCGCCCGACGCACGATTCGGCGAGAAGGTCGCCGCGGTGGTGCAGGTTCGACCGGGATTCGAAGATGTTGCGACGGAATCATTGTCGGAGCATTGCCGCACCCACGTCGCCGGGTACAAGATCCCCCGCTCGATCGTGCTCGTACCAACCATCCTCCGCTCGCCCAGCGGTAAGGCCGACTACCGTTGGGCTCGCGAAACCGTAGCGGGAGTGTGAGCAGGTAGTGGTTCCGAAACCTGTATTGGTACTAGTGGGGAGTATGCGTGACTGGGAATGATGCAGGTTCTGGGCATGTTTTTGTCGTCCGAGGACGTCTCGAATCAGTGGACTGGGATGCGGCTGTCGTATCGACGAGCGGCAGCTTCGTGCCGCGTGAGCATTGGTGGCCGGTGCTCGGCCTAACGAGTCCAGTGGAAAGTGCACCGGCCGGGGGCAACCGGGTGCGTTCTTTCCCGAAGGAGGGGCGGCCGGCGTGGCTGTTGAACGTCGCTTCTCGGATATCAGTGTCCTGGCTGGTGGACGGCGTGTACGAGGTCCTCGACGCGATTGCATCTGCCGATATTCAGCCTGGAGGCCGGCGAGTCAAACCACTCATCGCTTTGCCGACCTTCGGAGTCGGTCTAGGTGGGCAGGGGATGGTTCGTGGCCACGTCATCAAGGCGTTGATCGAGGCTGCGGTGGAATGTGCCGACAAATACGACTTCGACATCGCATTCGTAGTTGCCAATGCTGCCGATTACGCCGCGTATCAATCGATTCGGCGGGGACATTTATCGAGCGCTGGTATCCCTCCACAGGTCCAGCAATTGGCAGATAGGCTGCAAGCTGGTGAAGCCTCCTTGTTGTTGGGTGCGGGAGTCAGCATCCCCGCCGGATTGCCGTCGTGGGACAGTCTGCTCGAGGCAATACGGCAGAAGGAACTTCCGGGTGTGAGCAGCGCGGAATTCGCTGAGCTCAATGTCCTCGACCGTGCACAACTTCTGTCGAAGGAGTTGCAAACGGAGGACGACGGATCGAACGAACTCGGCGAACGTGTTGTTCAGCTGACTGGCTCCGATATCAAACCAACGCTGTCGCATTGTCTTCTGGCGTCTCTACGAGTCACGAAAGTTGTTACGACCAACTATGATTCGTTGTACGAACGCGCATTTGAATCAGCGCACGGCGAAAACTCGGTCGCTGTATTGCCGAGAGAAGAAGCTCGCGCGGGGGTTCCATGGGTACTGAAACTGCACGGAGATGTGGCTGACTCGGCCAGCATCGTCTTGAGTCGCCGGGATTTCGTCAGATACGACGCAGAACGACGTCCGTTGGGCTCGATCGTTCAGTCTCTCATGGCAACCGGACATCTCATCGTTGTCGGAGCATCTATGACAGATGACAATGTGCTTCGTCTTGCGCATGAAGTATTGGCGCTCGATGCACGGAACAAGCGCCCACGAATTTTGGGTACCGTCATCACGCTGCAGCGAGACGAGATTCGAACTGCTCTGTGGAAGAACGACTTCGATTACGTTGCTGTTTCAGATTCTTTCGATCAGCGTGTGGCTGCACGCGACCTGGAGATATTCCTGGACAAGCTCGCGACCTTGACCAGTGTCGACGCTCCATATTTGTTGGATACAAGATACAAGGGGTTGCTCGAAGGGGGAGAAATCGATTTGGCAGAAAATTTGCGGGCGGCCGCCGACGCCATCAGATCTTTGCCGCACGAGCACCGAGAGCGATGGAGCAGCCTGGAAGCAGTTTTCGACGAACTAGGTGCTACTCCGTGGTCGCCATCTACAGAGGGAGATCAGAGGGTTTCCCGATCGCGGTCTCAACGACGTTGAATTCGGCTGTCACAGCTGCACTCAATTCGGCTGTCACAGCCAGGGCTCGATCGGCTTCTTCACCCACATGATCTTCTCGTCCGGATGCTCACGCCGAGCTTCGGGACGGTCTGGGTTGGCTGCTGCCCACACGGCTTTCTCGTCGAGCAGTCCGGCCGCGATCGTCCAGGTCTCCCGCGTGCTCGGCGGATTGGCGCCCGCCGCCCGCGCAAGCTTGCGCAGCCGATCGTCGGGCATGTCGAGCAACTCTGCACTACTGATATCGCGATCCCAGGCGAACTTGGCAAGACCGACAGCTTTCTCACGTCGGCTACGGCTCGCCATGTCGTTGTGCGCGAAGTCTGGTTCGGATGCCACGGCTTCACCTTATCGTCAACGAAATCGAGGCCCTCCCGCGTAAGCGGAAGGGCCTCGATTTCTGTTCTTCACTGTCGGGGTGGCGGGATTTGAACCCACGACCTCTTCGTCCCGAACGAAGCGCGCTACCAAGCTGCGCCACACCCCGTGTCGAACCTCGGTTAGCTTACATTACCGAGTCGACTGACATTAAATCCGCAGGTCAGTTGCGTAGAACCGACGCTGGAGACTCTGCGGAACTGTGTGCGGAGACATGCTCCGGTTCGCGCCTGGTCGCCGGAACCAAAGTCAGCAGAGTTGCCTCGGGGCGGCAGCAGAAGCGTGCCGGAGCCCACGGCGAAGTGCCTATGCCCGCTGAGACGTGCAGCTGGGTGTGCGCGCCCCACTTCGATGGTCCCTTGACCCGGGATCGGTCGATCTGGCAGTTGGTGACCAGCGCGCCGTAGAACGGAAGGCACAGCTGACCACCGTGCGTGTGGCCGGCGAGCACCAGGTCGTAGCCGTCGTCGGCGAACCGGTCGAGAACTCGAGGTTCGGGTGAGTGCGTCAGGCCGAGCTTGAGCTGGGCGACGGGATTGGGTGTTCCGGCGACGGTGTCGCAGCGATCGCGCTTCAGGTGCGGATCATCGACGCCGGCGGCAGCAATGCGAATACCGGCCACTTCGAGTTCGCGGCGCACGTGGGTCATGTCCAGCCATCCACGTTCGGTGAACGCGGCCCGCAGATCGCCCCAGGGGAGGGGATCCCCGGTGATGCGCTTGTCCTTGTTGAAGATGTAGCTCAGTGGATTCTTCGCTTTTGGAGCGAAGTAGTCGTTGCTGCCGAAGACGAACAGACCTGGCCGAGCCAACAGATCGCCGAGCGCCTGGACCACTGCCGGGACGCTGCGCTGATGCGACAAGTTGTCGCCGGTGTTGACCACGAGGTCGGGGTCGAGGCCTTCGAGTTCACGCAACCAATTCTGTTTCAACCGTTGGTTCGGCATCATGTGCAGGTCGCTGAGATGGAGGACCCGCAGCGACGACGAACCGGGCGCCAGGACTGGCATCGTCACCTCACGCAGTGCAAATGCATTGCGTTCGATGCCGGATGCGTACCCGATCCCTAGTGCAGCGGCGCCCGCGGCACCAAGTGCGGTGCGGGTCAGATTGGTGCGGAACTGGGAAGACACCTCTCAAGGATACGGGTGTGGCGTTCTTCTGCGTCGCTCTCGCCGCCTTTTACAGCTATTCCACAGAGAATTGTGTCCGGGCGGAGGTAACTATCGGCACGCTCGAAACGCCGAGCGCGTAGCGTTTCCACCATGTCCGACACGACACCATCGCTCAAAGCCACCCTCCGAACCGACATGGTTGCATCCATGAAGGCGAAGGATCCGCTACGTACAGCCACCCTTCGGATGCTCATGGCAGCCATCCAGACCGAAGAGGTTGCCGGTAAGGAAGCACGGGTCCTCACCGACGAAGAAATCATCAAAGTCCTTGCAAAGGAATCGAAGAAGCGCGGCGAATCGGCCGAGATCTACACCGAGAACGGCCGCGGTGAACTTGCCGCGAAAGAGCGCGCCGAAGCTCAGATCATCGACGAGTACCTGCCGACGCCGTTGACCGACGCCGAACTCGTCGACGTCGTCGACACCGCCCTCGCTCAGGTGTCCGAGGAGCTCGGTGAGCGTCCGGGTATGCGTCAGATGGGCCAGGTCATCAAGGCCGCCAGCGCGCTGGCCAAGGGCAAGGCCGATGGCGCACGTATCTCTGCAGCAGTGAAGTCCCGCCTGTAGAAGCGCGCCACCGGAAACCGAAAACGGCCGCGAACTCCGAGTCTCTCGGAGATCGCGGCCGTTCTTGTTTTCAGAGCCGTCAGTTTTCAGAGCCGTCAGTTCGGCGGGGTCCCCGCAGGCGGTGCGGGTTCGCCTCCCGGCGGAGTCGCATCCGGGGGAGTCGCGCCCGGTGCCGGAGCTGCTGGAGCTGCCGGGGATGCGGGTGCTGCCGGAGCCCTTACGGAACCGTCACTGATGTAGATCGTGACGGTCGAACCCGGGATCGCGGACCCGGACGGCGAAACTCCGGTGACCGTTCCCGCGCGTGCTCCGGACGCCGTGGTCACGGAATTGACCGTGAAGCCGGACGCCTGCAACCTCGACGTCGCCGCCGACTGGCTCAGGCCGACAACCTCGGGAACCTGGCCGTTCTGTGATCCCCGTGCGTACTTCTCGTCGATCGGAGGCAGTGAGGTGGGCCCGAAGTTGTTGGCGACCGGGTTCATTGCCGCGAACCAGGATCTCGCCGGTTCGGTACCGCCGTACAGGTTGCCGCTGTAGCAGGGGCGTAGCGGGCTCGAGCAGATCTCGCCGGGTGTCGGGGAGTCGCCGAAGATGTAGACGGCCGCAGCGAGGTTGTTGGTGAAGCCGAGGAACGCCGAGGACTTGTGGGTCTCGGTGGTACCCGTCTTGCCCGACATCGGCAGGCTCCATCCGGCGCTGCTCGCGGCACCGGCAGACGTACCGGCGCCGACGTCGTCACGGCTCATGGCGTTGGCGAGTGTGTCTGCCAAGCCGGGCTCGACGACCTGCTCACAGCCCTGCTCGGTGACGGCCACCGGCTTGCCGTAGCGGTCGAAGACCGAATCGATGGGACTCGGCGGGCACCACTTGCCGTGCGAGGCGAGAGTGGCCGCGACGTTGGAGAGTTCGAGCGGGTTGATCCAGGTGGGGCCGAGGGTGAACGAACCGAGGTTTTGTTCCTTCTGGAAGTCGGCCATGCTGCGCTCGTCGAAGCCCGAGGTGTTGGGATCGGCGTACGAGCGCATGCCGAGACGGACAGCCATGTCGACGGTCGGCGTGACGCCGGTCGCCTCGATGAGCTTGACGAAAGCGGTGTTTGGGGACTGTGCCAGGGCGTCGGTCACGGACAGCGTCGGCGGATAGTTGCCGGCGTTCTCCACGCAGTACGTCGAGACCGGGCAGCCTGCCGCACCACCGCTACCCATGCCCTTGGCTTCGAAGCGCTTGGGCACGTCGAGGGTCGCGTTGATGCCGAGGCCCTTCTCCATCGCCGCAGCGGTCGTGAAGATCTTGAAGACGGAACCCGCACCGTCACCGGCAAGGGAGTACGGCTGCGCCTGGACGGTTTCGTCGGCGTCGGCATTGAGTCCGTACGTGCGACTGCTGGCCATCGCGATGACCTTGTGTGAATCCTGGCCCGGCCTGATCACGTTCATCACGTTCGCGATGCCGTCGAGGTTGGCGCTCGCGTTCGCGTTCAGTCCGGCCTTGGTGGACGCCTGGACCTGCGGATCGAGAGTGGTCTTGATGAGGTAACCACCCTCGTTGATCTGGTCGCGGGTGATTCCGGCATCCGAGAGGTACTTCAGTGCGTAATCACAGAAGAATCCGCGATCGCCTGCAGCGATGCAGCCGCGCGGCAAGTTGTTGGGGGTTTCGAGGACGCCGAGGGGCTCTTCCTTGGCTGCACGGAACTCGTCGGCACGATCCGGAATGTTCGTGATCATGGTGTCGAGCACGGTGTTACGACGCTCGGTCACGCCCTCGACGTTCGTGTACGGGTTCAGCGCGGAGCTGGACTGAACCATGCCGGCCAGCATCGCGGACTGCGGAACGGTCAGATCTGCGGCGTCGACGCCGAAGTAGGTCTGAGCCGCGTCCTGAATGCCGAAGGATCCGTTGCCGAACGGTACGAGGTTGAGGTACCGGGTGAGGATCTCGTCTTTCGTGAGTTCCTTGTCCAGCGTCAGCGCCATCCGGATCTCGCGGATCTTTCGGGCCGGGGTGGTCTCGATGGCAGCGCGGCGCTCGGCATCCGTCTTGGCCACGACCAACAGTTGGTAGTTCTTCACATACTGCTGATCGAGTGTCGACGCGCCCTGCTGCACTTCACCGGTCGTCGTGTTGGTGAGGAAGGCGCGCAGCGTTCCCTGCCAGTCGACGCCCTTGTGGTCGGGGAACCGGCGGTCCTCGATGGAGACGATCGCCAACTTCATGTTGTTGGAGATCTTCTCGCTCGGGACTTCGAAGCGTCGTTGGTCGTACAGCCAGGCAATGGGATTGCCTGCCGCATCGACCATGGTGGACACCGCGGGGACCGTGCCTTCGACCAGTTCGGCCGAGACGTTGTCGACGGTATCGGCAGCGCGATTGGACGCGAATCCGAATCCGCCGGCCACCGGGAACATCACCCCTGCGACCAGGACACCCGCCAATGCGGAGCTTCCGGCGAGCTTCGCCACTGTTTTTGCAATCGACACGATCTACAGAGTACGTGTGCCCACCCATTGGAACCGGTTTCAGTGTTTTGCGGGTGTTCAAAACCTCCTGAACACGCGCTTTGTACTGCCGTACCAAAAAATGCTCCCAACCGTCTTGCGTTAGGGGCGTTCTTTACCTAAATTGTGATCAGTGTGATCGACGTAACACTCGATCACGAATGTGTCTCAGCTTTCACGTGCTATCGCGAGACGGCTGAGATGGTGCGCTGCTCGCCTCATGGCGACGGTCAGACTTTGTAGAGGGGACCCAGAATGTACACAGCCACCCCGAGTAGCCGTTTGGACATCGAGCAGGCCGAGGCACGAATTGCCTGGGTAACTCAGGCGCGATGCCGCGAGGTCGATCCCGACCAACTCTTTGTTCGTGGCGCCGCACAGCGCAAGGCAGCCACCATCTGCCGTCACTGCCCGGTCCTCATGCAGTGCGGAGCAGATGCTCTCGACAATCGTGTCGAGTTCGGTGTGTGGGGCGGAATGACCGAACGTCAGCGCCGTGCACTGCTCAAGCAGCACCCCGACGTCGACTCCTGGTCCGAGTTCTTCGAAGACCAGCGCCAGCATCACTCAGCAGTCTGATCCAGGTCGATCGGGGGATCAGCCCTTACGAGTGAGCTGATCTCCCACCGCGCGCAGCGCCTCGAGGTCCGAGACCTCGAACGGTAGCGACGGAACACCGATCAGCGGCACCCTCGGGTGAGCTGCGGTGAATCGACTCAGCAAGGCGATTTCTCGCTTCGCGATCACTGCCCGATGGGCATGGATGCGGAGAACGGCTGCGGTGAGGGCCTCGGCCTCGGTCGCATTTTCCTTCGCTTCCAGTTTGTCGGCGGCGGTCACCGCATGATCGGCAGGCAGAGCCGTCAACGTCGGGTGAGTGCGGTTGAGAACCAAACCGGCCAACGGCATCGAGTCACCCGCAAGGCGATCGACGAAGAACGCCGCCTCACGGAGAGCGTCGGGCTCGGCCGCTGCGATCACCAGGAAATGAGTCCCCGGCTGACGCAGCAACTCGTAGGTCTTCGTGGCGCGTTCACGGAAACCGCCGAACATCGAGTCGAGCGACTGCACGAATGCCGATGCATCCGAAAGCATTTGGCTTCCCACGATGGTCGAGACACCCTTCAGAGCCAAGCCCATCGCGCCGGCCACGAGCCTGGTCAGGCCACGGCCGGGTGCCGAGAGCAGCCGGATCATCCGTCCGTCGAGGAATGTTCCGAGCCTCTGTGGAGCGTCGAGGAAGTCGAGCGCATTGCGCGAGGGCGGGGTATCGACGATCACCAGATCCCACGCGTCGTTCGACGCCAGCTGCCCCAACTTCTCCATCGCCATGTACTCCTGCGTTCCGGAGAACGATGTGGCAACGGTTTGGTAAAAGGGATTCGCCAGGATCTGCTCGGCCTTCTCAGGGCTCGAATGCTCGATGACCATCTCGTCGAAAGTCCGACGCATGTTCAGCATCATCGCGTGGAGTTCGCCCGTGGCCTCGGGACCCAGCTTCACCGGCTGCGGAGTGTTGTCGAGTTCGGCCACACCCAAGGCCTGTGCGAGGCGACGGGCCGGATCGATGGTGAGGACGACTACGCGTCGGCCCTCTTCGGCTGCCCGCAACGCCAGCGACGCAGCCGTCGTGGTCTTGCCGACGCCACCTGCGCCGCAACACACCACGATCCGGGCCGTCGGGTCCTTGATGATCGCCGAAATATCGAGGGCAGGAGCTGCGCGTCGGCCGGTCCTGGAACTGCCGACCGTCACGTTCTCGGTGGTCTCGGTCATCACACGCCCTGTTCCGTGAGGTATTCGGCCAGCTCGTAGAGCCCACCGAGATCGACGCCGTCTGCGAGGGCGGGAAGTTGCACCCGCGCGCCGTCGATCTCGCGGAGCTTCTCCGCACTGGATTCTTGAGCTTCGAGCACCGACGCGTGCTCGATCGTCTCGGTGAGCAGGCCGGCGAAGTCGTCGTCGGACAGATCGATGCCGACATCGGAGAGCGTCGACCGGATCGAAGCTGCATCGATGTTGCCGGCTGCAGCACCGGAGAGTTGGTCTTCGGGCAAGAACCTCGGGCTGGCGCGGTTGACGATGATGGCACCGAGGTTGAGGTCGTCACGCGCCAGTTCTGCGGCGGCGTCGGCGGTTTCCTGAACGGGCAGCGCTTCGAGAAGCGCAACAAGATGTACGACGGTCTCCGGCGAGTGCAGCAGCCGAACGACGCCTTCACTCTGCGAATGCACCGGGCCGCCCTTGGCGAGGTCGGCCATCGCCTTGGTGACGTCGAGGAAGCTGCCGATCCGCCCGGTCGGGGGAGCATCGACGACAACGGCGTCGTACACGCGTTTGCCGGTTCGATCGGTGCGGATGACGCACTCCTTGATCTTGCCGGTGAGCAGAACGTCGCGAAGGCCTGGAGCGATTGTGGTGGCGAATTCGATGGCGCCGAACTTACGCATCGCCCGGCCGGCGAAGCCGAGGTTGTAGAACATTTCGAGGTATTCGAGGAACGCGGTCTCGATGTCGACGGCCAGAGCCATCACTTCACCGCCACCTTCGGCGGCCGCGACCTTGGTCTCCTGCGGTGGAAGCGGTGGTACGTCGAAGAGCTGCGCGATTCCCTGGCGGCCCTCGACCTCCACGAGGAGAACGCGCTTGCCGCCTTCGGCCAACGCGAGCGCCAACGCGGCGGCAACCGTGGACTTACCGGTTCCGCCTTTACCTGACACAAAGTGCAGGCGGGCCTTCGTCGCAGACTCGGGCCAGGTCCTGCTCAGCTCATCTTGGGATGCAACCACACCGCGAGCCTATAAGTCTGGGGCCGAAGATGTACGCGGGATAGGCTCACCGCATGAGCGAAATAACTTCCTGGGAATACACCGTGACTCCGTTGCTGGTCCACAATCCGAAGGCAATTCTCGACAACTGGGGTGTCGACGGCTGGGAACTCGTCGCCGTCCTGCCGAGCGCGTCGGGCGAGCAGCACGTCGCGTACATGAAGCGTCCGAAGGGCTGAATCACATGGCAGAGGCAACACAGACCTGGTCGGAGCGTCTCGCCGAACTGGGCATTGCACTTCCCGCCGTCGCGGCACCCGTCGCTGCTTACGTTCCCGCGGTTCGCAGCGGCAACCACGTGTACACGTCGGGTCAGCTCCCGTTCGTCGACGGAAAACTGGCGCTGACCGGCAAGCTCGGCGCGGGCGTGTCGGATGAGGACGCCAAGGCCGCGGCTCGCACCTGCGCGCTCAACGCTCTTGCTGCCATCGACGCCCTGGTCGGCATCGACAACGTCGTTCGCGTCGTCAAGGCTGTCGGCTTCGTGGCATCCGCCGAAGGATTCACCGGCCAGCCCGGCGTGATCAACGGCGCATCCGAGTTCCTCGGCGAGGTGCTCGGCGACGCCGGTATCCACGCCCGTTCGGCAGTCGGCGTGGCAGAACTTCCCCTCGGCTCACCCGTCGAGGTGGAACTGATCGTCGAAGTTCGCTGATGTCGACGGTCCATCCCGCCTACGCGCAGCTACGCCGCGTCACCGACATCGCTTCGGTCTTGCTCGAGAACAACCCGGGCATGATGACGCTGGACGGTACGAACACTTGGATTCTGCATGCTCCGGGCAGCGTCGAGTGTGTTGTCGTCGATCCAGGCGACAACGACGAGGAACACCTGCAACGTGTCGCTGGTATCGGTCCGGTAGCGCTGACCTTGATCACGCACCGGCACTACGACCACACCGGCGGGGTGGACCGTTTCCACGAATTGACTTCGGCTCCAGTGCGTTCCGTCGACCCTACTTTTCTTCGCGGGGGCGCTTCGGCGCTTGTCGACGGTGAAGTGATCGAGGTAGCGGGCCTGAAGTTGCGGATCCTCGCGACGCCGGGCCATACCGCGGATTCGGTGTCGATAGTCATCGAGAACGATGCGAGCGTGCTGACGGGCGATACCATTCTCGGCCGCGGCACGGCAGTTCTCGACGACTCCGACGGCGATCTGGGGGACTACCTCACCTCGCTGCGATCGCTGGCCGCACTCGGCGAAGGACTGACGGTTCTTCCCGGGCACGGTCCGGACCTACCCGATCTGCAGGCGATTTCGCAGCAGTACCTCGCCCACCGCGAGGAGCGTCTGGATCAGGTGCGGGCTGCTCTGTCGACGTTGGGCGAGTCGGCCTCGGTGCGCGACGTAGTCGAGCACGTCTACTCCGACGTCGACCCGAAGTTGTGGCCGGTCGCGGAGAAATCCGTCAACGTGCAGTTGGCGTATCTGCGACGCTGAGGCGCTCGGCGCCGACACGAAGAGCTGAGTTGTGTGGCCGAACTGCCGCCATCTATGCCGATCGAGGTATAGCTGGCGGCAGTTTTTGCATTTGTTTGATATGGGTCACGGGCCAATAGTTAGTCCATGACCTCACAATGCGACGGATGGATCCGCAATTACGTGGACGGCTCCTATGTCGAACCCGACGAGTCGTCGAGCTTCGATCAGGTCGACCCAGCAACGGGCCGTGTTCTCGCCCGGGTCCACGAGGCCGACAAGGCCCTGGTCGATCGGGCCGTGACCTCTGCCAGACGTGCTCTGGACAACGGTTGGGCCGATACGCCGGTTCGAGAGCGGACGGCTCTGCTGCGACGCGCTGCCGACCGGATCGAGGAGCGATTCGAAGAGTTCGTCGCCGCAGAGATGGCGGACACCGGCAAGCCGATCACGCAGGCACGCGAACTCGACGTCGCGCGCGCCCTGACGAACTTCCGCACCTTCGCCGACATCGTCGCCGCGGCGGGACAGGAATCGTTTGTCACGGATCTCGCGGGCGGCAAGCAGGCGCTGAACTACGCGATCCGCAAGCCGCTTGGCGTCGTCGCCGTGATCGTTCCGTGGAACCTGCCGCTGCTTCTCCTGACCTGGAAGGTTGCGCCCGCGCTCGCGTGCGGAAACTCCGTGGTGGTCAAACCCTCCGAGGAGACCCCGGCGACTGCGTCGTTGCTGGCCGAGGTGCTCGAAGAGGTCGGCCTGCCTGCCGGCGTCTACAACGTCGTCCATGGATTCGGTGCGAACTCGGCCGGCGAGTTCCTCACCACGCACCCCGGTATCGACGGCGTCACCTTCACCGGATCTTCGGCAACGGGTTCGCATGTCATGAAAACCGTTGCCCCGCGGGTCCGTCCGGTCTCGTTCGAGCTCGGCGGCAAGAACGCCGCGATCGTGTTCGACGACGTCGACATCGACGAGGCTCTGACGGGTCTGACCAAGTCGGTGTTCACCAACACCGGCCAGGTCTGCCTGTGCACCGAGCGGGTGTACGTGCACCGCAGCATTTTCGACGACATCGCCGGTGGACTCGTCGAGCGGGCAGCAGGACTGCGTCTGGGCGACCCGACGCTCGATGCAACGACGACCGGACCGCTCATTTCGCAGGCACACCGGAAGAAGGTACTCGACTACTTCGAGATCGCCGAGCAGGAAGGCGCGAAAGTGCTGACCGGCGGCGGTATTCCGGACCTCGGACAGGAACTGTCGGGCGGATCCTGGATCGAACCCACCCTGTGGACAGGCTTGACCAACAAGGATCGCGCCGTGCGCGAGGAGATCTTCGGACCCGTCGCAGCACTCATTCCGTTCGAGACCGAAGCCGAAGCGATCGCCCTCGCAAACGACACCGAGTACGGCCTTGCTGCCTCCGTGTGGACCAACGACCTGCGCCGCGGGCACCGCGTCGCGCAGAAGATAAACGTCGGAATCTCCTGGGTCAACACGTGGTTCACCCGCGAACTGCGATCTCCCTTCGGCGGCATGGGCCTGTCCGGCATCGGACGTGAGGGCGGCGAGTCCTCGCTGCACTTCTACACCGAACCGACGAATGTATGTGTGCAACTGTGAACATCGAAACCGCAAAAGATTTCCAGAAATGAGCGAGGCGTGATGACAGCCCCCGAAGACACCGTATCCGCGCTCGCGCGTCGCCTCGACGACGCTGCGCAGACGCGCACCGACACCCCGAGCCTCGCCGACGAACACACCATCGACATCGACCAGGCCTACCGGATCCAGAACGAACTCCTCGAACGGCGCACCAGCCGTGGTGAATCGATTGTGGGCATCAAGCTCGGCTTCACGAGCAAAGCGAAGATGGCGCAGATGGGTGTCTCCGAAGTGATCGTCGGTCAGTTGACCGACGCGATGTGCGTGAGCAACGGCGGCGAAGTCGACCTGAGGACGTTCATTCATCCCAAGATCGAACCCGAAGTGGCATACCGCCTGTCGAAGGACGTCGATCTCGACGATCCGAACGTCGACATCGAAACCTGCGTCGACGCACTGGCTCCCGCAATGGAGATCATCGACTCGCGGTACCGCGACTTCCGCTTCACCTACACCGACGTCGTCGCTGACAACACCAGCGCTGCCGGGTACGTGATCGGGAGGTGGCTGCCGCTACAGAACGTCGAAGACCGTTCCGTACGTATGGAAGTCGGCGGCGAGACGGTAGTCGGTTCCACGTCGGCCATTCTCGGCGATCCGGTGCGAGCTCTGCATGCACTGCTCGACATCGCTCGTCGACGCCGAATCCCGTTGCGCGCCGGGCAGGTAATTCTGGCCGGTGCCGCCACAGCAGCTGTGCGACTCGACGAGGGCGTCGCACAGTGCACGATCGACGGACTCGGAACCGTCACGGTGAAAGGTGTGAAGCGATGAGTGGGGCGCAGGTCATCGAGAGGCTGGCGAAGCCGCGCGGAAAGTTCCCCCACGTCAAGGTGGTCGGCGATTTCGTCTATGTCTCCGGGACCAGTTCGCGTCGGCCCGACAACACGTTTGTCGGCGTCGCGGTCGACGAGATGGGGACCACGGCGCTCGACATTCGGGCGCAGACGCGTGCCGTCATCGAGAACATCGCGGCGATTCTCGCCGAAGTGGGTGGAGAACTGAGTGATCTGGTTCAGGTCACCTCCTACCTGGTGTCGATGAACGACTTCGGCGGATACAACGAGGTGTACGCCGAACTGTTCGACGAAAACGGTCCGACGAGAACGACTGTGGCTGTTCACCAGCTGCCCCACCCTCACCTGCTCATCGAAATTTCCGGCGTGGCGTACGTGCCCGCCTCCCGACGCTCGGCGTCCGAAGATACGGAGAATGCATCATGACCACGATTCCTCCCGTCATCGACTTCAAGAAGTGGATCGACGACAACCGCCACCTCCTGCAGCCGCCCGTCAACAATCAGACGATGGCGCTCGGAGACGATTTCATCGTGCAGGTCGTCGGCGGCCCCAACCAGCGGACCGACTACCACCTCGATCCGTACGAGGAGTGGTTCTACCAGCTCGAAGGCGACATCCACGTCAATGTCATGACCGAAGACGGTCCTCAGCGCGTCGACATTCGCGAGGGTGAAACTTGGTTGCTGCCAGGAGACATTCCGCATTCGCCGCAGCGTCCCACCGCGGGCTCGATCGGCCTGGTCATCGAACGCGTCCGCAAGGAAGGCACGCTCGAGAAGTTCCAGTGGTACTGCCTCGAATGTGATCACAAGATTCACGAGGTCGAACTTCAGGTGCGCGACATCGTGGCCGACCTTCCGCCGGTGTTCGTCAAGTTCTACGAGAGCGAAGAAGCCCGCACGTGTGACAAGTGCGGCACGCTCCATCCCGGCAAGGGCTGAGCTATGAGCAACCTGATCGACATCCACACCCACTACGTGCCCAACGGGTGGCCGGATCTGACCGAAGACGCGGGGCCGCAAGCGCCGTGGCTGAAGGTCGAGTCGGAAACCGAAGCAATGATCATGATGGGCACCAAGGAGTTCCGTCGCATCCAGTCCGATGCCTGGGACGCCGAGGTGCGGCTTCGGGACATGGATGCCGACGGCGTGCAGAAGCAGGTCGTCTCACCTACTCCGGCGTTCTTCAACTACGGCCGGAGCGGTGAGCAGGCAAGTCGCATTGCACGGATCTTCAACGACCTCGCACTCGAGATCGTGGAGCCGGCGAAGGATCGGTTGATTCCCTTCTGCCAGGTGCCTCTGCAAGACACCGACGCAGCGTGCCGTGAGTTGGAGCGGTGCATCGCGAACGGGCACCGCGGTGTCGAGATCGGCAATCATGTCGGCGATCTGGACCTCGACAGCGAGGGCGTGGTGACGTTCCTGCAGCACTGCGCGTCGCTGGACGTGCCGGTATTCGTGCACCCGTGGGACATGGCCAACTCTCCGCGCCTCGATCGCTGGATGGCGCAGTGGCTCACTGCGATGCCGGCCGAAACGCACCTGTCGATACTCGCACTGATTCTCGGTGGGGTGTTCGACAAGATCGACGATCGTCTCAAGATCGGATTTGCGCACGGTGGTGGATCTTTCGCGTTCTGGTTGGGACGGATGGAAAACGCCTGGCACGGCCGCAACGACATCATCGGTACGTCGCAGTTCCCGCCTTCGCACTACCTGGGAAGGTTCTACGTGGATTCCGTCGTCTTCGACGAGCGCGCGCTGCGACTGTTGGTGGACACGGTGGGGGTGGACCGTGTGATGGTGGGTAGTGATTACCCGTACCCCTTGGGGGAGCGTCCGGTCGGTGAGGTGGTTCGCAAGAGTGAGTTCTTGGACGATACTGCGCGCCAACTGATTTCGCGGGGGAATGCCGAACGCTTCCTGGGTCTCATCTGAGGCCCCGGCTATACCTTTTCCGGTATGGCGGACGGTGAATTCGGCATTTGTGAGTCATGTCTCGAGCGAGCACAATTCCAAACACAACGATCGACGACGCTCGTGATACCGACAATCCCGAAGACGGGGTCGGTGACTACAGACTTCATCGTCCGCCTGCCCCATCCAATCGATAGGTTCCGCGATGTCAGACAAGATATCCAACAGCACTACGAGCGACGGAAAGCCGTTGCCGGAGAAAGCGGCCCGTAGCCGAGTTGCCATGGCAACCCTGGCCGGCACAACTCTCGAATGGTACGACTTCTTCCTCTACGGCACAGCCGCCGCGTTGATCTTCAACAAACAATTCTTCCCGAGCCTGAGCCCCACGGCCGGCACGCTGGCTGCCTTCAGCACCTTCGCCGTCGGGTTCATTGCACGGCCGGTGGGTGGACTCGTGTTCGGGCACTTCGGTGACCGGATCGGGCGCAAGGCCACGCTCGTGGTCTCATTGGTGATGATGGGCATCGGGTCCACACTCATCGGCCTCATCCCGAACTACGACTCCATCGGTTTCTGGGCGCCCGTCCTCCTGGTGGCAATGCGCGTCGTTCAGGGCATCGGTCTGGGCGGTGAAGGCGCCGGCGCGACACTCATGTCGATGGAGCACGCGCCGGCGGGGCAGAAGAATCTCTATGCAGGTTTCCCTCAGATGGGCACACCCGCCGGACTGGTTCTCGCCAACGGCATCTTCCTGACGACCAACGCCGTGATGTCGGACTCGGCATTCGCTTCGTGGGGTTGGCGAATCCCGTTCCTGCTCAGCTTCGTTCTGGTGGCGATCGGTCTGGTGATTCGCCTGCGCGTCACCGAGTCGCCGTCATTCGCCGGGATCATGGAGAAGGGCGAAATAGTCCGCTTCCCGCTGCGTGAGTCGCTCAAGGTCGGCTTCCCCCGTTTGTCTCTCACGCTTGCCGCGTGCTTGGCGAACTCCGCCGTGGCGTACGCCTTCATGGTGTTCACCCTGTCGTACGGAACTCAACATCTGGGTTACGACAAGCAATTCCTGGTGCTCAGCGTGACCGCGGCAGCAGTCCTGTGGTTCCTTTCCATCCCGTTCTGGACAAAGATCGCCGACAAGTACGGGCGTCGGCACATGTTCATCGGCGGATCAGCTGCAATCCTGTTGTGGTGCATCGTGTTCTTCCCGCTCCTCAACACCGAGAACAAAATGGTCGCCGTCATCGCGTTCCTGGGCATGGGCCTGATCGTTCCGGTCACACATTGTGTCCAGGGCAGCATCATCGCCGACACTTTCCCGGCCAAGGTCCGCTATTCCGGCTCGTCTCTGATCCTCCAGAGCGGTGCGATTCTCGGCGGTGGACTGGCACCGATGATCGCCACGGCTCTGCTCGACGCCACCGGATCTTCGGTCGGTGTGACCTGGTATCTCGCCGGGGTGTGCACGATCAGCCTGGTCGGCGCCATCGCCCTGTTCAAGATTGTCCCCGATTCGTCGCGGGGCTTGGAGCACGAGGAGATTCGCGTCTCCGAAAACGCCTGAGTCCTGGTCGATCCGACATCGGCCCGTTCCCTCTGGAGGGAACGGGCCGATCGGCGTTTCACGGTCGCATGAGCTCAGTTGCAAAGGACTCCAGCGTCGCGATCAGGGCCTGCGCGGACGGACTCGACGTGCGAGTCGCCGACGAGGTGATGCCGACGCTGTGCCCGATCGGATCGAGCGTGATGGACAGGGTGGTCAAGCGCGCGTCGTCGCGGGGGATGAGGCTCGGTAGTACCGCGATCATGTCGGTCTCGACCAGTAGCTGACGCACGGTGAGGAAAGAGGTTGCCTCGACCCGATTTTCGGGCAACGGCAAGCCGTTGCGGGCGAAGAACTCCTCGAGTTCGCGGCGGAGCACTGTCTCGACCCCGGGAAGGATCCAGGGGAAGCCGCGTAGTTCTTCGAGTTGGACGTCCTCGCGGTGAGCGAGCGGGTGATCTACGCGGGTGACGAGTTCGACGGATTCGGCGTAGAGGTTCCGTCTTGTCGCGGTGTCATCGGTAGGTGAGGTGAGCCGGCCGACGATCAGGTCGATTCGGCCCGCTTCCAGATCGGTGAGCAACTGCTCTGGCGTACCTTCGCGCACGACGACGGTGAGCAACGGGTGGTGAACCTTCAGGCGCGCGATAGCGCCGGGAAGCAGCACGTTGGATCCGGCGAGATGTGTTCCCACGATGACGGTTCCGCGATTGGCGTCGGCAAGTTCGACGACGTGTCGCCCGGCTTCGGTCAGCTGCGCGATCACGGCCCGTGCATGAGTTGTGAAGGCCTCGCCGAAAATGGTCGGGGTGATGCCGCGTGGGCCGCGGTCGAAGAGCGAGACACCGAGAATGGACTCGATGTCATGCAGACTCCGAGTCGCGACGGGTTGCGTGATGTGAAGTGCGGCAGCGGCGCCGACCACACTGCCCTGACGGCTCAATGCGTCGACGAGCAGGAGATGGCGGAGTTTGAGTCGCCCGTCGAGGAGCTTGGGCATGTCCATGGAGCAATCCTAGACGGGATTTCTCCGGGTGGGTAGGCGCCCGAAGTTGCTCAGGAGAAGGTGATTCCGATCGATTGGGACGAGGCGTACTTCTCCCAGGTTTCGCTGCTGTCCGGACTTCCCGTGTGCGCAAACGACGTCCAGTGCCGGCGTATCCGACGGCCCAGTGCGTCGATGCTCTGCCAGTCGCTGCTGCCCAGCATCGGTGAGCCCTGCCAGGACTGCTCGGTTCCCAACACGAAGGGTAGTTCTATGCAGTGAGTTGCTCCGAAGACGTCGTCCGTCGGTGCCCAGTCGAAGCGGTACGTGTACACCGACGCGCCGGCCGCTGTGAAGGTCTCGGCCAGCTCCATTGCCGGTTCGGCAAACATGTTCTGTGTCAGTGCCTTTTCGGCGACGTGTTCGGGATCGGGTACTCCCGCTACGTCGCGCACGAAAGCAGATCCCTCGTCTCGGGTGTATCCCACGATGACGTCAGGCGCTGTTTCGAAAGTTCGGATCACCGGTTCCAGTTCGGAGATCGGCGCGAAGGGCGGTTGCACGACATTGGGGGACCGCCGGCTGAACTCGACAGCCGTGCCGCGGAATGCGTCGAGAATGTGGGAGAGCGGCGCGGTCCGAGGATCTCCGTCGAGCAGTCGGGCAAACGTCTCCCCGTTCTCGATCGCGGCAGCCTGCGTGAAGTTGAGGTCCGGCCGTGGAGTGCTCTGCAGAATTGCTCGATGGAACAGAGTTCGAGAGTTGTTACTGCTCAACAGATTCACAATCGAATGAGCGCCGGCCGACTGCCCGAACACGGTGACCGAGTCGGGGTCGCCGCCGAATGCCTCGATGTTCTCGCGCACCCACTCGAGCGCTGCGATCTGATCGTGGACCCCGAGATTGCCTTCGCTGACGCCGTCGAGGAGGAGGTATCCGAGCACGCCGACGCGATAGTTGACCGACACCACGACGACGTCGCCCTCGGCTGACAAAGCGCCGCCGTCGTACCAGGGGAGTGAGCCGCCGCCACTGGAGTACCCGCCACCGTGAAGCCACACCATCACCGGGCGATGACCGGTCAGCGACGGGGTTGTGACGGTGACGGTGAAGCTGTCCTCGCTGTGCTCCGGTTCGGGGAGCGGTGGCCCCATGATGCGTTCGAGTCGTGAAGGTGGTTGGGGGAAGACCGTTCCAAGCGCTGTGGCGTCGAAGACGTCGGAGAACGGTTCCACCGGTCGCGGCTTCTCGAAGCGCGGTGCGCTGGCGTAGGGGATCGCACCGAAGTAGTAGGAACCGTCACGCTTTCGGCCGCGGACCTTCCCCGAAGGGGTGGATGCGATCACCGTCTCGAACGAGGGCATGGGTTCCTTTCTTCTTGTGCATGCTTTTTCGAGCATGCCAGGTGGATGCCGCGGCACAAATGCCTTTGTGGTCGTGCGGTATGCGTTACGGCGTGAGTGCCTGTACCAGTCGATCTTCGAGTCGCGTCGTCACTCGGCTGTATACGGCTCCGTCGTCCAGGGCCCGGGACATCACGATCGCCCCTTGGATCCCGGCCACGGCTTCTTCGGCGAGTCCGATGGAATCTTCGGCACCGACGAGTGCCGCCTCGAGAGCCGCTGTCCATTCGTCGAAGTATGTTCGCACCCTGGCGCCGAAGCGGTTTCGCTCTTCACCGAGTGCAAATGCGCCGAACAGGCAAATGCGTTGCCCTGACCGAAAGTAGTCGCCCGCGGTAGCGAACATGCTCTGGATGCGCTGCCTCGGTGGAACCGATTCTGCTCGAAGAGGTTCGAAGACTTCGCTGCGAAACCATCCGTCGACCTCGTCGAGCACCGCCTCGGCCATCTCTTCCTTCCCGCGCGGAAAGAAGTTGTAGAGACTGCCTTTGCCCAAACCGGTGTGTTCGGTGATGACGGCCAGGCTTGCTCCGTCGAACCCGTAGGTTCGAAACACGTTCGCGAGAGCGGGAATCGTGTCCGAGCGTTCAGCTACCTGTCTGGCCATGGATTCATCCTTTCATCACAGACCCAACTCGCTCAGGCCCGGATGATCGTGCGGGCGTGGTCCGGTCGGATCCCAGAAGAACTTTCGCTCGGACTCCTCGATGGGAACGTCGTTGATGCTGGCATGACGGTGGTGCATGAGTCCGTCGGCGTCGAATTCCCAGTTCTCGTTGCCGTAGGAGCGGAACCACTGCCCGTCGTGATCGTGCCACTCGTACGCGAATCGCACTGCGATGCGGTCGTCGCTGTGTGCCCACAACTCTTTGATCAACCGGTAGTCCAGTTCGCGGGTCCACTTCTCGGTCAGAAGTTCGACGATCTCGGATCGGCCGGTGACGAACGTCGACCGATTACGCCACCAACTGTCCGGCGTGTAGGCCAGTGACACCTTGTGCGGGTCGCGTGAGTTCCATCCGTCCTCGGCGAGGCGGACCTTTTGGACGGCAGTTTCGTGAGTGAAGGGCGGAATCGGTGCTCGGACGGTCATTGCGGGGCCTCTCGATCAGATATGTACCTATCGGTACAGACTTTACCGATAGGTACAACAAGAGTCCAGGAACGACTTCGGCCGCCCCCCACCGAAGCGGGAGCGGCCGAAAGAGTCGAACAGGAAGAGCTAGCGCGCGCGACGAGCGAGGCGCTCGGAATCCGAGATCAGGACGCTCTTGCCTTCGAGGCGAAGCCATCCGCGGTGTGCGAAATCAGCGAGCGCCTTGTTGACGGTCTCGCGGGAAGCGCCGACGAGCTGGGCGATCTCTTCCTGCGTGAGGTCGTGAGTGACGCGCAGGGCGCCACCTTCCTGAGTGCCGAAGCGCTGCGCGAGCTGCAGGAGCGCCTTGGCGACACGGCCGGGAACGTCCGTGAAGATCAGGTCGGCCAGGGTGTTGTTGGTACGACGCAGACGGCGGGCGAGAACGCGCAGAAGTTGCTCGGCGATCTCGGGGCGCTGCTGGATCCATGCCTTGAGAGCGTCGCGGTCCATGCTCACGGCGCGAACCTCGGTGACGGTCGTAGCCGTCGAGGTGCGGGGGCCGGGGTCGAAGATGGACAGTTCGCCGAACATGTCGGACGGGCCCATGATCGTCAGCAGGTTCTCGCGACCGTCGGGTGAGCGTCGACCGATCTTCACCTTGCCGGACACGATGATGTACAGGCGGTCACCGGGTTCACCTTCGTTGAAGATGACATGTCCACGGGGGAAGTCGACGGGCTGCAGCTGCTTTGTCAGCGCCGCTACCGCTGAGGGCTCGACTCCTTGGAAGATGCCGGCTCTTGCCAGGACGTCGTCCACGTGCGCTCCTTGTTGGGATTTGTTCGTTTGTGGTGTCATTTTTGCGCTATCTATCTTTGTACCCGCGCTGCGCACAAACCGTCGTACACAGGCTCAGCCCTCATGAGTGAGACACTGTGTCCAATGCAATCTGTGTTCAATGCAACAGGTACGGCATCGAAGTCTACGTCCCGTTAGCTCGCGACGAGTGATTGATGCCACGTAAGAGCCGAAAATTCTTCCGGAATCCGCTGCGGTGACTACTTTGTATGGCAGTCAACTTGCCCGTTGTGTCCGGATTTCGCCCAGGCTGGCGCTCTCGGGAGCCTCCGACTGACGGCCCTTACGCTTCCGGTGGAAGCGGGCGAACGCATGGGGAAACCCATCGCTTGCCAGGCGGGCGACGTCGTCGTGACTTGCCTGGTCGAGGAAGTCTTCTACTTCATGCTCTTGGACCGAGAGCCGACGCAATCGCCCTTCGACTCGTTCCATCGCCAGGGCAAAGAGCATAAGCAGTAGCGGAAAGAGAATTACTGCGAGTCCTTGCATAGGGGGAAGTAAACACGTCGAAGGTCTCAGAATCGACACGACGGAGTCTCCACTCATGTCGTATCCGTACAGTTGTCTGAGTGCAGACCACCCCGACAGGCAGTTCAGAGCAGCGGAAGAAACCGCGTTCGGGGGGTGCGCGGAAGGAAGAATCACACCTCGGATTGGTACGCCGGGCGCGTCGGATGAATCGTGAGCTCGCTGTGGCTTTCCCACACGTGTACTGCGAACTCGACTTCACGACTCCGTTGGAACTGGCAGTGGCGACAATCCTGTCGGCGCAATGCACCGACGTCCGCGTCAACATGGTCACGCCGGCACTCTTCGCCCGTTATCCCGACGCAAAGGCATACGCGGAAGCCGATCGGACCGAACTCGAGGAGTACATCCGCTCCACCGGCTTCTACCGGAACAAGACGACGTCGCTGATCGGACTCGGTCAGGCGCTACTCGAACGCCACGACGGGCAGGTCCCGAACAAGCTCGAAGATCTGGTGAAACTCCCAGGCATCGGACGCAAGACCGCGAACGTCGTGCTGGGCAATGCCTTCGACATTCCGGGAATCACCGTCGACACCCACTTCGGTCGGCTCGTGCGTCGGTGGAAGTGGACCGAGGAAGAAGATGCCGTCAAAGTGGAACACGCCGTCGGGGCACTGATCGAACGTAAGGAATGGACTCTGCTCTCGCATCGCGTGATCTTTCACGGCCGACGGGTCTGCCACGCGCGCAAGCCCGCGTGCGGTGTGTGTGTTCTGGCCAAGGACTGCCCGTCGTACGGTCTCGGCCCGACCGACAAAACCGAGGCCGCGGCCCTGGTGAAAGGCCCCGAGACCGATCATCTGCTCGCCCTGGCAGGGTTGTGATCGCCGATGACAAGTGCCGGAAGATGGTCTCTCGCTGCGCTCGTGGTCGTCGCGGCTCTCGTCGTGGCGATCTGGCCGCGCGGGGGAGACGACACGACGCCCACCTCGACGGGCCCGTCCTCGTCCGCGTATCAGCCGCCGACGTTCACTCCGTCGTCGGAATCGCTCGATCAACTCCGTAGCCAGGCGGCTCTGGCTTCCTGCCCGACTCCGACCGGCGAAGCGCCTGCCGGCTCGGCTCTCGCCGGAATCACCCTCGACTGCGTCTCCGACGGAGCGCCCGTCGACCTTGCCGCAGCGGTGGGCGGAAAGCCGACTCTGCTCAATCTGTGGGCGTACTGGTGCGCGCCATGCGCCGAAGAGCTTCCGTACCTTCAGGAATTCGCGGAGCGCGCCGACGGCAGCATCAACGTGCTGACCGTGCATTCGGATCCGAATCAGGAGAACGCTTTGACGCGACTCATCGACTACTCGGTGCGTTTGCCCGGCGTCCAGGACGGTGACGGCAAGGTACGGATCGCAGTGGGCGCACCGCCGGTGCTGCCGGTGTCGGTGCTCGTGCGCGCGGATGGAACAGTCGCCAAGGTCTTGCCCCAACCCTTCCGCAGTGCGGACGAGATCGCCGCCGCTGCGGCGCAATATCTGGGAGTCGTCGTATGAGTACACCGGTTCCCGAGTGGTTGCGCGCTGTCGCCAGCACCGAGCCCACCGATCCCCATCGGATCAACCCCGTCCTCGAGCGTCGCGCGCCGCGCGGCACCGTGACGCGTCCGGCCGCGGTGCTCGTGCTCTTCGGCGGACCGCGTGAGGCCGACCCTCTCGCCGTCGGCGGCTTGCCGGAGGGCGCAGACGTCCTGCTGACCCAACGGGCGTCGACGATGCGTCAGCACAGCGGACAGGTCGCATTCCCCGGCGGTGCCGCCGATCCGGGCGACGACGGCCCCATCGGCACCGCGCTGCGTGAAGCGCAGGAGGAGACCGGGCTCGATCCGAGCGGAGTTCAGCCGCTCACCGTGCTGCCGGAGATCTTCATCCCGCCGTCGGGTTTCGACGTGACGCCGGTGCTCGGCTACTGGGAGCAGCCGACGACGGTGGGCATTCAGGACGAGGGCGAGGTCGGACGGGTGGCCCGGGTGCCGCTGCGCACGTTGCTCGACCCAGACAACCGGTTTCAGGTTCGACATCCCCTCGGGTACCAGGGCCCGGCGTTCCGCGCCGACGGCATGCTGGTCTGGGGGTTCACAGCAGGAATCCTCGCGGCGCTGTTCACGGTGTCGGGCTGGGAGATTCCGTGGAACTACGAGGACGTGAGAGACCTGGACACAGCGCTGTCCGAGTTCGGTGAAGGTGTCGAGGATTCGGCGGTGCCGCGATGACAGGTTCTCGTTGGGTGGACATCGCCATCGTTCTGGTCGCCCTCATCGCGGCCACGTCCGGATGGCGTCAGGGCGCGGTGGCGTCGGCGCTGGCGTTCGTCGGCGTGATCCTCGGTGCCGTCGCCGGGATTCTGTTGGCGCCGCACCTGCTCGTGCACGTCACCGAAGGCAAGCTGCGCATCCTCGCGGGCATCTCGCTGATCGTCGTGTTGGTCATCATCGGCGAGGTCGCCGGCATGGTGCTCGGACGCGCGGCGCGCAGCGGAATGCACAGTCCGACGGCGCGATCCGTCGACAGCGTCATCGGTGCGGGTCTACAGGCGGTGGCTGTCGTGGTCGCGGCGTGGCTGCTCGCGATTCCGCTCACTTCCTCGTCGCAGCCGAACATTGCCGCCGCTGTTCGTGGTTCGGACGTTCTCGCCAGCGTGGACGAAGTGGCGCCGCAGTGGCTGCGCCGCATCCCGACCGAGTTCTCGGCGCTGCTCGACACCTCCGGCCTGCCGGACGTCATCGGCCCGTTCGGGCGCACGCCCATCACCGAGGTCGAAGCACCCGACGCGAGCGTTCTCGCCAGTCCGTTGGCGGCGCAGTTGCGTCCGAGTGTTCTCCGCATCAACGGCGTCGCACCGAGTTGCCAGCGCGCGCTCGAGGGATCCGGATTCATCGTCGCCCCCGAACGCGTCATGACCAACGCCCACGTGGTTGCCGGAACCGAGAGCATCACCGTGGACACCATGGAAGGCGCACTGCCCGCGCAGGTGGTTCTCTTCGACTCCGCCGTGGACATCGCGATTCTGGCGGTTCCCGGATTGGACGCGCCGGTGCTGCCGTTCGCTCCGGAGCAGGCTCGGACCGGTGACAACGCGTTGGTGCTCGGCTACCCCGGCGGTGGTCCGTACACGGCCAGCGCAGCCCGCGTTCGTGAGGTCCTGAACCTGAACGGGCCGGACATCTACAAGGCCGGAACCACCCAGCGTGAGGTCTACACCGTCCGCGGATCCATCCGGCAGGGCAACTCGGGTGGACCGATGGTCGACGATCAGGGGCGGGTCCTCGGCGTCGTGTTCGGCGCTGCCGTCGACGACAGTGACACCGGATTCGTCCTCACCGCGCAGGAAGTCTCGCGCCAGTTGAACGCGGCTGCCTCCGCATCGACGCCCGTACCGACGGGCGCGTGCATCCTGTAGCGGTCACGTCTCCGTAAGGAGGAAGTCCCCGAGTTCGCGATTGACGCGCTCGGGGGCTTCCTGATGCGCGTAATGACCGACTCCGGCAATGGTGCGCAGTTTCTCGCCGGGAGCCCAGTGCTTGTCGCGACGCACGGTACGGGTGAGCACGTACGGGTCGAGTTCGCCGTGAATCTGGACGATCGGAATGCGAAGAACCTGATCCATCAAACGCATGAAACGTCGGCCCTCGGGGCGGAGCTGGCTGCGGAAGGCCCAACGCTGGTACTCCAACGTGGAATGCGCGACGCCCGGGATCCGGATCGCGGACCGCATCTTGCTCATGACGTCTGCGAATTCGGGTTGCTGCGGCCAGGTGGGGCCGGACCGCGAGCGAACCAGACGCTCCACTTCGGCGCCGTTGTCGGCCGTCAACCGACGTTCCGGGCGTAGCGGTACCTGATAGGCCAGGAACGAGGGCAAAAGCGCGCGGCGCTGATAGGGGTCGCGGACGACTGCTTTCTTGAGCGCCATCGGGTGTGGAGACGAGATCAGCGCGATCGACCGCACCAGGCGTGGATGCAGGAGCGCGGTCGCCCAGCACACCAACCCGCCGTCGGCATGACCGATCAGCGTGGCCTTGCCGTAACCCATCGCACGAATGAGGCCGGCTACGTCACCGGCGAGCGTCCAACCGTCGTAGCCGCGAGGGGGCTTGTCGGAATCGCCGTACCCACGAAGATCCATGGCGACGACGCGGAATCCCTGCTCCGACAGTGCCGTCAACTGATGGCGCCAGGACCACCAGAAATCGGCGAATCCGTGCAACAGGACCACCAACGGAGCATCCGGCTCCGCGTCGCCTACCTCGACGACGTGAAACCGGATGCCGTTGGCGTGAATGTCCCGGTGAATCCAGGGGCCGTCGAACCTGACGGTGGATGGATCTGGGGCTGCCACTTTCGATCAGACTCGCTACCGGCGCGCGTTGAAATCGACAGACGGCTTTGCGTCGTCATGGCTGCCGGGGATGACGTTCTTGGCCTGCTTGAGCGATTCGATCGTCTTCTCCGGAGCCCTCAGCTTGCGCACGCGCAGATAACCGAGCAGCGCCAGAATCGCGGTGGTCACCACCATGATCAGGAAGACGATGAGGAACGCCAGCCAGCGCGGCACCCAGGTGTCGAGCATCTCGGCCAGGAAGAAAAAGAAGAAGAACGAGCTGAACAGCAGAACCGTGAAGGCCAGGATGAAGAAGACGCTGCCCTGCAGACCCTTCTTGACCTCGCCCGTCACCTCGGCCTTGGCAAGTTCGACCTCGGCGCGCACGAGGGTGGAGACCTGTGCGGTCGCGTCCTTGACGAGGGCCCCGATGGTGGCCTCGCCCGGCGTGCGGGCGTCCACATCGGTGAGAGGGATGGAAGAGACCGTGTTCGGTACTCCATCTCCGGTGAAGCGCTGGCTCTCTCCGTTGGTCAAGCTCACTTGTCGACCTCTCCAGGTAGTTCTCTCGCGTCCGTGGCAATGGCGGTGGAAGCGTCGTCTCGAGCCGCATGAACTCGTCCACGTCGCCACAGCAGCGCTGATCCGATCAGCGATGCCACCAACGATGTCACGAGAACTGCGGCCTTCGCTATCTCGGCCTCGCTGCCATCGCCGACCCCGTCCAATGCGAGGTCTGCTACAAGCAGGCTAACGGTGAACCCGATGCCACCGAGAACTGAGAGGGCAAACATGTCTCTCAATTCCAGTGTCTTGGGTTTGGTTGCTATCCCCAATTTGATCGCGAGCAGGGAAATTCCGAAGATTCCGACGGTTTTGCCGACCAGAAGACCGACGACAACCGATTGCCCGACGGGGTCGGTGAAAATGTCGCCGAGCACCGCCGCGTTGATCGGAACACCGGAGGCGAACAGTGCGAAGACGGGGACACAGAAGCCTGCAGAGTAGGGCTGAATACGGTGCTCGAGACGGCTACCGGGCGCGTACTCCTCGTCCGGATCGCGCCTCACCCGGGTGAGTAAGCCGAGCGCGACGCCCGCGAGTGTGGCGTGTATCCCCGCTTCGTGCATCGCGTACCAGGTCAGTAGTGCCAGCGGGACGTAGAGGAACGGCGTCGTGATGCGTTTGTGTTGGGCGTAGGCGTAGGCAGCCAGGGCTGCGGCCGCGGTCAGCAGCCACAACATCGCGAGGGAACCGGTGAACAGTACGGCGATGAGGATGATCGCGAGCAGATCGTCGACGACGGCCAGGCTGAGCAGGAAAACTCGGGCGCTCGCCGGGATCTTCGAGCCGGTCAGCGCGAGCACGCCGAGGGCAAAAGCGATGTCCGTCGCGACGGGAATAGCCCAGCCCTTGTCCATGCCGGGCGTGCCGAAACCGATGGACGCCGCGATGATCGCGGGGACCAGGACGCCGCCGCACGCCGCAATGATCGGGAGCATCGCGGCTTTGCGGTCCGCGAGTTCGCCGACCACCAGTTCACGTTTGAGTTCGAGGCCGGCAACGAAGAAGAAGACGGCAAGCAGTCCGTCCTGCGCCCACGTGCCCAAGCTGAGGTCGAGATGGAGTGCGGACGGACCGATCTGGAAGTCACGTAGTGCGATGTAGCTCTCACCGAAAGGAGAATTCACCCAGATCAGAGCGAGGGCGGCAGCGATCAGGAGGATCGATCCGCCCACCGTTTCGGTGCGGAGGTAGCGGGACAGTTCGGAACGCAGGGTGGAGATCACGCGTGGGGACGACCTTTGTTCGTGCAACCGAATTCGGATGCAACAGACATGAACGTGATCGACGTTGTGACGCATCGAATGCACGTGCCGACCAGACTTCCCGGCTCACCTTTACGGAATTTTATCGCGGATTGCCCGCTGAGCCGAATTCGCGAACCGAATTTGCGTCGGAAAACCCCGCGGGTGTTCAATTCCTACTGATTGGGACACTATCCCACCAATTGGACATTTTTCGTATAACGGCGCAGGAGCATGTTTTGAGCACGTCAGTCAGTGAGAATCCACCCAAGCCGGAGGGCGGCGACGCAGATACCGTCGCCGGAGTGCCGCGCAGCCGAATCGTGGTCGCCAGCATGGTGGGTACGTCCATCGAGTTCTACGACTTCTACATCTATGCAACAGCGGCAGTATCGGTGTTCCCGCACCTGTTCTTCCCGAAGGGCAACGACACCACCGCGCTTCTCGCGTCGTTGGCGACGTTCGGACTCGCGTTCGTCGCCCGTCCCCTCGGCTCGATTCTCTTCGGGCACTTCGGTGACCGCGTCGGACGCAAGGCAACTCTGGTCGGCTCGCTGCTGACGATGGGTATCGCGACCTTCCTCATCGGACTGCTGCCCACTTATCACCAGATCGGTCTGCTGGCCCCGGCGTTGTTGGCGCTCATGCGTTTCTGTCAGGGCCTCGGACTCGGCGGCGAATGGTCGGGCGCGGCTCTGCTCGCGACCGAGACGGCCAAGGAAGGCAAGCGGGCCTGGGCAGCCATGTGGCCGCAGCTCGGTGCACCCATCGGCTTCTTCATGGCCAACGGACTGTTCCTGATCATCACGCTGTTCATGAACCACGACAATTCCAGCCCGGACCTCGAAGGTGCCTTCCTGAGCTGGGGATGGCGAATTCCGTTCCTGCTCAGCGCAATCATGGTGATGATCGGCCTGTACGTCCGGCTCAGGCTCGAAGAGACCCCGGTGTTCGCGCGTGCAGTCGAGCGCGGCGAGAAGGTCAAGACCCCGGTCGCCGAGGTATTCAAGACCAGCTGGCGTCAGCTGATCATCGGTACGTTCGTGATGCTCGCGACGTACACGCTGTTCTACATCATGACCACCTGGGTGCTCAGCCACGGAACCGGCAAGACGGCGGCCGACGGTGGAACCGGTGCGGGCTTCAAGTACACCGATTTCCTTGTCCTGCAGTTGATCGCAGTCGTGTTCTTCGCTGCCGCCGTGCCGGTCTCGGGTTGGCTCGCCGACCGTTACGGGCGTCGTATCACCTTGCTGATCATCACCGGCCTGATCATGGTGTTCGGCTTGACCTTCGGCGTGTTCCTCGAACCGGACGGAATGAACGACGGTCGCATGTTGGCGTTCCTCATCGTGGGCATGCTGCTCATGGGCCTGACCTTCGGCCCGATGAGTGCCGTTCTCCCGGAACTCTTCCCGACCAACGTCCGCTACACGGGCTCGGGAATCGCGTACAACACGGCCAGTATTCTGGGCGCAGCGGTGGCGCCGTTCATCGCCGTCTACCTCGCGAAGAACTACGGCGTCGGTTGGGTCGGCATCTATCTTCTCGTAGCGGCGACGCTGACTTTTGTCGCGCTGCTGGTCATGCGTGAGACGAAGGGTGAGTCGCTCGACGAGGTAGGGGCATAACCCTGCTGTGCGCCTTTATTAACCCCCGGCGGTTAATAAAGGCGCACAGCAGTTGTCAGGGAAGCTGAGCAGGCAGGACGTGCTCACCGGTCTTGTCGGTGCTCAAGGCCAGGGAGCTGATGTACTGCTTCTCGCCGTTCGGACCGGGCACGTTCGACGCGAGCATGTCGGGACGCTCGAATTCGATTCCGCTGACGCAGCACAGAAGCGTTTCACCGGAGGGGTTCCCGTACTCGTCGAACATCGGCAGATCGATGCCGTCGTCGGTGCGTCGTAGGTAGTACTTTCCCTTGGTGGCGACGGCCAGGATCGGCGGCATCACCAGTGCGATGACGATTGCGACGATCGGGGAGAACGGCTTGATCGCCGAACCGAAAGCACCGAAGAACACCAGGATCGAAATGCCCGCGGCCAGCAGCATCGACACGAAGCCGACGGGGTTGACGTCGTAGAGCATCCCGCGTCGGAACTCGGGGACTTTCGGGGAGAGCTTCAACCAGTACTTGTTGATCGCGATGTCCGAGGCGACGACCACGACCCAGGCGATACCGCAGTTGGCGTAGAACCCGAGGATCGTGTTGAGGAAGTCGAACATGTTGGCTTCCATCAAGATCAGTGCGATCGCCAGGTTGACCAGAACGAAGACCATGCGTCCGGGGTAGGTCTTGGTGACGCGGGCGTACGAGTTGGTCCAGGCCAGTGAGCCGGAGTACGCGTTGGTGACGTTGATCTTGATCTGGCTGATGACCACGAGGATCACGGCCAGCGTCATGGCCAGCCAGTGAGGCATCATGTCCTGGTAGATCTCGAGGAACTGGTGCACGGGCTGATTGGCGATCGAGGATCCGTCGACGACGTTCGCGATGATGTACACGGCGAGGAACAGTCCGACGATCTGCTTGAACGCGCCGAAGATCACCCAGCCGGGGCCGGCGAGAATTACTGCAGCCCACCAACGGCGGGTGTTTTCCGGCGTCTTGGGCGGCATGAAGCGTAGGTAGTCGATCTGCTCGGCGATCTGTGCGATCAGCGACAAGCAGACACCCGCGGCCAGCATCACCGATCCGAAGTTGACGCCCTTGCCGTTTGCGCCGTCCTCACCGCCGAAGGCGAAGAACGCGCTCACCGAATCAGGGTGCTTGAACAGCAGATACAGGAACGGCAGCACCATCATGACGAGCCACAGAGGCGTCGTCCACACTTGGAGCTTTGCCAGAGCCTTCATTCCGTAGATGACCAGTGGAATGACCATCAGGGTCGAGACCGCGTAGCCGATCGAGAGTGGGATCCCGAGCCCCAGTTTCAAACCCTGGGCCATGATGGAACCTTCGAGCGCGAAGAAGATGAAGGTGAACGTCGCGAAGATGACGTTGGTGACCACCGAGCCGTAGTAGCCGAAACCGCTTCCACGAGTGATCAAATCGAGGTCGATATTGTATCGCGCGGCATAGTAGGCGAGTGGGAAGCCGGTCGCCATGATGACGACGGCAAACACGGCGATGCCCAGCAATGCGTTACCGGTGCCGTACGAGATGCCGATGTTGGCGCCGATCGAGAAGTCTGCGAGATACGCGATTCCGCCGAGCGCGGAGGTCGCGACGACGCCGGTTCCCCATTTGCGGTAGCTGCGTGGCGCAAATCGGAGGGTGTAGTCCTCCAGAGTCTCCTTCAGCGCGGCATTCTCACCGAGATCTGCCCTGTCCGGTGCGCCGGCGGACACCTGCTCGTTCACTGCTGTCATGACGTCACTTCCCCTGGGTGCCTGTGCATGTGCACTTTGTGGTGCAGGCACCCAACCTAGGGAGGTGGCGTTACGCGGACATGTTTGAAATGTGTCGCCCACGTTGCGGATTCGATCCGCAACGTGAGCGAGCACTCATGGGACTTTCTTTACCTGTATCTGATCACCAACTGCCCGCGCCTGCAAGGCGAGTGGTTGCGTCCCGACCGGCCGAAGGTCGAGAACGGCGGCGGCCACCGGGTCGGCCAAGACGTTCCGGATGGTCCGGCGCAGGCCACGTGCTCCGTACACCGGGTCGAACCCGCGCCGTTGCAACAGGGCGACGGCGCTGTCCTCCACCTCGACGTCGATGCCTCTCTTGGCCAACCGAGTCGTGATCAGTTCGATCTCGAGACGGGTCACTTGTTCCGCGGTCTGTTCGTCGAACTCGTCGAGGATCACGGTTTCGTCGATGCGGTTGAAGAATTCGGGGTCGAAGAACTTCTCCAACGCGCGTTGCACCAGATGATGACCATGGCGCGGTCGATCGATCCGGACGCGATCGGCGAGCTGCCGCAGGTGAGATCGCCGACGTTCTGCCACCGCAGCAGAGCCGAGATTCGAGGTCAGGAACACGTAGCTGTTGCGGAACGAGATCTTCTGCTGACCGTTCGCCAACCGGAGTTCGCCGTTGTCGAGGACCTGCAGGAGCGCACGCAGCACGGTGGGGTCGGCCTTCTCCACTTCGTCGAACAGGACGATTCCGGGGGTGTACGGATCGCCCTCGACGGTGTTCTTGTCGAACAGCGTGAAGGACTCCTTGCTACCGGCATATCCAGGTGGAGCCCCGGAGAATGACGCCGCATAATGCTCTTGCGCAAGAGCATTCATGTCGATGCGGCACAGATCATCGGGTCCTGACCGTAGTTCTGCGGCCACGCGCCGCACCAATTCCGTCTTGCCGACGCCGGTCGGGCCAACGAGAAGGATGTTGGCGAGCGGACGCGTCGGATCCGTGGCACCGACATGCGCGATCGAAATCGCACGAACCACTGCGTCGACGGCGTCCTGTTGTCCGACGATCTTGGAACTCAGGGCTTTCGAGAGCTTGCGAGCGTCGAAGGCCCCGACCGGTACGGGTTCGGTTCGTTCCTCGGCCGGCGGTGGTGCTGCTGCACTGTTCCGGTCATGGAGCATGTCGGTGATATAAGGCACAGTGAGATCCTTACGCTTCGATTGTCTTCTCGACCGGCAGGTTTCCGACGCGACAATCCGCTACACCCACTGTGTCTCGGGTGATGGCCTCGACGCGTTCCTGAGCCTTCTGGGCGTCGGTGACCCACAGCTTGTAGAACTCGAACGGGCAGTCCGCGACGCCCTTGTCTCCGTCACCTGCTGCGTGGACACCGGAGTAGCCGCGATGGAGGAGTTTGAAGATGTGGTTCTGGGACTGATCGTTCTCGCGTGCGTCGCGAATGGCTGAGACGGAAAGCTGCGCGTACTGGATTCCGTATTCTTCTTCGCCGGTTTCACCCAGCGTCCGGCCGTCGAATCCGATGATCGCGGAGTGTCCGAAGTAGGAGTAGACGCCGTCGAATCCGGCCGCATTGGCAACTGCCACATAACAATTGTTGGCCCAGGCCATTGCCTTGGACATCATCACCTGCTGGTCCTTGGCGGGGTACATGTATCCCTGGCAACGGACGATCAGTTCTGCACCCTTCATCGCGCAGTCGCGCCAGATCTCCGGGTAGTTGCCGTCGTCGCAGATGATGAGCGAGATCTTCAGCCCCTTCGGGCCTTCGGTGACATACGTCGTGTCTCCCGGGTACCACCCTTCGATGGGGCACCAGGGCAGGATCTTTCGGTACCTCTGAACGATCTCGCCCTTGTTGTCGATGAGGATCAACGTGTTGTACGGGGGCTTGTTCGGGTGGTCTTCGTGCTGTTCGCCGGTGATGGAGAAGATTCCCCACGTGTCGGCTTCGCGGCACGCTGCGGAGAAGATCGCGGTCTCGTCGCCCGGGATGGTGGCTGCTGTCGCGTACATCTCCTCCTCGTTGTACATGATTCCCTGCGTGGAGTATTCGGGGAAGACCACCAGATCCATTCCGGGGAGGCCGGTCTTCATGCCGATCATCATGTCGGCGATCTTGCGCGCGTTCTCGAGGACGCCGGCGCGATCGTGCAGGCGGGGCATCTTGTAGTTGACCACTGCTACGCCGACCGTGTCGTTGCTCGAGGAGATGTCACCGTGTCGCATTGTCTTTCACTCCTTGGTTGTGTCGATCAGTTGAAGACTGGACGGGATTGGGGTACTGCGGTTTTGGGTGCAGCGAGGATCTTGGCCAGGCCCAGGAGAACCAGAAGCGCTCCGGCCCAACCGGCCGCGACGGCGGGTGTGGTGTGGAAGTTGTCGGTCAGGATCAGAAATGCGGGGACCGTGCACGTGGGCTGGCTCAGAAGGACCGCTGCCCAGCCGGTGAAGCGACTGAGATTCTCGCGGCCGAGCCCGAGTACCAGGAAGAACAGCGTCCACAGCGCTGCCCATGCGAGCCAGATGACCCCGAAGACGGGGTCGTTGCTCACTGTGAAAGAGAGGAAGGAGTACACGAGCGCGGCGCACGCGACGAACAGCGAGAACCACCCGATTCCTTCCGGCTCGAAGCCGGCGAGATTGCTGATGCCCACGTAGAGATAGGTGAATCCGAACAGATAGAGCCCTGAGGCCGCCAGGACGGCACTCGAATCTCCCTGAGCCTGAATCAACATGACGGTGGGGACGACGCATTGAAGTGCGCCGACGAAGAGGTTGAGGACCGAGGCGGATCGAACGGGAACTGTGCCGAGCAGCATCAGTCCGTTGACGAAGAGGACGGCTCCCACGTAAAGCAAACCAACACTGCCCATCGGGCACCTCCGGTTACTTCGGGACGGTTACTTCGGGACGGTTACTTTCAAATGAAATGATTCCAAATGAAACTAAGTGATGCGCGCCACAGAAGTCAAGAGGGAGATCTCAGGGAAAATCTCAGAGCGTTGCGATGATCGAGAAGTCGAGTCCGTCGGCGACGGCGAGCTGAATCTTCTGCCGTGCAACACGATCACGAAACTCGACGGTTCCGCGAGGCCCGTCGTACGCGGCACCCTCGACGACGGCGTCCAGGTCACGCGGATGAGTGCTGTCGGCGCGTCGAACCAGGGCCGAAAGGGTATGTATCCCTTCGTAACACGATTCGGCGGCATTGTTCAGCGCCGGAGCGTGCGCGCCGTGCAGTGCAACGTAGCGCCCGAGAAGATCCATGGAGTTGCCGTCGACCATCGAACGGAAGTACGCGGCGGAGGCAAACAGGTTGCGGGTTGCCCTCGGCCCGCTCGCGAGCAGCATGTTCTCTTCCATCAACGGGCTGAACCGGATCATCGACTCGTCGAGGCCGCGGCGGGCGAAGGCGCGGTTGAAATCGACGGCGTCCTGGCCGACGAGGAGCATGATCACGCCGTCGCAACCGGAGTTCGAGACGGTCTCGACCAACTGCTTCATGTTTCCGCGCCCGAGGTCGACAAACGAACCGCCGACCAGGCTGAGATCGAGTTCGGTGGCGAATTGCCTCACGGCTCCGAGAGAGCTGTGCGGCCAGATGTAGTCGTCCCCGACGACAAACCACTTACGCGCTCCGACGTTGTCGCGCAGCCACTTCAGCGCCGGCGCGATCTGCTGACGTGGTGTCTCACCCGAGCAGTAGATGCCGGGCCTGACCTCGCCGCCCTCGTAGAGCGAGGTGTACGAGTACGGAATACGGCCTGCGACCACCGGTGCGAGTGCGTGGCGGACCGAGGAGATGTGCCAACCGCTGACGGCGTCGATGTCGCCTGCGTCGAGTAGTTGTCCCACGCGGGCGGCGACGACGCTCGGCGAAGCGCCGCCGTCGATCACTTCGATCTGGACTTCGCGTCCCAGCACGCCACCGGAGTTGTTGAGGTCGCGGGCGGCCAACTCGCTGATTGCTTCGCAGGAGGGGCCGAACAGTCCGGCCGGCCCCTGAAGGGGAACCACCATGCCCAGGCGCCACACCGCGCTGCGCGCGCGTTCGAGCGCGCCGGTAGCGCTCATGCGTCGCCGCCGGAATCGGGAGTCAGCGGCCTGGCCTGGGTTACTATCATTTCATTTGAAAGTATTGCCCGAGAAGTGTGAACTGCGCAACAGCGGGGGAGCGATCAGTGGGAAAAAGTGACTCCGGAATTCTTGATGCGTCGCTGACGACTGCGCTGGTCCGAGCAGCTCGAATGGCCGCGGCAGCGGCGGAGAAGGCGCTGGCGGCAGAGAATCTCACTCTTGATCACTGGATGACGCTCGAAGCCCTGGCGTCGACCGAGGGGCTGACGATGGCTGAGCTGCGCGATCGAACGGGAACACCGGCTCCGACGCTGACGCGAGTTGCGGACAAGTTGGTCTCGCTCGCGCTCATCTACCGCGAAGTCGGGGAGGACGACCGTCGGAAGGTACGCGTGTTTCTCTCCTCGCGCGGAAAGTCCTTGCACAAGAGGGTTGCCGCAGACATCCGCGTAGCCGAGGAGTCCTGGCTGACGTCGAAAGAGGAAGTGAAGTTGCGAGAGGGGCTTCGCCCCTGTGTGCCTTTCCGGTAGTGGGGACTACCAAAAAGGCGCACAGGGGCCGAAGGCCCTACTTGCCGCGGATGGCGTCGAATACCTTGGGGTCGACCAGGGTCGAGGTGTCTCCGAGGTCGCGGCCTTCGGCGACGTCGCGCAGGAGGCGGCGCATGATCTTGCCGGATCGGGTCTTCGGCAGTTCCGGCACGATCGTGATCTGACGCGGTTTGGCGATGGGGCTGATGTCGGTGGAGACCTGAGCCTTGAGTTCGGCGATGAGGACGTCGCCGGTGTTCTCGACGCCTTCACGGAGGATGACGAACGCGACGATGCCCTGTCCGGTGGTCTCGTCGGCGGCACCGACGACGGCGGCTTCGGCGACTCCGTGATGGTTCACCAGTGCTGATTCCACCTCGGATGTGGAGATGCGGTGACCGGAGACGTTCATGACGTCGTCGACGCGGCCGAGGACCCAGAGTGCGCCGTCGTCGTCGTACTTGGCGCCGTCACCGGCGAAGTACCAGCCTTCTTCGGCGTAGCGGGACCAGTAGGTGTCGCGGTAGCGGTCCATGTCGCCCCAGATGCCGCGGAGCATCGCCGGCCACGGCTCGTCGAGGACGAGGTAGCCGTTGCCGCCGGGGCCGAGGGGCTTGGCGTCGTCGTCGACGATCTTCGCGGAGATACCGGGCAGTGGTGCCATGGCGGATCCGGGTTTGGTGGCGGTGATACCGGGGAGTGGGGAGATCATGATCGCGCCGGTCTCGGTCTGCCACCAGGTGTCGACGATGGGGGCTTTGTTGCCGCCGATGACCTCTCGGAACCAGCGCCACGCTTCGGGGTTGATGGGCTCGCCCACAGATCCGAGGAGGCGGATCGAGGACAGGTCGTGGGCGTCGGGGATCTCGCGGCCCCACTTCATGAACGTCCGCACGAGGGTGGGTGCGGTGTAGTAGATGGAGACGCCGTACTTCTCGATGATGTCGAAGTGGCGGTGCTCGTTCGGGGAGTTGGGGGTGCCCTCGTAGACGACCTGGGTGACGCCGTTCGAGAGGGGTCCGTAGACGATGTAGGAGTGTCCGGTGACCCAGCCGATGTCGGCGGTGCACCAGTAGACGTCTTGTCCCGCTTTGTGATCGAAGACGTTGTGGTGGGTGTACGAGGCCTGGGTGAGGTAACCGCCGGAGGTGTGGATGATGCCCTTGGGCTTTCCGGTGGTGCCGGAGGTGTAGAGAATGAACAGGGGATGCTCGGCGTCGAAGGCCTGCGCTTCGTGCTCGGGTGAGGCCTGTGCGACGGTTTCGTGCCACCACAGGTCGCGGCCGTCGGTCCAGTCGACGTCGATGCCGGTCCGGTTGACCACCAACACGTTCTGGACGGATTCGGCGCCGGCGACGGATTCGTCGACCGCTGTTTTGATGGGTGCTGCTGCGCCGCGTCGCCACTGCCCGTCGACGGTGACGACGAGTTTGGCTTGGGCGTCGTCGATGCGTGAGCGTAGGGCGGTGGCGGAGAATCCGGCGAAGACGACCGAGTGGGGCAGGCCGAGGCGGGCGCAGGCGAGCATGGTGACGATCGCTTCGGGGATCATCGGCATGTAGATCGCTACGCGGTCACCGGCGACGAGGCCGAGGTCGGTGAAAGTATTTGCGGCGCGGCTGACTTCGGCGAGGAGGTCGTTGTAGGTCAGGTCGCGGGAATCGCCTGGTTCGCCTTCGAAGTGGATGGCGATGCGGTCGCCGTTGCCGGCGAGGACGTGGCGGTCGACGCAGTTGTAGGCGACGTTGAGTTTTCCGCCGACGAACCACTTGGCGACGGGGGCGTCGGTCCAGTCGAGGACGTCGGTCCATTTCTCGTGCCAGTGAAGGCGCTCAGCCTGATTCGCCCAGAAAGCGAGGCGGTCGGTATCTGCGGCAGCCTGCAACTCCGGTCCCGCGTTGGCGGCCACGGAGAAGTCAGCCAATGGAACGTAAGAGTCGGGCAGTATGTCGCTCATGGGGATACTTTCTCGCGATTTCAATATTGAGTAAGGTCGCGACCGCATTGGTCGGGTGCACTGCGAAGGCCCAACTGTGTGGTGCTGTGTGTATCTGATCAGGTCTGTGTTGTGGCACACATGTTTGTTGAGGCATTATCGTCTTGAATAGCCCCGAAAGTAGATATTGCCGATGAGTCTCGATGCCTACACGAATCCCGTCTTGCGTCCCAGCGACTACGAGTACGTGCGTGCCCGAAGCGTTCAGCTACGGCGGACCGCTGGTGTTCCTGTTGTGTTCGCTGGATTACGCGACGGGCCGAGCGTTCCCGTGACGGTGTCGGTGGGGCACCGGACCGCGGCGCTGAAAACGATTCGTGTGACTCCCAACCGGGGCTTGGGTGGGCTGAGCTGGCGCAGTCGGGAGCTGATGATTGTTCGTGGCTACAGTGCCGCGCCCGAGATCACTCACGATTTCGACGATCAGATACTTGGAGAGGGCATCACCGATCTCTTGGCTGCCCCCTTCGTGGTCGACGGCGACGTGCGCGGGCTGCTTTACGCTGGTTACAGAGGCCAGGGGTGTGTGGAGGCAAATGTGGTTGAACACCTTGTTCGCCATGCGGATTCCATTGCTGCCGAGTTGCGGGTACGTGATGAGGTAGATCGGCGAGTTAGTGCACTGAGCGCCCGTGAACAATCCATGGCTGATGCCGACAGTTCGGTTCGTTGGCTGACCCAGCTCCGAACGATCGCTGCTGACTCCGCTGATCCACGAACTCGGCATAAACTCGAAATCTTTATCAGGAGCGCCGCCGGATCAAGTACGCCGCATGTCGAATTGACCCACCGACAGCTGCAGGTCTTGTCATTGGTCGCACTCGGTTGTTCGAACAAGGAGGTGGCCGTGCGTTTGGGGGTGCGGGCCGAGACCGTGAAAACCTATTTGCGTGCAGCGATGGTGCGCTTGGGTGCACGGACACGGCACGAAGCGGTGATCAAGGCTCGTCAGGCAGGTCACGCTCTTCGGTAGCCATTGCCCAGGCGTGAGCGTTGCAAGTGTCGTATCGCTCCGGGAACGCCAGAGGTCGTCGACATGACGAGATTGTGCAAGACACGGTCAACTTGATCGGCGGTACGGACACCGCTGGAGTGTCTGTCCTCGAGTATGACGGGAATCGCGTCGACCGCGCCCCCACTTCACGTGCCGCCTCGGTGGCCGCCGAACTCGTTTTGAAGCGAGGCAGGGCTCTGCCACCCGGTACCACGGAGAGGTTGGGCATTGTTTGTCGCTGCTGGGAACGCTGCCTTCGAGAAGATGGCCTGATTTTTCTTGCAAGGTGAGAACCATTGGGGTGCAAGTTTTTCGGCCATCGTTCTGGCTTCGTTCGAACCGTGCCGGGTCTGTGAATCCATATGGCCGTTGGCTGGGCGGTTTTAGCGAGGTCCAGGTTGCTTCGATGCCTTGTTTCCGAACACCAATGCCCAGGGTTGCGCTACAGATGTCAGCATCGACACCGCATCCGTCGACTGACCCCACGCGGTTCCGTAGTCACACACGATCGGGGAAGCCTTTCTTCGCCTTGGTCTGGAAATCGTAGATCGGATTGAGATTCGTTAATGTGTTGTTGTCAAACATTTTTCGGATCTCGGTATGACGATGGTGGTGGATCGTCTCATATGAACCAGCGTAGTTCGATCGTCTGGGATGCTCGCGCCGAAGCCACATCGAAATCGACTGCCTCAGTTGCTGCTCTTGTAGTTTGATCGCGACCGTTTCCTGAATAGCTGGCGCTGAGCACCCAGAATCGACTGTTTGCGGTGGTGGTGCCGACACCCGCCTTGGCGTCGGCGTCCATCTCCCGCCGGTCGATTTCTCGCTTGTTGTTCGCGTACCCGTTGCAGTTTGCCATCCCGCGGGATTCTCTTCGCACTGGTCGGCGATGATTTAGCAGTCTATCGTGTTCGCGGGGCTCAACGAATACCGCAGGATTCACACCAAAGCTATGAAGTCGAGGCATCCTCTCCCGAATGATCAGCTCGATTTCCGGCATGGATTCCCCGTGGAGGTGGAGATCTCCGATCATGTTCTGTGGTTCCAAGGGGGATTCATCGATGCTTTCGGCGCAGAACTGTGCGGTTTGTGAGCAGGGACGTCTTTTGCTGACCTTTGAACGCCACGTCCTTAAGCAGTGATTCTCGTGGGAAGGAGGAAAGCTTCAGGTGGGTTAGAGACCACCGTCGGGGGCGAAGACCAAACGGCCGTCGTCGAGGGCGATTGCCCACCTCAGCGTTGGCGCCCAATCTCGCCCCAGATCGGAATTGTCGATGACGCTATCGGCGTAGTCTTCGACTACGACACCCACCCGCGGCCCGGTGTCGCCGGAGCGTGATCCGAGGGTCGAGATCATCTTGACCCGAGACCCGACCGCAATGGGACCAGTGCGTTGAGAATCAGAGCTATGCATGGACATGATTCTGGCAGAGAATCGGACACGCACACCTCTCAAGATCGCTTTAGACACTGAACCGATTCAAATTCGAGACGACAACGTCGCAAGCGAGGCGTGACACCAGCACGGAATCGCATCAGCGAGTTCGGGACCCCGATGTGCCCGAGTTTCGCGGATTGTCATATTGATTCGGGGCTTCTGGATGGTGGGCGGAGCGCCCGTAGAGACTGATCTTAGGGTCGGACGATCCTCGCGGTTGGTGGTCGATAGCCGGAGCGGGCACATGTGTTTCCCGGAAGTCTCTGCACGTCAGAAAACCTCACCTTCGGTTCGACGTAGTCGTGTCCTATCGCAATGCCGTGGCTATGGCCAAGTTTGTCCTGGCATGAGATTGCGCTACTGTCGAAGCCGGCCTCGGCGCTCGCAGCACGCCCTGGGTGATTTGGAGAGACGACTCTTTCTTCTTCGTCACTTTCGTTCGTTTCGAACGATCGGGTGTGGTTGCCACGGACTTCCTAAGCCTGAAAGTGCTTGCCGCAAAGGCGATTAGGGGCTCGGTCTTGAGAAAAATGAACTTCGGAAGATTTGGGGTAAATCGTCATCGGAAACGGCAGTGATTTTCACTCGCACGCTACTGGGCTGAGAAGATTCGATTTCGAGAGGCCTGGAGTTTGGTGAGTGCTTTTGGGCGAAGGGGACAGATGATCCCGCACTCTCTGGTGGTCGTCGGGAGGGGATCCGGTTGTCCATCAGCAGCTGCCGCGTTGGTTTCGTGAGAGTGAGCCGAGTCGGCCATAGGCCAGTGCCTGTAGGCAACCCAATGGTGCCCCAGAAACTTGCGGGGTATGTGCAATGCGGGGCGAGTCCTCATCGGGCAATTGGTAGTTGAGGAGGATGCGGCACATTCGAAGGGGTCAGGTCCAATGTCCCTTGTCGAAGATCAGGCTCCCGATTATCGCTAGCGCGGCGAGTATGCAGAGCGCTACGACGAGCACGGTGCTCACGCGGGTGGCAAAGCTGCTGTAACGCCTGGCCCGCTGCCGGTGTGCCCTTCTGGGCAGTGAGTTCGTTTTCACAGCAAGATCTTGCCACTTACTTCATTCGTCCGGAAGAGGTCGAAAGTCTCGGATCTCGATGACCAAGTCCTCAAAAGATTTGTTGGCGATCGCGTTTCGGGGAAGTGAGTCGGTTACAATCCGCTATTTTCTATCCGTTGTGCTTGCGTGAGTTCCGTCGGCATCACCTTCGCTTTCGTCAGTGGGGGATTCTGCTGTGCGGCTGTGGGCTCGGGCAAGGCCGCGTGCGAAACTCAGTCACGGGAGAGTTCTGCATGGCAGTACAGCTTTCGTGACATATCGGGGGAGGCTCATCGAACGCCAGCCTCGGCGGCCGGCGTTTCTCCTTCGCAGGCCGATTACGCGGCTGGGGCGTCTCATGCGTCGTCTGACCATCGATATAATTCGCAAGACGTACCGAACTGCGAATATCAACGAGACCGTAGGTGGACATCTTGCGCTTGAGGACTGCGAAGTCTGCACACGTGCCCCGCTCGATGCCTCCCCACTTCATGAGCGAGACTCGAAGCGTGGGTCACATCAAAGGGTACGCAGTGCCTGTTTCGGAGTGCCAGTTTCTTCCGACTGAATCTCGCCGTACAGGGTACGCGACCCTTCCAACTGCGCTCTGACGGATCACCGCGGATCGAAAAGGCACCTCCGTGGCAATACTGACGTCCTTGTTCGCGTAGAGCATCGATCGAATCGGCATCACCGCGAGGTGTTTGTCGGTATCCCAGGCCATTTGCCGCCGAAGAGTAGTCCGGTGCGATGAATCAATCCAGGTTCGTTGGCCAAGTTGACGCCGTCCGCGCTTCATGCGCGGTTAGTTCTGCGACACGCGCGCCGACTCGCGGGATTTTATTTGTACGCACCTGGAGTCACGTCGGCAAACTACTTCCGAGGCACGGAATGCGATCGCAGCCCAATTTGCTCACTCCGATCGCAGGATCTGGATCTCGGCAGAAGGCTTGTCCCTATGGCATTGGCATGACCCATTAGATCCAACTGATGCTGGATCGCCCCGACCAATTGGCCAGACGTTCGGTGGGGCCAGCTTCAGCTCGCGGGTCTATGAATACTGAAAATGGCACTCCCGGCACACGGATTGCAGGGGGCAGGATGTGGCGCTGCATCGTAGCGGTCGGTTCGACCAACGCCGGGTCCGCTTCGGCCGGCTGACCTGTCGCGACCGCGAGGTCCCAGCCGTGGACGAGCGCTTCGTTGGTGTATCCCCAGAGCGCGACTCGGCCAGGGGACTCACCCCACGGTGCGACGACGGGCTTGTCGAGCAGCGCGTCATCTGCCCACGCTTTTTGGGCGCGGTCGGCGAGGCGCGCGAAGGTATCCGCATCGTGCTCGGATGCGATCGGTGATACAGAATCGGCGCTTCCCAATTCGGCTATGGCAATGATTCGGCCGACAGTACCGATCAGGCGTGAAGAGAGAGTTTTGACGTTGTACTCATCGCATGGGGTGGGCAGCGCGTGCTGGTCGTTGCGGACGCTGCGGAGCAGCGTGGTCACCCAGGTAGTCGCGCCGAGATAGATTGGGCGGGGGTCGATCAGTTCGGGAGCGCTGACGGTGTTGATGGCGAAATTCCTCTCGTCGGAGCCGCCTGGTCGGCGGCATGGAATCGAGTAAACCCGCCAAACATGTCATCTTCTGTCATGTTTGGCGGGCAAGATCTCAGAACATGCGCGCCGACCGACTTCTCGCCATCCTTATGCTCCTGCAGCGACGCGGACGGCTGACCGCATCGGATATTGCTGTTGAATTGGAAGTGTCCACACGGACTGTGCTTCGCGATATCGACGCCCTGTCCACGTCCGGAGTGCCCGTCTACACCGATCGTTGACGAGGTGGGGAATCAGCTTGATTCCCGGATACCGCACCGACCTCACAGGTCTCACCTTGGAGGAGGCGAAAGCACTGCTGTCTTCGGGGGGCAGACCGGGTCAACTCGCCGCATTTTGCGAGCGCCATGCGAAAGGTCGCTGCTGCGCTCCCGGACTCACACCGCGCGGAAGCAAACCGTGCGTCGGCGCGGATACTGGTGCGTCCCGACGGATTTGCCTGGCCGAGCCTGCCGGATCCTCATCTGGTCGAGCTTCAGCGGGCGGTCATTGACGGACTGCGAGTGAAGATGTTGTACACCAGTCGCGCCGCCTCCGCAGCGGAGCGCACTCTGGACCCGATAGGCCTGGTATGTGCCGGCTCTTACTGGTATCTGTTGGCTGAGCAGGATGGTGTCGAGCGGACATACCGCGTGTCACGTATCGAGGAACTCACTGTGCTTGCCGAACCCGCGATTCGTGCCGTTGATGTAGACCTAGAGGCGAATTTCTTGCTGCATTGGAATGCCTTTCGGAAGTCCTTTCCGAAAGTCCTTGTCTCATGTCTGGTCCGAGAGAACGTGTGGGATTCGGTTGCGGGCAAGTCGCTCCGGGTTCACCATCGCGAAGGCGGGGTCGAAGGTTGGTGGCGAGCGGAGTTGGAGTTCGCTGAGGACGCTCACGCAGTCCGAGCATTGTGGGCTGCGGGGTCAGCAGTTGTGGCTTTGAGGCCGCTGCGAATTCGGGACGAACTACGTACACGCGCCATCGATACAGCGGCCAGTTGCAACCTCTGAGTGGTCCAGTACAGGGAATCTGCCGCGCCGATTGTCGCAGCTTGCGTAACGCGCTCTCGTCATACCGTTCTGGCCGCGATGCGGTGTCGAGTTGCGATCCGGTGTCCGGCTCGCAGCGCGCAAATTGCCTGAGGTATTGATCTTTTCGGTTTCCGCCCTTACTTCGTCCGCCTCGCAGTGCGGCGAGGAATGCGCGGACCTGGACGCGGGCGTTAATTCAGGTCGGGTGTACCCGGGTCAGGTGAGTATCTGTGATGTGAGCGATTCTCTGGCGCGACGCTCGACGAGTAACGGGATGAAGTCGCGAACGAGTGCAGGGTTGAATCGGTGATAGGCCTCGGTGACGACTGCATCGACCACGTTGGATGTGGCATTTGGAAAGGCCGCTGCGAGGTGGGCTTTCACCTGGTTGATCTGACGCTCTTCTTCAGCAGGAGTCATATCTTCATTCTCGTTCCCGACCCGGAAATTCTCTACTGAGTGTCCGAACTTTTTCGGTTAAGACGCGAACACGCGTACTGGATCCATCGCACGTGGTTCGATTGACTCAAGTATTCGCCAGTCTTGATGAGCAATCCTGGAAGGTCAATGAGAGTTTTGGTGGTGTGGCACAGCTGGATTCAAAGACTTTGTACTGACGCCAACTCTGGAAGGCGCCGGATCGTAAGGGGCCCCAGATGTTGAAATGGCAGGTTCTCAGTGTCTGGTTCCGGCATCGGTGTCGGATCGGACAGTGAACGCAATTCAGCCTGGCGTGATTGGGTCGAAGCTTCGGGCTTGCGGCGATTGAACCTTCTTACCGCGCCTCCGGTTTGTTTCGTAGATCTATGGGCAAGGAAGACGGGTTCCGATTGAGAGCCATTGACCTTGAGAGCGTTTGGCGCGTCCGGTGGGATCGGCGGGTCTTTTTCCCCACTCGATTTTGAGGTCGTCTGTGTCGCCAAAGGCGCTTGTGTTCGTTCTCGACATGATTGTTAGCGAATCCGGGTCTTCACTGTCACCGTAGACAGAGCGTTGAGCACGGCTGGTTAATCCTGGCGCTCTTGTACGCTGATGAGTTGACTTTCTATCACCCGAGTTGCAGCGAGCAGTAATCGGTCCTGTGCAGCACATGGTGCGAATGGATGAACGATGCCGCAGTCAATGCCGTACTTCGCGATCGCGGGAGTTATGGGCGGTATGCCGTCTGTCCGGTGCGAGTACCAACCAGATGACCAGTTTGTGTGCCGCGGCGTGGAGGGTTCATGGATGCGGCGTGACCATACGCAGGTCGGGTTCGTGCCGATAGTGGTGGGTTCGACTGCAGTTGAGGTGCGGTGTCGATCTTCCACGTTCGGATCTCGGCAGATGCTTCGCAATTGAGTCAATTGTCCCCGAACGTATTTGGCTTGGCTGTGCCGAGCATGAAATACGCCGAGATGGCCAGTTGGGGCGTCGAGTGCCCCTCCGGCGGTGAATGTCGTCGATCGCGTTCTGAGCTTCTAGGGTTGGTCACAGCGTGTTCTCATGTATTCGGATCCGTTTCTGCACCGCGGAGAGGTTGGTAGATCGGGGCCTGCGATTAGCATTCGGGGACGTTGACTGCCAGACCTCCTAGTGAGGTTTCCTTGTATTTGGAGAGCATGTCGACGCCGGTCTGTCGCATGGTTTCGATTGCCTGATCGAGTGAGACTCGGTGAGTTCCGTCTCCGTGCAAGGCGATCTTGGCGGCGTTGACCGCTTTGACCGAGGCGATCGCGCTTCGTTCGATACAGGGAATCTGCACCAGTCCGCCTATGGGGTCGCAGGTCAGGCCGAGATTGTGTTCGATTCCGATCTCGGCAGCGTTCTCCACCTGAGCGGGTGTGGCGCCCATCAACTCGGCGAGCGCACCGGCGGCCATAGAGCAGGCAGAACCCACCTCGCCTTGGCATCCCACCTCCGCTCCAGAAATCGAAGCGCGTTCCTTGTAGAGCACCGCTATCGCAGCGGCGGTGAGTAGGTACCGCACCACAGCGTCGTCGCGAGCTTCTGGGGTGGCCAGCTCAGGCAGGAATCGTAGTGCCCAGTAGAGAACTGCCGGAACGATTCCTGCAGCGCCGTTGGTCGGTGCAGTGACGATACGCCCGCCGGCGGCGTTTTCCTCGTTGATTGCCATGGCTGCGACGTTGAGCCAGTCCATCGAATCGACGTGGTCGATGCCGCGGTCTCGCGTACGCAAGCGTGAATAGACTTCCGGTGCACGCCGTTTGACCTTCAAAGCGCCGGGCAGGTAGCTCTCCGTGCTGTGGAAACCGCTATCGATAGAGGCAGCCATGACCGACCAGATATCGAGGAGCTGGGTGCGCACATCGTCCGCGTCGCGAAGAGCGCATTCATTGCCGAACATCACCGCGCTGATCGGAAGCGAAGTCCGCGCGCACACATCGAGCAGTTCTCCTCCTGTTCCGAACGGCATCGGAACCCGGGTGGTGTCGACGAGGGCGGGGGTGTCACCGTGTCGTTCGACGAAACCTCCACCGACGGAGTAGAACACCGATTCATATGCCGCTGTCGCGGCATCGAGTTCGGTCGGTCTCCACTTCGGGGCGTTCGCGTCGGTATGGACGGCGAACCGCAATGTGTTGCTGTGGCGATCCTTGATCGTCAACGGATGCATCCCGATGGCTGCCGTATCGAATGCGAGGTTGGTCAGTGCTGCGAATCGTAATACGCCCGAGGAATCGATGACGCCGACACGGTCACGGGCATAGCCAGGGTCGATCGATTCCGGTTCATTGCCTTCTAGTCCGAGCAGGACCGCACCGAGCGTGCCATGGCCGGGCCCGGTCGCCGCCAGTGATCCGTACAGGTCCACCTCCAGTCGGGTGATCGTGGTGGGATCCACAATGTTCTTGACATCGTCGACGAACATCGCGGCTGCGCGCATCGGACCTACGGTGTGCGAACTCGACGGCCCGATCCCGATGGAGAACAGATCGAACACGCTGATGCTCATACTTCGCTACCTCCGTGGTGGGGCAGGTCGGCGCCTGTCGCGGAAGGCCAGCTCGGGTATCGCACCCACCGATCGGGTCCGAACTGTGCGCGCAGATCGGCGGTCCGGTATGCATGTGGAGTCGAGCATGCGATGTCGGTGACCGAAGCCGTTATCACAGAAGCGATTTCGGGAATGATATCGAACGATTCACCCCGCCGAACCAACTCCTGAGTTCCAATGCGCAGACCTTCCGGTGCAGTGCCCGGACTTTGCCAGGGCAGTCGGCAAGCCCCGGTGTAGATGCCGTCTCGTTCAAGACGGCGCATCGCAGCGATGCCGCTACCGAGCGACTGCACGTCGACGAGGACCTGGCGCGTGGCAGTGTATCCACGGCGCCGGCTGACGACGACAAGACCAAGAACATTCAGATGTGCGGAGTTTTTGGCCTTGAAGAATCGAACTTTGGCGCGCCTGCCGCGATTTGGCGGAGCGGACGGTTGCATCGCAACACATTCTCTGTCTTCGTTGGCGAGGAGCGCTTTTTTCTTTGTATCTCCAGACCATCCGAAAGTGGGGCGGGTGGACCTTGCCCTGTCGTGCAGTGACTCGATACCAGGCGACACAATATTGGTTCCGGCGTACAAGACGATTCCGGCCTCTGCTACCTGGTAGTCGTAGTTGTTCGGGTTCGATCTGATCGAGGAGGAAGCGCCGTCGGAGGACTTTTCGTGGTGGCGTCTTTCCGGACTCGACTGTTGTCGTTCAGCCGTTGCGGATGATTGGGATGTGGTGGTCGGTCTAAGAGGCATGGTGCCTCTTGCACATCCATATGCACATGACGTTGGGCGTTGCGGTGTCATGCAGTCTGCCGGTTCAATCGGCGTGCCTTGTCGGTGAACAACTCGCCGAGCAGGTATCTATTTCCGTGCCCGGGATGTATCTGGGTGTCGGGGGACAGTTCGGCGAACTTGTCGAGAGGCCCCACGGTATTGCGTTGCTCCGCGCCAAGTTTTCTGTGTGCAAGGGCATCGCCTGCAAATGCAAGGGCATGGCGAGCGATGTGTAGGGTCACAGACCCGGGCGTGGTGGTAGGTGTATGTAGGACACGTATCTCTTCGCCAGCTATGCCGATACGTTGGCCATGGTAGAGACGCCAGTAGCGACGCTCGCCGTGCACTGCCTGCCAGGCGGCATGGTCAGCAGGGTGAAGTAGAACCGGCGCGTTTAGGCTCTCGCCGAGCACCATCGCTGCCGCAATGTGAGCGCGATGACCGTGAGTGCAGATGACCGCGGTTAGTTGCCGGGTACCAACGGCATCGGCCACCAATTCGGGAGCACCCGCCGGATCGACAATCACCACTTCCCGCTCGTCTCCGATCAACCAAACATTGGTTCGTGAGCGGCGAGTGGGTTTGCGACCGGGGCAACCGGTCGACCGGGCGCAGACGCGATCGACGCGAAAGCGTTGTTTCATAGGGTGGCTTTGTCCTCAGTGCTTATTCAGTGTCGGAAGCACTCTCGTGCCGAACGTAATGTGCATCCGCACCGGTTGGTTCTCTGCAGACGCTGACAACCGCACTCGGTGCGCAGTCTTGCGACCGCCGAGAATGAGCATATCCGCCGCAATGCGCGTCTGTTCGACAGGCATGCAAGACCTAATCGAAAGATTAGGAGGGGTTTGGATCAGATTACGCCCGATGGGCTTGTAGCGATCAAAGGTGGAACTTGGCGGCTCCTGCGGGGAGGAAGGTAGTCGGTATTTTCTGAGCCACGGTGTCTTTTGGCCGTCGGGTGTCACAGTAGTCTTCGGAAATTTAGCGTCGCTGAAAACCGAACATGCTTTGGCGCAGTCAAGATAGAGAGAAGCGATCAGCTACTCAGCCGAGCCTCTACCAGGCAGGTGCGCGCACAAGTCCGTGTGGTGTGGACGGACAGAGCGCGCCACCATTTCCCGCGGGCTTGGCTGGTGGAGCCCTGGAATTGGTCATGGAGGGGTGAGCGCTGTCCGTCCCCTCACTCGAGTACGAGGTCAACGAGATCGGCACCACAGACGCCACGGACGACGAATCTCGGCAGTTTCGGCCGGACAACCAATTGCCGGAAAACCCGCAGCGGCAACGGCCTGATCTTGACTTGGTATACCGTCGAATCTGGCTCGTCGATCGGTTTCTACGGGAATCAGTCGCCACAGATAAGGATTTGGTCGTTGGACTCTACGCTGGAGCCTGATCGCGCCAGGAGTGGACAACCCCTCTGCCGCATAACTGATCGACCGCGCCAACGGTGAATTACGTTGTGCGGTCTGAATTTCCCTCGAATGAGCGAGTCGCGTGAGCCAACCACCCTGACTCTCTGAAGCTGTTCTTAGCCAGGCAAATCGGATCTGCAGGTGTGCGATGTTTGTGTCCGCGAGCGGCGTGAAGCTTGTGACTGTTCGTGTGTATCCGCCTTAGGAAATGCTTGACGTTGTTGCCTTCGCTGGCGTTCGACGATCGAGAGCCATATGTCGACGAGGTGAAACCATATCGTCGGGGTTGATGTGTAGTGGGTTCGGATATTCGGGAGGGTGGAGAGTGCGGATCGGACCGCTTCCAGCTGCCCGGTGCCGACGTCGAAGATTACGTGCAGGCGCTGATCGGGGTGTGTTTGCGCCAACTGTAGACAGAACAAAGTGAGGGTTTCGAAGTTGCAGGGGTGGGGTCGTTGTCCGAAAGGTTGGCCCGTGGTGAGTGGTTTACCGGCGGGAAGCACGGCCGTTCGACTCTGGAGGTAGCGATGAAACTGTTCGGCACACACCGCGGATCGGATTGGTTGTATTTGTTCGGGTCGGCTGGGTTTGTTCGCGACGGCCACGATGATCGCGTTGCACTGTGGTCCGATGTGTAGGCCCGCGACTGCCACAACCGATGCGGACAGTGCGGGGACGGTCGCAAATGTGAATTTGTCAGGGCCACACGGTTTGATGCCGTACTCCTTCCACACCGCTTGCACTGTCGTTTTGCTGATCTCCAGGTGTTGTGCCAGTAGACGGGAATTCCAATGAGTGATCTGGAATTTCGAAGGTGGCCGAGTTAGAAGGCGTGTGATAATCGCGTGCGACTCGACGACGCGAGGCCTGCCTGGTTTTGGATGATCGATCAGAACAGCCGTTCCGTACTCGGAGTAGCGGGAGCGCCAGGAGATCACGGTGGGGCGCGAGATGCCCAACTTCTTGGCAATCGAAGTATTTGAGTGACCGGCCGCGGCCAGTAGGACTATCTGTGCGCGTACCACCAAATCTCGCGACGACGCGCCCGAATTTGCGATTTCCTGTACACGCCCGTGATCGCCCTCGCGCAGGATCAGCGGGCGTGAAACGGGCATGGTTTACGACCAACGGCGGCGTCCGACGACAGTCTGCGATGTTGCCCATAGGTGACCACGATCGGGAATGTATCAGTTTTTGTTCTTTGCGGAGTGTTCAAGTGCAGCGCATGGATCTTCTCAGTCACATGTTGAGATAGCCGGTGGGTGTCTATGGCGAGTAGCGCGGTGATCGAGAGTGCGCAATATGCGAGGTTTCAGGTTTGCCAGCGCAACCAAGAGTTCATAAATCTTGATCACCCCGCATGTAGATATGGGAGATCGCCGAGTTTCACTGAGGTCAAACCGAGATTGGCAGCCGGAATTTCGAAGGCGAAGAGTACTTCAAACCTCCGACGAAGGCTTTACATTGAGGCTCTGCTGCCCTGCGGAGGGATCGAGCTGTCGCAAATCATTGTGGTAATGACGGCATTGGAAATCGGCACACTATGATCATCGGTGGTCAAAGTGGGTTCATGCACGCGAGAAACCGGTGACGGATCTGTTAGCACCTTCAGCTGTCCTGATGTGAAAGAGAAGCAGAGAGGGGTGAAGTCCTGTCCTCGATGTATCACTACGCCGTGTGCCGCAATTGTTCCAGGGTCCATGTTGCGATCTGAGTGCGCGAGGTGAATCCTAGTTTGACCAGAATTCGCTCTACGTGCCCCTGTGCTGTGCGTTGAGATATCACCAACTTGCCAGCAATCGCCCTGTTGGTGAGTCCTTCTGCAACCAGCGCAGCGACTTCGCGTTCCCTCTTGGTGAGGCTGTTGGGCTCAGACGTCACCTTGCTGGGTAACGACTCACCGAGTGCTGCGGCCAAGGCTGCTCGCAAACTAAGGTCGTTTCCAGCTTTGAATGCTGCCTCAAAGGCGCGCGAGCTCATGGACCGGCGCACCTCGTTTTCGCAACTACTGTGATATTGCGAGATCGCAGATATGGTTGCAGGGCAGGTCTTTACACGACTCCATATAGTATTGGCTGCGCCGAGGTGGGAGGCAGCGGCAGGATATCGATGCTCTTGGGTGGCGACCCATCCAAGCCCCTCCATGGACCACGCGTAGCCGTGCGGATCTTCGCGGCGCTTGCTGAGTTGGAGACTGCGCCGGAACAACGCTGTGGCATTGTCGAGTTCGTTGTTCTTCATCGCAAGCAGTGCGTCCGCCCACAAAGAGCAGCTGAGAAGGTGAGTATCGCCGACTTCTTCAGCGATCGTCCGAGTAGATTCGGCAAGGGCTTTCGCCGTATCGAGATCACCGACGCTGCCGGCGAGTAGGCCGAGCAGATGGCCCGCGATGGCCCGCGGTATCTGACTACATCCGTTGAGCGACGCATCGGATGCTGCCGAGTATGCAGCCCTCATTTGCGGCAGATCGCCCGATTGGTAGGCGACAAAGCACTTCGAGAGGTTCAGAAATCCGTGAGTGGTAGAGCAGACTGGGGCGTTTGATAGTTCTTGCAGTTCCCGAAGTGCTGGCGCAGCGGGCGGCGCTCCCATCGCCGCGAGAAACATAGTGGCGTTGCATAGTGCTCTTGCCCTCTCCTGCAATGCTTCTGGGTCCTTCGTTGCTACGGCTGAGAGAAGCCAGTGCAATCCCTCCTCAAACATGCCGCGGGAAATCCAGAACGGAGACAGGGAATTGGCCAGGCGAATGCCTTCCAGATGACGATCTGGGGTAGCGAACGCGAACCTCAGTGCAAACAGTAGGTTCGACTCTTCGGCGGCTAGCCGTGCGGCCCACAATCTCTGCTGTGTGCCAACCCACTCTGATTCAGCGCGCGCGGCTAGGGCGCACAGCCAGTCGAAATGCCGATGCTGAAGTTGTGTCAGGACTCCGAGCTTCTGAGCACGAGTTCGACCGTATTCGCGGATGGTTCCGAGTAGTCGGTAGCGGACTCCCTCATCAGATGTCTCTCGCATTACGATGGACTTGTCCACCAGAGCGGTCAGAACGTCCGCGAACTGGGGCTCTGGGATGCTCTCGGAGCAGACTGCTTCAGCGGATTCGAGGGTGAACGAGTCCGTGAATACAGCAAGCCGGGCCCATAAATCCTTCTCCAAGTCACTACACAGGTTGTAGCTCCACTCTATGCAGCGTTTCAACGTCTGTTGACGCGCCGGTGCCCCTCGTGCACCCAAGGTCAGAAGCACAAACCGATCGTCTAACCTGGCGAGAACCTGCTCGATTGACATTGCCCGAAGCCGAGTTGCCGCTAGCTCGATCAGGAGCGGAATCCCGTCGAGTCGCTGGCAGATTTGCGCGACTGTCCTCTTGCCGGATTCGGATACCGAGAATTCGGATTCGATGGCGGTCGCACGATCGATAAACAGTGCGACCGCATCGTCGCTGTGAGCGCAGGACGGACTCGAGGATTGATCTGAGTACGAAAGCATTGGCCCGATGCGAACGACCGCTTCACCGGAGAGGCCCAAGGGTTCTCGACTGGTGGCAAGGATTCGAAGGCGCGGACACTCCCTGAGCAAGTGGATTGCGGCCTGTGAGATTTCTTCAATGCACTGCTCGCAGTTGTCGAGGATGAGAAGAACCTCTCGGTCACCGACTGAATCGGCCAGCAATGCAATAGAACGAGAGTCGGTTATTTTGCTGCAGTTTAACTTTCCTAGATTATTGCCGGATGCACTGTCCAGCTCGATCAGGCAGATTCCATCATGAAAGGTGCGACGTACCTTCTCGGCTACGCGCAAGGCAAGGCGCGTCTTTCCGATCCCTCCAGGTCCTGCCACCGTCACCAGTCGCGAGGAGCCCATGCGCCGACGCGTCTCTTCAACCTCTCGTCGGCGACCGATGAAATTTGTTAACTCTGGCGGAAATCCCGTGCTGGTGCTCTCGGTGAGCGGTATTGTGCCATCAGTATATGCCGAGGAAATATGGATGCGCTTGGGTGAGACTGCACATCGTGAGCTTGTGAGGTATCCGAATCGGTGGTTCTGATCGTCAGTATCGTGGGCTGGTGGATGCTGTTTATCGTGATGATTCCGGCGATGTAGTTGTTGCGCGTTAACGCAGCAGGTCGTATCCGGTAGGATTCCGCGTTGCTCGATACCGGTGGCGGAGGGTACTTCGCGCGTAATGCCGAACTCTTGCAGGTTGATTGAGCGTATCCGCTCGGGTTTTTCGGAGACTTGGTCTACCGTTGTCATGTCATTGCCTCAGACTGCCGCTGATATGCGGTCTATCGCACCAACGAGCGAACATCGGGTAAACGGAGGTGCAGGTGTTGAAATTCTCGTTTGTCGACGGCAGATTTTTTGCCTGTGATCCCTTTTTGGCTTCGCGATGCCGACGCTCACCGGTGATGAACGCTGTCGTCGTGGGGGATAGGGCAGACCGTTAGAACTGTGGTGGTTTCTCAGTTCATGTCATCATGAGTTCGGCCTTGGGCCGGAACCTGTGACGTAATCATCAGGGTGTAATAGTCTTGCTATTCTCAGCCCAATCGCACGAATTTTTGGGTGGCGATTGTGCGCGGAGAGAATTGGGGCGGCGCGTGCTTCAAGGGATGTTGTCACTGCGTTGACCTCAGGCCGAGCAGTTCGTTCAGTCGATGCATTTTGACTCCCGACGATGAGTGCGTGTGTCTCGATGTGCGTTCAGACTACTGACGCCGCTTGGTGTGCGCGATAGCCGCACCGCACAGTGGTCTGCCGGTGCTGTGCAAAATGCACAGCATCGGATCGACTTCGGGTTGGCGCGGACGTCGTCCAGTCGGATCGCGCTGCGGCGCTATTTGTGCCGGAACTGCGAAGCGTGAAGCTTCCTCGGGTTGGCGGACACCTGCCGTGAACTCGCCGTTCGATCGTCTGGTCGGAACGTGCGCGGGGATCCGTTTCCATTGCTTGAAGTTGGTTCTCGATTGTTCGACCTTGGTATCGGAAAGACTTAAGTCGAGAGGACGTTCGCTCGATAGTTTCGCCGGCCGCGATGGTGTCACCATCGTGCAATTCTGTCCGGCTTACCGCTGCGAGGGCCTCTTGGCCGAGTTTCCGCCCTACCCGTAGGGCCGCAGGCAGGGCGTCTTCGGGCTAGGCGCATGCCATTCTTCGTCAGGGCGGTGGCATTCGTTCGGTTGTGCTTACGGGTCGTCGACGCCGTCAAAGTCTGCGCTATCGGAGAGATTTGGGCTTTTACGGTCCCATTCGAAAACTGTGACGATGCAATCGATCTGAGTATCAGCTGTGCTGCGGCTGAGTCAGCAGCTCGGATGCGCAGAGTGCTCGTGACTGGCTCGGTGAGCATCGCTCACACCTCGATCACTCTCGTGGCCGGCGTCGCGCGCGGACGTGGCGGAAAACTACAGCTGTTGGCCGATGGTGAACCAACGCTTTTCGGGTAGTGCGTATCGCACACTCTGCGAGCAGGGGTAGGCGAAACGCCTATCGTCCACTGTGCGTGCGGGTTGTAACGTTGAGTCACAACTCGGAGTATTCGCTCGCGGCCGAGGAGCTTTTCTCATGCATTTCGTGTGTGCCTTCACGTCGCTGCTCCGAACATCGCAGTGCCGAGCCTCAAGGAGGCGATCGTGAGCGTTGCCAGGAACCAGGTTCTGTCTGGTGCTAAGCGCATGGGATCCGAGTCGCTTGAGTCTGAGTACGACGATGATTCGGTAACCTCAGGAGGGTCAGTAGCGAGTCGTCAGATCTCGGACGACGGCGTGGATAGCGTGTTCGTTTCATGTTTTGTCGGACCGGGGGTTCACGCTTGCCGCGGGCGCATCGACGCTCCGGTTTTCGGCCGACTCGGACCGGACTTCTACTCCGCGCGCGGCATCGCCGGTAGCGTGGACCTCCTGACGAAGCTCGGCGAAGCGGTCCCATCCGTGCGCCGCAAACCGAAGTCACAGTCTCTGCTGTGGCGCGTTATCGATACGTGCGTTATGGGTATTCCCAAGCTTGAGGTCTCCTATCACACGATGTTTCCCGGCAGGGTCGTGTCGGCAGCGCAGACAGTGTTTCTCGATGGGGGCGCCGAGGTGTTAGTCCTTGGTTGCATGGGTACGCCTGTGGTGGCAGCAGAACTTCACAAGCGGGTCCCTGTCCGCTACGGCAAAATGCCCGTCGTGGTTTCGGTTGGTGCCGCAACCGTTGCTATTCAAAGTGTAGTCCGCCGTAGCGTCAATCCACGCAGCATCAGCTGTGGTCTGTCTCACCAGAACCTTTGCAACGTAGCAGCACAATGGTGAGAGGTGCTCACATGGGTATGAGAATTATCGGCGAGGAAGATTTTTCATCTTCAATCGTTCCGCGAGGTTATCGCAGGCACTGGTTCATTATCGCAGTGACGAAGTTCGGGCAAGTCGCCGCACTTAGTCAGTTCCTTCTTGGTTCCATTCTCGGGTACGGAATGACATTCCTGAACGCTTTCCTTGCGATTACGATGGGGTCGGTTATCCTGCAAGTAGTATCAATTGCAGTCGGGATAGTAGGACAACGCCAGGGCTTGACGACATCCATTCTGACTCGCTGGACGGGATTTGGGAGAGGGGGCGCAGCGGTGGTCGGCGCCACCATCACCATCAGCAGTGTGGGGTGGTTTGGAATACAATCGGCGGTTTCTGCGGAAGGTCTCACATCAACCGTCGGAGTGTTTCCTCAGCCCGCATGGGTAATAATATTTGGGCTCGCTATCACTGTAGTAGTACTATTCGGATTTAATCTTATAGCGAGAGTTTCTTTTATCGCAGTTCCGATTTTCTTGATTCTTGTGATCTTCTCGATCTCGCTTGAGTTGCATGAGCATTCCATCGGCGACCTGATCACTTCTGAGCCGCCAGGACCGCGGTTGAGCCTGATCACAGGAACTGGGTTGGTAGCTGGTGGATTCATGGTTGGGGCGGTAATCAATTCTGACCTCACGAGGTACAGTCGTTCGACAAGGGATATAGTAAAGCAAACCATATTCGGAATATCGCTTGGGGAGTATGGCATCGGGCTTCTCGGCGTTCTGCTTGCGCACGCCGTGTCGTCCGACAACGTGACCACGATCATACTGTCGACAGTGGGTTGGGTAGGCGTTATTGTCATCGTCCTCGGTACCGTAAAGATCAACGACTTGAACCTATATTCTGCCGTATTCGGATTCGTTAACTTGATCAATACTGTTTTCGGTCGAACTTTTGATCGTCGCTGGGTGACGATATACGTGGGTTTCGCTGGAAGTGTTCTTGGAGCTGCCGGGATCTTGAATCATTTTCAAGAGTTCCTGACATTCCTCAGCGTGCTTCTTCCTCCAGTTGCAGCGATCATGGTCGCGGAGTATTTTTTGGTGAAACGTTGGAGAAAAGAACTGGATGAATCTGTCTCCACGGGTCTTCTTCCGTCCACCGAGCCGATATGGGTACCAGCTACTCTTATTGTGTGGGCGGTCGCGTCTGCTGTTTCGGTGATGTTCCCGATTGGGCTGCCGACTATCAACTCACTAGTTCTTGCATTTATCTTGTACGTTGCAGCAGCCAAGTTTGGTCTCCTACATGAGGTGGGTAGGGGTAGCACTCGCGAACGTGGCGAGATTTCGTCGGTTCACTCAACTTCCTGATCTGCTCCATGATCGAAGGAGAGTCTAAATGCGTATCGGAATCGATGTCGGTGGAACGAACACCGACGCGGTCCTTGTCGAAGGCGTCAGAGTTCTGGCGTCTCTGAAAAAGCGCACCAGCATGGATGTCACCAGTGGAATTCGCGACGCCCTGCAAAGCTTGCGGAAAGGGTGCCCCTTCGTCGACTCGGATATCGATGGAGTGATGATTGGAACCACCCATTTCATCAATGCGCTCGTCGAAGCCCAAAGACTGGCGCCCACTGCAGCTTTGAGGATCGGTCTTCCGGCCACAGTGGCGCTACCGCCGTTCGTTGGCTGGCCTGCACGCCTTGTCGACGCGGTCTCTGCCCGTTCGTATCTGGTTCGTGGTGGGCACGAGTTCAACGGCAACCACATAGCGCCGCTTGATCTTGACGCAGTGCGATCGGCCGCGGAGGACATGGCGCGCAACGGTATACGAAGTGTTGCCATCACATCAGTCTTCTCACCTGTGAATGCTGAATTCGAAGAATCCGCTGCAGTAGCAGTTGCAGATGTTCTGGGGGGTGGGACCCCGGTTTCTCTGTCGCATCGAATCGGACGAATCGGCCTTCTCGAGAGGGAGAACGCGACGATCATCAACGCATCGCTTCGCGAGATAGCAGTGGTAATTGTGGATGGACTGCGTACGATTCTTGCCGATCTCGGCCTCACGTGCCCTCTCTATCTTTCGCGAAATGACGGGACATTGATGGAGGTCGAAGAGGTTCGTCAGTACCCGGTAGCAACATTCGCCTCGGGTCCGACCAACTCAATGCGCGGCGCGGCGTTACTTTCCGGCGTTGAGACCGGCGCCGTCGTAGACGTCGGCGGAACAACCAGCGACGTCGGAATTTTGCGATCGGGGTTCCCTCGAGAGTCGCTGACGGCCGTAGATGTTGTCGGAATCCGGACTAACTTTCGTATGCCAGACATAGTGTCGATTGGCATCGGCGGTGGCAGTCGTATCCGCGTTGAAGAAGGCCGCTGCATCGTCGGTCCGGATTCCGTCAGATACCGTTTGACCGAAGACGCACTGGTCTTCGGCGGCACGACGCTCACGGCTACCGATATTGCTGTCGCTGCTGGCAGTGCTTCGGTTGGAGATGTAACTGCAGTAGCGCATCTCGATCCGGAAATGGTTTCTGATTGCATGGCTGAAATAGCCCGACGCACAGCAGTATTGGTGGATTCTGTACGTACGAGCGGCGAGCCTCTCGCTGTTGTCGCCGTTGGCGGCGGCTCAATCATTTTGCCTGAGCACCTGGACGGCATCGGCCGTGTCGTTCGACCTCAGAACTATGCGGTCGCGAACGCCGTAGGAGCAGCAATTGCACAAGTATCGGGAGAAATCGATCGGATCTTTCTGACAAGCGACGAGACCCGCGACAAAGTCCTTGACGAGGCTCGTCAAGAAGCTGTGGATCGGACAGTTGCGGCAGGTGCCTCACCTAATTCGGTCAAGATCGTGGAACTCGAAGAGGTGCCCGTGCCCTATCTGCCGGGTAACGCGACTCGCGTGCACGTAAAAGCTGTCGGCGACTTGCAGCGGCCGTGTGAACCGGTGGCTTAGTCGTTCATCGAATAGTCATGACCTACCTGTCGCTCGCGGAAGGGAACGAACATGTCCTGGAAGTTAGACGACTCCCATATCGATGATCTTGTTCGCGGCGCTGCGCTCCTGGGCACTGGGGGCGGCGGTGACCCGCATGTCGGCGCCCTACTGGTGCGGGTCGCCATCAGAGAATACGGTGCCGTGACCGTGCTTGACGTTGACGACCTCGACGATCTGGATCTTGTTATACCCACCGCACAAATGGGTGCACCAACAGTGGGCGCTGAGAAACTACCCGCCGGCACAGAAGCGGTCGCCGCCTTTCTCAAGCTCGAAACGCATCTTGACAGCAAAGCTCGTGCGACGATGCCTATCGAGTGCGGTGGACTCAATTCGATGATTCCGTTGCAGGTAGCTGCACGCCTAGGAGTTCCAGTGGTAGACGGCGATGGAATGGGACGTGCATTTCCCGAACTGCAGATGGAGACCTTTTCAATTTACGGAGTGTCCGGATCGCCCTTGGCCTTGGCGGGAGAAAACGGTGAGACCGTGATCATCAATACGGGTGAAGACAACGTCCGTATGGAACGGTTCGCACGGGCGATCACGGTTCAGCTAGGTGGGGTCGCCCACATCGCCAACTATGCGATGACTGGCGCCGATGTGAAGCGGACCGCTCTCCCCGGCACACTTGCGACCTGCATTCGCATCGGCCTCACCATCCGCCAGGCCCGCGACAGCAATTCCGATCCGATTGTTGCCCTAGCGAAAGTCTTGACCACCACTATCCACGGATGTCTCAGAGTTCTGCAACGCGGCAAGGTTGTCGATGTACAGCGAAATACGGACGGGGGATTCGTGCACGGCAGCGCTCGGATCACGAGTGCGGATGGCAATGACGAACTCGTCGTACATTTCCGGAATGAGAACATCACTGCAGTAGTGAACGGTCGTCTCGTCGCTGTCGTGCCTGACCTCATCTGCGTCCTCGAAGCAGATACAGCTGAGCCGATTACGACAGAGTCGCTTCGATACGGCCAACGGGTTACCGTTGTTGGTATCGGTACCCCCCCATCGATGCGCACGGCTGAGGCGCTTGAAGTCTTTGGACCGGCAGCGTTTGGCCTTGAGCTCGATTTCACACCGGTCGAGGAACTCAATGAAGAGGAACTGCCTACCGCAGCATCACGTGAGTGATGCCGGTGCGGCGGTCGTAGACCTCGTCACGTCATGCGAGCTCGATGCCCTCGAGAGAGGAGCCTGGATTCTCGGTGCGGGTGGGGGAGGAGAGACTACCGTGGGCCGAATGCTAGCCGATCGAGCCATCGGGGAAGGTGTGCCTTTGATGGGTCGGGCCGCCCTTGCGCGAGTTGGTGTTGAGGCTCATGTTCTTCCAATCGGCATCATTGGTGCCTCGTCGACCGTCGGGGCGGAGTTCCTCCCTAGTGGGCAAGAGTGCTTGCTGGTAGCGCGGAAGATCGAAGAATTGACCCGCGTTGCGCTCGGTGCAGTTGTGGCGATGCAGGCTGGTGGGATCAATGCGCTCACCGGGCTCGCTGCGGCGGCTGATTTGGGTTTACCGTTGCTCGACGCAGATCTGGCAGGTGGGGCAGTGCCCCGACTGGACCAGCTCAGCAATGGATCATGGGAAGAGCCAGTGGTTCCTGTGGTTCTCGTTGACGCGGTGGGGCGAGTCGCGGTGTTCGATACGGCCGATAGCGACAGCTCACTCGATTCCTCGACCCTCGAACGACTTGTGCGCTCGTTCGTTGGTGTCTCGACTGGATGGGCGGCCATCGGATTCCGTCCCATTCAGCGGGATCGCACCCCGGATCTGGTGGTGTGGGGAAGCATGACGCGAGCCATTAATTTGGGCCGCGCTCAAGCTACCCAGAACTCTGACTGGGACCACTACCAGCCGGAGCTCGACTCTCAAGTTTTGGCTGTCGGGCGGGTAGTCGGGCTCCATAGGGTGAGAGACACAAAGGGGTGGTGTCTCGTTGAAACGGACCGCGGCCAGCTCTGCCGTCTGGATATGCAGACTGAGTATCTGCTGGTTACAGTGGACGGCCTTTTGGCTGCCTCAGTCCCAGATGTCATAGTGGTACTCGAAAGGCACACAGGTATCCCACTTGCTACCGACAATCTCCGTCTGGACTTTGAAGTCGTTGTCATCAGGTTGGCGGCTCTCCCATACCCGGATGACCCTCGACTCCAGCACGAACTCAGCCCTGCTGGCTACGGTCTTGAATCATCCAGTCGGAAGTGAGCGTTGTGGGGCCCTCACTCTTACTCGACGAGCTTCTCGCTCTCCCTCGGTGGGCTGAAGCTGTTCAATTGCTGCATCGAGGTTCGCACCCGAGTCGGATCAGCAGATTCAACCTCACTTCAGATTCGCGTAGTGCGTCATCGCCAGGTTCTCTGGTGTGCTTGACGTCGGCTGAACTACCGACTTGGCAGATCTCAGCTCTCGTGAGAGGGGCTGCCGACAACGGTGTCAGCGGCGTCTTGGTGCCCAGTCGGGATGTCCTCGATGTGCCGGCGATTCGGCTGGCAGCGCGATTTGATGTCACGCTTCTTGCCGTTACCGACGAGACATCAATCATGGATTTGGTGGTCGAAGCGCGCGTGTATCTCGCTGCAGGCGAACTGGCGTCGTCGCGAATACTACTGCGGCTGCCGGCCGCCCTTGAACTCGATGACGTTGGTGCGTCGATCTCTGCCGCTGCCCAACTTTTGGACGCTACCATCGTCCTGACTCGTTCTTCCGGCACTGTCATATCAGCGGCGGGTCCGGATGCAGACAATCTTGCACTACCTACCCGCGCAGGGAGATCGGTAGATTCTGAGTCCCGACTGGAAGTCTTCTCGCACGCGATTACACTGCCTGGGCGAACTGTGCACGAGGGATGGTTAGCCGTAGCCGCGCCAATCGATCCCGGTGTGTCGACAGCTGGATACGCTTCCCTACCAATGTTGGTCAGTTGGGCGCGCTTCCATCTTGCGTCAGTCTTACTGGCGCGAGAGCGTGATTTGACACATGATCAGGCCGTTGTTGCTGGTATAGATCCCGTGGTTTCTGCTGTGGAAGATGACGACCGATGGTTTGTCGGACTCCGAATTAGTCACAGTCTGGGAAAGGTCGAAGAAGACTTCAATCGGATTCTTGCCGCGTTCGATGTAGAGGGTTTCTCGCCTATTCTCGTTAAACAAGGGGCAGGGTGGTCGGGTTGGATCGCGGTCAGTCGCGGCTCAGTGAAAGCTGCGATGAGATTGCGTCAACGACTCGAGTCGGTCATTGTCACAACTGGACTCCGCGCAGGTATTGGAACGATAAGAAAGGGCACGCAGGGAAGATTCGTAAGTATTGAAGAAGCTGCTTTGGCCGGCGAAGTCGCTGCACTCCGGCATGTGAGTGGTGGAGGGCTTCTCCTGTCGATTGATGAACTCTCGGACAGTGAACTGGTGTTGCTCGCTTTGCGAATGTCCGCGATTCGATCGGCGGCGATGAAACTTCTTGGTGGTGCGGTCGCGGTGCCCGAACTGTTGAGGACACTACGTGTGTACTTAGACCAGCAATCTTCTCTAGTCGATACCGCTGCGGTACTGGGTGTGCACCGAAATACCGTGGCGGGCCGTATTACTCGTCTGCAGGAACTGGTAAGCGTTGACCTTGGCACCCCGGACGGGCGTTTGGCTGCCTTGCTTGCGGTGAGGGCATTTGGTGAATCTGACACACCTGAGAGTCCCCGGTGACGCGCCCGAATTGACCCGTGGAAGTGTTCTTGCCTCCCCGATGGGCCCTCCACGCTGGCTTTCGCTGTGGTATGTCAATGGCCACGAAGTTCTCCCCGTTGACGGCCAGTAGTTCTCCCCGCTGGTGGCCACGGGTTCTCCCCGGTGGCGGCCAGTTGTTTTTCCCCACCCGCTTTCTGATTTGGGTTAGCTGAAGGGCTTCACCCCCTTGCCGGTGGTGGCTTCGGTGAGGCGGAAGGAGTCGCCGTCGGTGACGACGACGTGCGCATGGTGCAGGAGCCGGTCAACGGTGGCGGTGGCCAATGTTTTGGGCATGATCTCGTCGAAGCCGGAGGGGTGCAGGTTGCTCGAGACGGCAATCGCTCGGCGTTCGTAGGCAGCGTCGACGAGGCGATAGAATCCTTCGGCGGCGTCTTCAGAGACCGGGAGCAGACCGATGTCGTCGACGATGATCAGGTCGGAGCGGATGATCCTCGTCAGGGCTCGGGCGATGGAGTCGTCGGCACGGTGCCGGCGGACCAGGGCACCGAGGTCTTCGATGGTGAACCAAGACACCGCCAGCCCAGCTTCGACTGCGGCCTGCCCGAGTGCCTCGGTGAAGTGAGACTTGCCAGTTCCCGAAGGCCCACAGACGCAGAAACATTCACGCCGCCCGACCCACTCCAGGGTGCGGAGCGCGTCCTGGGTGGCGCGGGGAATCGACGATTTCGTTTCGTCCCAGTCGCCGAAGGTCTTGCCGGTAGGGAAACCCGCGCGTTTGCGGCGAGTGTGCAGGTTCGCCCGGTCCCGGCCGGCGGCTTCCTCAGCGAGGAGAACCCGCACGACTTCGGCGGGGTCCCAGCGTTGGGCTTTCGCGGTCGGGATGATATCGCTCAAGGACCTGCGGATATGGGGCAGTTTCAGGCGTTTAGTCAGGTCGATCGCCTCGGCCAACGGGTCGCCGTTAGCGCTGGTAACAGTGCGCAAAGGGGTGCTCATCAGGCGTCATCGCTTTCATCGTCAGTAGTGGCTGGGCTGGCCGGCGCTGGTGTCTGGCCGAAGGTGGACCAGGCGGCGGTGCCCGGTTGCAGAGTGTGGTTCTCGCTGCGACGGACCGGATCAGCGTGTTCGTGGGTGACTTGGTAGTCGAGGATCGAGATCAGGTCCCGATCGGCGAACCGGCCGGTCATCGCTGCCGTCCCCAACGCTCTGTCGACTGCGTCCGGGGAGTGCAGCTTCGAAAGGTCCACGGCTTCGGCCATCTTCGCCCTGATGCGGCGCGCTCCCGCGGCGGCAGCCTCGACCAGCCAGCTGTTGGCACCCTGGCCCAACTGTAGGAAGGCGAGCTCGGCGGCGGTACGAGGCTTGGGCACCCGGTCGGCGGCGTCGCGGTCTGGGCGGGGTGGGTAGTGGTCGTTGTCGAGGACCGGTGAACCGGGTTGGCCGCGGCGGTGCCGCGCGACTTCGACTGCACCGCCATCATTGTCGACGGCGGTCACGATCAGCTCCTCACCATGGAAGCGGGCCCAGACCCGAGTGTCGATCAACGTGTGCGGCACCGAATACCGCACCCCTTCCACCGAGATCGTCGACTCCCAGTTCACCCGCCGGGTGGTGCCGAACACCGCGGTGAACGGAGATTTCGGCAGCGGATGCAGCCGCTGCAACTCTTCGGCCAGCCGCTCGACCGGCCGCCGCCGAGTAGAGCTGTGGACGCGGGTGTTGACGTCGGTGCAGAACTGCCGGCAAGCCGACTCGAGCTCACCGAAAGAGTGATACTGCTCGCGCAGGTTCACCTCCTTCGGCAACAGGTCGGCTTTGGCGATCCGCACCGTCGCCTCACTTCCTCCCTTCGACTCCGGATCAGCAGGTAAACACGTCCGCAGCGTCGTGCCGTAATGCCGTGCCACCTCCACGATCTCCGGATTGCGGACCGCGATCCCGGCCACGTGATCGATCGTCGCGGTCTTCTCGTTGTCGGTGAGGACATAGACCGGAACCCCGCCCAAGCGGCGGAATGTCGCATCCAAACACGCCGCCACCGTCGGCAATGTCTTGTCCCAGATCGGGATCACCACCCGAAATCGCGACCACGCCAACCATGCGCAGAACAACGTCGTCTTCCGGCCGGAAATCGTTGGCCCGTCACCGAAGTCGTACTGTAACCACAGCCCAGGTTCGGTTACCCACGGCCGATACACTCGCCGCCGACCAGCCCGAAACTGGGCCTTCGCCTCCGCGACCGTCCGGCGCGTGGTCCGCTCACCGCCGGTGAACCCGAGCGCGACGATCCGTTCGTGGATGACATCCGCGCGGACCTTGCCCTGCGAGCGGACCACCAACTCCTCGATCTTCGGCAGAAAGTCGTCGATCGCCCGCGCTCGATGCCGCCGGCGGTCCGGCGGCTGCCCCGCAGCGCGCATCTGCACATACCGGGCCACCGTGTGGTGATCACACCCAACCAGCTCCGCCGCCGCCCGATAACTACCCGTGAGGTCGTACGCCTCCAAAATTTCCATGATCTCCCTGCTCGATTTCATCCACCCAGCGTTGCCGGGACCGAATCTGACTCACAGCAGGTGGGGAACTATCTGGCCGTACGCGGGGAGAAACCATGGCCACAAAATGCGCCATAAATGGCCGCCAGTGGGGAGCTTACGATGGCCGTCGACAGTGGTACGGCCGAATCGGTTGGGGCGCTCCACATGTCCGGATACCCCGACGGAACATAGGTCACTTTCATCTGGGGCGGAGGACCATCTCAGTAAAGACAGCCCACCCCTCGGTGGGTCGACAGCCGGAGGGCAGACCTTTGCACGGCAGAACTGACCACTCAGAATCGTCGAGGCGACACTATGCTGTCCTGTTTCTCTGTGTGCCACAGCTACATCATTACGAGGTCAATTGATCTACGACATAATTGAAGTAGCCGTCGACCCGACGCGCGTGCATCCCACCCGTCCGCACATACACATCGCCGAGATGCCCAGTCTCAGTGTTGCGTTGTTCGCGGGGCAGACGATCCGGGTTCGTTCCCAGAGCGACGCACTGGCGACCGGGATTGCCCGTGTCTGGGAAATCAACCGAATGCACCGCTTGATCTACCTGACGATCGACTGGGACGGGT
>RepKanNP_Acetate_BrdU_F21BDRAFT_1000025_pt1 | contig 68827 bp, 62 predicted proteins | sample RepKananBrdUF21B_FD_10624 | JGI IMG/M metagenome (IMG submission 10624)
GGCCGCGTCGATCGCGGCCCCTGCCTTTGATGCTGGTCACGCAGGCGTACCTGCCGTTTCAGAGGCCACGGCGACCAGCGCATCGGCCACCCGGCCGATCTGCTCCGGCGCCAGCCCTGCGATGTTGATGCGACCACCCTGGGTGCCATAGATGGCGTGATCCACGCGCAGGCGCTCCATGGCATCGGCATCCAGCGGCAGCATGGAAAACATGCCCTTGTGCCGCGACAGGTTCTGCAGCGCGGCAGGCGCTCCCAGGCTGGCCAGTGCGTCGTCAAGCCGACGCCGGTTGCCGACGATGCGCTGACGCATGTGCTCCAGCTCGTCGCGCCAGCACGCTGTCAGCGTGGCATCGGCAAGGATGGCGGCGACGATGGCGGCGCCGTGGTCCGGCGGCATCGAATAGTTGCTGCGCGTGATGCGCTCCAGCACACCGCCTACCGGTTGCAGCGTGGCCATGTTCTTGCCGATCACCATCGCAGCGCCGGTGCGCTCGCAATACAGTCCCATGCTCTTCGAGCAACTCGCCGCCACCAACACTGTGTCCAGCGCATCGACGAGTTGCCGCAAGCCCTGGGTGTCCGGCTCCAGGCCTTCAGCAAGCCCGAGATAGGCCATGTCGACCAGTGGCACCAGCCCCTGCTTCGCGCAGCGCTCCGCCACGGCCTGCCAAACCCCGAGCCCCATGTCGATGCCGGTCGGGTTGTGGCAGCAACCGTGCAGCAGCACGATATCGCCTGCACGGGCGGCGGCAAGATCCGCGAGAACGGCGTCAGCGTCGAGCACACCACCGTCGGCCTGCCAGCGGTAGCGTTCGACCATCAGTCCTGCCGCCCGCATGATGGGCACGTGGTTGACGTAGCCGGGGTCGGACACCCACACGCGCGCGCCGGGCGACGCCACGGCGATGAAGTCGGCCAGCAGTCGCAGTGCGCCGGTCCCGCCCACGGTCTGCATCGTGGTCTGGCGCGCCAGGCGCCCCGCGTCGTGCCCGAGCAGCAGGGCTGCCAGACCGGCGTTGAACTCGGTATTGCCCGCCAACCCGCGGTAGGCCTTGGAGGTCCCGGCAGCGGCCAAGCGCTCCTCTGCCATCTTCACAGCGGCCATGACCGGCGTCCGCCCGGTTTCATCGCGGTAGACGCCCACCACGAGATCGACCTTGTTGGGTCGTGGGTCAGCACGGAAAGCGGCAGTCAGCCCCCACAGCGGGTCCGGGGTAACAGTGGCAAGCGTCGTAAGCATGGGTGTGGTCTCCAGAAGAACGAGGCGATGCGCTTAAGCGCGGTTTGCGAGGATCACGCCTGCGGTGATCGCAGCAATGCCGCACACAACGGTCAGGGTCAGCGATTCACCAAGCAGGGGCACAGCCCCAAGGCACGCCAGCGCGGGCGCCATCGAGCCAATCGCGGAACAGCGCGGCGTATCCAGATGACGGATCGCGAGCGCATACGACACGCTGGAAATCACGCCAACCCCCAGGCCCTGGGCCAGCAGGAACGGCATGGCGCTGGTCATGGAGAACTGTCCAATGTGGCTGTCGACCACGCCCAGGCTCACCAGCAACACGAGCAGCACGAACGAAGGCACGCTCAGCAGCAGCGCACAACCGATGGCGTCGAGCCCGGCACGGCGCAGCCCCAGCGTGTAGCTGCCCCAGAGCAGGCTGGCCAGCAACAGCAGCGCGGCCCCGCCGACGAACGCACCGTGTGACGCATGCGTTTGCGACACCAGCAACAGCACCACGCCCGCGAGGATGATCGCGATGGCCCGCCCCCGCGCCGCGCCGATGCGCTGGCCATCCAGCGCGTAGGCGATCAGCGCTACCGACAACGGCGTGGTGCCCGCGATCAGCGCAGCCACGTGAGCGGCGGAGGTCACCTTGCCGCCGGCAGACGCCATGAAGAAGAACGGCAGGCCACCGCCCACCAGGACCATCAGCGCGCTAAGCGGCTTCACACGCCGCAGCATCGGCCAGCGTGACGGCAGAAACGGCAGCAGCAACAAGGTCGGCAGACCGAATCGGATGAGCGCCACATCGGCCGGTGCCAGCGGCGAGGCACCAATGGCGCGAATCGACAGCGCAAACCCAGCCCAGATCAGCACCGTCAGCACCATCGCCGCATACCCGATCAGCGGACTGGTTTGGGTGGCGTCCCGTCCAGCCAGACCACCCGTTCCTGCCGTCAATGTCGAACCGCGCATGTCGTCATCCTCGATTTCTGAATGACGACAGAATGCCCCAGCATAAAAAGTAGTATCTTGTTATTTCCGCCAATACTGCGGCTCAAATTGGCAGAGTCTGCCAATCCAGGATCTAGGAGAATCGCGTGGACAAGAAGGATAGGCAGATCATCGCCGCTCTCCAGAAGGAGGGCCGGTTGACCAATCAGGAGTTGTCGGAGCGGGTCAACCTGTCACCCTCCCCCTGCCTGCGACGGCTGCGGCTGCTGGAAGAGGCAGGCGTGATCCGTGGCTATACGGCCATCGTCGATGAAGAAGCGTACGGTCTGCCGGTGACGGCATTCGTGCATATCCGCCTGCAGCAGCACACGCGGGAGGTGGTCGCAACCTTCGAGAACCGCATCCGCGCCATCGATGCGATCCTGGACTGCTACGTGCTGACCGGAGAAGCGGACTACCTGCTGCGCGTGCTGGTGGAAAGCCTGCAGGACTACGAGCAATTCGTGCGCAGCCAACTGCATGCCATTCCGGGCATTGCCGCCATCGACACGAGCTTTGCCTATGGTGTAGTGAAGCGCTCGACCGTGTTTCCGGCGTGGGATGAGAACCGCAGGAGCGCTGGGCGGCGTCGTGAAACGCCACCAAGCCGATAGCCTTCTGCACCGGCTACGCACAGCCACCTCGTCAAGCTGCCTCAAGAATCCTGGGTGCGGACCGATACTACCGCTGCATCATGCGGCATCGCTGCATGCGCCCAGAAACCCAATGGACAGAACCATGGAACGAAAGAAGCCAGCACCTTGCCCCGACAACAACTTTGTCGAAGAGGCCATGTTCTCTCTGGTCGCAAGGCAGGTCGAAGACAAGAACCGCGACGCATTCCGATTCGGCGGTCTGCTGCGGTATGTCAACCGCCGCGCACTTGCCAAGCTCATCTGCCATTACGAGATCTACAAGCTGGTCAACGACCTGCCTGGCCATATCGTCGAATTTGGTGTCTTCAAAGGCGAATCGCTGCTCCGATTTGCGCAGTTCACTGAAATCTTTGCGCCCTACGACAGAAGCTTCGATGTCATCGGGTTCGACAACTTCGCTGGCTTTCCTGATTTTCATGAGAAGGACGGCGCACGCAAGGCCATCAACGACAAGGTCGAAGGCGGATGGTCTTCTGCCCAGTATCGCGAAGAACTCTTGGATCTGATCAACGTCTTCGACCATGACCGGTTTGCCCCGCACAAGCCGCGGATCAAACTCATCGAAGGCGACATCCGGCAAACCGTCCCGCAGTATGCGAGCGACAACCCGGGCACCAAGATCAAGCTCCTTCACCTGGACGCTGATCTGTATGAGCCCACCAAGGTTGGCCTGGAGCACCTGTGGGATCGACTGGTCAGAGGCGGCGTCCTACTGCTGGATGAATACGGCTTCGATGTCTTCCCCGGTGAAGCCTCTGCCGTGGACGAGTTCTTCAGGGCGCGTGGGATTGCGCCGAAGATTCAGAAATTCCCGTTCTCCGATAACCCGGGCGGTTACATCGTCAAAGAGACCTACTGAGCCGCGCGCGAAGAAAATGCCCCAGACCATGACAACGGGTTCACTGGCCGAAGAGGGATGGGAACGGGTCGTCCCAACCGACACCCTGCAAAGCGACATCGAAGCGCTGTTCTTCGATATCTGCAACTACCTGTTGGTGCTGGTGAAGGATGACACGCGGTTTGACAGCACGCCCCAACGCCTGCTGCGGGAGGCCATCATCAATCGGGACGCGATCACGGCGGAGCGCCATCTCCAACAGGTGATGCTGGAAATCAACGCCAAGGATCGCAAGCTGCTAGGCCGGGTCTATGACATTGGGACCCGACCGATGCGGCTCATGTCGGGCATGCGCCTGTTCTTCAACCCGCAGATTCAGCAGATCGCGGAACGCTTCTTCGGCAAGCCCGAAGACCCTTCCATTCTGGTCCGCCCTTACAACGGCGAGACCCTGCATGTATTTCCCCCGGGCGAGGAAAACTACCGGTACAACCTCCCCATCCATCAAGACTTCCCCTATCTGCTGCAGAGCGAAAAACAGCTCACGTTCTGGCTCAACCTCACCAACAATCTGAACGGCGAGGCTGGCGGCGTCCGCATCTACCCGCGCACGCACAAGCTGGGGTTGCCAAAGACAACGAAGAACGCGTTTGGCCATTACGAGGTCGTCACCGAACACTATCCAGAGTTCGATCAGAACGATTACGTGGAATCGGAATCTGGGTTGTTCGAGCTCTACGCGATCGACTCCCTGACCTGGCACAGCTCCCTGCCGAGCATTGCCAAGGACAGCACGCGCCTGACCTATATCTTTCGCATCTCCGACATTGGCGCGCAGGATCGCGTGCCCTATGGTGCCGACCGCTCAAATCCCAAAGGGAAGAGCTTTGAGGATCTGTATCCCGAGTTTTATATCGAGCTGGTGACGCAGTAACTTCGCCAAGGATCGAAATAGGTTAGCAGGAGAGTTACGTCGCTCGCCCACGCCGAACGGTGTAGTGCCGCACTTGACCGATCGGACGCGCTCTTTGTGATACGAGGCTACCGGCATATCTGTGGAGGAGCGATGGCAACTGGAAGCCAAGACACGACTAGCAGCCCCGCGGGGAAACGCGCGAAGAGTCTTACTAAGCGACTACTCTGGGCGCTGTCTTTCATTGCCGCATTTGCAGCCTCACGTGTTGCAACGCAATGGTACTCTGATGATCAGAGACTAAAGACTGCGTCGGGTAGCCGGATGGTGGGGGGACTGCGAGATAAAGCAGTCGGCACCCCAACTGACCCTAGCGAGAAAATCAGGATGCTGCGATTGACGCCCGGAAGTGTCGGATCTTCTCTTCGTTGTCCGCCAGAATGGTGTGCGTATCAATCGCTTCACTAGGTACTCTGCGGCAGATCTCATGGTCCTCCTCGAATACCTGCCGATTTACAGCAGCCGTAGACTGGAAGAATACGTCTGCGAGTGCTTGTTTGCCCGGCAACGAAGGCGCCGTCAACAAACGGCTTGAGAAATGAGTGAGATTCGCGGCTGAAGCGGGAAAGAAATTTTGGAGCGAATAGGAGAACCCATAGGTCGATGACAGCATTGCATATGGGAAAACATACAAACTCAAGTAACCTTCATACTGAAAGTCCACAGAAAAAAGCCGACTCATTGACTTGAGGCGCTTGTCCAACCTCGCATCACCCAATTCGGCTCGCCAGACCGAGTTCAAACCATGGAAAGTGTTCGCACCATCAGTCAAACGCAATGCGCCCAACGACTCCGGATGAATCAGGTCGATGTGGTAGGGTTCTAGCGCGTTCTCGAGAGCGATCCGCCAATTACATTGATAATCGTACTGGCTGAAATCGAAACGGCCGGCAATGTTGAAGGAGATATCTTCCAAAAGAGGCATTACCTCACCCAACTGCTCGGGCAACGACATTTTTGGCTCGATGCCAATGAATAGGAAATCGCCCGCCCAGTCCATCTGAAAAGCATTCAAGCGTGCAGAAGAAAGATCACAAGGCTTAAATCTGTCTGGATTTGGCACGTGAACCTTGCCGCCTCGATAGCTCCATCCGTGATAAGGACAATGCGCGGGCGCGTTGCCACTCTCATCAACAAAGAAACGCGTTCCTCTGTGCGGGCAGAGATTGTCAAAAGCGACAAGATCACCACCGTCGTTGAAAACCACGACGTCGCCGGCGGCCCATTTCAACTTGAGATAGTCATTGTTGGCCGGCAGCTCGCGTCGGTGTGCCACCAAATGCCAGTACTGGCGGGAAAGTTTGTTCTCTAGCACGGCGTCTCCGTGGCGAAATGTATTCGATTGCCGCCCAGAATAGGCAGCTCTGCCAACGAGGCGTCCATAAAAGAGCGTGCCCACGGATCAGACAGGGCACGCGGCGCCGGCTACATCTTCTTGGAAGGCGAAGTGTAGAGGGTCATGCCATCAGGAAGGCGACGCATGGCGATGGCACCCGCCCCAACCGTACACCGAGTGCCAACCGTCACCTTTGGCATAACGCGTGCACCAGAGCCTAGGAAACAGGCGTCGCCCAGTGTGGCGAACCCCATTATGTCTACGTGAGCGCTAAGCGTGCCATATTGCCCGACACACGCATCATGACCGACTGAAGAACAAGCATTGATCGTCACGAAATCCCCCACCTGGGCATCGGCCGAAACGAGTGATTGTGGGCAAACAATTACCCCTTCGCCCAATCTGGCAGTTGCGGCAATCACTGAGCTAGGATGAATGATGGTCGCGAATTTTCCGCCCCGGGTACGCAGTTGTTCCACGAGTGCACATTTCGTAGCCGGGCTTCCCACCGCCAGCACAAGCTCGACATCCTCGGAATGCTGGTATTCCTGTGGTGTCCCCAGATAAGGGACACCATAGTTGAAACCATCGAGGCACGCGGGATTGCTATCAAGAACACCAACAACATCCCCTTGTCCCTCTCCTGCCACAATCTGGCGGATCCACGAGATGACTTCGCGACCGAATCCGCCGCCCCCCACGATCACATATCGTTTCATCAGCGCACCGTAAATCCGCCGTCTACAACCATCGTCGTGCCGGTAATCCAACGTGCGGCTGGCGAGAGCAGAAATACTGCGGCTGAAGCCACATCTTCCGGACGCCCGAAACCAAGCAGATGCTTTGCCTCGTAAGCCTCCATAGCTGCCGAGGGAAGTGTGTTCGCAAGACGACCATGCATTGCTGTCTCAACCGCACCGGCAGCAATGCTGTTCACTCGGATGCCGCGAGGTGCCAACTCGACAGCTAGCGAACGCATCATGCCGTCCACGGCGGCCTTGGCTGCAGAATATGCCGTCATGCCAGACTGCCCACGCAATCCAGCCGCGGAAGACATGATCACGAAGGCCCCGCCCTCTTCCCGCACAACCCCTTTCAATGAGAGCGCACGAGCAATCCCGAAAGCGGAGAAAACACTCGACGCGAACATTTTGTCGAGGCTCGAGCGCTTCGTCATCTTGATAGGAAGCAGCAGTTCAAGACCTGCACCATGAAACACCCCGTCAACACCACCGGCCGCAACCGCAGCCTCTTTGACCGCGTCCGCCGTAGTATCAGCGTCTTGGAAATCGACGACAACGGGCGTGTGAGGCGCATCTGTACCCAACATCGCCACAGTTTCACGCGTACGGGCCTCATCTCGCCCCATCACTACCAGCGACGCGCCACACGCAGCCAAGGCCACTGCAGTCGCCCGACCGATACCCGATGATCCACCGGTAATCAAATAACGCTTCCCAACAAGTGCTTGGTGATCAAACAGCATCGTAGAACTCAATTTCATTGCAAGAGAGTGGCCCAACGTCCATCAAAGCAGAACCCCACGAATAGCCCACACCAAACCCAGCCATTAACAACGTCATGCGTGACGCAGCAAGTTGCTCGCTTAGATTGGTGGTCATGAGCAGCGGAATCGACGCGCAACTCGTATTGCCATATTGGTCGATGTTGGTATGAAACTTCTCTGCGGAAATCTTTGATTTGCGCGCGAGGTGCTTCAGCATGAACTCGTTTGCTTGGTGATACAGGAAACCATCAACGTCATCGATTGCGCGTCCAGCAAACGACAACGTATCGGCGGTCAAAGGCGGTACCGAGCGCAACGTGAAGTTGAATATCTCTCCTCCATCCATGAAGAGACATGTCGGGTCGCGACCCTCAAGCCGCTCATCATGAGCCTCACTCTTCCGATATGCGCCTTGGGGAATCATGAGGTTGGTCGCGCCGCGACCATCGGTGCCCAAGACAAATACGCTCGAACCTGCATGCTCGTCGAACTCGACCGCGGTTGCGGTACCTGCGTCGCCAAAAAGCATCGCGGTAGCGCGATCCGAAGGCGATACTGTTCGACTGATCGTGTCGCCCGCCAACAGCAACACTCTGCGCGAACCTCCTTTGATAAGGCTAGATGCCAACCACAGACCGTAGGTGTAGCCGGAGCACCCCAAGTTGACATCAAACGCTGCGCAAGCGGTGCCCAAACCCAGACGCCCTTGTAATACGCAAGCCGTCGCGGGAAGCCGATAGTCAGGCGTCTGAGAAACAAAAATCAAGGCATCGACCGTCGATTTATCCCAGCTCAACCGCGCCAGCAACTTATCCGCCGCTTGAAAACACAAATCCGCGGCTGTCACCCCTTCTTCGACCCAGTAGCGCCTGCGCACACCGATCATCTTGACGACGTCGCGAACCGACTCCTCACCGAACTCTGCTTCGAAACGTTGATTGTCAATCTCACGGCGCGGCAACACGGATGCCACGCCACGAATGGCGACACCGTCAAGACGATGAGCGCGGCCAGACGCTACCCGATTACTCATGCCGTAGCTCGAGTGATCAGCGCTTCAATATCGGCAACCGTAGCGCACTTGCCCAGCGCCGCACCGTCCAGCGTGACGTCGAACAGCTCATCCACGATCGCGATGGTCGACACCACAGCAAGCGAATCCCAACCATGATCATGCAGCGACAGTTGCGGGCCAACGGCCGAGGGATCAATCTCTAAAATTTCGGCCAGTTCTGCGTATAGCTTTTCCAATTTTCTCTCCAATCAATAAAAAGGTAATTCGTCAGTAATCGATGATAGTACCGGCCCAGGACAAGCCAACGCCAAACCCCACGACCAAGATTCTGCGACGACGCCCCGCAGCCTGCGGCAAAGAGCTAAGCGCGATCGGGATAGTTGACGACACGGTGTTGCCACAGTGCTCCATGTGAATGACAAACTTGTCCTCAGGAATCTTGCACTTCTTGCGCAAGCTCTCCAGGATGAACGTGTTTGCTTGGTGAAAAACGACATGATCAAGATCGTCCACCGCAAGTCCTGCCGTATCCAGCAAATCCTTGACCAAGGCGGGTACCGCCTTCAACGTAAAGGCCATCACCGCAGCACCATCCATTTTCAGATGGTCTTCGGTACGAACGTTGCCGGAGGTATCTTCATACTCGACGGCGGAGCCCTCGGTACGAGCATGGCGAGCTCCGCCCGTCTTGACGATGAGATCTTCAGCCCCACCGCCATTCGTGCCAAAAATGAACGGCCCGATAGCGTCACTCTCACTCCGTTGAGCTTCAATCAAGGTCGCAGCTGCCCCATCGCCAAAAATGGTGCGCACGCTCTTGTCACGCGGATGAATGAACTTTGTGTAGGTGTCAGCCGTTAGCAAAAGGACCCTACGAACGCTACCGGCCTCGATCAAACCTTTTGCAAGGGACAGTCCATAGACGAATCCTGAGCACCCAAGGTTGAAATCCAGCGCACCGATATCCTGACGCAGGTCTAGCCGACTCTGCAGAACACATGCCGTTGTTGGCAGAATGTAGTCAGGGGATTGCGAGCAGAACAGCAGGAAGTCGATCGACTTCCGATCAATTCCATGCTCAGTAAACATGGCCTCTGCCGCACTAAACGCCAGATCTGCCGCCGTTTCGTCCGGCGCAGCCACTCGACGCTCAGCGATGCCCGTCTTACTCAGAATCTTCTCTGCCGTCCACTCAGGAAACAAAGCAGCAAGCTCCTCATTGTGAACAACCGGGGTCGGTAGGTAGGTACTGACGGCCGCGACTTTAGCTTTGATCATCTCTCATCTTCATGGGCACGGGGCCGAGCGTCACGCCTTGGAGCGTAAAGGACACCCGCCGTTGCAAGTCCTCAAAGAGCTTGCGGAAACCTCGCGTACCAGAGGCTCACTGGCCCCAGCGCGAATCTAGTATCCGGGCAATCGGCGGCTGTCGATTCACTCGACAGAACAACTGCGACACTGCTTGCTGCCGTAGGCCCCAACGCACTTGCATGGCCCGTTATCAAGGGCGTCATTATAAATGATCCATACTCGCGTTGGCCTGCGTTGCCGCTCGATAAGCGCACTGAGCATCACCTACACTTGCCACAGCTTGATCACCCCGCATAGAATGTGGAGTTACGCGGGCGTCGTATAATGGTAATACCCTAGCTTCCCAAGCTAGAGCCGTGGGTTCGATTCCCATCGCCCGCTCCAGATACCCCTTCATCGCGCTGCTTTTCACCGCGATGCCTCTTCGAAAAAACCGGACACTGCTCCGGTTTTTTTTTGTGCCTGCCCTCTCCCACATTCGCCTTGACACCAGATGCGTCGTCGACAAACAATAAATTAACAAATTTTCTAATCCTTGAATCATGACCAACATCGACAAGATCTTTGAAGCGTTGGCGTCCACACCACGTCGGCAGATCCTGGCCTATCTGTCGGAAGCCGAACTCACGACGTCTGAGCTTGCCGAGCGTTTTGCCATGAGCGCACCGGCGATCTCGCGCCATCTGTCGGTACTGGAGAACGCCGGGTTGGTCATCAGCGAGCGGCGCGGCCAGTTCGTCCTGTACAAGCTCAATGGCGACAGCCTCGTCAACAGCCTGACCAGCTATGCCTTCGAGCTGTGTCCGGTTGCTCGCCCGCTCAAGGCCGAATCCCGCAAGAAGGCCACAGAAAAACCCGGTTGACGTCTCGCGCAGCCGCGCAACCCACCCTAGCAACCACCGCAGTCATGCATTCCCACCATCGGGAAGGAGACCTGTTGTGCAAAATTTTGCCGAGAGTCTGAAAACACACCGCGTGCAAGCCGCCGATGTGCAGAGCGTGGTCCGTGGTGAAGTCCGCTATGCGCCGGTCAAATCGCTTTGGTTGACCGGCATGGCGGTGGCAGGGGTGGTTGGTGGCATCTGGACGTTCAGTTGGGCAGCCTTCGCTGTCTTCGTCCTGACGACCGGCAGCGTTCTGCTGCTGGGGCATTCGCTGGGCAGCCACCGCAAGCTGATTCACGATAGCTATCAATGCCCCAAATGGCTGGAGTACACGCTGGTGTACTTTGGCGTACAGGTCGGCTTGGCCGGCCCCATCGGCTTGCTACGCCAGCATGATCTGCGTGACTATGCGCAGCGGCTCCCGGACTGCCACGACTACCTACGGCATGGCCGCTCGTTCTGGCAGGATGCCTGGTGGCAACTGCACTGTGAGTTGCAACTCACCGATCCGCCCCTGATCGCATTGGAACCCCGAATCGCCAACGACCGCGTCTATCAGTTCCTGGAGCGTACGTGGATGCTGCAGCAATTACCTATCGCGTTGCTGCTGTACGGGTTGGGCGGGTGGAGCTTCGTGTTCTGGGGGACCTGCGCGCGTGTGACGGCCGGGGTGTTCGGCCACTGGCTGATCGGCTACTTCGCGCACCACCACGGCGGCATGCACTACGAGGTGCAAGGCGCTGCGGTGCAAGGCCACAACATCCGCTTTGCGTCGCTGCTGACCATGGGCGAGTGCTGGCACAACAATCATCACGCCTACCCGGGCTCGGCTCGCCTGGGCCTGTTTGCCGGCGAGTGGGACCCGGGCTGGTGGATGCTGATCGCCTTGCGCAGGGTCGGCCTGGTTTGGAACCTCCGTCTGCCGTCGGACCTGCCTGCCCGCCCGGAACTGGTCCGCCTGCGGGACGAGCCCGCGCCCCCGATCGAACCGCCTACTCGCCGCTGGCACCTGCCGTGTCCGTGCCGACGCCTGCGGGCCGATAGGGCTGCGCTGCTATAATCCGGGCATCTCCCAAGCCGCCCTCGGCGGCTTTTTTATTGCCGCCACGTCCGTGGTGAATCCGCCATGCAGTCCACCGAACACACCAACGACGGCACGCCCGTCGAGCCGTCTGACGACGATCAATCCGGTACGCCGGAAACCGGCCACCCGCGCCGCATCCGCTCTTACGTACGCCGCGCCGGCCGCACGTCTACCGGTCAGCAGCGCGCCATCGACGAACTCGGCCCGCGCTTCCAATTGCCCTACGCCGCCGAGCCGCTCGACTGGGAAGCCGCCTTCGGGCGCGCCAGCGCCAAGCGTATCTTCGAGATCGGCTTCGGCATGGGCGAGACCACGGCCCACATCGCGCAACTGCGTCCGGACGACGATTTCCTGGGCGTGGAAGTGCACGAGCCGGGCGTGGGTGCACTGCTCAAGCTGATCGGCGAACGCGAGATCGGCAACATCCGCATCTGCTCGCACGATGCGGTGGAAGTGCTGGCGCACATGATTCCGGAAGGCACGCTGGATGGCATCCACGTGTTCTTCCCGGATCCATGGCACAAGAAGCGCCACAACAAGCGACGCCTGATCCAGAGCCCGTTCGTGGCGCGCCTGGCCGCCCACCTGAAACCGGGCGGCTATCTGCACTGTGCAACGGATTGGGAGGAATACGCCCACCAGATGCTGGAGGTGCTCTCTGCCGAGCCGACGCTTGAGAACACCGCCGACGGCTTCGCGCCGCGCCCCGATTATCGCCCCGTCACCAAGTTCGAGAAGCGCGGCCTGCGCCTTGGGCATGGCGTATGGGATGTGGTCTTCCGCAAGCGCTGACCACACCCACGCGCGATTGGTCGTGGATTAGCGCGCGCCGAAATGCGTCTCGCCAAAGAGGTTCTTGGCATGACGCGGGAAAGCGCGCCAATACTGCGGCGGCGCCTTGACGGTGGCGCCCAGTTCCGCTGCCGCAGCCCAGGCCCAGTGCGGGTTGTAGAGAAAGGCGCGGCCGACCGCGACCAGGTCCGCACGCCCCTCCGCAACGATGGCCTCGGCTTCATGCGCCTCGTTGATGAGGCCGACGGCAATGGTCGGGATATCCGCTTCGTTGCGGATCTTCTCGGCAAACGGCACTTGGTAACCCGTCGACAACGGAATCTGCTGCAGCGGCGACACGCCGCCTGACGACGCATCGATCCAGTCGCAACCACGCGCGCGCAGCGCCTGTGCAAACACCACCGAATCCTCCGGCGTCCAGCCGCCCTCCACCCAATCGGTGGCCGACACACGCACGCCCACCGGAATGTTGTCCGGCACCACGGCCCGCACAGCATCGAAAATTTCCAGCGGATAACGCATGCGGTTCTCGCGTGAGCCGCCGTACGCATCGGTGCGCTGATTGGCAATCGGCGAGAGGAATTCGTGCAACAGATAGCCGTGCGCGGCGTGCAATTCGATGGCCGCCAACCCCAGGCGCACAGCGCGGCGCGCGGTGGCGACAAACGCATCACGTACGCGGGCAAGGTCGGCGTCGGTCATTTCGCGCGGCGCACGCTCTTCAGGGCGTTGCGATAGCGCGGACGGGCCCATCGTCTCCCAGCCGCCGGCATCGAGCGGCAACAGCGCACCACCCTCCCACGGCCGCGCACTCGACGCCTTGCGGCCCGCATGCGCGATCTGCATACCGATCGGCACCAGCGCGTTCTGGCGAATGGCGGAAAGTGTGCGCGCAAGCGCGGCTTCCGTCGCGTCGTCCCACAAACCTAGGCAGCCATTGGTGATGCGCCCTTCCGGCGATACGGCGGTCGCCTCGATCATCAGCAACCCCGCACCGGAAAGCGACAAGCTACCTAGGTGCGTGTGATGCCACGCCGTCGCCTGGCCGTTGTCAGCTGAGTACTGGCACATCGGCGAGATGACGATGCGGTTCTCAAGCGTGAGACCGCGCAGGGAAAAAGGCTGGAAGAGTGCACTCATGATCGGGGGACCGGCTGTCAGCGGCTGGCAGAAGAAACCACCAGTGTGTCCGAATCCGCCCGATCGTGCAGACGGCGCGAAGACCCGCGCCGAGGAAGGGAAATGCTGACTGGCTTAAGCCTGCCAGGCGATGAGATGCGTATAGGCCGTCACCAGCACGATGATGCCGAAGATGATCCGGTACCACGCAAAGCCGCGGAAATCGTGCGTAGCAATGAACTTCAGCAGCCAACGCACGCAGAAGAATGCGGAGATGAATGCCGCCACAAAACCCACCGCAAAGATCGACAGGTCATCGGCCGACAGCAACGCACGCGACTTGTACAGCTCGTACACCGTCGCCCCAAAGATCACGGGGATGGCGAGGAAGAACGAGAACTCCGTGGCCACCTTGCGCGACAGCCCAAACAGCAGGCCGCCGATGATGGTCGAGCCCGAGCGCGACGTGCCCGGAATCAGCGCAAAACACTGCGCGAAGCCCACCTTGATCGCATCCGAAATACGCAGGTCGTCGAGCGTTTCGATGCGCGGCGCACCGGCCTTGGCGGCCTCAAGCAGCGCATTGGCACGCGGGTCATGCGTCTGACCGCGATGGCGCTCGCGCCATTCGGCCCACAGGATCACGAAGCCGCCGATGATGAACGCCGACGCCACCACGATCGGGTTGAACAGATGCGCCTTGATCGCCTTGCCGAAGATCAGCGCCAGCGTGATCGCGGGAATCGTCGCCACGATCACGTTGATGGCGAAGCGCTGCTGGCGCGGGTCGCTGGGCAAGCCCTTTACGACCTCGATGATCTTGTGGCGGAACTCCCAGCACACCGCCAGGATGGCGCCGAATTGGATCACGATTTCAAAGATCTTGCCCTTCTCGTCATTGAAGTCGAGCAACTGGCCGGCCAGGATCAGGTGGCCCGTGCTGGAGATAGGAAGAAACTCGGTCAGACCTTCGACGATGCCGAGAATCAGCGCTTTGATGACGAGTGCAATGTCCATGCAGTAAGCAGAGGAGGAGAAGAAAGACGAGGCGCAGGGCGTGCTGCGTACAACAGCAAATGCTTCAAGGCCGCTTGGCCTGAACGTGCACGCCTTCGGGCAAAACCGTGATTGTACCGGGCTCTACAGCGATGCCGGCCACTTTCAACTGCTCCGGCTTGAACGTGTAGACCGCGTAATCGTTAAGCAATTGGCCTGCAATCAACGAGCCGATCGCGCTGATCTGTTGGCCCAGTCCGCCTGGCACGTTCTGCAGATCGAAGCGGTCGACGCTGGGTTGATCCAGGCGGATCGAACGCGTGGGCGAGTCGTAGTGCAAGCCGCTGGAGATGGCCAGCGGCCCGATCAGCGGTTGGCGCAGCAGGCCGCTTTCCACGCTCGCATCCGCCTGGATGGCGATGCGGTTGCGTGCAGGGTCCAGCGAAATCTGCGGGTTGGTCAGTGTGACGTCGAAGAAGCCGAGAAAGCGCCGCTGGAATGGAAACTTGCGTGCCAGCGCTTCCTGCATCTGGCCGCGCGAGAAGGTATAGCCGCTACCCGTCCAGCCGGTCGGCATGCAGGCGACCAGCACGACAGCGACGGCCACCGCAACAGCTGCCGCGCCGGCCCACCAGCGGAAACGGTTCGAGCGAGTGGCAGGTTTCGTGGAGTCAGTCATGAAGGATCAATGCGCCGCAGTGGCGATCTCAAGTCGAGTCAGGAACTGCATGGCGTGCGCCGCCGTGGCGCCACACATGTCGGGTTCGGGCTGCAGACTGCCGCACACCGCCGGACGCTCCGGGTGGCCGAAGATGCGACAGCGGTTGGTGTCATCCAGCTGCGCACAGCGCACGCCGGCCGGCTTGCCGTCGGGCATACCGGGAATCGGGCTGGAGATGGAAGGCGCGATGCAACACGCACCACACTGGGGTCGGCAGTCCATGGCCGTCCTGGTCAACGAATTGGCTTGGAAAGCCGCTATTGTGCACCAGCACATTCGAGGCCCAATCTGATTGACCGTTCCGATGTTACTTGACCCACCCTCGCACCATGCGTACATTAATGACCGGAAAGTAAGTTATCCGTGAGTCAGTGGCCAAAGTGCGCCGGCTGACACCACTTTTGCAGTTGCTGCCGTGACCGATCGAGAACCCGAGTCTTCCGCCAAACGCTGGACCCGCCGCAAGGAAGCCCGCCCACAGGAGCTGGTGGCGGCGGCGCTCAACCTGTTCGTGGCGCGCGGCTATGCGGCCACGCGGCTGGAAGATGTGGCCTCGGCGGCAGGCGTGTCCAAGGGCACGGTCTACCTGTACTTCGCTAACAAGGAAGAACTGTTCAAGGCCGTGGTGCAGGAAAATCTGCTGCCCGCCCTGGCCGAGGGCGAAGCCCTGATCGACACGTTTGAAGGCTCCAGCGAAGCGCTTCTGCACGAAATCCTGATGGGCTGGTGGGAGCTGATTGGCGAATCACCTGCCTCGGGCCTGACCAAGCTGCTGATGGCCGAATCGGGCAACTTTCCCGATCTGGCGCAGTACTACAACGAAGAAGTCATCGAACGCTGCGATCGCCTGTTCGCGCGCATCCTGGCACGCGGCGTGGCCCAGGGCGAGTTCCGCGAAACCGATGTGGACCTGACCACGCTGGCGCTGACCGCCCCGATGCTCTTCCTGATGATGTGGAAGCACTCGTTCGGCCCGTGCGCCTCCAAGGTGCTGGAGCCGAAGGCGTTCATCACGCATGTGGTGGCGCTGGTGCTGCATGGCCTGTTGCGCAATCCGGTGCCCGGCGCTGTGATTCCGCCGCCACCTCCGCTCACGGCGCAGCCGTGGCGCACCCCGTCCGATGTCGATGGTGATGCCAACGGGGGCACCCAGTCGTGAGGTTCTCTGCCGGAATGTCCTCCGGACTTGCTAAAATGCCGGGTTTGTCGTCAAACCCTTATCCGCATTACGCGCTCCACATGGAAGGCATGCCCATGGACATCGAAAAATCCCGGTTCAACATGATCGAGCAGCAAATTCGTCCGTGGGACGTGCTCGATACCGACGTGCTCGACCTGCTGACGGTCGTCAAGCGCGAGCACTACGTGCCCGAGGCCTACCGCGCGCTGGCCTTCGTCGACATGGAAATCCCGCTGGCCGGCGGCCAGAACATGCTGGCCCCGCGCGTGGAAGCCCGCGTGCTGCAGGAGCTGGCCGTGCGCAAGCACGAAGACGTGCTGGAAATCGGTGCGGGTTCGGGCTACATGGCTGCCCTGCTGGCGCATCGCGGCCGCCAGGTCACCACGCTGGACATCGTGCCGGAACTGATCGCCTTTGCCCGCGACAACCTCACGCGCAACAGCGTCACCAATGTCGACGTGGTTGGGGCCAGCGGCGCCAATGGCTGGGGCGATGGCCTGTACGACGTGATCTGCGTGTCGGGTTCGGTGCCGGCCGTGCCGGAAGCGCTGCTCAAGCAGCTCAAGGTGGGTGGCCGCCTGTCGATCTTCGTGGGCGGTGCGCCGGTCATGGAAGCGCAGCTCATCACGCGCATCTCCAACACCGAATACCAGACGCGCAACCTGTTCGAGACCTACGTGACGCCGCTGGTGGGCATTCCCGTCCCGTCGCAGTTCCGCTTCTGACACACCCCGGCCCGTCCCCAATCATCATGCAACAGCTCGCTCCCACCGCCCTCGCCCAATGGCTCGCCGACGCATCGCGCGCGAAGCCCGTCCTGCTCGACGTGCGCTGGGCTGAAGAGGTGGAGATCTGTGCGCTGCCTGGCATCACACACATTCCGATGAATGAGATCCAGATACGTGCCGGCGAGCTGCAAGCTGACCAAGACATCGTCTGCATCTGCCACCACGGCGGACGCAGCGCGCAGGTTGCGCAGTATCTGATCGTGCATGCCGGCTTTGATCCGGCCCGCGTCTACAACCTGCAAGGCGGCGTCCATGCCTGGGCCAACCAGGTGGACACGCAGATGGCGACGTACTGATTGGGGAAGCCGCCGCCGGGCAATAACCCGTTCACAACCTGACTCGTATGAGCAGGTTCTGACGTGCCCGCGCTGCCTTCCGACGTTTTCCTCGTCCGGGGGCTTTATGAGTGTTGCTCGCAGTCACTGCGCGCGGTTTGCCGTGTGCGGTTCGCTTGTTGTGCTGTGCTGGTCGATAACGCCGCTACTGGCATGGGCGCAAACGCCTGCGCCTGAAGTACCGGCCGCAACCGATCTCCTCTCCGCTTACCGCGCCGCGCTGGCCAACGATCCGCAGTTCGCATCGGCCCGCGCGCAATCGCTCGCGCAGCGCGAAAAGCTCACGCAAGGCCGCGCCGGCCTGCTGCCACAAGTTGGTGGTGCCTGGAGCTCCACGCGCGTCATCTTCGATCAGAAGGCGCCGGCCGAATTCAACAAGACGTTCTCATCGACGGGCTGGACGCTGTCACTCTCGCAACCGCTGTTCCGTTGGGACCGCTGGGAGACGTACAAGCAAGGCGAGATCGCCGCGCAAGCCGCTGAGGCCTCGCTCGCGCAGGCACAGCTCGACCTCATCACCCGTACGGCGCAGGCCTACTTCGACGTGCTCAACGCACAGGACACGCTACAGCTCGCCACCGCGCAGCGCGACGCCATCCAACAACAGTACGAGCAGGCGCGTCGCAACTTTGACGTCGGCAACGCCAACATCACCGATGCCAATGACGCGCAAGCGCGGCGCGATTCCATCGATGCAACCGTCATCGCTGCGCGCAGTGACCTTGAAGTCAAACAGTCAGCGCTCAAGCAAATCGTCGGCGAGCCGGTTGGCACGTTGGCGGGGGTACGCACCGGCGTGGCGCTGCCGCAGCCGGAACCGGCAACCCCCGAGCCCTGGGTCGACCAGGCACGCAGCGGCAACCTGCAGGTGGCGCTGGCCCAGTACAACCTGCAAAGCGCTGAACGCGACGTGAAGAAGGCCAACGCCGGCCATCTGCCCTCCGTCGACCTCGTCGCGCAGACGGGTCATACCAACGCCAGCGGCAATCAGTACCTACCGTCACTGCCGGGCGGCGCGCGCTTTGAGAGTTCGCAGATCGGCGTGCAGGTGTCGATTCCGATCTTCGCGGGCGGCGCAATCCAGTCGCGCGTGCGCGAGAACATCGCGCTGGAGACCAAAGCTGCGAGCGACCTGGAGTACGCCCGCCGCGCTGCCGAACAAGGCGCACGGCAAGCGTATATCGGCGTGATTGCAGGGCTGGCGCAGGTGAAGGCGCTGGAAGCGGCCGAACTGTCGGCGCGCACGGCGTATGACTCCAACCAGCTCGCCTATGGCGTGGGCGTGCGCATCGGCACCGACGTGCTGAATGCGCAAGCACAGCTATTCCAGGCGCGGCGCGACTTGGCACGCGCGCGCTACGACACCATCGTCAATGGCTTGCGTCTGAAATCTGCCGCCGGCTCGCTCAACGAGGCGGATGTGATTCAGGTGAACACGCTGCTCACGGCCAACGGCTCGAGCGATATCACCGCCCTGCCGCCACGCGCTGCGAAGCCAGCACTAGCGAAATCAGCACCTACCGCTGCCAAGCCCGCCAAGCACTGATCAGTGGTTCTGGCCGCTCGGTGACGACGCCGGCGCCGGTGCTGGCATCGTCAGCGGCCGCTCTGCAAACTGCAGCAGTGCGCCGCTGGCAGTCTTCCAGATCACCTGGCGCCCCTGTCGCCCCGAAGCCGACGGCTGCATGCCGACGGTCGCCAACGGCGATTTCAATGCTTCCAGGAAAGCCGTTTCCAACTCCATGCGCGCCGGGTCACATGCCATGCGTGTCGTTGCGAGGCTACCGAAGCGCATGCCCGAGACGAGCTTCTCGTACGGACCGGTAAAGCGGTTGCAGCCCGAGTAACCCGATGCAACACCGTTGGCAGCCTCCAGGCCTGCACTGAACTCGATGGCAATCGGCTGTGCGTTCGGATCGGCCCCCTCTTCCTCCGCCGCGGGCAGTTCCTTGGGCGCCGCCCCCGGCTCTTGCCAGCGTACCAACACAAAGCGTGAGCGGCCCTCGCCTTGCGCCTGGGTCAAGGTGGCCTGACCGGGGTTGGGTAGGGCGCTGGCGGGAGCAGGCTTCGCTTCAGGCGTCGACGCGGCTTGCGCGACCGGGGCGGAAGCCGCGATGCTTGTCACTACGGTAGCGGGCTTGCCAGTGGGTGCGGGCGTCATGCAGCCGGCGCCGATGATGGTGGCTGCGGTCAGCACGGCCAAGGCCGCTGCCGTCAATACCACACGGCGTGGCGTCTGCAGCAGGCTTGGCTTAGGACGATTCGATTGAGACATGAACGGGTCGTGAACAGTGGCGAATGCAAACTACAGCAAACTGCGCAAAGAGCCGTTAGTCTGCGCCGCGCGGATTGAGTTCGCAGTTTTCGTGCCGAACATGGCTTGCACGTTACAGCGTCGGCAATACAAGCGATGCCACCGCCTCCACCGTACGTGCCGTCGCCCCGCCATGCGTGGCAGCAAAGGCCAGCGCGGCGCGTGATGCGGTCTCGCGCGCATCGGCGTCGGACAGCCACACATCGATCACGCGCATCACCGCTGCCGCATCATCCACCTGCATACAGGCACCTGCGGCCACAGCATCGCGCGTGGCCTGCGCAAAGTTGAACGTGTGCGGGCCGATGACCACCGGCGTGCCGACAGCACATGCCTCGATCAGGTTCTGCCCACCCAGCGGCAACAGACTGCCGCCGATGAATGCCGCTTCGGCGGCGGCGTAGTACAGCGCCATCTCGCCCATCGAATCACCAAGCAGGACATCCGCTTCGCCCAAACCAGCGTCGTCCGCCATGCCGGCGGCCGAGACGGTCATCGCGCTGCGACGCGCAACACGCAAGCCCACGCGCTCGGCAAGCTGTGCCACCTCATCAAAGCGCTGCGGATGGCGCGGCACGAGAATCAACAGCGGGTGCCGGCGCCCAACGTGCTGTGCGCGATAGGCTTGCCAGGCATCCAGCAGCAACGCCTCTTCGCCTTCGCGCGTGCTGGCCGCCACCCAGGCCACACGCCCATACCGCCCGTGCAAGGCTTCGCGCAGCACGCGGCCCGCCATGATCTGGTCGACGTGCGGTGTGATGTCGAACTTCAGGTTGCCCGTCACGCGCACACGCGGCACACCAAGCGAGCGATAGCGATCGGCATCGTCCGGCGTCTGTGCGAGCACGGCGGCCAACTGTGCATACGTCTCGCGTGCGGCATCGCCCAGACGCGCGGTGCGGCGATGGCTGCGCGCCGACAGACGCCCATTGACGAGCACCATCGGTACGCCTGCGGCGTAGGCACGCTCGATCAACACCGGCCAGATCTCCGTCTCCATCAACAAGCCTAGACGCGGCTGGAAGTGGCGCAAGAACCGGTCAACGGCCCCAGTCAGGTCATACGGCAGATACGCCTGGATGACGCGACCATTACGCTGCGCCGCGAACTCGGCACCCGTGCGGCGGCCGGTTGGCGTCATATGCGTCAGCAGCACAGCGTGGTGCGGAAAGCGCGCGAGCAGCGCATCGATAAGCGGCTGCGCGGCACGCGTCTCTCCCACCGACACGGCATGCACCCACAGCAGCGGGCGATCAGGATTCGCGCGCGAGGGGTAGAAGCCGAGCCGCTCGCCAACGTGCTGGCGATAACCGGGCTCCTTGCGGCCACGCCACCACAGACGCAGCAATGCAACAGGTAGCGCAATGCGCCACAGCAGGCGATACAGGAAGCGCAACATCAGAGCACACCCAGCGCGCGCAGCGCATCGAGCGCCTGGGCGCTGGTGGGGTGGGCCTCGGCGCTGCCGAGGTCATGTACGTTGGGCGTCCAATAACCGCCCGTGCGCCACGCGGTCGTGAAGTTATAGAGCGCCACTGTCGGCTTGCACAGTGCTGCGGCAATGTGCACGAGCCCTGTGTCCACGCCCACCACGGCCGTCGCTTGATTGAGGAACGCCGTCACGTCCGGCAGCGACATCCGCGGTGGAATCACCACGCGCCCCACCGTGCCCGGCACCGCCGCGATGATGGCCTCACGGATGGCCTCGCTGGTACGGCGCTCGGTTTCGCTGCCCCACGGCAGTGCGATGGCGTAGTCGCGCGCCAATAGCTCGCGCGCAACGTCCACCCAGGCTGCCTGCGGCCAGCCCTTGTCAGCGCGCGAAGTCGCATGCACCAGTGCAACGTACGGACGCGGCATCGCAAACGACAACGCTGCGGACGGCTGCAGACCAAAATCGATCGACGCGGGCAGCGTGTAGCCAAGCGCCTCAGCCACCATGCGGCGCGAGCGCTCGACCACGTGCACGCGCGGCTCCATCGTGATCTTGCGCTGGTAGAACAGCTTGGCGAGCGGCTCATAGCCAGCGCCATCGGTACGGTTGCCGAAACCGGCCACGAAGCCGCTCGGGGTCAGCCTGGCCTGGGCCGCAACCAGCGCAGTCTTGATGAGACCTTGCGTATCGAGCACCGCGTCGTACGACTTGGCGCGCAGCGCGCGGCGAAAGGCGGCCATCTCGCCCCATGTCTTCCCGGAACCCAGCGACTTGCGCCAGCGACGCAGCGCAAACGGAATCACACCCTGAACACCGCGCACGATGCGCACCATGCCGGCAAAGCCCTCTTCGACCACCCAGTCGATCTCGGCATCCGGATAGGCACGCAGGATATCGGCCACGACCGGCGTGCAATGCACTACATCGCCAAGCGACGATACCTTGACGATCAGCACACGCATGCCATTACTCCTTCCCCCAACTTCATGAGTACGGACCGTGCGATCAGAACGGCAGTTGCGCGTCCGGCTTCTCAGCCAGGATCACGCGGCGGAACTCGCTCTGGATGCGCGCCATGGCGACATCATTGTCGGCCTCGAAACGCATCACCACCACCGGCGTGGTGTTGGACGGGCGTGCCAGACCGAAACCGTCTTCGTACTCCACGCGCACGCCATCGATGCGATTGACTTCCTTCGCGTCCGCAAACGTGGCGTTCGCCTTGATCTTGTCGAGCAGCGTGAAGGCTTCACCCTCGGCGCATTTCAGTTGCAACTCCGGTGTGCAATGCGAGTTCGGCAATGCGTTAAGCGTGGCGCTGGGATCCGCCAGACGCGAGACGATCTCCAGCAGGCGCGCGCCCGTGTATAGACCGTCGTCAAAACCGTACCAGCGATCCTTGAAGAAGATGTGGCCGCTCATTTCACCAGCCAGCGGTGCGCCGGTTTCCTTCAGCTTGGCCTTGACCAGCGAATGGCCCGTCTTCCACATCGTCGCCTTGCCGCCGTGCTCGCGGATGAACGGTGCCAGCTTGCCCGTGCACTTCACATCGAAGATGATTTCGCCGCCCGGATTGCGCGACAGCACTTCCTGCGCGAACAGCATCAGCTGACGGTCGGGGAAGATCACCTGGCCATCCTTGGTGACGACGCCCAGGCGGTCGCCATCGCCATCAAAGGCGAGGCCGAGTTCGCAATCGGTGGTCTGCAGCGTGCGGACGAGGTCTTGCAGGTTCTCGACGTGCGCGGGGTCCGGATGGTGGTTCGGGAAGTGGCCGTCCACCTCGCAGAACAGCTCCGTCACCTCGCAGCCCATCGCGCGGAAAAGCTCCGGCGCAAAAGCACCTGCCACACCGTTGCCGCAGTCCACGGCAATTTTCATCGGGCGGCTCAGCTTGACGTCCGACACGATGCGGTCGATGTACTGTTGGCGGATGTCCACCTGGACGTAGCTGCCAGAGCCCTCGGCGAAGTCGCCTTGCTCGATGCGAGTGCGCAGTGCTTGAATCTGTTCACCGTAGATGGCTTGGCCTGCCAGCACCATCTTGAAGCCGTTGTAGTCGGGCGGGTTGTGGCTGCCGGTTACCATCACGCCTGAGGTGGCACGACGCCCTGCCAATTCGATGTTCGTGCCGAAGTAGACCATGGGCGTGGCAACCAGGCCGAGGTCGATCACGTCCACGCCGCTGGCGCGCAGACCGTCAGCCAGTGCTGCCAGCAGATCGGGGCCCGACAGGCGGCCATCGCGACCGATCACCACGGCGGATTCGCCCTTGGCGCGGGCTGCGGAGCCGAATGCTTGGCCGATCAGACGTGCGACTTCCGCATCGACGGTTTTGCCGACGATGCCACGGATGTCGTAGGCTTTGAAGATGGTGGGAGTGATGCTGCGCATGAAGCAATCCGTGAGAAGGTCGAATTGGTGCCATTGTAAATGGTCGATACGGCTCTGATCGCCGCTGTACCAAATTTGCCTGCAGCGGTTCGTCCAACGAGCATGCTGCTTCATGTAGCAACAAATTGCGCTGCAAGTTGGGACTGCCAGCCGGCTTGCCGGCCTCGTCACATCCGCGTCTCCCCGCCGCGAAGTGCAAGCAAAATTCATCGCTGTTCGACGATGCGGCAATGCCTTGGACCCACGCAATTGAACAAGCCTTCAGCTACCGTCTACGGCCGGCATTCAAGTAGCTTAAGGTTTCGCGCGTTGGCAGGCTGGGCCCAACCTGATCTAGGCAAGCCGGTGCGCTGAGTCCCGCCACAGGTATAGATCACCCGCGCTTGCCCGGCCACAGAGCATTCCGCTCGCGGAGTACCTCAAGGATCGCGTCCAAACCAAGTTACAATTCACGATCGTTCGTTCTAGAAGCACCATGTATGTCCATCAATTCCACAGACGCGCAAACCCCCAACTTGGATCCCGTACGTATTTTGGCGAAGTCATTTAAGACCATCCTCTTGGCGGGTGTCGTGGGAGCCGTTGCAGGATTGTTGGCGTCCATCGTTGTTCTCCCTCGCTGGTCGGCGAAGATGACAATCCAGCTTGGCCAGGTGTGGATCCCTGACGCAAGAGGTTCATTCCCCCCCCAACCCCAATCCCTTGAGAATCAGTCAACAGCGACCGAGCGATACAATCTGCCGAGTTTCCGACTCCAGGTACTTGGCGCCCTGGGGCTCCCAGCCCCAGACTCTGGCAATAAGGACGCAGATCTGATCTTCAAATCGCTGAAAGCAACGGCCGGTCGGAGCCAGAACGTGATCACCGCCGAGGTATCGGCCTACTCACGGGAATCTGCGGAGGCAACGCTGAACGAGGCACTGAAAATTTTTGCGGTTCCGCATCAAAAGCTGTTCGACCAAACCATTAAAGATCTGCAAGGCAATCTGGCGATTGCGCAAAGCAAGCTGACAGGCACACAAAACGACTATGCCCGGATTGGCGATGCACTGAAACTCGCGGTGACCTCAGGAGCCACCACCCCAAGCGCGCGTGATATTTTGGCCTCCAACACCGCCACGCTGATCAATGCACAGCTTCTTACGCTGCAGCAACAAGTTGGAGCTTATCAGGATGCATTGACGCCGCTGCGTACCTACCCAACTGCAGCATTGGGGCCAACATATGTTCCGAAGCAGTCCAGCACACCCAGCACCACGGTCTTCATTGTTTCGGGCGCTGTGGTGGGCCTGATGTTCGCGGCAGGCCTCACCCTCCTCAAGAATTCAGCTCGCGCCGCCTAATCGCGGCTTCCCCGGCATTGCCGCCCCTGAGCGGTGGCGCCCACAGCAGAAAAGCGATAGCGGCCTGACCCCACGCTATAAACGGAATAGCCCTCGCGTGAATAGAGAAAGCGAGCGCTATCCCTTTGGCCGCGTTGCCCCTTTGCCACAGGCAACCACACTTGAGCTCGCGTGTTTACAGGGATTTCGACATCAAGATCAAATCTGCTGTTACTCGCAAGCCAACGGACTCCTATCGGCCCATAAGGTGAATCATAGCGACCAGCAACACTGCACAGTCGCTTCTCCGGCAAAGGTTTAATGATAATGATCTTAAAGCCTGGACTCCCCGGACGAATACCTGCGACATTCTGATACATCCATTCACCGACAGATCCATATGCATAGTGATTGAAGGAATTCATGCCTGGATCTTGGAAGGAGCCATTAGGACGGATTGCGTCCCAGCGCTCCCACATGGTCGTACCACCCTTAGCAATTTGATATCCCCACGACGGGAAACTCGTTTGCAGCAGCAAGCGATATGCCACATCCGCGCGCCCGTTTTCCGACAAAGTCGACAACAATCGAGGTGTCCCGAGAAACCCGGTCGAGAGGTGCCAATTCCTAGCTTTAATCAATTCAACTAAGCGCTCAACAGCCAGCTTACGCTGAGATGCCGAGGGGATGAGATCCAGAGAAATGGCAAGCACATAAGCCGTCTGGGTATCCCCCTTTATTCGACCGGAGGATTCGACGTACGCGCTATTGAACGCCGATCTGATAGCACTGAACAGTGCTCTGTACTCGGTTGCATCCTTACCCAATACCTCAGCCGCTTGAGCAACCACTGCCGCGCTATGAGCGAAGAAGGCCGTCGCGATTAGATCCTTCGGAGTCTCATCGTTGAGGTTGAGCCAATCCCCATATCCATCGGCCGGCCGCAAGTATCCTGCACTATTATTCTTCAGATATGAGAGCCAGCGCGCCATGCTCTCAAAGTTTTGCTCAAGAACCCGGCGATCACCGTAACGCTCATAGAGCGTCCACGGCACTATAACCCCTGCATCGCCCCAACCAGCTTTCGCGCGATCAACACCCTCCAAGGCCGGTGCAGCCTCCGCATAAACACCATCTGATGATTGCGTATCACGCAGATCTACAAGCCATTTACCGAGAAATCTCACGGAATTCATGTTGTAGGTTGCTGTACCAACAAACGCTGCAATATCCCCAGTCCAACCGGATCTTTCGTCGCGAGCAGGAGTATCTGTGGGAATCGAGACGAAATTGCTGCGTTGTCCCCACAGCACGTTACTGTGCAATTTATTTAACGTAGGGACATTGCTCGAAAAATTCATAGTAATCGGCATCGAACTATGAATAACCCGACCAACCAACTCAACGGAATTTCTCGCACCTGAAACCTCAACATATCGGAAACCATGAAGAGTAAAAAGCGGTTCAAAAATCTCTCGCCCTCGCCCTTTCATAATAAAGACATCAGTCGCCTTGGCCGTCCTCAGATTATCGGTGTAAAGCTTACCATCTCGCCTTAAAACCTCTCCGTGCCGTATCGAAATTACTTGCCCCACAGAGCCGGAAGTACTTAATCGCACGGTACCAGAAAAATTCTGCCCGAAATCATAAATATAGGTTTTCGCACCGACCCTTCGCGTGGAAATCGGCTTTAATTCCTTTTCTACGCGAACAGGCGGGTCCACCTGCGAAACCAGTGAAGCCGAGACATCGGCTTTAACAAGCACACTCCTCCATCCGCTATCGCGAAGCTTAGGAGAACTCCAACCAGATATCTCCCGACGCGCGTCATATCGCTCGCCCATGATTAAGTCTGCCTGTATTACAGGGCCCAACTTACTTTTCCAGCTACCGTCGGTCACAATTCTGTCCGTATGACCATCGGTGTAAGCCAACTCCAGCTGCAGCAGCAAATAGGGTCTTTCACCATATTGACTCGGTCCGAGGGCTCCAACGTTTCCCGCATACCAACCAGGCGCTAGTGAAACACCCAATGCGTTCTCTCCCGACGAAACAAGGTCCGTAACGTCGTAAGTTTGATACTGGATACGCTTGTTGTAGTCAGTCCAACCAGGAGCCATCAAGTCGCGCCCGACTCGCTTACCATTAATTTCGACCTGATACAAACCGAGTGCTGCCGCATAAAGCCTTGCCGAAACGATCCCATTGCCTAAGTTGAACTCCTTTCGTAGCAACGGACTTAAACCCTCTTCATATGTTTTTCCAGCGACAGGCTCCCAGATAATTGACCGAGAAGTCGCAAGCGGACGCCCATTAAGATAGGCTCGACCGTGACCATACCCACCCTGCTTATTGGTCCACCACCCAACCTCCCCCACCGGATTTGATTCTTCCAGATAGTATGTCCCCGGCCCCTCTGGCTTGGGGAGCTTGAGTTTGGCCCAAGTGTTATCTACGTGGTTGGAAAATTGCTGACGAAGAACCAACTCCCCTCCCGGCCCTCCTCGATACAGTGAAAGCGTCATACCAGAATTGGTCTTGGAGAACGTTGGGACCTGTATGGCGACAGATGAAAAAGTTTTATCTGTCGCGAAACTTTGACCTTGTGAATCCCCTCCCTTAAGGAGCTCTGGTATTTTCTGAGCAATCGGCATGTCTAGCTTGCCGAACGAGGTGGGTAGCGGTGTAGGTTGATCATGACCAATCCACTGCGCACGCCAATCTTGCCGTGACAGCAACCCCATTTCCCACCATGATGGCGCACTCCATTCAGAAGGCTTACCAGAGGCATCCCAGACGCGAACTGTCCAATAGTAGCGAGTGCGTGACAGCAGCGGCGCTCCACCATATTCGACCAGCACTGACTGATTAGAACGAACCTTGCCGCTATCCCAAATGTCGGGGCTCCCAAGTAATGGAATACTACTTGCTACCCGTATTTGATAGGCAACCTGCACTTGATCTTTATCGCCGGACTCGAGAATCCAACTTAACCTTGGTCGCAGCGCGTCAATTCCTAGTGGATTGGATGCATATTCAACAGTGACGCTCCCGACCCTGACATCAGCCACTGCGGCATTTGACTCAAACAGCAGAAGGATCACCGCAAGAGTAATTAAAATTGCATGCAGTCGTTCGAATTTCATGTTTTTTCTCATCGAAATTTCCTAACATCCCTCACCAAAGTCAAGTGCCAAAGCTATCGTCAGGCTGCACAGCTACAGGTCACACTTACGAGGTACGTATGATAAAAATTTCGATTGCTCGCTCCAGCCCATCCGGTTGTTCACACTCGCTGATCAGCCCGCTCTGCAAGGTCACTGTCCACGGCATGCGTTGGGCACGACCGCTCCGGCAACCGTGCTTAAATATTCGGGTAGCAATAGTCGCCAGAAAAGAAAAATATCGGGCTTTACCCGATATTTTTCTTTGCGCGCGCATCGCTATTTTCGACGACTAGACGTTAGCCTCGTCGCACGTGGCATCCACTACCTGTGGCCCATATCCGTGAACATGCTGCCTTAGAATTTCCTTAATTGCGTCTTCATCGCCCTCTTCAGCAATCAATCGCAGCTTGGTTAAGACGGGAGCGAATTGGGCCCAAGGCACATACTGCTCATGCGCCTTCATAATCCGTTCATGCACGGTGCCCTCGGGGTTATCACCAATCAGCAATTCCTCGTACAGTTTTTCGCCCGGACGTAGTCCAGTGATCTTGATTTCAATATCACCCGCGGGGTGGTGATCATCACGAAGAGTCAGGCCGGAGAGCTGCACTATGCGCCGCGCCAGATCCATAACCTTGACTGGCTGTCCCATGTCAAGCACAAAAACTTCGCCGCCATGCGCCATGGCTCCCGCCTGCAGCACTAACTGCGCCGCCTCCGGGATTGTCATGAAATACCGCGTGACTTCGGAATGCGTGACAGTAAGTGGACCACCTTCTTGCAGCTGCCGTCGGAAAAGCGGTACGACGCTACCACTGCTGCCCAGCACGTTACCAAACCGTACCATTGCAAACACCGTACGGTTTTGGATCACATCGCCAGGATTGCCGTGCACGAGACCAAAATCGATGACATCGCTAGCCGCCAGTGCCTGCAACACCAACTCAGCCATTCGCTTTGATGCACCCATGACATTTGTCGGGCGGACAGCTTTGTCGGTTGAAACAAGAACAAAATACTCTGCACCGCTTTCCATAGCTGCGCGTGCCATGTTCAACGTACCGAAGATATTGTTCAGCACACCTTCGGATGGGTTGCACTCGACGAGCGGAACATGCTTATAGGCTGCAGCGTGATACACAGTCGCCGGCCGATGTGTGCGGCAGATGTCTTGCAAACGCTCCAAATTCCCCACGCTTGCGAGTAACGGCACAATCTCAACAGACAGGCGGTGCTCTGCATGCAGCCCTTCCAACTCTCGATGAATGCTATACAGGCCAAATTCGCTATGGTCGACAAGCACAAGCTTGTGCGGCCTCTCAAACATGATCTGGCGGCATAGTTCGCTGCCAATACTACCGCCCGCGCCGGTAACTAGAACTGTCTTGTTGGCAAGGTTCCGTGCCAGCAGTGCTTCGTCAGGTGGCACTGGAGCGCGCCCCAATAAATCCTCGACATCCAGCTCCTGGAAATCGCGCACCGTGACGCGCCCAGAAGCAAGATCAACCATGCCGGGTAGCGTACGAACATGAACCGGCAGCTCCCGCAGCTTCGTGATAATCGCATTGCGGCGTGCCCTCCCCATTGAAGGCACTGCCAGCAGGATATCGGTAACGCCCATGCGCTCTACCGCATCAGGCACATCCTCCGATCCGATGATATCAAGGCCGTTGATGGTGCGACCGATCTTGGATGTGTCGTCATCAATGAAACCCAGTAATACGAATTGACGCACTACAGCGAGCGCTAGCGCGGTCTGCACGCCTGCTTCGCCTGCGCCGTAGATCAACAACCGACCAATGCCATGATGGTGCCCTTTACTCAGCTGCCCGGCCAACCAAAACCGTGCCATCGCGCGGGTCGTGCTAACCAGCAATAAAAACAAAATGGGCTGTATCAGGCCAACACTACGCGGCACCCCATCCCACTTGAACAAAAGAAGGGCAAGAAAAAAAACCACACCGTAAAGACTCACCGCTTTGGCGGTACTCACCAAAGCGGACATGCCTGTGTAGCGAAAGATCGCCCGATACAGGCCGAAACGCACAAACAGGGGGAAAGCTAGCAGCGGCGCAAGTAGGTAGACGTACTTTTGCTGCAGCTGCGGGAGTCCCGTTTGATCAATCCGCAAATAAAACGCGATCCAAACGGCCACCACGGACAGACATATGTCCAATAGGACAACTACCGCCCGCTTCGCGGGTCGAGGAAGCGCCAGCAGAGGAATCGTAAGCTTGTTCACCGAGTGGCTCGCCTCAGTACATCAGTCAGCACGGCACAAGTTTTGGCAATCTCCGCATCGGTCAGCGTCGGGTGCACAAGGAACATGATGCTGGTCTCGCCAAGCGCGCGCGCCACCGGCAAACGCTCCGTCGGCCGCCAACCCGTGTTGTCAAAGGCCTTCTCCAGATAGACTTCCGAACACGAACCCTGATAACAAGGAACCCCGGCGGCACAGATTTCATCAATGATGCGATCACGAGTCCAGCCGTCGGCCAGTTGACTCGACTCAACGTAGACGTAGCACTTGTAGTGTGCGTGAATATTCTCGGCTGAGATCTCCGGCACACGCACCACGCCAAATGGGCGGCAGGCACCCCAGATCGCCTCAGCGCTGGCGGTGCGCCGTGCCGTCCAATCGGCCATACGGTGCAGTTGAATACGACCAATCACGCCCTGCATTTCAAGCATGCGCCAGTTAGTACCGAAGCTCTCGTGCAGCCAGCGGAACCCAGGCGGATGCTGCCGCTCATACACAGCCTCGTAGCTTTTTCCGTGATCCTTGAACGACCACATTGCCCGCCACAGTACTTCATCATTGGTCGTGACCATGCCACCTTCGCCCCCCGTGGTCATGATCTTGTCCTGACAGAAGCTCCAAGCACCGATATGGCCGATGGAGCCAACACTGCGACCGCGATAGCGTGCGCCATGTGCTTGTGCGCAGTCTTCGATGACTTTGAAACTGTGCTGGTCCGCTAGTGCCATGATGGGATCCATGTCACACGGCCAACCTGCCAGATGCACGCAAATCACGGCCTTTGTCCGTGGCGTAATCGCACGCGCTATTGTTGCGGCAGACAGGTTGCCGCTCTCCATTTCTACGTCAGCAAAGACCGGCGTTGCACCGGCATTGACCACGCACGAGATACTTGCAATGAAAGTGCGGGGCGTCACAATAACCTCGTCGCCCACGCCAACACCCAACGCCTTGAGGGCGACATCCAGTGCCAACGTGCCATTGGCGAGTGCAATGGCATGACGTGTTCCAACCCACTGGGCAAATTCTTTTTCAAAGTCGCGACATTCAGTCCCAGTCCAGTAATTCACCTTATTGGACAAAAGCACTCGCTTTACCGACTCAGCTTCTTCATCCGTGAAACTGGGCCAAGGGGAGAAAGACGTATTCAACATGAGTATCGAGTGAACCTTAACTAAGTTTCCACATATGTCACAGCTCGCAATCTATAAGCGCTGACGCATAGGCGTTGCAGGAAAGCCGACCATAGTCAAACCATCGCCTACGGCTTTCACGATAACGGCCCCAGCTCCAATCATTGTATCGGCTCCGATGGAGATACCTTGCCGCACAACTGCACCAACACCAATCCATGAGCGCGCCCCAACCGTAACGCCTCCACTTAGATGCGCTCCAGGGCAAACATGTACCCCTGCCGCAAGATGGCAGTCATGATCGACGGTAACACCCGTATTGATTATGCAAGCCTCGCCAATCACGGTATCTACATTGACAACCGCTCCGGCCATCACGACGGAGCCCGCGCCGATCTGCGCGAATTGGCTGACGCACGCCTGGGGGTGAACAACAGTAGCAAGCGTCACTCCTGCTGCCCGAAGCTCCTGCTGTTTCCGCCAGCGCACAGAACAATTGCCAATCGATACATGCACTGACTCGAAGAGATGCGCATGACCCATCAGCGCGTCAAAATTCCCAGCCACAGGCCAGTGACCATTGATCGTTCGTTGAGGCCAAGCATCGTCAAAGAAGACGATGTCACTCCACCCTGCCTTAAGTGCTGCATCGGCTACAACCTTGCCATGGCCGCCGGCACCGAAGAGCGCGAGTCGAGTCATGGCTTCTTGCCCGTGAACTTGGACATTGTCGCTTCACCTGATGCGCTGATACCTTCGCGTACGATGACTTTGCGCACTGTAAGCCACAGAATTTTCAGATCAACCCAGAAGGACCGATTGTCAACGTACCAGACGTCTAACGCGAACCTTTCATCCCAGCTAAGCGCATTGCGCCCGTTCACCTGCGCCCATCCAGTAACACCGGGTCGGATCTCGTGGCGGCGAGCCTGCTCCGGGGAATACAAGGGTAGATATTCCATCAACAGCGGACGTGGCCCAACCAAACTCATCTCACCCTTGAGCACATTCCACAACTCAGGCAGCTCGTCCAAGCTTGTCGACCGCAAAAATTTCCCAAATCCGGTCAGGCGCTCCGCGTCGGGTAGGAGTTCGCCGCCTGGACCACGCTCATCGGTCATCGTCCGGAATTTGACCATCTGAAATGGTCGACCGCGCAGCCCGGGCCGAACTTGGCGGAAGAAGACAGGGGAGCCCAGCTTACGCCGCACCAACCACACAAGTATCAGCAATGGCACAGCCAAAACCAGGAGGCTGAAGCAGGAAACAACAATATCGAAGGTACGCTTCACAAAAACCCCATCCCTTGCAGCATGCTCGCATTGACTTTGCGCACGTCGTACTTCTCCTCAGCCTGCTTGCGCGATTGCAGCCCCATCTTCGCCGCCAACGCTGGAGTCTCAACAAAACGGAGCATGGCTTCCTCCAAAGCCTCCACTGACTTCACTGGAATGAGAAAACCATTTTCGTAGTCCACCACCGTCTCCCTGCACCCCGGCGCGTCAGTGGTGATGATTGGCCGCCCCATGGCCATGGCCTCGAGCACAGTCCGAGGTGTCCCCTCCCGGTAGGAGGGAAGAACGTAAACCGTCGCATCTGCAATGGCCGGTCGCACGTCACTCAATCGACCAAGATAGGTCACACAGCCGTCGGCCGTCCACTCATCCAACTCTGCCTGTGTAATTGCTCCCGGATTCGAATCAATCCACCCGACCAGCGCAAACTCGGTATTGGGATACCTCGCCCGAACCCGCTTGGCCGCCTGCGCGTACTCCCGCACACCTTTGTCGCCGATCAAGCGCGCAATCAGCAAGAAGCGCACGCTTCCCACCGGAATAGGGGTGACTTGAAAAGCGCTCACATCGATACCCGAACCGTTGACCACACATGACGGCACCGCTGGTTTCAGGATGGCCCGCTCACGAAACAACGTCTGGTCATCAGGATTTTGAAAAAAAACCTTGTCAACGCGAGCCAATGAAAGCGCGTACAACCGCTGCACCAGTCTTTGCAGCCGGCTTCGCTCTTCGTCTTGCTGGAATGCATAACCGAGCCCGGTAATCAATGCAAACCGGCGAGGAACTCGTGCCGCCCGCGCCGCCAGCATCCCATAGATGACTGGTTTGATTGTGTAACCCATGACCGCGAAAGGACGAATGCGGCGGATCAGACCATACAGAGCCAAAAACGTGCGTAAATCGGCAACAGGATCCGTGCCGGTGCGATGCATCGGTACTTCGTGCACCTTAAGTCCTTGCGCCTCCATCTGGAGGCGCACTGGGGAATCCGGGGGTAGATCCGGCGCTGCGACGTGCACTTCCAAGTCCTTCGCCTGAAGCGCAGCAATCAATGGCGCACGGAAGCCGATCAGGGAATCCGCAAAGCTTGCGATCATCAAGAATTTCATGCAAGCCCCACAGGAGCCGAAGCGTTCTCTTCAAGCCATGCCTGGAACATCAGCACACACCACAAAGGATGCTGCCAGTTGCGGCGACCACTCAAATGCTCGGACCACTTCTGCCTAACCAGAACAGGATTCAGAAAGCCCTCTCGCTTGAGCCGGCCCTCATCCAGCAAATCTTCTGCCCACGCACGCAACGGCCCCCGTAGCCAACTGTCGATCGGCACGCCGAACCCCATCTTGGGTCGCTCTATCAGCGCCTTGGGCACATAGCGGTACAACACCTCCCGCAACGCCCATTTGGTCGTGTAACCATTCCCTTCACTATGCAATTTACTGATCAGCGGGAGCTGCCAGGCGAATTCGACAACTCGATGATCAAGGAACGGCACCCGCGTCTCAAGACTACACCCCATTGCCGCACGATCGACCTTTGTCAGGATATCGTTCGGAAGATAAGTCAGCATGTCGAGTGCCATCATTCGCTCGACATCAGATAAGCCATCTGTGATTGAATCCGGCAGGGTGAACAACGTCTGCTGTCCAACTGAACCAATGACGAGCGCCTCAGGATCTCGCCACTGCGAAACCATGCCCAGATACAGCTCCTCCGCCGACCCCGCGGCCATGACACCGGCGCCCTTGTGAATCTTCTCGCCGATATTTGCCCAACGCCTTGCGCCCGGCATCGAGGCCGCCAACGCATTCAAACGCTGGGGTGACAGATGCGTCAATAACCGCGCCATCAATGCACGAGCACCAACCGGAACCCGTGACAAACGCCCCCATAGGGCAGCGGTCAATTGGTAACGGTTGTAACCGCAAAACAGTTCATCCCCTGCGTCCCCAGACAGCGCCACCGTCACTGATTGCCGCGCCAACTCACTGACTAGGTAAGTAGGAATCTGCGAGGAGTCTGCAAACGGCTCGTCGTAAAGCGTTGGCAACTTCGGGATGACCGCCATCGCCTGCTCAGCCGTCACATACAACTCCGTGTGCTCCGTCCCGAGGTGGCTGGCCACCGCCTTGGCATGCTCGGCCTCGTTATAGATATCGTCGTGGAAACCTATCGAGAACGTCTTCACCGGGCGCATCGACTGTGCCTGCATCAACGCCACGATCGTGGACGAGTCGACGCCCCCGGACAAAAAGGCGCCAAGCGGCACGTCCGCCATCATCTGCTGGCGAATGGCACTCCGAAGCAGCTGGTCCAACGCATCTACCGCTTGCGTGAGACTGCCGGAGAACGGTTGATTAACGCCTTGCAGAGCTATCTCGGCACCCGACCAGTACGCCCGCTCCACCGGGTCGCGCGCATCGAGTGACACGGTGAGCAAATGGCCCGGCGATAGCTTCTGAATCCCCTCATAGATCGAGGCGGTGCCGGCAACATTGTTGTAGCGCATGAACAGGCACAGTGCGTCGCGATCGATTCGCCGCTCAAAGACCGGATGCGCTTGCAGTGCCTTCAACTCGGAACCAAACAGAAACGCGCGCGCCTCTCCACTACCTTGCCAGCCATAGTAAAGAGGCTTCTCCCCAAGGCGATCACGCCCTAGCGTCAGTGCTCGCGCTTGCCTGTCCCATAGAGCGAACGCGAACATGCCGACAGCCCGCGAGACGGTCGCATCGACCCCCCAGATATCGAAGCCCGCCAGCAACGTCTCCGTGTCCGAATGCCCTCGCCACTGGACCGCATGACCACTGCGCTGCAGTTCTGCCCGGATGTCCAAATGGTTGTATATCTCGCCATTGAAGACGATGACATAGCGACCTTCACCAGACATCATCGGTTGGTGGCCAGCTGCGGACAGATCCACAATGGCGAGCCGGCGATGGCCCAAGGCAAGCGGAATCCCTTCCTCGCACCACGCTCCGCTGTCATCAGGACCACGATGGCGAATCCTGTTGGCCATTGCCTCAACGAGGGCAGCGCGTTCGCCCGCGCCCTGTTGTCTTCCGCCCAGGAATCCCGTAATTCCGCACATATCAGCGAGCCCCCGCTTGCTTTAGCAGCGTGGCCAGCCGTGGCGCGACCCGCTGCACACAATATTCCTCCTCAACGCGTGAGCGACCAGCACGCCCCATGCACTCACGCGATGAAGCTTGGTGCAACAGTTGCCCCAGTGCGCGCTCCCACGCCTCGGGGGTATCGGCAAGAAAACCATTCTCGCCGTCCCGCACAATCTGCGAGTTCACGCCAACCGGGGACGCCACTACGGGCAAGCCACAAGCCATATATTGAATCAACTTATATCCGCACTTGCCACGTTCCCATGGCGAGTCAGTCAACGGCATGATGCCGATATCGCATTCGGTAATCGAAGCCACTTCGGAATTTTCACTCCAAGGCAAACATTCAATATCAACACCCGGCATCGATATCTCGGCGCCCACCACCCGCAATGTGAAGCGGACCTGCCGCCCCAGGGTCACGAGAGCTGTCTCGATTAAGCGCAAATACTGCACCGTCGAGGGGGAGCCGACCCAAACGATTCGCAGCAAGTCGGAACTCAGACTTGAGTTCCGTACGTAGTACCGATTCAAATCGATCACTGTCGGCACAATCTCGACCCAACGAGCACCGGCTTGTCGGGCCCGTTGCGCCAAATAGTCGTTACCAGCAATCACAAGCCGAGCTCCCCGCATGAGCGTATCGATTCGCCTGCCCAACATCGCCCTGACCACACGGGACGAATGAAGGTCGTAGTTATGAAACAAGGCATCGTCGTAGTCGAGCACGTATGGGACATGACCGAGTAGGATGCGCTCAATCCAAGCGGGAAACCACGGGAGTGCCTCCTTCTCGATCCACAATAGTCCCTTCCCGCGACCGCAAACCAAAGCACAAATCCGTTTCCAATATACGTCGATCAACGCACCATAACCGTATCGACCGTTCCGATACCTATTATTAAGCATCGCATCGGAAAAAAACTCCTGCGTCGAAACGCCAATATCCTCTCGCTCCAACCAAGGAATATATTGCACCATCCGCAGACGGGATGACGCACCCAATCTCCCATACCGCATCAAGACGAGAACTCTCAAAGCGCTCACCCGCCACCTCGACCAAATCTCATCGACCGAATGAATTGCCCAGCAAAATAAATAGAAACAAACAAATAAATTTGCGTGGCATTATATTTTGGGACAAAAAAACTAAACAAGGCAACCAAAACCATATTCGCCCAAATAAACAATCCCATGATTGACCGATCACGTAATGCACGCAAAGCCATCAAATCAATCGAAAAAACAAGCAGAGGGACGCCGACAATCACAAGCCATATCCCACCATCCGACAAGAGTGGCTCAAGAAACGTCCCGACATTGGTAAAAAATGGGACCTCCCTAAAATCCAATATCTGCGCGGGAACCGAGTCCAACAAACCAGCAGACTCCATCAACTTAGATAGAGGATAGAAAATTCTCACCAGGGAGTAGTCCGGAGTCACATCACCAAGCAAGGAGGAGAAGTAACCAAACCCACCAAGCACATATGCCAAGAAATTACCAAACAGACCGCCCTCAGAATCATATTTTCCAGTATACAGCGCTTGCACAAAAAAAATCAGAAGTGGCCCCGCAAAGACACTCACATAAAATCTCATTGGATTTTTCATGCGAGAGAACCTTATTATCCCAACAGAAAGCAAGCACACCAAGAAAAGTATCGTCGGCCGAGTTCTGTCAATAAACAAGAGATTCAAAAAGAACCCGATGCCGCCCACCAAAATCAGCAAAAAAATATTCGGGCGCAACCGAGCATCGCCAAGCACCAAATAGGCCACACAATAAAAGACGGAAATCCAACTAAAATACGACACCTGAAATCCGAGTGACACAACCTCTGTCGCGAGCGCCCGAATCTCCAACGGATTGGAAAAGAAAACCTCGAAAAATCCAGCCAATCCACCAAAATTACTTGAAAAATCAAGGATATAAAGATACAGCCCAAAAAATCCGATGACGGTAAAAACCCAGAAGAAAAACCTATCAAGGCCATCTGACTTTATACTCACCCCGAATTTTAAAATATTCACTGCAGCATAGTCACGAAAAAAAGCCGCAGATGAAACAAGAAAGCAAAGCACAACATAAAGGAAAACTGAAGTCGCTTCACTTGTAATATTGAGAGGCACCAAATCAAACGTCATCAACGACAGCAACCCCACCCACACAAGAGCGCCATACACCGACGGTATCAATAGCAAGTTCCACATCACGCGGCTCACCTACTCTTCATCGAGGCAAAAAGAAGAAATGCCGCATCGATCATGACGCGCAAAACCCATGCCCAGGCGGCGCCAATCAAGCCAAAATTCTTTATTGAATAAAAAATCAAGGCCAAAAACAGTGGGAACTCAACAATATTCAGCTTCGCTGTCCAGTCAGTCCTTCCCATCGAGTGCAACTGTGCAACACACATAGTACCCAGCGCGTATGGAACAAGGCCCAAACTCAATATACGAACAATATCTCTAGACTGCTCTGAAATTGAAGAACCCAGCCAAATATTGAGAACCATCCCTCCCAAGAACCAGATCCCAAGCGCAACAATGCCCATGGCGACAGCCGAACCCGTCAGCGCCCGGAAGAACATTTTCTTTGCCCGGACGGGATCACTCGCTCTTATCTGACTCAGAAAAGGAAAGATGACGGTTGTCACAGCCCCGACCAATATCAGGCTTTGCGCGACCATCTCATATGGAATAACGTAGGTCGCAACAACGGTGGCGGAAATCAGTGATGCGATATAGAAGCGATCAGCTGCGGCCACAATGGGATTCAATACACTACTTAAAGTGAACCACCCACCAAATTTAATAAGACGCTTTGCCACCGCTTTGGAGAATTTTGCCCGTCGACCATCAACAACCTGGTCCATGCACTGGTGAGCAAGATATCTGTAAACGAATAGGGCGATTCCTCGCGACACCACGAGACTCGTGACCAACCAATACATTTTCTGCGTAAACAGCGCGATCAAGAATGGAAAGCCGAAATTGGCCCCCCCTAACAAGATTCGCACAACACTAACCCCACGAAACTGAAGAAATGCTTCGTTGACACCTCGATACGCCGCACTGATAGCCTGCAATGGCAGAGCTACGGCAAGAAGAACAATAGATAATCTAATTTCTTGCGCAGAGACTTGATCTGCTTTAATGAAAGCGTCCACACCGAACAAGAGAGATCCAACGATGCACAACGCCGCGCCCCCTCCAGTGACCATTGTCACATTGACCGCGGTACTCAGGACAATCGCCATCTTGTCATGCTCTTCAGCGTCAGAGGTACCACGCAGCTCAGCAATCTGATGAGTTGCCGCCCGCCCCACGCCAAAATCAAGCGCGCTGGCATATCCAATCAACCCCCATGCCAGCGTCAGCAAGCCGAAGCGTTGACCGCCCAACGCTGACAGCAGATGCGGTACGGTAACCGCAGCAATCAGCAAAGGCACACCCAGCCCTACTAGATTCCAAGATATATGAGAAATGCGCATAAACAGAAACTACTGATTTGATGCCTTATCAAAACATCAAAAAATACACCCAAGTTCGCTTGATCCCATGTCCTCGAGTGAGTGCATCATCTCGGGATGAACAAACTTTCCACCAAGTGGAGGGGTGACTATTTTTGGCTTCCAACTGTACGCACGTACCAGTTGACAGCCTCTCCAACACCTTGATCAATTCGATGCGTAGGCGCATATCCCAGGAACTGTCGCGCTTTTGCTATGTCCGCCTGGCTATGCCGAACGTCACCACTCCGAAATTCGCGATGGACCGGCTCAATATCTTTTATTGCCCCATAGGGAACCAAACCATCGCGCAGCAAGGAGAACAACCCATTTAGTGTCGTCCTGTCACCCACGGCGACGTTGTACACCTGATTGACTCCCTCTGAATTGCTCAGGGTCGCGGCCAGCAAATTTGCTTGAACAGCATTAGCGACGTAACAAAAATCCCGGCTAGTTTCCCCATCGCCATTTATGTAAACAGTCTCGCCTTTTAAAAGGGCGGCAATCCATTTCGGGATAACGGCCGCATAGGCACCATTGGGATCCTGCCGCGGTCCGAAAACATTGAAATATCGCAGGCCAACAGTGCCCAAGCCATAGGTACGCCCAAACACGTCAGCGTAAAGTTCATTGACGTATTTCGTTACCGCATACGGACTGAGCGGCTTGCCAATGCGATCCTCAACCTTTGGTAGCCCCGGATGATCACCGTAGGTGCTGCTGCTAGCTGCGTAAACGAACCGCTTAACCTGTGCATCACGCGCTGCAACCAGCATGTTGAGGAAGCCCGAGATATTGGTCTCGTTCGTGGTGATGGGATCTGCCAGACTGCGGGGAACCGACCCCAGTGCAGCCTGGTGCAACACATACTCCACTGCAAGCGAACCTGCCGGACCTTCGCTATCGAACAGCATAGCCTTCCGGCAATCTTCGAGATTGCGAATGTCGCCTTCGACGAAACGGAAGTTCGTCCATTGCTCGGGGCTGACAAGCGAGCGGACTTCATCGAGATTGTGTTGATGTCCAGTCGCAAAATTGTCCAGCCCAACCACGCGCTGGTTCAGCCGCAGCAAAGTTTCCAACAAATTGCTACCGATAAATCCAGCCACACCTGTCACCAACCAGGTGTGCGGTTCGTTGCTCAATTGGACTTTCAGAGTCTCGTACGCGGTCATTTTCGAACAGTGCCAGTTGCCAGGGTTTTCTTTTGCTTATAGACGGGCGTCCGCAGCCCCGTTGGGCAGGATGCCCTTCACATCGAACAGCACCGCTTCCGGTACGCCGAGCGCCCTGATACCCAACTCGCCCATCGCAATGAACTCACGATGCCCCACCGCCAACACTATTGCGGCGTATTCTCCCGGAGGCGGCAGCTCTGCCAGGCACGTCAGACCATATTCATGCTGTGCATCGCCCAGATTGATCCATGGGTCGTAAACGTCCACTTGCGCGTTATATCGCTGCAAGGTGCTTACGATGTCCACAACTTTGGTGTTGCGGACGTCAGGGCAGTTCTCCTTAAACGTCAGACCCAACACCAGAATCCTGCTACCCAGCACCGGCAAGTTCTTGCGCAGCATTAGCTTGACGGTCTCGTCTGCGACATGACCCGCCATGTTGTCGTTAATGCGCCGACCAGCCAGGATGACCTCCGGGTGATAGCCGACCTCCTGCGCCTTGTGAGTGAGGTAGTAGGGATCAACACCGATGCAATGGCCGCCAACAAGACCAGGACGGAACGGTAGGAAGTTCCACTTCGTGCCCGCTGCCTCCAGAACTTCCAACGTATCGATCTCCAAGCGATGGAAGATCAAGCTCAACTCGTTCATCAGAGCGATATTGAGGTCACGTTGCGTGTTCTCGATGACTTTCGCAGCCTCGGCCACCTTGATGCTGCTCGCCTTGTGGGTACCGGCGGTGATGATCTGGCTGTAGAGCGCATCCACCGCATCCGCGACCTCATGCGTGCTGCCGCTGGTCACTTTCTTGATCGTCGGTAGACGGTGCTCCTTATCACCCGGATTGATACGTTCCGGGCTATAGCCACAGAAGAAGTCTGTGTTGAACTTCTTTCCACTCACACGTTCCAGCACCGGAACGCACACCTCTTCCGTTGCACCGGGATAAACCGTGGATTCATAAATCACGACCGCATTCTGGGGCATGACCTTCCCAACAGTTTCGCTGGCCTTGATCAACGGAGTTACATCCGGCCGGTTGGCCTTGTCCACCGGAGTGGGCACCGTTACGATGAAAATCTCGCAGGACCGCAAATCGTCCAAAGTACAGCTATAGCTGAGTTGGCTTGCTGTCTTCAGCTCTTCTGCACTGACTTCAAGGGTCTCGTCCTGACCTGACTGTAGCTCTGCGACACGCGTCGGGTCGATGTCAAACCCGACGACAGGGCGTTTCTTGCCGAATTCCACGGCCAAAGGCAGACCAACATAACCGAGACCAATAACGGCAATCTTTGCTTGATTCAGATTCATAAAAAAAGAGCTAAGAAATAGACGAACTCAGAGACCCAGGCGAGAAATCTTACGTTTCTCCGAGGCAGCGACATATTCAGTCGTAGACCTCTGCAACTGCCAGAGCCGCGCCCTGTTGATCCTTGATCGACAGTACCGGCGAGCATCCAATATCTGGCCATTGGATACCAATGCGTGGGTCATCCCATTTAATGCAGCGCTCGTGTTGAGGCGCATAGTAATCCGTCGTTTTATATAGAAAATCCGCGGACTCACTCAGAACAAGGAAACCATGTGCAAACCCCGGCGGAACCCACAACTGTTTGTGGTTTTCCGCTGTCAACTCAACACCAACCCATTTTGCGAACGTCGGTGAGCGTTTCCGAAGATCCACTGCAACATCAAAGACAGCACCACTAACGACGCGCACCAGCTTGCCTTGCGGCCGCGTAATCTGATAGTGCAGTCCTCGCAATACCCCCGTACTGCTCCGGCTATGGTTGTCTTGGACGAAACTGAGATTCAAACCAGCCGCACTGATGAAAGCGTTCTGATTGAAACTCTCGAGGAAGAAGCCACGGGCATCCCCAAACACCTTGGGTTCAAGAATCAAAACCTCAGGAATCTCCGTGTGCGTGATCTTCAGACTCATTTGATGGCTTCCGAAATGATGCGCTGTAGATACTGACCGTAGCCGTTCTTAGCCAGAGGTCGGGCCAGTGCCGCCACCTGGTCTGCGTCAATCCACTGGCTGCGATAGGCGATCTCTTCCGGGCATGCCACCATCAACCCCTGGCGATTTTGCAGCGTCGCGATGAAGCTAGCAGCCTCCAAAAGAGAATCGTGCGTACCGGTATCCAGCCACGCGTATCCTCGCCCCATGATTTCCACTTCAAGCTGCCCCTGGGCGAGATATCGCTTGTTGACATCCGTGATCTCAAGCTCACCACGGTGGGAAGGCTTGATATCTGCCGCGATATCGCAGACTTGGTTATCGTAGAAATAGAGGCCTGTCACAGCGTAATGCGAGCGCGGCTTTGCCGGTTTTTCCTCAAGAGATAGCGCACGAAAGCTCTCGTCAAATTCGACTACCCCGTAGCGCTCGGGGTCGTGAACGTGATACGCAAAAACTGTCGCCCCGTCCGTTTGCGCTGCGGAACGTGTCAGTTGACTGACGAGGTCATGTCCGTGAAAGATGTTATCGCCCAGAATCAATGTTGAAGGATCATTGCCAACAAAGTCACGGCCGATGATGAAAGCTTGCGCCAAGCCGTCGGGAGATGGTTGCACCGCGTACTGGAGATTGAGCCCCCACTTGCCGCCATCGCCAAGCATCTCGGCAAAACGTGGTGTGTCTTCAGGAGTGGAAATGACCAAAATATCGCGAATCCCCGCCAACATCAGCGTGGATAGCGGATAGTAGATCATCGGTTTGTCGTAAACCGGCAGCAACTGCTTGGATACCGATCGAGTAATCGGGTACAAACGCGTGCCGGACCCCCCGGCCAGAATGATACCTTTGCGCATAGATGAAGAGGTTCAGAGGATCTGGTCCAGCAGAAAATGGAGGCCTTGTCGCCAGTCGGGCAGGTGGATTCCGAAGGTCTCACGCAACTTGCTCGTATTAAGACGAGAATTGGCAGGCCTCGGAGCCGGTAGCGGGTACTCTGTCGCTGGAATCGCGACAGTCGTTTCCGGGGAAGCCTTCAACTTCATGCCTCGCTCCGCCGCGTAGCGGAGTACCTCAATGGCATAACCATGCCAAGTCGTCTCGCCATCTGCTGCCAAGTGGTAGACACCGCTAGGAAACTTGGTGCGATCTGCTGCCAGCCACGATCGTGCGATGATCTGCGCGGTCACATCCGCAATCAGCGCGGCGGTAGTGGGCGCGCCGAACTGATCAGCAATCACGCGCAAGCTTTCTCGTTCGCCCCCCAGCTTCAACATCGTCTTGGCAAAGTTCCCGCCATGTGCGCCGGCCACCCAGCAGGTGCGTAGGACCAATGCGTCAGCGCCCGACTCAGCAATCACCTGCTCGCCAGCAAGCTTGCTCTTGCCATAGACGGACCGTGGATTGACCGCGTCGGTTTCGACATAGGGTTCGTCCTTGGTGCCATCAAAGACGTAGTCCGTGCTGTAGTGCACCAGAAGGCTGCCAAGCTCGCACGCTTCTTCAGCGAGTGCACCGACAGCAGTGCCGTTCACGGCAAATGCAGTGTCCGCATCGCTCTCCGCCTTGTCCACCGCTGTATAGGCCGCGGAATTGACGATCACATCTGGACGATGCTCACGTACTAGCCTGCGTAACGCTTCAGGCCGTAACAGGTCGCATGTGGTGCGATCAAGCGCGATGACCTCACCCAACGGAGCAAGACTGCGGCGAAGTTCGAAACCGACTTGGCCATTGCTGCCCGTTACAAGGAGCCTAGGAACAGCGCGCGAACTATGCTGCATATTGCTTCGCCACCCAGTTCCGATACTCCCCGGACATGACATCGTCCACCCAGGTCTGGTTATCCAGATACCACTGGACCGTCTTGCGCAATCCCGTCTCAAATGTTTCCGCAGGCTTCCAGTCCAGTTCGCGCTCCAGCTTACGCGCATCGATCGCATATCGACGATCGTGACCAGGGCGATCCTTCACGAAAGTAATCTGGTCACGATACGAACCGGCTACCTTCGGCTTGAGCTGGTCCAGCAGGTCGCACAGCGTATGCACGACTTCAAGGTTGGTCTTCTCATTCCAACCGCCGATGTTGTAGGTATCGCCCAACCGGCCTCGCGCCAGCACCTCACGAATGGCGGCGCAATGATCACCGACGTACAGCCAGTCACGCACGTTCTGCCCGTCGCCATAGACCGGCAACGGCTTTCCTCCAAGAGCGTTCGCGATCATCAACGGAATCAGCTTTTCGGGAAAATGATACGGGCCGTAATTATTCGAGCAGTTGGTCGTCAGGGCTGGTAGCCCGTATGTGTGGTGGTACGCGCGCACAAGATGGTCGGACGCAGCCTTGGATGCCGAATAGGGACTATTCGGCGCATACGGGGTGGTTTCCGAGAACTGCGGATCGTTGGGGCCGAGAGAACCGAACACTTCATCGGTCGAAACGTGCAGGAATCGGAATGCCTCCTTGGCTTTTGCATCAAGCTCATTCCAGTAGCCGCGCGCCGCTTCCAGCAGGGTGAATGTGCCGACGATATTCGTCTGAACAAATTCGCCTGGGCCGTGAATTGACCGGTCCACATGGCTTTCCGCAGCAAAGTGCACCACTGCGCGCGGCTTGTACTTGGAGAACAAGTCATCCAGTGCTGCGCGATCGCAAATGTCTGTCTGGGAAAAAATGTGGCGCGGATCGCTCTCGACCGGCGCCAACGTCTTGCGGTTACCGGCATAAGTCAACTTATCAACGTTGACAACGCCATCTGCGTCAGAATTCGCTAACCAGTTCAGAACAAAGTTGCCGCCGATGAAGCCAGCACCGCCGGTCACGAGAATGTGGGACAAAACTCAATGCTCCTTGCCGCTGCCTGCCAGCATGCGCGTTGGTCAGCCCATGCGTCAGCTTTGGAGGGCCAATTCATGATTGTGAAGAGAAGTCGCGTATTCTATCCGACCCTAGGGAAAGCCCCGCCAAGCAAAGGGATCTTTTTTAGCACGCCGTAACCTGAACGATGGACACTGCATCCGTCAGGGACGTGCCCCCTTTCATCTCATATGACAGTCGCGTCACCCCCCCTTCACGCCATTGGCGACCTCCAAGGCTGCTGCGCCCCCCTCCAGTCCCTCCTGGCTGCCCTGCCTGCCAACGCCCCGCTACGCTTTGTCGGCGACCTCATCAACCGCGGCCCCGACTCTCTCAGCACGCTGCGCCAGGTCATCGCGCTTTGCGAGACTGGCCGCGCCCGCACCGTCCTCGGCAACCACGATATCCACCTGCTAGCGGTCGCCGCCGGCGTACGCAAGCCGGGCAAGCGCGACACCATCGCCGAAATTCTTGCCGCACCCGATAGCGATCAGCTCATCACCTGGCTGCGACACCAGCCGCTCGCCATCTTCGAGAATGGCTTCCTGATGGTGCACGCCGGCGTGCTGCCGCAATGGACAACCGGCGACGTGCTGGAACTGGCCGGCGCCGTCGAGCGCGAGTTGCGCAGCGCACACTGGAAGACCTTCCTGGCCGACGCGTTTGGCAACCATCCAGCCAAGTGGAGCAACGATCTCGTCGGCATGGACCGCCTTCGCCTGACGATCAACGCCCTCACCCGCCTGCGCTTCTGCACGCTCGACGGCTCGATGGAGTTCGAAACGACAGACGCCGACGGTGCGCCTGACGGCCACATGCCGTGGTTCGACGTGCCCGGCCGCCGTACACGCGGCACGCCGATCGTTTTCGGGCATTGGTCCACGCGTGGTTTGGTCATGCGCGATGACCTGATCGGCCTGGACACGGGATGCGTGTGGGGCGGGAAGCTGTCAGCGGCGAAACTTTCGCTGGCACCAGCCGGGCGCGATGTGGTGCAGGTCGCGTGCGAGCAGGCGCAAGACCCGCTCGCCCACAAGAAAAAATCTAATGCAGCCTAGCCTGCGCGTTCGATCAGTGCCGCGACAGCATCCTGGCTGTGCGCGGCCAGTGAACGGCGGTCCATCTCTGGGGCCACGGTGTCGCCCACCAGTACCTCAACCACCAGCGGTGGCCCGTTCAGGATGGCGTTGATCGTATCCATCATCGACAGATCGCCAATGTACGCGGGAATGGTCGTCAACTCGCCGGTGGCGGCAATGCGATAGCGCAATGCCACGGGGCGGATCGGCGCGGCGGCGGTCACCGGTGCCTGGAACAGGTTGGCGTGGAACGGCAGCAGTTGCAGCCCGTCCGACGTCGTCCCCTCAGGAAACACACAGATCGCATCCCCTCGGCGCAGTGCATCGGCAATCACGTGCATGATGCGGTGCGCGTCCCGCTTGCGCGCGCGCTCGACAAACAGCACGCCAGTCTGCGCACACAACCAACCGATCACGGGCCAGCTGCGAATCTCCGATTTCGCAACAAAACGCGGCGGGTACCAACTGTTGATTGCGTAGATGTCGATCCACGACACGTGGTTGGACACCAGCATCGAACCCGCCAGGTCCTTGCCCTCGACCAGCTCGCCATGCACGACAAGCGAGACGCGGAACAGCGCCAGCAGCTTGCGCGACCAGCGTTGAATCAGCGCCTGCTTGGTGTGCGGACGCACCCACCAGAACAGCAGAGCGCACGTGGTGAGGCCTTCGGCCAGATGCACAAGCAGCCGCAGCTTGCGCAGCAGGTGCTTGCGCTGCGGCGTGCTTACCTCGGCGGGTGCGCCTTCCGCGCGCTGATCAATGCCCGTCATAGGCCAGATGGCCCGCAACCAGCGTGGCACGCACGCGACCGGCCAGTTCATAACCCAGGTACGGCGAGTTCTTGCCCTGGCTGCGCAGGCTGCGCGGCTCGACCTTCCAGGTGGCGTCCGGATCGAACACGCACACGTCGGCCATCGCACCGACCTCCAACGAGCCCGCTTGTAGACCCAGCACACGCGCCGGTTCGCTGGTGATACGTGCCAGCGCCTTCGGCAACTCGACCTTGTGCTCAGCGGCCCAGCGCAGTGTCAGCGGCAGCAGGGTCTCGAGGCCGGTCGCGCCAGGCGTGGCCTCGGCAAACGGCAGCAGCTTCTCGTCGTCGTCCACGGGCGTGTGATCGGAGCAGATGGCGTCGATCGTGCCATCGGCCAGGGCGCGCACGATGCCGTCGCGGTCGCGGCCCGAGCGCAGCGGCGGCACAAAGCGCATCTGTGAATTGAAGTAGCCGATGTCGACATCGGTCAGCGAGATATGGTGGACGTTCACGTCGCACGTGACCGCCAGGCCCTCTGCCTTGGCGCTGCGTACCAGCTCAAGGCCAGCGGCGGACGACAGGCGGCACAGGTGCACGCGTGCGCCAGTGGCGCGCATCAACTCAAAGATGGTGTGCAGGCGCACGGTTTCGGCAATCACGGGCACGCCGGAGAGGCCCATGCGGGAAGCCAGCGGGCCGCTTGCCGCCACGCCGCCCTTGCCCAGGTATGGATCTTCGGGGCGCAGCCAGACGGTAAAGCCGAAGGTGCGCGCGTACTGCAGCGCGCGCATCAGCACCTGCGTATCGGCCATCGGCGCATCGGTCTGCGAGAAGCCAACGCAGCCCGATTCGGTCAGCTCGGCCATCTCGGTCAGCACCGCGCCCTTCAGGCCAACGGTAAGCGCGCCCAGCGGATACACATGCGCCTGGTTCAGGTTACGCGCGCGGAACTTGAGCATCTCGACCAGACCGGGCTCATCCAGCACGGGGTCGGTATCCGGCGGGCACACCAGCGAGGTCACACCACCGGCCATGGCCGCGGCCATTTCCGATTCGAGTGTCGCCTTGTATTCGAAACCCGGCTCGCGCAAGCGCGCAGACAGGTCGATAAAGCCCGGGCTGACGATCAGGCCCGTCGCGTCGACCGTCTTGTTGGCGTGGAAATCCGCCGGCGCGTGGCCGACACCGACCACCTTGCCCGCAGCGATGTACAGATCCTGTTGTGCGTCGATGCCGTTGGCCGGGTCGATCAGGCGGCCGCCCTTGATATGCAGTTTCATCGGTCTTCTTAGTCGTTGTTGCCGGCAACAATGCCCATCACGGCCATGCGCACGGCGATGCCGAACGTCACCTGGTTCAGGATCACCGATTGCACGCCATCGGCCACGGCGGAGTCGATCTCCACGCCGCGGTTCATCGGGCCCGGGTGCATGACGATGGCGTCGGGCTTGGCCAGCGCCAGGCGCTCCTGCGTCAAGCCGTACGCCTTGAAGTATTCCTGCGCGGAGGGCAGCAGCGCGCCGCTCATACGCTCGTTTTGCAGGCGCAGCATGATGACCACGTCCACACCCTTCAGGCCCTCTTCCATGTTGTGGAAGACGCGCACACCCATGTGCTCCAGGCCGCCCGGCAGCAGCGTGCGCGGGCCGATGGCACGCACTTCGGCGCAGCCCAGCGTCGTCAGCGCATGGATGTCGGAACGCGCCACGCGCGAGTGCAGGATGTCACCGACGATCGCCACCGTCAGGTTGGAGAAATCCTTTTTGTAGTGGCGGATGGTGAACATGTCGAGCAGCCCCTGCGTGGGGTGCGCATGGCGGCCATCGCCCGCGTTGATCACGTGCACGTGCGGTGCGACGTGCTCGGCGATCAGGTACGGCGCGCCCGAGCTGGCATGGCGCACAACAAACATGTCCGCCTGCATGGCCGACAGGTTGTTGATCGTATCGAGCAGCGACTCACCCTTGCTGGTGGACGACGCGTTGATGTTCAGGTTGATCACGTCCGCCGACAGCCGCTTGGCCGCGATCTCGAACGTGGTGCGCGTGCGCGTGGAGTTCTCGAAGAACAGGTTGAACACGCTCTTGCCGCGCAGCAGCGGCACCTTCTTCACCTCGCGGTCGGAATCCGATACGGAGACGAACTGCTGCGCGGTGTCCAGCACGTGCGTGAGGATGTCGCGCGACAGCCCCTCGATCGACAGCAGGTGCTTGAGCTCGCCGTTTTTCGTGAGCTGCGGGTTGGCGAAAGTCTTGGGCATGGAGAAACGAAAGGCGACGAGGTCAGATCAGGACAAAACAGAAGCAATGCGGCGCGTCGGCTCAGGCACCCTTGGGCTCGCGCGTGAAGGTGAAGCGCGCGGCTGCGCCCTCGCCCGATTCGCTCAGCACAAGCGATTCGTTGGCGGGCAGCGTGATGCGCTCACCGATGTAATCGGGGGCGACTGGCAATTGGCGCTCGCCGCGGTCGACCAGCACGGCCAGCTCCACCGCAGCCGGGCGGCCGTAGTCGAACAGCTCGTTGATGGCCGCGCGGATGGTGCGGCCGCTGGCCAGCACGTCGTCCACCAGCAGGATTCGGCGCTCGTTCACGTCGAACGGCAGCGTGGTCGGCTGAGCCTTGGCGTGCAGGCCCTTCTTGGCGTAATCGTCGCGGTGCATGGCGACGTTGACGACGCCGTATTCCGGCAGGCCCAGGTCATGCGCCAAGCGCTTGGCGATCCAAGCGCCGCCGCTGACGATTCCGGCCACCGACCAGGCATGGCCCTCGGCCATCCGTGTGCGCAGTTGTGCGACGAGGCTCTGGTACAGCGCCTCGGCATCGATCTGTTGCGATGTCATGCGTGTGATTCGTCGAAGAACTGTTGGAGGATGATGCACGCGGCTTCAGCGTCGAGTACATCGTCGGAGGCACCGGCATCCTGCGCGGCGATCGAGGAATAGCGCTCGTCCACCCAGGTGACCGGCAGGCCATAGCGGCCATGCAATTGATTGCCGAAGCGCTTGGCGAGCTTGATCATCGGTTGCTCGTCGCCATCGGGGTGGACAGGCATGCCGACCACGAAGCCAACTGGCTGCCACTCCTTGATCAAGCGCGTGATCTGCTCGAAGCGAAAATCGACCGAGCGGTTGGGTATGGTTTCCAGCGCCCGGGCCGAGCGTGAAATCGTATTGCCCAGCGCCACACCGATGCGTTTTTCGCCGTAATCGAATGCCAGCAAGGTGCCTTCAGCAGGCACGGAGGCGAGTACCGGACGCGCCGGCTCAGGCATGCCCTGCCTCGCCCGACAGCATGGCGGGGTTGATGCCGAGCAGATTCAACGCGGCGGCAAACCGCGCTTCGGCGGGCACACTGAAAATGATTTCGGGATCCGCCTGGACGGTCAGCCAGCCATTGCGGCTGAGTTCGTCTTCCAGCTGGCCGGCACTCCAGCCGGCATACCCGAGGGTCAGGATGAAGCGCTGCGGCCCGCCGCCCTGGGCGACGGCTTCCAGCACATCCTTCGAAGTGGTCATTTCCAGCCCGCCCGGCACCGCCAGTGACGACGAATACGCGCCCGTGGCGTCATGCAGCACAAAGCCGCGCTCGGTCTGCACCGGGCCGCCGTAATACACGGGCTGTTCTGCGAGGGGGTGGATTTCGAGCTTGAGATCGATCTTGTCGAACAGCGTCGCCAAGTCGATGTCGATGGGGCGGTTGATGACGAGGCCGAGCGCGCCGCGCTCGTTGTGCTCGCACATGTACACCACCGTGCCCGAAAACGTGGAGTCCGCCATGCCGGGCATAGCGATCAGGAACTGATTCGTGAGATTGATAGGTGCGTCCGGCAGGGCCATACGATTAGTTTACCAAAAGCCCCCGGCCGTCGCCCCTTTCATTTGGAGGAGCCTGCTTTGGGGGTAAGGATTTTGTGGTGGCTCACGCACTCGGGGTGCTCTGACGCTCCGGCGTGGTGTTGAGTGCCTCGATGTCGGCAGCGTCCAGCCAGCGCCATTCGCCCGGCGCGAGATCGTCGCCCAGCGACAGCCCGCCGATGGCGCTCCGGTGCAGCCCGGTCACATGGTTGCCGGCCGCAGCCACCATGCGTTTCACCTGGTGGTATTTGCCCTGCGTGAGCGCCATGCGCAGGTGATGCGTGTCCACACGCTCGGCCCAGGCGGCGGTGACGTTTTCATCCTCATCGTCCAGCAGCACGCCGGCACACAACTGGGCAACCTGCGCGTCGGTCACCGGCTCGGCGGTGGTGATTTCGTACACCTTGGGCACCTGGTGGCGCGGGCTAGTGAGCGTGTGGACGAACTGGCCGTCGTCGGTGAGCAGCAGCAGCCCCGTGGTGTCCTGGTCGAGACGGCCCACGCACTGCACGCCGCGCTCGCGCAGCGGCACCGGCAGCAGCGAGTACACGCTCGGATGGTGCTTCGGCTTTTGCGAGCACTCCACGCCGGCCGGCTTGTTGATCATCAGGTAGGCACGGGCGTGGTACGTCCAGCGCTCGCCGTCCACGTCGAGCACCAGGCCGGCGGTATCGACCAGCGCGTCGGGGTCTTCCATCTCGACGTCGTTGATGAACACCAGCCCCGCGAGCACGAGGTCCTTGCAATAGCGGCGCGTGCCGAAACCCTGGGATTGCAGAATGCGATACAGCGGAAGACGAGCAGAAGAATCAGCCATGACAACAACGTGAAGAGGGAATGCGGCGTGGTTTGCCGGATTTTGCCGGGTTTCACCGGGCATATTTACGATACGCTCGGCCAATCTTTAAAACAGCCGACCTCGCCCGATGCCACCCACCACCGGAAAACGCCAGACCTATGCCATCGGAACGCATTTTCAGCGCGGACTGGTATGGTTCCGACGCGATCTGCGGCACTTTGACCACGCGGCGCTGCATTATGCCCTGCGCCACTGCCGCGAGGTCTATTGCGTGTTCGTGTTCGACCGCGACATTCTGGACGCACTGCTCGCGCGCGGGCTCAGGGCAGACCGTCGCGTCGAGTTCATCCGCGCGTCCATCGAGGAGCTGCGCACCGCCCTGCGCGAAGCCGGCGGCGAGCTCATCGTCATGCACGATCACCCGCGCCACGCGATTCCCGATCTGGCGCGCAGGCTGAACGTCGAAGCCGTCTTCGCCAACCACGACGAAGAGCCAGCCGCGCAGGCCCGTGACGAGGCCGTGCGCAAAGCACTCGCCCAGCAGCCGTGCGCGTGGTTCGACTTCAAGGACCAAGTGATCTTCGAGCGCGACGAGGTGCTCAACGGGCAAGGCAAGCCGTACGGCGTCTTCACCCCGTACAAGAATGCCTGGCTGGCCGCGCTCACGCCGTTCGACCTGCGCGCGTATCCGACGGAACCCTACTTCGGCGCGCTGGCCAAGCCGCCGCATGCACTCGCGCCGGCTACGCCTTCGCTCGAAGCCATGGGCTTCGCGCGTTCGGACCTTGCGGAGATCGCCTTGCCCACCGGCATGTCGGGCGGCGCTACGCTGCTCGATGATTTCGAAAACCGCATGGACGACTACCACGCACGCCGCGACTTCCCTGCCGTGCGCGGGCCCAGCTATCTGTCAACGCATCTGCGCTTCGGCACGGTGTCGATCCGCACGCTGGCAGCGCGCGCACATGCCGCCATGTTGCGCGGCAGCCGTGGCGCGGCGACGTGGCTGTCCGAGCTGATCTGGCGCGACTTCTATTTCATGATCCTGCACCACCGCCCAGACCTGGCGGACGGCGCCTCTTTCCACCCGGAGTTCGATCGCATCCGCTGGGTGGACGGCGAGACCGGCGACACACGCTTCGACGCCTGGAAGGCCGCACGCACCGGCTATCCGCTGGTGGATGCCGCCATGCTGCAGATCTTCCAGAGCGGCTACATGCACAACCGCCTGCGCATGGTGGCGGCCAGCTTCCTCATCAAAGACCTGGGCATCGACTGGCGTCGCGGTGAACAGTACTTTGCCGACGTGCTCAACGACTTCGACTTCGCTGCCAACAACGGTGGCTGGCAGTGGGCCGCTTCCAGCGGGTGCGACGCGCAACCGTGGTTCCGCATCTTCAACCCGGTCACGCAGTCGGAGAAGTTCGACCCGCAGGGCCGCTTCATCCGCAAGTACCTGCCACAGCTTGCGGGGCTGCCCGACAAATACATCCACGCACCGTGGACGGCGCCGGCCGATGTGTTGAAGAAAGCGGGCGTGGTGCTTGGCGAGACGTACCCACACCCCATCGTCGACCATGCTGGCGCGCGCGCGGCTACGCTGGACCGCTACGCCGTCACAAAGGCCAATCGCACTTCAGGCGCCGAAGCCGCCGCGCTGAGCAAAAACGACGCTGAGTAACGCACCAAAGACAACGGGCCGGTATGCACCGGCCCGTCATCCTGTCTGCCTCAAGTGGCGTCAGCCTGCGTTGCCCGCTGGCGCGCGCGCGCCGATCAGGTTGCGCAGGTGCTGCAGCAGCTCCTCTTCGTTGTACGGCTTGCCCAGGTAGACGTTCACACCGATCTCCGCAGCATAGCGGCGGTGTTTGTCCGCCGTGCGCGAGGTGATCATGATGATCGGCGTGGCGCCGATGCGTTCGTCCGCACGCACGTTGCGTGTGAGGTCGAAGCCGTCCATGTGCGGCATCTCGATGTCGACGAGCATCGCGTCCGGCGTGACTTCCTGCAGTTGACGCAGTGCGTCCACACCGTCGCGCGCGAGCACGGCCTGGTAACCCGAACGCGTCAGCAGACGCTGAGTGACCTTGCGCACCGTGAGCGAATCGTCGACCACCATGACGATCGGCTGGGTAGCCAAGCCCGGCACCGCGTCGGTGTTGCCGTTGCGCGAGAGCTCTGCCACGGCGCCCGTGGTTTCCTGATCGGCCTGCGGCAAACCCAGCGCGGCCACTTCGCGCTCAAAGCGCTGCGTAAGCACCACCGGGTTGTAGATCAGCACGATCTCACCGTCACCCAGCGTGGTCGCACCGGCAATACCTTCCAGACGTGCGAGGTGCGGGCCGATGTGCTTGACCACCACTTCGCGGTTGCCGATCACTTCATCAACGTGCACGGCTGCGCGGTCCGCACCGCTGCGCACCACCACGGCGGGCGAGTACTTGCGCGCGCCCGTCACGGGTTGCGCTTCTTCAAGCAACGCGCCGAAGTAATGGAACGGCACCGGGCCGGTCGGCAGTTGCAGCGCCGCAGCGTTGTAGGCCTCGGCCAGCGCCTGCGAACGCAGCTGCTGCACGTGGTCGATCATGCCCGACGGGATCGCATACACACGCTCGCCCACACGCACCAGCAGCACCTGCGTAATGGCGGTGGTCAGCGGCAGGTGGATGGTGAAGCGCGTGCCGACTTCCGGCGTGGTCTGCAGCGAGATGCGGCCGCCCAGGGCCACGGTCTCGGCACGCACCACGTCCATGCCCACGCCACGGCCGGCCAACTCCGACACCTGATCGGCGGTGGAGAAGCCCGGCGTGAAGATCATCTCGGTGAGGCGCGCATCGCTGGCCTCTTCATCCGGCCCCAGAAGCTGACGCTCCAGTGCACGGGCGCGGATGCGGTCGAGATTCAGGCCGGCGCCGTCGTCCACGAAGTGCAGCACGACTTCGTTGCCTTCCTGCTGCACTTCCAGCGTCAGTTCACCCGCAGGCGATTTGCCCTTAGCGCGGCGTTCGTCGGCAGATTCAATGCCGTGCGCGACAGCGTTACGGATCATGTGCTCCAGCGGGCCGCCCATGCGGTCCAGCACGCTGCGGTCCAGTTCTACCGTACCGCCCTTGATGAACAGGCGAACTTCCTTACCGGTTTCCGATGCGGCCTGGCGCGCCACGCGATACAGACGATCAGCCACGGTATCGAACTGCACCATGCGCGCGCGCATCAGGCTGCGCTGCAGGCCACGCGTAAGGCGCGCCTGCGTTTCCAGATCGAGTGAAGCCTGATCGAAACCGCGGAACAAGTTCTGCTGCACGGTTGCCACGTCGTTGACGGACTCGGCCATCATCCGCGTGAGTTCCTGCAGGCGCGTAAAGCGGTCGAACTCCAGCGGGTCGAACGCTTCGGCGTGCGCTTGCGCATCGGCAATGCGCGACTCCATCTGCGTTTCGGCCTGGATTTCGATCTCGCGCACCTGCGAGCGCAGACGCGCCACGTTGTCGTTCAGTTCCGACAGGTAGGTCTTTAGCGCATCGACTTCCGATTCCAGACGCGCACGCGCGGCACCCACCTCACCGGCGTCATTGATGAGCGAGTCGAGCGCACGCGCCTGCACACGCACCATCGCGCGCTGGCGTTCGGCCACTTCCAGGGCCTCGGCCTCTGCGCTGCGCGTGCCGGTCAGGTCAACGTTGGTGGTGGCGGCCACGGCCGGCAGCATCGACGCGCCGCGGACTGCCTGAGTTTCATCCTGCGTCTGCAATGCCTCTGCTGCTTCGGCCAAGCCTGCATCCAGCGACAGCACCTTGCCCGAGCCCAGCGCATCGACGTGCGCCTGGATGCGGTCGAACCACATGTAGAGCTTGCGGAACAGCGCGTCGTCCACGCGGTTCTGGCGCAGGCCGCTCTCGATGGCGCTTTCCATTTCGTGCGCAGCCTGGCCCAGCGTCATGGCACCGGCCATGCGCGCGCTGCCCTTGACCGTGTGCAGGTTACGCAGCAGCAGGCCGGAGGCGGCGCGGTCTTGCGGCGTGGCTTCCCACGCGCGCAGGTGCTGGCCGAGTTCGGGCAGCGCGACGTGCGCCTCTTCCAGGAAGATTTCCAGCAGCGCCGGATCCAGCGCGTCAGCCGGCGCCTGGCGAACCAGTTCACCAACAGCCGGCTCGGCCACAGGCGCCTGATAGGCTGGCGCGAGTTGCACCAAATCCTGAGCCTGCTGGAGTTGCGTCAGGACCGGGGCATCCGCCAAGCCAGCGGTTTCGTTCTCAGCCTGTGCGATTTCGACAAAGGCTTGCGGAGCCGGCTCCAGCGGCAGACGCGGACGCACCAGCACCCGCTCGCACAGCTCCTCCAGACCGCGACGCAGCGGCTCGTCGGCGTCCGGCCAGACACTGGCGGCAAACTGATGCAGCATGCCGCGCATGCGTTCGACCGCCTGGTCGAGCAGACGGAAGTCGCCCGGGTGCATCGCCACCGGACGGCTGTTCAGGTTCAGCAGCACATGCTCCAGCGCATCAGCCAACTGGCGCACGGGCTCCAGTTCGACCACGGCAGAGCTACCTTGCAGCGTGTGTGCGGCGCGCAGTGCCAACTCGCTCGGCGGCGTGCGGCCTTCGTGACGCCATTCCGAGAAATCCACGCCCAGGCGGCGGATCAGATCGTCAGCTTCCTGCAGGTAGACGTTGTACAGCGCCACGCTCACGCGCACCGGGCCGACAACCTTCATGCCATCGTCGTGCGGCGCCTCTTCCGCATCACCCGTCTGTGCAAACGGGAAGGGGATCACCTTGGCGTCACCATCGGCAGCGTGCGCCGGGGTTTCGACCTCGGTTTGCGGCGTGTCGGGCTCGACGTGCGGCGTTTCGGACTCAACGTTCGCGGCTTCGAACTCGGCATGCGGAGCTTCAAGCTCAACGCTCGGCGTTTGAGGCTCAAGCGCCTTCGGCGCGTCTTCCCAGACCAGCGAGGATGCGTCATTGGCTGGCTCGGCCGCTTCCAGCTCGGAGAGCTCCGGCTCAACCACAGCGGCCGGTGCAAGCGGTTCCGGTTCCGGCACCGCCTCCAGCCAGACGAACGGGCCACCATGACGCACACGCTCGGCAGCGGCGACCAGCGGTTCGATCGGGTGATCGGCCTGCGGCGATTGCGCAATGGCGGCCGCCCACGTCGACAGTTCGGATTCCGCGCGGGTGAGCAGCGCAGCCAGATCGTGCGAGGGCACGCGGCTCTCGGCCAGCCACACGTTCATCACCTGCTCGATGGCCCAGGCGGCCTCGCCGTAGCGGGTGAGGCCAACCATGCGGCCCGAGCCCTTGAGCGTGTGGAATGCGCGTCGCAGTTGCGTCAGCAGGTCGAGGTCGGAGCCAGCGGCCACGCCACCGGTGCCGGCCTCGGCCGCGGCATGCAGCGCGTGCAGATCGGTGCGCACACCGGCCAGCACTTCTTCGGCTTCAGACAGGAAGATGTCGAGCAGTTCGGCATCGATGGATTGCGTATCGCGCGCGGCAGGGGCAGGCGCAGGGGCGGACTCAGCCGGCGCAGCAACCGGCGCCGCCAGCGCAGCCTGCAAGCGCTCCAGGGATCCGGCGCTGCCAACCTGCCATGCATCGAATTGCGCGAGCGCCTCCTCCAGACGGCGGCGGCGTGCCGGATCATCGTCAATAGTGGCGGCGTCGCGTGCTTCCTGCAGCGCGGTGCGCAACTCGGCAGCCAGCGGGTCGGTCGGGTCGACCGGGTGTTTGGCGAGCAGGCGGTCGAGCAGCGATTGCAGCGGCGACGCAACGTCGGCCGCAGCCGCGTGCTCAGCGGCGTATGCATCGGTCTGCGTCTCGCGGCGGGCCAGCATGCCGGATTCCGCATCAAAGGCAAATTCGTGCCAGGCCGTTTCGCGCTCGGTTGGCGTGAGCGTGCCTGCGATGACGATCTCGTCGATCTGCGTGCTGGTCAACTCGGTACCGGCCGACAGCGCATCGAGAAAGCCCTGCAGGCCGCTGGCGTTGGCAGCCAGTGCACCCAGATAGCGTTCGCGATCGGCGCCTGCGCCCTCGCCTGCCGCTTCCAGCGCGGCGATGGTCGATTGGGCGGCTTCGGTGGCGTGCACGGCCTCGTGGGCACCAATGGCAGCAAAGGCTCCCTGCATCTCGCCGAACAGGCGGCTGGCTTCCTGCAGGCCACCGCTTTGCTCGCCCTCTCGCTCGAAGGCGTCAAGGTGCGTTTCGGCCGAGGCCAGTTGCGTCTGCAGCGCGCGCACCTGCTCTGCGCGCGTGCGGCGATATGCGGTTTCTTCAGCCAGCAGGTGCAGCCATGCCGGTGCGGGCACCGTGTCACCTGCCTGCGTGGCGCGAGCGTGTTCGGCCAACTCATTGCAGCGGGCGGCAAACCACGCGCTGCGCAAATCGCCGGATTCGCCATGCAGCGCCCACGGGCGGGCCAGCATGCGCGAGAGGAATTGCAGCGTGGGCGCGACACCCTGGCCATGCGCTTGCGCCAGATGCTGCGATAGATCCAGCAGTGCGGGCTGGCCCAGTGCGTCGGTATGCAGCGCGAGCGTCTGCAGCGCGGCATCGGTTTCTTCGGCGTCAGGCGCAGGTTGCTGGCTCAGTGTTTCCAGCGTGCGGCCCACGCGTTGCAGCGTGTCGGTCGCATCCGCCGGCAGCAGCGCGTAGTACTGGCGCGTGTGCAGCGCACCGGCCGGCGCGTGCGTGGGCGGAATCGCAAAGGCTTGCACGCAGGCAACGATATCCGGGCCTAGCGTGTCATCACCCACCGGCGTGGCGGGCGCGTTGTTGTAGGCCATGCCGGCCAGCAGGTACAGCGCGTCGGTCAGCAGGCCTTGCGGCAGGTGGATGTTGTTGTGCGAGTACTGACGCAGTAGCAGGTTGACGCGCGCGGCCAGGCGCTTGGCGGTCATGTCGGCCGGCACCAGCCCGGCACGGAGCGCGCCGAACGTCAGCGCCAGCACGAGCCACAGATCGCGCTGCAGATCATCACCGGCGCGGCGCGGTTCGCGTTCAAGCGCGCGAATGCCGTGCAGCAGTTCTTCCAGCGGCGCGTAAGCGGCGGCAGCGGCAGCCGGATCGGCCTGGGCGCTGTCTGCGTTGGATGCCGGCGCGCCGGATGGTGCCCGTAAGGCCGTCAGCAATGCGAGTTCGAACTTGCGGCGCAGGCGTGCCAGCCCCGGCAGATCACGCGAGGGCAGCAGCAATGCCGGCAGGTGGCGCAACTCGTCAGCCCACAGGTCGGCCGGGTGGATGCGTTCTTCGCCCAGACGGGCGAGCACGGCTTGATACGGTTGGAACAGGCGCAGCGGCTCTTCGGCCATGCCGGCCATCAGGTCGGCCACGTATTCCTGCAGCGCCTGCACCGCGCGCGAGAACACATCCAGCGTGTGCGCATCGGCCTGCACAGTGCCGGTATCCACCGCTTCGAGCAGGCGCTTGGCGGCCTGGCAATACACGTCGATGCCGCGCAGGCCGACGATCAGCAGCGCGCCAGCGGCCTGGTGCAGGTACTGGCCGGCCAGGCGCAGCGAAGTGGTATCACGCGCGCCGATGACTTCCGGGTTGGCGATAACTTCGGCCGCATATTCGCCGAACTCGCGCACGGCATCGTCCAGCGCGGCGCGCATGTTGGGCGCAACCCAGGCCAGCGCGGAGAGATCGCGCGCCGGCGCAACAGACTTCGGACCGAATTTCGGACCCCCGGCTGAGGCTCCGGCCGCCTCAAGCGAGGCGCGCTCGGATGCTTCGGGCTGGGCGGAAGATTGATGACGCATGTGTGCTTCCAAAAAGCGTGTGGCGGTTGCCGCGGTTGCCCCGGGTTGACCCCTTCGGCGTTCCCGCCCGAAATCCAGTGACGACGGTGTCAGGCCCGATGTCAGGCGAATTACGCGATACGGAACCGAGCCACCGAGTCACGCAGCTCTTCTGCAAGCTGCGTGAGCTGGCGCACCGACTGCGCGGTCTGGCGCGTACCGGTCGACGTCTGTTCCGTGATGTGCAGAATCTGTTCGATGTTCTGCGCCACGTCGGAAGCCAGCGTCGCTTCGTGCGATGTCGTCTGCGAAATGCTTTCAATCAGTTCGGCAAGCTGGCGCGACACGCGGCCGATCTCCACCAGTGCGGCACCGGCGTTATCGGACAGCTTCGCCCCTTCCACCACACCCGCCGTGCTGCGCTCCATCGCGTGCACCGCGTCTTGCGTATCGGTCTGAATCGTGCGGATCAGCGCACCAATCTGCTTGGCTGCCTCGGCAGAGCGTTCTGCCAGGCGCTGCACTTCTTCTGCCACCACCGAGAAGCCGCGGCCGGCTTCACCAGCGGAGGCTGCCTGGATGGCTGCGTTCAGTGCCAGCACGTTGGTCTGCTCGGTAATGTCCGAGATCAGCTCCACGATTTCACCAATCTCCTGTGACGATTCGCCCAGGCGCTTGATCCGCTTCGAGGTTTCTTGAATCTGGTCACGGATATCGTTCATGCCCGTGATGGCGTTCTGCACAGCCTGCTGACCTTGCTCGGCAGCGGCCAGCGAGGCGCGTGCCACGTTGGCCGATTCAGCCGCACCGCGCGAGACTTGCGTAATGCGGTCGGCCATCTCCACCACCGACTGGCCGGTCTGGCGAATCTGGCGGGACTGTTCTTCCGATGCGGTCACCAGGCTTTCCGACGTGGTCTGCACTGCCGACGATGCCTGCGTCACCTGCTCGGCCGTCTTCTGCACCCGGCCGACCAGCTCGCGCAGTTCTTCCACGGTGTAGTTCACCGAGTCGGCAATGGCGCCGGTAATGTCTTCCGACACGGTGGCCTGCTTGGTCAAGTCACCGTCTGCAATGTCCTGCAGTTCGTTCATCAGACGCAGAATTGCAGCCTGGGTGGAATCGTTGTTGCGCTTTTCCACCATCCGGCGTTCTTCCGCTTCACGCTGACGGGCTTCTGCTTCCATCGTACGCACACGCGAATCGCGCAGGTACAGGGCGGCCAGGCCGGCCAGGCAGACCAGGGTCAGGATGGCCGACAGCACCACCGCGCCCAGCGTGAACGGACGGTTACGCACGCTGCTCGAATACGCCGACTGCAGGTCTTCCAGCTCGGCACGCAGCTTTTCGTTGTCGTTGAAGATCTGCTGCTGGGCGCGCTTGGCAGCGATCAGACCCGGCAGGTTTTCCAGAATGATCTGCGTGGTCTTCTGCACGTTGTCGAAGCGGGTCGACAGCTCTTGCAGGTAGCCCTTGGTCTCAGGGTCGGTCGCGGCCGACAGGCGCAGCGCTTCGGAGCCGTTGAGCAGGCCGTTCAGGGTTTCGCGGAAGGTGTTGGTGTCCTTACCGAGCAGGAACGCCGTTTCCGGGTTCACGCCTTCGCCGGCCAGGAACTCGTTCATGTTCTTACCCAGACGCTGCGTCAACATCACCAGCTGCGACGAGGCGGCCACTTCACGGGCCGGCGCGTTGGTTTGCAGCTTCATCGACGAGATCTGCTCGGCTTCTTCCAGCAATTCGGGGTTGGACGCGTTGAACACGTTCAGCGTCTTCCCCACCGCCACCAGGGTCTTCTCTTGCGACAGCACGGCCTGCGCGCTCTTGTCGCTGCGCTTCCATTCGTCGATTGCCTTGTCGAGCAGGACTTCAGAGTCGCTGCCGGTCGTGGCACGCACGCCGCGATCAGAGTTGCCGTTCTTCAGGGCTTCGAGGTTTTCCTGCAGGCGCGCGCGGCTCTCCTTGAGCTGCGCGAAGGCGTTGACGTTACCGAGCAATGCCACCGGAACCGCCTTGGCCAGACGCTGCGAGTGCATCAGCGTGTCACCGGCAATTTCAATCTGCACCGAGCCGTTGTTGGCTTGGCGGTTATCCAGGTACACCGACGTCAGCAGGGCCAGCAGGCCGACCACCAGGCCGATGGTGAACACCCGCTGCTGCGCGGCAAACGGCACGCGCTCCATCCAGCCGACCACGGCATCCATGGGCGTGCGGCCCAGCTGCGTGGGCGTGCCAGCGTCATCCTCGTGGGGCGCATTGTCCAACTGCGCCAACTGCGCGGAGTTGGCCGATGCGCCCTCTCCTGCAACCTCCGGCGCCCCAGCTCGGCGACCTGCGTTGAACCACTTGAACCCCATAGGACCCTCTTGTTTTGTCGATGCGGCCGTCCGGTTTTCCCGAGATCAGCAGCATGGATTTCCCGTCCGCGGCCTCGCCTTGTCTTGACCGGCGTGGTCCGCACCTTCTGCAGTGCATATCGGCACAAAATGGCGCGTCCTGTTGGCGCACCACGCACCGCATCTTGCCCCTTTGCGCGCACCCGCTCCCGTTGCGGATGTGCCCAATCTTTTCTTATTCGTTGCCCAGCCCATCCTGCAGCCGGGTCTTGCTACGGTTGCAGCACGCCTTACGCGCGGCTGCGGCCCACCTGCAGGAAAGCCGGATCGGCCAACAGGCGGCGCACATCCATTTCGCGCCAGAGCGTGCCCTGCGCGTCGCGCCAAGCGCGGCCTTGCCACAGGCGGCTCTCGTCCTGCTCGGCCTCGACCGGCTGCAGATCACTCAGGCTGCGCAGCCCCGCCACGCGCGGCACGATGATCGCGCAAGCACGCTGCGGATCCTTCGACAGCACCACAATCTTGGCGCCAGCACTGCCTGCCGTCGGCGCTTCGCCGCAAAACAGGCTGAAATCGATCACGCCCAGCAAGTTGCCCCGCGCATTCACGAGGCCCAGGTACCACGGCTGCGTGAGCGGCACGCGTGCGGGCGGCTGGTAGTCCAGCACCTCGCCCGTGTCCGACAGCGACAGCAGCCAGTGCTGGTCGCCAATCTGCACGCCCAGAAAGCCTTCCGTCGATGACTTGGCGCGCGCCTCTTGCAGGCGCCGTGCCAGCATCGCCTGGTATTCATGCAGGCGCTGGCGGGAGGTCAGGTTGGTGCGCGGTTCGTTCACGTCTGGCTCATGTCCGTGGTGTTCCGGGTCGGCGGCGGGCTTGGCTTACTGCGGCAGCTTGCCGATCTTGTCCAGCAGCTCTTCAGCCTTGACCGGCTTGACGATGTAGTCCGATGCGCCCTGGCGCATGCCCCACACGCGGTCGGTCTCCAGCCCCTTGGTCGTGCACATGATCACGGGGATATCCTGGAAACGTTCGTCCTTCTTGATTGCACGGGTCGCCTGGTAGCCATTCTGGCCGGGCATCACCACATCCATCAGGATCAGGTCGAAGGCTTCGGCTTCGAGCTTGGTCATGGCTTGGTCGCTATCGGCCGCAACCGTTACCTTGAAACCACCCTTGCCGAGGATCTCCGACAGGTGCAGCGCTTCGGTCGGGGAATCATCAACCACCAACACTTTCTTGATTGCCATACAAACAGTCCTTCGTATTAGAGAGGTGCCTTCATTGCGTGGCGCCACGAGATTCGCTCGCCGCCGGCAGATGGGTCTGGATCGCCTCCAGCAGCGCTTCCTTGGAGAAAGGCTTGGCGAGATGGTCCACCGCACCGACCGATCGGCCGCGCGCGCGGTCAAAGATACCGTCGCGCGAAGACAGCATGATCACAGGCGTGGCATGAAACTTCGGGCTTTTCTTGATGAGTGCGCAGGTCTGATAGCCGTCCACGTTCGGCATCAGGATGTCGCAGAACACGAGATCGGGCTTCAGGTCGCCAACTTTAGCCAAGGCGTCGAAACCGTCTTCGGCCAGCACGACCTGGCAGCCTGCCTGGGTCAGGAAAATCTGCGCAGTACGGCGGATGGTGCTGGAATCATCAATGACCAGCACTTTGCAGCCCGTGAGGGGTGCCGAGGAGTTCGCCAGCGGTGAAGTCGCCAGCGGTTGGGATTCGGTCAGTTGTTCCACCCGCGCGGATTGCATCATGTTCTCGCCATACGCAACTACGGCGACCACGGGTCGCCACGCCATTCTGACCGGATGGATCGCGGCAAATCGACGCGCAGCGTGCCCCCAAAAGTGCTGCAAGGGCCCACGCTGGCGACGACTTCAAAACTACGCCCCCCGGCCCGCTTATGAAGTGTAAAGCTCAGAATTTGACGAAGTGTGACAAGTCACCCATCTGCCGTCAATGATGCCGTCAATGGCGCCAGCCCTTAGCCGAGCGCCTGTGGCATGGAAGCGACGAGCCCGAAGTTTTTGATTCGATCGAACCGTCACTTCCTGATATTTGGCTGTCGGCAAGAGGGCAACCGCTCACTTGCCAACGAGAGACAGGTCAGATCCGGCTCAGATCTGCACCATTTCGAAGTCTTCCTTGCGTGCGCCGCACTCGGGGCACGTCCAGTTGATGGGCACGTCTTCCCACTTCGTGCCGGGCGCGATGCCGTCATCCGGCGCGCCTTGTTCTTCGTCGTAGATCCAGCCGCAAATCAGGCACATCCACGTCTTGAGTTCGGTATTGGTATCGCTCATAGGGTAAAGCTTCGGTGGGTTCCGTCTATTAAAATGGCAGGCCAGATGGTACCGAATCACGCCCGTGCGCGCCAGAACAGGCGCCGGGCATGCAGCGTGTTTGACTGTATCCAACCTGGATCTGCGTCAAACCACCGCATAATCGCCGCAAACCTGTCTTTAAACCGTGCCGCAGCATCGTTCTGCGCGGCGCCTCTCTCCTCCAACTGCATCCATGTCGACACCCTCATTGGCCACTCCTTGCAGCGCTGCCCTGTTTGAACGTGCCCAGAAGACCATCCCCGGCGGGGTGAACTCGCCGGTGCGCGCCTTCCGCTCGGTGGGCGGCACGCCGCGCTTCATTGCCAAGGCAGCCGGCCCGTACCTGTGGGATGCCGACGGCACCCGCTATATCGACTACGTCGGCTCGTGGGGCCCGATGATCGTCGGCCACGCGCATCCGGACGTCGTGCGTGCCGTGCAGGAAGTGGCGGCCGACAGCTTCTCGTTCGGTGCCCCGACCGAGGCTGAAGTCGTCATGGCCGAAGAGATCTGCAAGCTCGTGCCGTCGATCGAGCAGGTGCGGCTGGTGTCGTCCGGCACCGAGGCGACCATGAGCGCCCTGCGCCTGGCCCGCGGCTTTACCGGCCGCGACCTGATCGTCAAGTTCGAGGGCTGCTACCACGGCCACGCCGATAGCCTGCTGGTCAAGGCCGGCTCGGGCCTGCTGACCTTTGCCGACACGACGCAGAACGCGCCATCCTCCGCCGGCGTGCCGGAAGACGTGGTCAAGCACACGATGGTGCTGCCCTACAACGACGTTGCCGCGCTGCGCGAAGCGTTTGCTCGCCATGGCAACGAGATCGCCGCGGTGATCGTCGAGCCGGTGGCCGGCAACATGAACCTGGTGCGTGGCAGCACAGAGTTCCACCAGGCCATGCGCTCGCTGTGTACTGAGAACGGCGCCGTGCTGATCTTCGACGAGGTAATGACGGGCTTCCGCGTGGCGCTGGGTTGTGCGCAGTCGCTGTACGGCATCACGCCGGACCTGACCTGCCTGGGCAAAGTCATCGGTGGCGGCATGCCGGCCGCAGCCTTTGGCGGCCGCCGCGACATCATGGGCTTCCTCGCGCCGCTGGGCAGCGTGTATCAGGCAGGGACGTTGTCGGGTAACCCACTGGCGGTTGCTGCCGGGCTCACCACGCTGCGCCTGATTGCTGCGGATGGCTTCCATGATCGACTGGCTGCGCAGACGCGCAAGCTGGTCGATGGGCTGGCTGACATTGCCCGCGAAGCTGGCGTGCCGTTTGCGGCTGACAGCGTTGGCGGCATGTTCGGCATCTACTTCCGAGAAGGTGTGCCGACCAGCTTTGCTGAAGTGACCAAGAGTGATGTGGGGCGCTTCAATGCGTTCTTCCATGCCATGTTGGCTGAAGGTGTGTATCTCGCACCGTCTGCGTTTGAGGCTGGCTTTGTTTCGGCCACGCATGACGATGCGATTCTGGATGCGACTTTTGCTGCGGCTCGCAAGGCGTTCAAGGCGGTTTGATTTTTGGGTCTTGGGGATGCGCCCTGATGGTGCATCCCTGGTTTCATCCCCTGCCGGGGATGGACCCGATTCAAAAGCTCAAACCCGCCCAACCGCCTCCACCAACGCCTGCCCCAGTGCCTCAGAAGCTGCCGCCATCGGCGCCCGCAGCACATTCTTCACCTGCCCTTCAGCAGCCAGCCAAGCCTTCAACGGCCCAGGATTCGTCGCTGCAAACAACAACCGAATCACCGGCGCCAGCGCATGATGCAACCGCCGCGCATCATTCAGCCGCTGCTCCCGCACCGCGCGCACCATCTCCACAAACAGCTCTGTGCGGACATGCGCGGCCGCGATGATGGCCCCCACACCACCCGCACACAGCGTGCCGAATACCTGCGCATCCTCCCCTGCCAACACCTGCAACCGCCCATCGGCAATCACGCGCTGCGTCTTGTCGGCATCGCCGCCGCAATCCTTGATGCCATGGATGTTGGGATGCGCGGCCAGCGCAAGCAGCGTTTCGGCATCGATGCTCGCGCCCGTGCGATACGGAATGTCATACAGCAGCACCGGCACGGGCGAGGCATCAGCCAGGGCTGTGAAGTATTCGAGAATCCCGTCCTGCGACGGGCGGATGTAGGACGGCGCCGGCATCAGGAACGCGGCGGGCTGGTGCTCGGCCAGCCGCAGCATGCGCTCACGCACGGGCGCCAGGGCGCTGCCTGAGACTCCCATCACCACGGGCAACCCGTCAGCCGCAGCGCGTACCGTATCGAGCACGTCAGCCTGTTCCTGATCGGTGAGCGCAGCAGCCTCGCCAGTGCTGCCACAGGCCACAAAGCCGGCGACACCCTGCGTGCGATATCGCGCCACTAATGTATACAGCGCACCATAGTCGACGGATCGCGTCGCATCATTGGCAAACGGCGTGACGATGGGCACCCAGATGCCTGCATACGACGGCCGCGCGCCGGTGGAAAGAGGGGTGGATGGGTTTTCAAGCACGACAACACTCCTGGACGAATCAACGACCGATCAAGAACCATCAGGAGAGCATCGGGAATGCAGGGCCCGCGAGATGCGGGTAGAGGTCAACCGTGTCCAACGTGGCGGTCAGCCGCTGTTCCGTCGCCCATCTGACGGAACAGCACTCCGGTCAGACGAGCGGCTGTTTGGAGGCTTTTTTGGCATGCGCGCGCGTCGACGCGACCGACAGGCAATGTGCCGGTGCGATGCAGATCGACGAAGCAGGGGAAATTGCGCGCATGGAAATTGTCAAAAAAGTCCCCATACCGTACTGATGTGTGACTGAAGCGTCAAGCGTATAAGCTAGAGTTCGCCAGAACACCATGAGACGATGTCGGTCTCATGCCACATTGTTTGTCTGACTGTCTGATCACGAGGTATTCATGACCCCTGCCCTGTCCATTCGCTCGACGCGTTTTTCGGTGCTGCGCTGGCTGGCGCTGTCGCTGGCCGTGCTGGCCGCGCCGTTCCTGTCCGCCTGCGGCTACAACGATTTCCAGGCCAAGGACGAAGCCACCAAGGCCGCCTGGGCCGAGGTCGTCAACCAATACCAACGCCGTGCTGACCTGATCCCGAACCTGGTCAATACGGTCAAAGGCTATGCCACGCACGAGAAAGACACGCTCGAAGCCGTGACCAAGGCCCGCGCCGCCGCTACCAGCTTCCAGATCACGCCTGAGGTGCTTAACGACCCGGCGGCGTTCCAGAAATTCCAGGAGTTGCAGGGGCAGCTTTCCAGCGCACTGTCGCGCCTGATGGCGGTGTCGGAAAACTACCCGCAGCTCAAGGCCGATCAGTCGTTCCGCGATCTGCAATCGCAACTGGAAGGCACCGAGAACCGCATTACCGTGGCGCGCCAGCGTTACATCAAGTCGGTGCAGGACTACAACGTGCTGGCCCGCAGCTTCCCGACCAACCTGACGGCCAAGGTGATGGGCTACCAGGTCAAGCCGAACTTCACGGTCGAAAACGAAAAGGGCATCTCCACCGCTCCGGCGGTGAAGTTCTGACGAGTTGACGATCATGTCGATGCGCGCGCGTGCTTTCTTTGCCTTCCTGCTGACAGCGGCCCTTTGGCTGGCCGCCGCGTTGCCTGCGCGCGCGCAGAGCGACATGGTGGCCGTACCGCCACTGGCGGCGCGCGTGACCGACCTGACGGGCACGCTCTCTGCCCAACAGCGCAGCGCGCTCGAGCAGGTGCTGGCCGACTACGAGCAGCAGCGCGGCAGCCAGATCTTCGTGCTGATGGTGCCGTCCACGGCGCCCGAACCCATCGAGGCCTACGGCATTCGCGTGGCGGATGCCTGGAAGGCTGGCCGCAAGGGCGTGGACGATGGCGCCATCATCCTCATCGCCAAGGACAACCCGGCATCGCTGCGCAAGATGCGCATCGAGGTCGGGCGTGGGCTGGAAGGCGCGCTAACGGACGCACAATCGAAACGCGTCTTGCAGGATGTGATGGCGCCGCACTTCCGTCAGGGTGATTTTTACGGCGGCTTGTCAGCGGGCATCTCGGCCATCCAGACCATCGTTGCGCAAGAGAGCCTGCCGCCGGCCGAGCGCGCCAAGCACCAGCAAGCCAGCGGCGGCATCGGCGATTGGCTGCCGGTGCTGTTTCCGCTGGCGATCATCGTGTTCTTCGTGCTGAGCGCGGCCATGCGCTCGGGCGGGCGCGTGACGGGCAGCCTGCCCGGCGGCCGGCCCGGCGGCCGGCC
>RepKanNP_Acetate_BrdU_F21BDRAFT_1000026_pt1 | contig 68159 bp, 54 predicted proteins | sample RepKananBrdUF21B_FD_10624 | JGI IMG/M metagenome (IMG submission 10624)
GCGGCGGGTGGCTCGCGGCCTTCGGCGGCGTGACGCTCATCTTGACCGGGCTGCCGACCAGCTTGACGGTGCCCGCGCTCGGGTGGGGCAGGTCGACACGCAGGCCGCGCGCCTGCACCTGCTCGTTGTCGAACACCTCGTGGAGATCGTTGATCGGGCCGCAGGGCACGCCGGCAGCTTCGAGCTTGTCGATCCATTCACCCTTGCTGAAACGCTTGACCATCTCGGCCAGGATCGGCACCAGCACATCGCGGTTGGCCACGCGCTGCGGGTTGGTGGCAAAGCGCGGGTCATCGGCCAGTTCGGGCATGCCACCGGCGTCGACAAAGCGGCGGAACTGGCCGTCATTGCCCACCGCCACGATGATCCAGCCATTCGATGCCTGGAACGTTTGATACGGCACGATGTTCGGGTGCGCGTTGCCCCAGCGCTTGGGCGCCTGGCCGCTCGCCAGGTAGTTGGTGTTCATGTTGGCCAGCATGGCGACCTGCACGTCAAGCAAGGCCATGTCGATGTACTGGCCTTCGCCCGTGCGATCCCGGTGCGCGAGCGCGGCCAGCACGGCGACCGTCGAATACATGCCGGTCATCAAGTCCGAGATGGCCACGCCGGCCTTCTGCGGGCCGCCGCCGGGCAGGTCGTCGCGCTCGCCGGTCAGGCTCATGAAGCCGCCCATGCCTTGCACGATGAAGTCGTAGCCAGCGCGTGCGGCGTAAGGCCCGGTCTGGCCGAAACCGGTGATGGAGCAGTAGATCAGGTCCGGCTTGACGGCCTTGAGCGCGTCGTAGTCCAGCCCGTATTTTTTGAGCTGACCGACCTTGTAGTTCTCCAGCACCACGTCCGCATGCGCAGCGAGCTTGCGGACGATGTCCTGACCCTCGGGCGTGCTGATATCGACGGTGGTCGAACGCTTGTTGCGGTTGGCGGCCAGGTAGTAGGCGGCCTCGGCGGTGTCCTCACCGGCCTCGTCCTTCAGCCAGGGCGGGCCCCAGGTGCGGGTGTCGTCGCCAGCGCCGGGGCGCTCCACCTTGATGACATCGGCACCAAAATCGGCGAGGTTTTGCGCGCACCACGGGCCGGCAAGTACGCGCGTGAGATCGAGAACACGGAGATGGCTGAGAGCGCCCATGGATAACGAATCTGCACAATCGGAACGGGTGCACTCTACACCACGCCCCGGCGAGCCCGCAGGCCCATGCGACCAACCGGGGGAAATGCGGCGCCGATTGGGCGCGACCCGGGAGCGAACCCCGTATAATCAATGGTTTGCACTAATCCAAGGCGCTCAGGAGCGGGATGCTCCCAGGCGCAATGCTGACTCGGCACCCCGCGACATGAAAGCCTCCGATATCCGCCAAAAATTCCTGACCTTCTTTGAGGGCAAGGGCCACACCGTGGTGCGCTCCTCGCCGCTGGTGCCGGGCAACGACCCGACGCTGCTGTTCACCAACTCCGGCATGGTGCAGTTCAAGGACGTCTTCCTCGGTACCGACAAGCGCCCGTACGTGCGCGCGGCCTCCGTGCAGCGCTGCCTGCGCGCCGGCGGCAAGCACAACGATCTGGAAAACGTCGGCTACACCGCGCGTCACCACACGTTCTTCGAGATGCTCGGCAACTGGTCGTTCGGCGACTACTTCAAGCGCGATGCACTCGTGTGGGCGTGGGAGCTGCTGACGCAGGAATACAAGCTGCCGGCCGATAAGCTGTGGGCCACCGTCTACCAGACCGACGACGAGGCTTACGACATCTGGACCAAGGTGATCGGCCTGCCGCCCGAGCGCGTTGTGCGCATCGGCGACAACAAGGGCGCACCGTACGCCTCCGACAACTTCTGGCAGATGGCCGAAACCGGCCCGTGCGGCCCGTGCTCGGAAATCTTCTACGACCACGGCCCGGATGTGTGGGGCGGCCCCCCGGGCAGCCCGGAAGCCGACGGCGACCGCTACATCGAGATCTGGAACAACGTGTTCATGCAGTTCGACCGCCAGCTCGATTCGGCGACCGGCGAATACACGCTGACCCCGCTGCCCGCACCGTGCGTCGACACCGGCATGGGCATGGAGCGCCTGGCTGCCATCCTGCAACACGTGCACAGCAACTACGAGATCGACCTGTTCCAGGCGCTCATCGCTGCCGCTGCGCGCGAGACCAACACGAAGGATCTGTCGAACAACTCGCTGCGCGTGATTGCCGACCACATTCGCGCGTGCTCGTTCCTGATCGTCGACGGCGTGATCCCGGGCAATGAAGGCCGCGGCTACGTGCTGCGCCGGATCATCCGCCGCGCCATCCGCCACGGCTACAAGCTGGGCTGCCGCGCCGCGTTCTTCCACAAGCTGGTGGACGACCTCGTTGCGCAGATGGGCGAGGCCTATCCGGAATTGCGCGAAGCGCGTGACCGCGTGGTCGAGGTGCTGCGCACGGAGGAAGCCCGCTTCTTCGAGACCATCGAGCACGGCATGTCGATCCTCGACAGCGCGCTGGGCGAACTGAAGGCGTCGGGCAGCAAGATGCTCGACGGCGAACTCGCCTTCAAGCTGCACGACACCTATGGCTTCCCGCTGGACCTGACGCAAGACGTCTGCCGCGAGAACGATGTGATCGTCGACGAAGCCGCCTTTGACGCTGCCATGAACCGCCAGCGTGAGCAGGCGCGCGCCGCCGGCAAGTTCAAGCTGGCCGCCGGCACGCTCGACTACACCGGCGACAAGACCACCTTCCACGGCTACGACCAGCTCGTGCGCGAAACTGCGCGCGTGACGGCGTTGTTTGTCGATGGCGCATCGGTGCAGGAAATGCACCCGGGCCAGACCGGCGTGGTGGTGCTCGATCACACGCCGTTCTATGCGGAATCCGGCGGTCAGGTTGGCGACCAGGGCACGCTCAAGGCCGCCACCGTCTGGTTTGACGTGGCCGACACGCTCAAGGTGCAGCCCGAAGTGTTCGGCCATCACGGCGAGCTGCGCACCGGCGTGCTGAAGGTTGGCGATGCCGTGGCTGCGGAAGTGGACGCCGTGCGTCGCGCGCGCACCATGCGCAACCACTCGGCCACCCACCTGATGCACAAGGCCCTGCGCGAAGTGCTGGGCGGCCACGTGCAGCAGAAGGGCTCGCTGGTCGATGCGGACAAGACCCGCTTCGACTTCTCGCACAACGCGCCGATGACGCCGCTGCAGATCCGCGAAGTGGAAGCCCGCGTCAACGCAGAAATTTTCGCCAACGCCGCCACCAGCGCCCAAATCATGGGCTTTGACGATGCGGTCAAGAACGGCGCGATGGCGCTGTTTGGCGAGAAGTACGGTGACGAAGTGCGCGTGCTGTCGATCGGTACGTCGAAGGAACTGTGCGGCGGCACCCACGTGGCCCGCACCGGTGACATCGGCCTGTTCAAGATCGTGGGCGAGTCGGGCGTGGCCGCCGGCATCCGCCGCGTGGAAGCCATCACCGGCGACAACGTGCTGCACTACCTGCAGACGCTCGACACGCGCATCAACGAAGCGGCTGCCGCTCTGCGCGCACAGCCGTCGGAACTGACGCAGCGCATCGGCCAGGTGCAGGACCAGGTCAAGACGCTGGAGAAGGAGCTGGAGCGCCTGAAGTCGAAGCTCGCTGCAAGCCAGGGCGACGAACTGGTGAGCCAGGCCGTGGACGTGGCCGGCATCAAGGTGCTGGCTGCCAAGCTCGACGGCGCGGATGCCAAAACGCTGCGCGAGACCATGGACAAGCTCAAGGACAAGCTGCAGACCGCCGCCATCGTCCTGGGCAGCGTGAGCGACGGCAAGGTTGCGCTGATCGCCGGCGTGACGGCGGACGCCACCGCCAAGGTCAAGGCCGGCGAGCTGGTCAACTTTGTCGCCCAGCAGGTCGGCGGCAAGGGTGGTGGCCGCCCGGACATGGCTCAAGCAGGTGGTACCGAGCCGGACAACCTGCCGCAGGCACTGGCGGGTGTGGTCGCCTGGGTGCAGCAGAAGGTGTGATGTAGCACCTTGAACCTGATGCGCTGAACGGCGCGCGTTCCCGGCAACGGGGCGCGCGCCGTTTTGTTTGGGCTGGTCAATGCCGGATGGACTGTGTGAGCAAGACTGGGGGCACCCGCATAAAGACCCGCAGCCGCTCGTTCCGGTCACCGGGGCGGGCACCAGACCAGAACGGCAGCCATTCGCGACCGGGCGTGCGTGCGTGCGTGTGGCTGTCCTGGAGGATCAACCATCGGCACGCGTGCGTTGACGACTGCGCCAGCGGGCGGTGCAGGATGCCGGTGAAGTAGTGCAGCATCGGCGCCTCGGATTCACCCAGATGCAGACTCGCCATGCAGTCGTCTGCGTGCCATGCCGGGGCCAGCTTGCTGCTGAGGTTGTTGAACACCGAGCGATAGCTCTTGGCCTCGTCCAGCCAGGGCAGCAGCAGGGTGGCGACCAATCCCCAGCCCACCAGGGCGCCGGCCGCCCAAGACAGCGCGCCGCGCCATACCCCCGCCCGCCGCAGATGCGGCAGCAGGCGCAGCCATCCAATCGTGAGCACCAGTGCGCCGCCCACGAGCCAGGGTTCGATCGGCATGGTCCAGTCGACTGGCAACCAGCGGTCAAGCCAGCGCACGCTCGCCCGCGAGGTGTTCTCCGTCATGACCGCCCACAGCAGCCACGCCAGTACCGCAATGCCGCCAAACAGCACCCGGCTGAGGTAATCCCATCCGACATGGAGCCGCATCGGCAGTCGCGCGATTGCCTGCTGGCCGAGCAGCGCCAGCGGCACCATGAACGGCAGCAGGTAGAGCGGGCGCGCTGTTGCAGAGACCTGCAGCGCGAGCAGCCCGACGCCCGCGAAGATGGCCGGCAGGGCCACGCGTGGTGTTCGCCACTCGCGCCAGGCGCCGCACACTAGCGCGAGCAGTGCAAGTGGTCCTGCGGGAAAACCGATGGTCAGCAGCGTGTGCCAGACGTAGAACGGGTCGTCGTTCTCCGCGCCCAGCACCGGCACAGAAAAGCCCAGGAAGCGGCCGATGTTGTTGTCCCAGAACCAGACGTGGAACAGGTCCGGGGCACGCAGGTAGAACAGCGTGGGCCAGATCGTGGCGAAGGGCAGGAACACCAGCGCGGCGGTACCCAACAGGCGAAGGAACGCGCGGCTGCGGCAGGCTGGAAACAGCACGCACGCCCCGACCAGCGTGATGCAGAACACCAGCGGAATGAATATGCCTTTCGCCAACAGCGCGATCCCCATACCCACGCCGAGCCACACTGCGGAGCTGCGCCTGCGCGCCGTGGGTTGCACGGCTGCCTGCACGCATTCGAACAGCCCGCAGAAGCCGATGGCGGTGCCGGCCAGCAGGGCCACGTCGGTGATCATGTCATGCGTGTGTTTGACCACGATCAGCGAGCCCGCGCACAGCGCCAATGTGCCGAGCACACGCGGGTCAGCCCACGAAGGCGCGTTGGTGGCGGCACGCGCCAGGCGCGCGGTGCAGGCGAAGGCCAGGCCGGCAAACAGCGCGCTGGCAAGCCGCGCCGCGTCGTGCGCGGGCAGTTCATCCCACAGCAGCCAGGCCAGGCTGCTGGCGACCCACGCATACAGCGGCGGCTTCTCTACAAAGGGCTGCCCGGCACTGGTCGGCACGATCAGGTCGCCGGTTTCCAGCATGTGCTGGATGATGCCGAACGTGTAGGTCTCGTCCTGCTTCCAGGGGTCGTGGCCGAGCGTGCCCGGTAGCAGGTAGGCACAGGCGATGAGCACCGCGAAGATCCACGTGCGCGATTTGCGCAAGGCCTGCCACGGCCAGGCGTACGCCGCTTGGGCTGCAGATGCCATGACCGCGTTGGCGGACAGCGCGGCGGCACTCGAGTTGAGGTCACGCGCGTGAGCGGTCGCGGCGGGCGTGTTGACGCTCCGCCGTCCAGGGCGTGTCGGTTCCAGCATGACGAGAGAGTTTCCGGTTTGCCGGATGCGGTCCGGAGAACCCGGCCGATCGGCTGATGCGTGACAAACAAGATGCCCGGCAAGGTGTGCCGAGGCGGCCTGGAGTACATCACGCTCGTCTTACGGAGACCCTGAGCGCCTGCGCCGGAATCTGAGCAATCGATTTCCACCGGCGTGCGAGGCATGGCTAGATGCGCCTTTTGGGGCATCCGGCACAGGGGTGGCGTCTTGTCTACGCAACGCAAACAAGTTGGCCGATGCTTCCAATGCTGGAGACAGGCCACGCCATCGCCTATACCGGTCAGACGCTGCGGGTTGCAGGCAGCCTGGCAGGTAATTTGCATTGACCGAGCTTGTTGTCCCCCGCAGTGCCCGTCGTACCCCTTACCCCCAATCCGAGGAGAACCATGAGCGTCCTATCTGACAAGGTCGACGCTGTGCCGCCAGCGTCTTCGGCTGCGCGGCGCAGCAAACGATTGCTACGGGCGGTTGCGGCCGGCGTGCTGGTGGCCGCAGGCATTGGCGCATCGACCCAGCCGGTTGCGCAACTTGCACCGGAATCGCACGCGCGCAAGGTCAAGGTGCTGATCATCAGCATGTTTGCGCCCGAGGCGCAGCCGTGGATCGACAAGCTGGGCCTCACGCAGGACGTGCCCGTGCCCGGCCTGTCGATCGACTATCCGAGCGTGCACTGCAACGCCAACGACGTGTGCCAGCTCACCACCGGCATGGGCAAGGCGAATGCCGCGTCGTCGGTGTCGGCGCTGATCTACAGCGGCAAGTTTGACCTGCAGCGCACGTACTTCCTGGTGGCAGGCATTGCCGGGATCGATCCGTCGCAAGGCACGCTGGGCAGCGCTGCATGGGCGCGCTTCCTGGTCGATAGCGACATCGCTTGGGAGATCGACGCGCGCGAAGTGCCCGCCAACTGGCCCAGCGGCTTCATCGGCATCAACACGCAGGGCCCAGGGCAGAAGCCGCCGCTGGACTACAAGACGGAAGTGTTTCGCGTGAACGAGGCATTGCTGCAGAAGGCGCTGGCGCTCTCCAAGGGCGCGGCGCTTGACGACAATGCCACCGCACGCGCGTATCGCGCCAATTACCCCAGCGCACCGGCCAACCAGCCGCCGTCGGTCGTGCAATGCGATACCGCCGCCGGCAACACTTACTGGCACGGCGCCAAGATGGGCGAGCGTGAAGCCGCGTGGGTCAAGCTGCTGACCGATGGGCAGGGCACCTACTGCACCACGCAGCAGGAAGACAACGCCACGTTCGAAGCGCTCACGCGCGGGTCGAAGGCGGGCCTGCTCGATCTGCAACGCGTGGCCGTGCTGCGTACCGCGTCCAACTTCGACCGACCGTATCCGGGGCAGACGCCGTATGACTCGCTGGTCAACAGCAACTCGGGTGGGTTCGTGCCGTCGCTCAACAACCTCTATCTGGCGGGCGGTCCGCTGGTCAACGAGATCGTCACGCGCTGGAGCGTGTGGAAACACGGAGTGCCCTCGCCATGATCGATTCCCGGACCACAACCCCCATGCGTTCCATCACCAAGCTGCTCGCCGTGGGCGCGGCCGCGCTGACCTTGAACAGCTGTGCGTACGACGGTGTCAAGGTCATCGTCATCAACATGTTCCAGGGCGAAGCCCAGCCCTTTATCGACCGCTACGACCTGAAGGAGAAGGTCTATATCTCCGGCTTGTCGCCCGACGCGCCCAACATGCTGTGCAACGTCGACGGCATCTGCCAGGTGACCACCGGCATGGGCTACGCGAATGCGGCGTCGACCATTTCTGCGCTGCTCTATCGCAGCAAGCTGGACCTGACGCACACCTACTTCGTGATCGCCGGCATTGCGGGTATCGATCCGGGGCAGGGTACGGTGGGCTCGGCGGCATGGGCGCGCTATGCGGTGGACTACGGCCTGTCGCACGAGATCGACGCACGCGAAATGCCCACCGGCTGGCCGTATGGCTACTTCGGCATCGGCACCAAAGGCCCTGGGCAGAAGCCACCGCTGGACTACCGCACCGAGGTGTTCCAGCTGAACGAGACGCTGTTGCAGAAGGCGTTCACGCTGTCGAAATCGGCCACGCTGGAAGACAGCCCAGAGGCCATCGCCTTCCGCAAGAACTACGCGTTTGCGCCGGCCAATCAACCGCCCGCGGTCATCCAGTGCGATGTGGCCTCCGCCGACACGTGGTGGGCCGGCCGCAACCTGGGTCAGCGCGCACGTGATTGGGTGAAGACAATGACCGACAACAAGGGCACCTACTGCACCACTGCGCAGGAGGACAACGCTACGCTGGAAGTGCTCACACGTGGTGCCCGCGCCGGCAAGGTCGATTTCAGCCGGGTGGCGCTGCTGCGGGCGGGCTCCGACTTCGACCGCCCGTACGACGGCCAGACGGCAACGGACGGCCTGATCAACTACGCGCAGCAGGGCGGTTTCGTGCCGGCCACGCATAACCTTGTCAATGCGGCCAAGCCGTTGCTGGACGACATCGTCGACCACTGGCCACGGTGGAAGCAGGGGGTGCCGAATTAATGGTTGCTTACATCACATTTCAAAATATATAATGCGAATCATTCTCATTTGATGGGCGGCAGCGGGCACCTTGCCTGATCGCTGGCCATCGCTTCTGCCGGGCGAGCCAGCGGGTCTTCACCTGCAAGCCAACGGATCGACGCGCCGCGTGATGTTTCTGCGGCGCGTTTTTTCTTCTTCCCCAGTGCATGACATGCATGTCGGGGCGCGCTCGGTTTGACCAATCCTGTCGACCCTTTGCCCGCGATGACCCGCCATACTGTCGCCACTGCGGCGGCCCGTGCGCTGCCGTGCGCGCTTGCCGCCATTCCTCTTGCCGCTTTGCTCACCGCCACGCCTGCGCGTGCCGACGACACCCAACCCGCCGCCGGCAATCACGCCAAGGTAGACCTGGACGAAACCACCGTCACCGCGCGCAGCCAGCGTGGTTTTGCAGCCAGCACGGCAGAGGTGGGCGCGTTCCGGGGGATGGCATTGCGCGACATTCCTGCCACGGTGAATGTGGTCACGCGCGAGGCGCTCGACGCGCAGCAGGACACATCGCTGTTCGATGCGCTGCGCAACACGGCAAGCGTGACGCGCCAGCAGCTCTCGGGCGAGACCTTCGACAACCTCGCCATCCGCGGGGTGACGATGGAGAACCGCACCAACTTCCGCTTCAACGGCTCGATGCCGATTGCAGCGCTCGCGGCCATTCCGCTGGAAGACAAGGAGCGCGTGGAAGTGCTCAAGGGTGTGTCGGCGCTGTACTACGGCTACACCACGCCGGGCGGCGTCGTGAACCTCGTCACCAAGCGCGCGGGCAACACGCCGGTCACCACGCTGGGTGTGCAGTTCGACAGCAATGGCTCGATCGTCAGCACGCTGGACGTGGCCCGCCGCTTTGGTGAAGACAACCAGTACGGCATCCGCTTCAACGCCGCAGGCGGCTCGCTGCAATCGCCCACCAGCGGCATTGATGGCACGCGCCAGCTCGGGGCCGTGGCGTTCGACTGGAAGGTCAACAGCCGCCTGAGCCTGAAGGCAGACGTGGAGTACTCGCGCAAGATCATCACCGAGCAATCCGTGGTGACGCTGCCGGCGGCCAAGAACGGTGTAATCACGCTGCCCGCCATGCCGGATCCGACCAAGCGATTGGCGCCGGGCTGGGCAGACTTCAACGGCAACACCACCAATGCACTGCTGCGCGCCGACTATGCGCTCAGTGATGCATGGCTGTTGACCGTGGAGGGCGGCATGTCGGAAACGGCACGCACGCGCGCCTTTACGGAATTCCGCCTGACCAATCCGATCACCGGCGCGGGCACGATCTCAGGCAACCGCCAGAGCGGGTTGTGGCACACGAGCCATGTGCGCGCAGACATCAACGGCACGGAGAAGACGGGCTGGATCACGCACGACCTGACGTTTGGCGTGGCGCGCTCGGACTTCCGCCAGGCAGCGGTGTACTCCGACCGCTTCAGCGGCGCACAGAACCTGTACAACCCGATCGACCTCGGCTGGTTGCCGACGCAAGGCAACAGCACCACGCCTGCGCAGCGCGCTGTGGATACGGGGGGCTACGCGATGGACCGCATGACGCTGTCGGAGCACTGGCAGGTGATTGCCGGCCTGCGTTATACGAGCTACACCAGCACGCAGGCCCCCAACCGCTACGAAGCCAGCAAGACCACGCCGCTGGGCGCCGTCATCTACAAGTTCACGCCCACGCTGTCGGCGTATGCGTCGTATGCACAGGGGCTTGAGGCCGGCGCACGCGCACCGAATACCGCCGCCAACGCCAACGTGGCGATGCCGCCGGCGCTGTCAGAACAGAAGGAAGTGGGCGTGCGCTATGAAACGCCGGCCGGCACGCAGCTTGCCGCCGCCGTCTACGACATCGACCGCGCCGCCAGCTACACCAACAATGCCAACGTCTTCGTGCAGGATGGCCGCGAGCGCATTCGTGGTGTTGAGCTGACCGCGCAGGGTCGCGTCACGAAAGACCTGTCGCTGTTGGCCTCCGCCGGCTGGACGGACGCCAAGTTCCGCGGCGTCGGTAACGGCCTGAACGGCAACACGCCCGAAAACACGCCGCGCAGCACCGCCAGCGTGTTTGCGGAATACACCCTGCCGATGCTGCGCGCCGTATCGTTCAACGCCGGTGCGTACTACCTCGGCCCACGCCCCGTGAATGACGCCAACCAGGCAGAACTGGGCGGCACCACGCTCTTCAGTGCCGGCGTGCGTTACGTCACCCGCATCTCGGGCAAGCGCACCACGCTGCAGTTCAACGTCGACAACCTGACCGACAAACGCTACTGGGCTGGTGCGGGCAACAACCGCCTGTCGATGGGCGCGCCGCGCCTGTTCAAGCTCGGCATGAAGATCGACCTGTGATGATGTTTTCAGGAGTGCAACCCATGCAATCGCTGCTTCGTTTTTGTGCTGTCGTTTTGATGGCATTCGCCTTCACCCAACCCGCTGCCGCAGAGACCCAACCTGGCACCGGCAAGACCGTCCTGATGGTCGTCCGCATGCAGGGCAAGAGCCTGCCGATCGACAAACAGATCGTCGCGCATCTCGAATCGCGCGGTTACGCCGTCACGCTGTACGACCAATACCAACCGGCAGAGCGCGCGAAAGATTTTGACCTCGTCGTGCTGTCGTCCACTGTGCGCTCGCGCGATCTGCTGGGCGCCTACCGTAACGTGCCCGTCCCGCTGATGACATGGGAGAACGACCTGCTCGACGATCTGGCGATGACCGGCAAGCGCCTCGGCACCGACTTCGGCATGGCTGAAAAGGAGCACTACCTGTGGATGGTCAACGCGCCGCATCCGCTCTCCGGCGGTGTGCCGGCCGGCGTGGCCGTGGGCTATGCCAAGGACGCGCCGATGGGGTGGGGCAAGCCGGGCCTGGGCGCAAGCATCATCGCCAGCGTGGCGGGCGACCCGAGCAAGGCAACCATCTTCGGCTACGAGAAAGGCGCAACGATGGACTATGAAACGCTCGCCCCCGCCCGCCGCGTGTTCTTCTTCCTAGACAACGAAACCTTCCCGAACCTCACGCCCACAGGCCGCAAGCTGTTCGACGCCGCCACCGACTGGGCCGCCGCCGGAGGGAAGTAAGCCGAGCATGCCTCGGCGCCAACACAAGCGCCGCGTTGGTTTGGCCTTTGACGCTCCTGCCCTAGATGGCGCCTTGAATTTCTGTTGCAGGGAGGAAAAAGAGAGGAGGCTGTCTGAGCGAAGCGAGTTTGCCTCCTCTCCCTCCCTGCGACAGAAATTCAAGGAGGGGGTCGCCATCTTGGGCGCGCCTTTCTTTGCTTACTTTCTTTGGCAAGACAAAGAAAGTGAGTCAGCCCCGGCAGGGGATGAAAAAGGGGTGGACCACCACGGTTCAACAAACCACCCCAAAAACACCCTATAGCCCCACAACATCCCCCCCAACAACTCCGCATTTGCGCAACACCCCCCCGCCTCCTTAAGCTGCCGACAACATTTCTACAAGTCGCAGCTTCTTCATGCAAATCGCAGTAGTCGGCGCCGGCATCATCGGCATCAGCACGGCAGTCGCGCTGGCCCAGGAAGGCCATCAGGTCACCCTGATCGAACGCCATCCGGGCCCGGGCGAGGGCACCAGCTACGCCAACGGCGGCCAGCTCAGCTACAGCTATGTGGCGCCGCTGGCCGGCCCCGGCGTGCTTTCGCACGTACCGGGCTGGCTGCTGCGCAGCGATTCGCCGCTACGCCTGAAGCCTTCGCTAGACCCGGCGCTGCTGCGCTGGGGCCTGCGCTTCATCGCCGCCTGCAACCGCGAGCGTGCCGACCGCACCACGCGCGAGTTGCTCGCCCTGTCGTTCTACAGCCGCACCCGCATGGAAGCCCTGCGCGAGGCATCGCCCGAACTGGCCTTCAGCTTTGCCCGCCGCGGCAAGCTGGTGGTGCACCGCGATGCCGCAGCCTTCGAATCCGCCCGCGCCCAGGTCGGCTACCAGGCCACGCTGGGCTGCGAGCAGCACGCGCTGTCCGCCGACGAGGCCATTGCCCACGAACCTGCGCTCGACGGGGTGCGCGACCAGATCGTCGGTGCGATCTATACGCCCGATGAAGACGTGGCCGATTGCCACCAACTCTGCGTGGGCCTGTTCAACCGGCTGCGCGAGATGCCCAACGTGACGCTGCGCTTCAACACCGGGGTCAACGCGCTGTGGACGGAAGGCCGTCGCGTGCGCGGCGTGACGCTGGCCGGCGGCGAGCAACTCGCAGCCGATGCGGTGGTGATGGCCGCCGGCGTCACCAGCGCCAAGCTGCTCGGCCCGCTGGGCATCGACCCTGGCCTGTATCCGCTCAAGGGCTACAGCATCAGCCTGCCGCTGGATGAAGGCGATGTTGCGCCGCGCATCAGCGTGACAGACGCCGCGCGCAAGATCGTCTATGCCCGCATCGGACAAACGCTGCGTGTGGCCGGCATGGCGGATCTGGTTGGCTGGTCGACCGCGCTCGACACCCGCCGTGTGCAGACCTTGTACGACGAAACCCGCGCGCTGTTTCCGGGCGCCATGCGTGCCAATGACGCGGGTGCCGATGCGGGGCCGTGGGCGGGCATGCGCCCGGCAACGCCGACCGGTGTGCCAGTGGTTGGCGCATCGCCGGTGGAAGGCTTGTGGCTGAATGTCGGCCACGGCGCATTGGGCTTTACGCTGGCGCTTGGCAGTGCAAGCCTGCTGGCAGACATGATCGCGGGGCGCAAGCCGGTGATTTCTCCGGCGCCCTACGCATTGGCCGCGTGATAGAAGCAAAGAGATTCAAAAGACCGAGCGCGCAAGCTTGATCGCTTGCGCCAATTGGTAATCAAAGAAGTCTGAAGCGAACACACCCAAAGGAGGGGAAGCATGAAGACGCTGCATCCGATCAATTCGACCAAACGCATCCTGTGCGGACTGACGCTGGCTGCGACCGGCGCCCTGGCTGCGCTGTCCACCGGCGCGCAGGCACAGTCGAACGACACGCTGGCGAAGATCAAGCAATCGGGCGTGATTTCCGTCGGCTATCGTGAGTCGTCGATTCCGTTCTCGTACCAGGCCGATGCGAACACCATCACCGGCTACTCGCAAGAAATCTCCAACATGATCGTTGCCGGTGTGGAGAAGAAGCTGGGTGTGCCCAAGCTGCAGGTCAAGCTCACGCCGATCACGTCGCAGAACCGCATCTCGCTGCTGCAGAACGGCACGATCGATTTCGAGTGCGGCTCGACCACCAACAACCTTGAGCGCCAGAAGCAGGTCGCGTTCTCGAACAACATCTTCATCTACGGCATGCTGATGCTGGTGAAGAAGGATTCGGGCATCAAGGACTTCCCGGACCTGAAGGGCAAGACCGTGGTGACCACCGCTGGCACGACGGAAGACCGCATCCTGCAGAAGATGAACGGTGAAGCAAAGGATGCCGACAAGATGAACCTGATCCTCGCCAAGGATCACGGCCAGGCATTCCTGACGCTGGAGTCGGGCCGCGCCGTCGCCTTCGTGATGGATGAGCCGCTGCTGTACGGCGAGCGCACCAAGGCCAAGAACCAGGCCGACTGGGTGGTGACCGGCACGCCCCTGCAGACCGAAACCTACGCGTGCATGATGCGCAAGGACGATCCGGCGTTCAAGAAGGTGGCCGACGACGTGATTGCCGACCTGATGAAGTCGGGCAAGGCCAATGACCTGTACAAGAAGTGGTTCCTGTCGCCGATTCCGCCGAAGGGCCTGAACCTGAACTACCCGATGACGACGGGGATGAAGGATCTGTACGCCCACCCGAACGACAAGGCGATCCAATAAGCTCGCTGGCTGTACAAACGAAAACGGGGGACATCGTCCCCCGTTTTTTATTGCGCAATACCTGGGCTCACGCGGGTTGGGCCCACGGCGAGCGGATGTCTGCGAGGAATCGCTGCGCACGCGGATGCTGTGGGCGCAGGAAGAAGTCTTCGGGTTTGGCGCGCTCCAGCACCTGGCCCTGATCCATGAAGATCACGCGGTCGGCCACTTCGCGCGCGAAGCCCATTTCGTGCGTCACGCAGACCATGGTCATGCCGTCGCGGGCAAGGTCCTTCATCACCAGCAGCACTTCGTTCACCATCTCCGGGTCCAGCGCGGAGGTCGGCTCGTCGAACAACATCACCGGCGGTTTCATGGCCAGCGCACGGGCAATTGCCACGCGTTGTTGCTGCCCGCCTGAGAGCGCGCCTGGGTAGGCGTCGGCCTTGTGCGGCAGACCCACGCGTTCCAGCAGACGCATCGCAAAGTCGCGCGCTTCCTGCGGCAGCATGCGCTTAAGTTGCACTGGTGCCAGCGTGCAGTTCTGCATGACCGTCAGGTGCGGAAACAGGTTGAACTGCTGGAACACAAAGCCGATGCCGCTGCGCAGAACGTTCACGTTCACGCCGTGTGCATGCACGTCTTGCCCGTTGACGATGATGCGGCCTTTCTGGATCGGCTCCAGCCGGTTCAGCGTGCGGATCAGCGTTGACTTGCCCGAGCCCGACGGCCCGCACACCACCACAACCTCGCCCTGGGCGACGGTTTCATTGATGTCGACGAGGGCGTGATACTCGCCGTACCACTTGTCGACGTGTTCGATCGTAATCATGTTCATGGTTTGGATGGAGCGTGTGCGGCAAGGCGCCGCTCCAGGAAGAACGCCACGCGGGTCAGGCTGAAGCACATCACGAAATAGCTGATCGCCAGCAGGCCGTAGACCTCGGCAGACTTGACCATGACGGCCGTGCTGATCTGCCCCGCCACGAACGACACCTCGGGCAGGCTGATGATGTAGCCGAGCGAGGTCTCCTTGATGGTGGAGACGAGCTGGTTGACCAGCGACGGCAGCATGTTGCGCAGTGCCTGCGGCAGGATCACGCGCTGCATTGCCTGCATATATGACAGACCGAGTGAGCGGGCGGATTCCATTTGCCCACGAGGCAGAGCCTGGATGCCGGCGCGGACGATCTCCGCCAGATAGGCACCGTCAAAGATCACCAGCGCGGTCAGCATGGTGCTGAACTGGTCTGTACGCTGGCCGGTGATGGTGGGCAGCAGGAAGTACGCCCAGAAGATCACCATCAGCAGCGGTGTACCGCGCACCACGTAGACGAGCGCTGTGGCCGGCCAGCGCAGCACGGCAAACGGGCTCACGCGGCACAGGCCCAGCACGATGCCCACCGGCAGTGCCAGAACAAGGCCCGCCGACGCCAGCAGAAAGGTCAGTGCCAGACCGCCCAACGGGCCGTTCGGATACTGGCCGATCAGGTAGTAAACGCCGTAGGTTTGAATGAGGTCGAGCATGGCTACAGCGTCCGCACAGGATAGCGATGCTGATACCAGGCGGAGAACACCGTGATCGCAATCGAAATGGTCAGGTAGGCCGCCGTGGCAAACGCAAACGCTTCAAAGCCGCGGAAGGTGGCGGACTCCACCTGTTGTGCCTGGTACATCAGCTCAGCCACGCCGATCACCATGGCGATGCTGGAGTTCTTCCATAGGCTCAGCGTTTGGCTGACCAACGGTGGCACGGTCACGCGCAACGATTGCGGCAGCACCACGAGCCGCATCGCCTGAAGGAAAGAAAGGCCGAGTGCGCGGCTGGCTTCCAACTGCTCCTTCGGGATCGATCGGATGCCGCTGCGGATGTCTTCCGCCATATAGGCGGCCGTGTAGAGCACGAGCGCAATGACGGCGCTCGCGGCTTCGTAGTTCAGGCTATAGAGCCAGTCCTTGATGAACTGCGGCAGGATCTGCGGCGCGCCGAAATACCAGAACAGCATGTGCGCAAGCAGCGGCACGTTGCGGATGGCTTCAACGTAGGTCTGGCCGATGGCGCGCAACGGTGCGGCCGGTGCCAGGCGCAGCAGCGCCACCACGATCGCAAGCGGCAACGCCAGCACGAAGGCCAGCAGCGATAGCTTGATCGACAGGAAGAAGCCGCTGACAAGCCACTGGTGATACTGCCCCGAGAGCAGCATCGACAAATCAAATTGGGGCATGGAGTTTCATACCGCCCGGCCGAGGTTGAAACCCCGGTCCGGGCGGCCCGACTTGTAGTTAGTCGATCTTGTCGGTGGAAATCTTGAAGGTGCGCTGCGGGAAGGCCATCTTCGTGGTCGGGCCGAACCACTTGTCGAACAGCTTTTGTGCTTCGCCGCTCTTTTCCATGCCCAGCAGCACGTCGTCAACCTGCTTCTTGAAGGCCGGCTCCCCCTTGCGGATGCCCAGCGCGAGGTGCTCGGTCGACAGGTTCTGCGGCAGGAGCGCGTAGTCCTTGGCCACCGGGCCCATCTTGGCCATGTTGCCGATCAGCGTGGTCTCGTCGTTCACGTAGGCGACGCCCTTGCCTTGTTGCAGGGCCAGCAGCGCTTGCGGGCTGTTGTCGAACGAGACGACATCGGCATTCTTGATGGTCTTGGCGATGTTGGCTTCCATGGTGGAGCCCTTGACCGTCAGGAGCTTCTTGCCGTCGAGCTGGGCAAGCGACGTGATGCCGCTGTCCTTCTTGACCATGGCCTTCTGGCCGGTGATGAAGGTCGACACCGAGAAGTCGATCTGCGCCTCGCGCTCCTTGTTGTGCGTGAGCGACGCGGCCAGCAGATCCACGCGGCCTTGCTGCAGCTCGGGCAGGCGTGCGGCCACGGCCAGTTGCTTGAGCACGGGCTTCACGCCGATGCTCTTGGCCACGGCGTCGCACATATCGACGTCGTAGCCGACGATCTCGCGGCTCATCGGGTCTTTCAGGAAGCTGAACGGCTCATCGGTGCCGAGCACGCCGCAGACGAGTTCACCTTTCTTCTTGATGTCGGCGAGCTGGTCGGCATGGGCAATCGTGGCGACCAGGGTGGCGGCGGCCAGGACGGCAGCGCCGGCAACTTGTGTCAGACGTCGGTTTGTTTTCATCGGATTTCCTCCTTGACGACTTGGATGGGTGGCAGTGCGTGAATCAAGATCGACCGCGAGCATACAGGCGTGCGACAAGCTTGGCTGCTCGCTATCCGGATAACCATATGACGGCAGCGCAAGCCGCCCAACTATAGACCATGCGGACTGGCACAAACGCAGGCTGGAAAACGGGTTGGGACGAATTGCACGGGCGGGCTTACGGGTTGTCGGCAACGCTGGCTGAGGTGGCTCAAATGCAGGCGCGGCAGGATTGAGGCACGGCGTGCTTGTTATGGAAAGAAGACATGGGTTCCCATTAATGACATGGCAACCGACCCGGCTCCATCGGGGGATTCCCGGTGCCGTGCGCTGGTCTTACAGGGCGCCGCAGATGGTTTCGTTGATGGGCACGTCGCCGACCATCTCATGGTCGTTGCCGCGATAGCGGTAGGCCAGGCTCAGGCCCAGGCGCGTCAGGATGCGTACGTCGCCGTTGTTGCAGATGTTCTTCTGCAGGATCGGCACGAAGTTCAGCCGGAAACCCTGCGACGCAGCCGAGTGCGCCGCATAGTTGGTCAGCGTGATGAGGAAGACGAGATTCTTCTTCTGCGCCAGCGTGCATTGCACAAGCGCAGTCTCCCGGTCGAGCGGGATGGGGGTGAAACGGTTGATTTCCGTGCAAGCCTGGGTGAGCGCCCGATCGGTATTGCGGGCGGGGCCGGTGAGGGCAGGCACGCCGGCGGCAGCGGTGCTGCGGCCGGTGGCGGCACCGACCAGCATGCGTGCCAGCGGAGTCAGCTCTTGCAGGGCAGAAGCTCCGGCCGAGGACTGCGATTGTGCCCACAGGGGGCTGGCCAGCAACGGCAGGGCAATCGCCAGGGCGCGCGCAGCGCTTGCCCGACCACTCGTCTGACGGCAACGCAGGCGGCCTTTCACATCCAGACCGATCCGAATGGCGGCGTGTTGAGTCACAGACATCCTCTTTGCCCACGAAGCGACAATTTTATTGAAAAAAACGCCGGGATGCGAGGCGCCTAATGCACCCAATCGCACGCAACTTGCTTGCGATCAGGTCCGCACACGCACCATGGCCGAGATGCGCTCGGCCGCTGCCTGCAATGGTTCGAGAAACTGCTTGGTCATCTGCTTGGCTGACGTACGGTTGGCCTGCCCGCTGATGTTCATGGCGGCGATGATATCGCCCGCCCGATTGCGGATCGGCGCTGACAGCGAGATCAGCCCTTCCTCCAACTCCTGGTCAACCAGCGCCCAGCCCTGCTGGCGCACGCCGGCAATGACCGCCTTCAAGGCATCGACTTCGGTGACGGTGCGCTGCGTGCGCGCGCGGCGGTCGGATTCGCGCAGCACGATGTCGAGCCGGTCTTCCGGCAGGCCGGACAGCAGCACGCGCCCCATCGACGTGCAGAACGCCGGCAGGCGGCTGCCGACCGCCAGGTTCAACGCGATGATCTTCTGCGTGGGCACGCGCAGCACGTACACGATTTCCGTGCCATCGAGCACCGAGGCGGAGCAGCTCTCATGCACCGTCTGCACCAGCTCTTCCATCACCGGCTCGGCGAGGTTCCAGAACGGCATCGAGGTGAGATAGGCGAAACCTAGGTCGAGAATCTTGGGCGTGAGCCGGAACAGGCGCCCTTCAAAGCTGACGTAGCCCAGGCTCACCAGCGTTAGCAGGATGCGACGGGCGCCTGCGCGCGTGAGGCCGGTTGCTTCGGCAACTTCGGAGAGCGTCTGCTCGGGCCGCTCCGCATTGAAGGCGCGGATGACGGACAACCCGCGTGCGAAGGATTGCACGTAGGAATCGCTGGGTTTTTCGGCAGGAAGTTCGGCGGCGGACATGCAGAGAAGCGAAAGCGGAGTACTGACCTCAAGACTACTGATATTCCACAAGTTTCGCCACTCGAACGCCTGATCGCTATGCGTACGCCTTGACACGGCCGGGAGCCCGGGCGTAGATTAGTTCTTGGATCGAACGTGAGTTCGTATATCGAACAAAAGGGAGCGTGGGCCGGACAGCAAAGGCCTGTGTCGATCCAGTCATCAATCAGGAGACTCGCAGGCCGCGCGCTCGCGGCCCGGCCATTTGCGTGACTTGTGGCCCGCGATGCTCCGAGCGGCGCCAGGCGATCAAAATGCGTGGCGCCCCTGCCGGAGAATGCACGTGATCAACAAGATTTGTCCGTCTGTGGAGGCCGCGCTGGCCGATATCCCTGACGGTGCCACCATCATGATCGGCGGGTTTGGTACCGCTGGCATGCCCTCTGAGCTCATCGACGGGCTCATCGCCCACGGCGCACGTGACCTCACTATCATCAACAACAACGCCGGCAACGGCGAGACAGGCCTTGCCGCGCTGCTCAAGGCACGCCGTGTGCGCAAGATCATCTGCTCGTTCCCGCGCCAGGCCGACTCGTACGTGTTTGACGCGCTCTACCGCGCCGGCGAAATCGAGCTGGAGCTGGTGCCGCAGGGCAATCTGGCCGAGCGCATCCGCGCTGCGGGTGCTGGCATCGGTGGCTTCTTCTGCCCGACCGCGTACGGCACGCAACTGGCAGAGGGCAAGGAGACACGCATCATCGACGGCAAACCGTACGTATTCGAGCTGCCGCTGACCGCCGACTACGCGCTCATCAAGGCGCTGCGGGCGGACCGCTGGGGCAACCTCGTCTACCGCAAGACCGCGCGCAACTTTGGTCCGGTGATGGCCATGGCGGCCAAATGCACCATTGCGCAAGTCAGCGAGACAGTGGAGCTGGGCGCGTTGGACCCGGAGCACATCGTCACGCCCGGTATCTTCGTCAAGCGTGTCGTCCAACTCGGCAGCGCTGTACAAGCCAAGGAGGCCGCATGAGCGCCGAAGCAACCACCCAATTCAAGCGCTGGACGCGCGACCAGATCGCCACCCGCGTGGCGCGCGATATTCCCGATGGCTCCATCGTCAACCTCGGTATCGGCCTGCCGACGCTGGTGGCCAACCAGTTGCCTGCCGATCGCGAGATCATCCTGCACACCGAAAACGGTTTGCTCGGCATGGGCCCGGCACCCGCACCCGGTGACGAGGATGAAGACCTCATCAATGCGGGTAAGCAGCCCATCACCATCAAGCCTGGCGCGTCCTTCTTCCATCACGCCGATTCGTTTGCCATGATGCGAGGCGGCCATCTCGACTATTGCGTGCTCGGCGGCTTCCAGGTGTCGGCCACGGGTGATCTGGCCAACTGGCACACCGGTGCACCAGATGCGATTCCGGCCGTAGGCGGGGCAATGGATCTGGCCATCGGAGCCAAGCGGGTCTTTGTGATGATGGAGCACCAGACCAAGCAGGGCGACAGCAAGATCGTGCAAGCGTGCACGTACCCGCTGACGGGCGTCGGCTGTGTCGATACCATCTACACCGACCTTGCCGTGATCGACATCACGCCCGAGGGGCTGGTGGTGCGCGAGATGGCCGACGGCCTCGATTTTGAGTCGCTGCAGACGCTGACGGCCGCGCCGCTGCGTCGTTCATAACGCATACATTACTGGAGACAAACCACCATGACGCAAGCCTTTATCTGCGACGCCATTCGCACCCCCATCGGCCGCTACGGCGGCAGCCTGTCCGCCGTGCGCGCGGACGACCTGGGCGCGGTGCCCCTCAAGGCGCTGATGGCGCGCAATCCGCAGGTCGACTGGTCGGCCATCGACGACGTGATCTTCGGCTGCGCCAACCAGGCCGGCGAAGACAACCGCAACGTGGCGCGCATGTCGTCGCTGCTGGCCGGGTTGCCTGAGGGCGTGCCGGGTTCGACCATCAACCGGTTGTGTGGCTCAGGCATGGATGCCACCGGCACCGCCGCGCGCGCCATCCGTGCCGGTGAAACGTCGCTGATGATCGCCGGCGGTGTGGAGAGCATGAGCCGCGCACCGTTCGTGATGGGCAAGGCCGCGAGCGCTTTCTCGCGCGACGCCGCCATCTATGACACGACGATCGGCTGGCGCTTCATCAACCCGCTGATGAAGGCACAGTACGGCGTCGACTCGATGCCCGAAACCGCCGAGAACGTCGCCACCGATTACAACGTCAACCGCGAAGACCAGGACCGCTTCGCGCTACGCAGCCAGGCCAACGCCGCGCGTGCGCAGGAAGACGGCACGCTCGCGCAGGAAATTACCGCGGTGACGATTCCGCAGAAGAAGGGCGATGCCATTGTCGTGAGCCGCGACGAGCATCCGCGCGCAACCACCATGGAAGCGCTGGCCAAGCTCAAGGGCGTGGTGCGCCCGGACGGCACCGTCACCGCCGGCAATGCCTCGGGTGTGAACGACGGCGCCTGCGCGTTGCTGCTCGCCAACGAAGAATCGGCAAAACGCTTTGGCCTGACGCCGCGTGCGCGCATTGTCGGCATGGCTACCGCTGGCGTGCCGCCGCGCGTGATGGGGATCGGCCCGGCGCCGGCCTCGCAGAAGCTGCTCAAGCAACTGGGCCTGACGATCGATCAGATGGACGTGATCGAGCTGAACGAGGCGTTTGCCGCGCAAGGCTTGGCGGTCACACGCCAGCTCGGCTTGCGGGATGACGACCCGCGCGTCAACCCGAACGGCGGCGCCATCGCGCTGGGTCACCCGCTCGGCATGAGCGGTGCGCGCCTGGTGACGACGGCGATGTATCAACTGCATCGCACTGGCGGCCGCTATGCGCTGTGCACGATGTGCATTGGCGTAGGGCAGGGTATTGCGCTGGTGATTGAGCGCGTTTGATATCGCCATGACCAGCGGATTGTTCGATCGCGCGTTCTCCACGCCGGCCATGCTGGCGGTGTGGTCTGACGGGGCCACCGTGCGTGCGATGCTCGACGTAGAGGCGGCGCTTGCGCAGGCCGAAGGTGCGGTCGGCGTGATTCCGGCGGAAGCCGTCGCGCCGATTCGCGCGGTATGCGCTAAAGCGACGCTGGATCTGGAGGCACTTGGCGATGCGGCTGCCAGTGCGGGCAATCTCGCCATTCCACTGGTCAAGCAACTAACTGCCGCCGTCGCGCAGCACGACGAACACGCTGCACGCTACGTGCATTGGGGCGCCACCAGCCAGGACATCATCGACACCGGCCTGATGCTGCAGTGGAAGCAATCGGCCGCGTTGATCGAGGTGGATTTGCAGAAGCTGGCCGATGCGCTGGCCGCGTTGGCGCAGCGCCATCGCAACACACCGATGGTGGCGCGCACATGGCTGCAGCAGGCCCTGCCGACAACGTTCGGCCGCAAGGTCGCAGGCTGGTTGGAGGCGGTGCACCGCACGCAGGATCGCTTTGCCGCGTTGCGTGCGCATGTGCCGGCGCTGCAGTTTGGTGGCGCGGCGGGCACGCTCGCCAGCCTGGGTGAGCACGGCCGCGCTGTGGCGCAGGCGCTGGCGCATGAGCTTGATTTGCCGCTGCCCACGCTGTCGTGGCATGGCGAGCAGGATCGTGTGGCCGACATCGGTACGACGCTCGCACTGTTGACTGGCACGCTGGGACATTTCGCCCGCGATCTCTCATTGATGATGCAGACCGAGGTGGGCGAAGTTGCCGAGCCATCGGGTGCGGGGAAGGGCGGTTCTTCCACCATGCCGCACAAGCGCAACCCAGTTGGCTGTGCGACGGTGCTGGCTGCGGCCACGCGCATGCCCGGACTGGCGAGCACGCTGTTGTCTGCGCTGCCGCAGGAGCACGAGCGCGCGCTCGGCGGCTGGCAGGCGCAGTGGGCGACGCTGCGCGAGATGGTGTGCCTGGCCGCAGGCGCACTCGACCGCATGCGCGACATCGCCGAAGGCCTGCATGTCGATGCAGCACGTATGCGCGCCAATCTCGATCTCACACATGGCCTGATCCTCGGTGAGGCTGTGATGTTGGCACTGGGTGCAGACCTTGGCCGCCTGCAAGCGCACCACGTGGTGGAAGCCGCCAGCCGCAAGGCCGTACAAGACAACCGAACACTGCGCGACGTGCTGGCCCAAGACGCCGACGTCCTGCGCATCTGGGGCAGCGCCACGCCGCAACGGCTCGACGCGCTGCTCGATCCCACACACTACCTTGGCGACGCGGGCGCCGCTGTCGATCGCGTGCTGGCCGAGCACGCTCGCCGCCACCCCTGAACAAGACATCCACGGAGACGCCATGCCCTGGCTAGAACACGACAACGTCCGCCTGTATCACGAATTTGACGCCCCCCACGATACGAGCAAGCCGGTGCTGGTGCTGTCCAACTCGCTGGGCACCAACCTCGGCATGTGGGCGCCGCAGCTCGATGCATTGCGCAAGCATTTCCGTGTGCTGCGCTATGACCAACGGGGCCACGGCCAGACAAGCGTGCCGGAAGCGCCGTTCGGCGTCGCGCAGCTCGGTGGCGATGTGCTCGCACTGCTGGATCACTACGATATTGATCTGGCGCTGTTCTGCGGCCTGTCGATGGGCGGGCTGACGGGCCTGTGGCTGGCTGCGAATCACGGCGAGCGCTTCCCGCGCATGGTGGTGAGCAACACCGCGGCGCTGATCGGCACGCAGCAAAGCTGGAACACGCGCATCGCCCAGGTGGAGCAAGGCGGCATGGCCAGCGTGACCGAAACGGTGCTGGAGCGCTGGTTCACGCAGGGCTATCGCGACGCCGCGCCGGGCCGCGTCGACATCGTCAAAGCGATGCTGTTGTCCACGCCCGACGCTGGCTACAACGGCAACTGCGGTGCGATTCGCGATGCGGACCTGCGTGCGCAACTGCCGAACATCCGCGTGCCGATGCTGGTGATTGGCGGCACGCACGACATTTCCACGCCCGCCGCGCAGACCAAGCTCATCGCCGATGGCGTGCCGGGCGCGCAGTACGTGGAGCTTTCCGCCGGCCACCTCGCCAACTGGGAGCAGGCTGACGGCTACACTGAAGCGCTGGTCAGCTTCCTCACAACGGGCGTTGTGCGCGAGGCTACCCATGGATGATCGCGAACGCCATGCCGCCGGCATGCAGGTGCGCCGCGCCGTGTTGGGCGATGCCCATGTCGACCGTGCCAACGCTGCACAGACCGACCTCACCGCGCCGTTTCAGGACCTGATCACGCGCTATGCCTGGGGTGAGATCTGGACGCGCCCCGGCTTGCCGCGCCACACGCGCAGCCTGTTGACGATCGCGATGATGGTGGCGCTGGGCTGCGACGGCGAGCTACGTCTGCACCTGCGCGCCGCCTCCAATAACGGTGTCACACGCGACGAGATTCAGGAGACACTGTTGCAGACTGCCATCTATTGCGGTGTACCGGCCGCCAACCACGCCTTCCACCTCGCGCAGACCGTGTTTGCCGAGATGGACGCGGAAGCCGCCGGCAAGTAGGACAGTTCGTCTCGGGGGAGACGCCACGCAACACAGACCGGGCAAACTGGCCGCCGAGCCAGAACAGACCCCAAGGAGGAGACCCCATGCTCAGTGCATTGGGTGTGTTGTTTGACGGGCTGGCCTACGGCAGCCTGCTGTTCCTGATCAGCATCGGCCTGTCGGTCACGATGGGCCTGATGAACTTCATCAACCTTGCGCACGGCGCGTTTGCCATGGCGGGCGGCTACGTGTGTGTGGTGTTGATGAACCGACTCGGCGTGCCGTTCCTGGCGACGCTACCCATTGCTTTCCTTGTCACCGCGGCCATCGGGTTTGTGCTGGAGCGCACGCTGTACCGGCGGCTCTATCGTGCGAGTCCGCTGGATCAGGTGCTGTTCTCCATCGCACTCGTGTTTATGGCGATGGCAGGGGCGACCTATGTCTGGGGACCGGCGCAGCAGCCGGTTGAGTTGCCGGAGGTGCTGCGCGGGCAACTGAGCGTATTCGGCAGCGCGCTGGAGGTCGGGCGCTATCGGCTCTTCCTGATCGGCGTGGTGATCGTGCTGACGGTGCTGTTGGCCTGGCTGATCGAACGCACGCGCTTTGGTGCACAGGTGCGGGCGTCGGTGGACAACCAACAGGCCTCCGCCGGGCTGGGCATCAACGTGAGCCTGGTGTTCTCTGTCACGTTTGCACTGGGCTCCGGGTTGGCGGGTTTGGGTGGCGGCTTGGGCATCGACGTGCTCGGGCTCGATCCGTCGTTCCCGATCAAGTACATGGTGTACTTCCTGCTTGTGGTCGCGGTGGGGGGCGCGGGCTCCATCAAGGGGACGTTGTTGGCGGCGCTGGTGCTGGGCGTGTTCGACGTGGCAGGTAAGTACTACGTGCCGGAGATCGGCGCGTTTGTCATCTACGGGTTGATGGTGGTGCTGCTCGTGCTGTTTCCGAGCGGCCTGCTGGGGAGGCGCGCATGAGCGTGCTGCAACAGTTGATGCGTGCCTCACAGCCCGCAGAGTCCACACGGGTGCACGGCTTGCCCGATGCGCGCTGGTCGGCGCTGGAGATGGCATTCTGGTGCGTGCCGATCGCCGTGTTCTTCCTCTTTCCGGACTACCTGGTCTTCGGCAGCCAGGTGCTGATCGTGGGGCTGTTTGCGCTGTCGCTTGACCTGGTGCTCGGCTACGCGGGCATTGTGTCGCTGGGGCATGCAGGCTTCTTCGGGCTGGGCGCTTATACGGCAGGGCTGCTGGCGGCGCATGGCTGGGGTGAGCCGTTGACGGGGTTAGGCGCCGCCGCCATCGTCGCTGCGCTGGGGGGCTTCTGCGTGAGCTTCCTTGTCGTGCGCGGGCAGGATCTGACGCGGTTGATGGTCACGCTCGGTATTGGCCTGATGCTGTATGAAGCGGCCAACAAGATGGCATTCCTGACGGGCGGCGTCGATGGCCTCTCAGGCGTGACGATGAACAACCTGCTCGGTACCTTCGAGTTTGATCTGGCGGGCCGCACGGCCTACATCTACAGCCTTGTTGTGCTGTTTGCGGTGTTCGTGCTGCTGCGCAGGCTGGTGCGCTCGCCATTCGGGCTGTCGCTGCGCGGCATTCAGCAGGGGCCCAAACGGATGCCGGCGATTGGCGCCAACGTGCGCATGCGCCTAGTGGTTGCGTTCACGGTAAGCGCCGCGATTGCCGGTGTCGCCGGTGGGCTGCTCGCGCAGACTACGCAGTTTGTCGGGCTGGATTCGCTGGGCTTCTCGCGCTCGGCCGAGCTGCTGATCATGTTGGTGCTGGGCGGCGCGGGCCGGCTGTATGGCGCGCTGATCGGCGCGGCGGTGTTCATGGTGGCGCAGGACGTGCTCTCCGGTATCAACCCGGTCTACTGGCAGTTCTGGATTGGGCTGCTGCTGATGGTGATCGTGCTGTTTGCACGCGGTGGTCTGCTGGGTGGGCTGGAGGCGGCGGTTTCCGCCCTCAAGGCCTGGCGTGCCCGCAAAGGCGGTGCCGCATGAACGCGCCGACGATACATCCCACGCCAATGCTTAGCACGCGCGGTTTGTCCAAACGCTGGGGCGGCTTTCATGCCAACTCAGATATCTCGTTGTCGTTCGCGCCAGGAGCACGCCACGCGCTGATCGGCCCCAACGGTGCGGGCAAGACGACCTTCATCAATCTGTTGACCGGCGCGTTTGCACCCACCTCTGGACAGGTGTTGCTGGGCGATGAAGACATCACGCGCCTGCCCGCGCATCGGCGCGTCAAGCGCGGCATCACGCGTACGTTCCAGATCAACACGTTGTTCCCGGGGCTGACGGTATTGGAATCCGTGATGCTCGCCATCTTCGAGCGCACGGGCGTTGCGTGGCAATGGCATCGCACGGTTGCCGCACACAAGGAGGCGCGCGACGAAGCCATGGCGCTGCTGTGTCGCCTGCAGCTAGGCGCCGATGCGTTGGCACAAACGCATGCGTTGCCGTATGGCAAACAGCGGCTGGTGGAGATTGCGCTCGCGCTGGCCACGCAGCCGCGCATCTTGTTGCTTGACGAGCCCGCCGCCGGCATCCCGGCGGGGGAGAGCGCTGAACTGTTCGAGGTGATCGCCAGCCTGCCGCGCGACATCACCATCCTCTTCATCGAGCACGACATGAACCTCGTCTTCCGCTTTGCCGAGCGGATCAGCGTGCTGGTGGCCGGCCGCGTGCTGACTGAAGGCACGCCGCAGGAGATCGCCGCCGACCCACGCGTGCGCGAGGTCTACCTCGGGGAGGCTGAACATGCCTGAGTTGCTCGCGTTTGAGAACGTGACGGCCGGCTACGGCAACGCCATCGTGCTCGATGATGTGTCATTCACGCTGGAAGCGGGCGGCAGCCTTGCGCTGCTGGGTCGTAATGGCGTTGGCAAAACCACGCTGCTAAGCACGCTGATGGGCTTCACGCGTCTGCATGGTGGACGCATCCGCTGGCAAGGTACGGACATCGGCAAGGTGGCACCGCACCGCCGCGCGCGGGCAGGCCTTGGCTGGGTGCCGCAGGAGCGGTGGATGTTTCCGTCGCTGACGGTGGAAGAACATCTGACTGCCGTCGCACGGCCCGGCGCCTGGGATGTCGCGCGCGTGTACAAGACGTTCCCGCGTTTGCAGGAGCGGCGCCGCAATCTCGGCAATCAGCTGTCGGGCGGTGAGCAGCAGATGGTCGCCATCGCCCGCGCGCTGATGACGAATCCTGCACTGCTGTTGCTGGATGAGCCGATGGAAGGTCTCGCGCCGATCATCGTGCAGGAGCTCGGCCGCGCCATCCGTGCGCTGGTGGACGAGGGCGGCATGGCGGTGATTGTGGTGGAGCAGCATGCGCGCCTGGCGCTGGAGTTGACGCAGCGTGCACTGGTGCTCGATCGCGGGCGCATCGTCCACGCATCGAGCAGCGCCGATCTGCTTGCCGACAAGCCGCTGTTGCAGCGGCTTGTGGCAGTCGCCTGAGGCGGAAGACTGAATGCGGCTTACTTGCCCGGGTCCTTCACGTCGGCAAACTTGTCGAATTCGACGTTGTACAGCTCGTTGCCGACCTTCTCCACCTTGCGGATGTAGACGGTTTGCACCACATCGCGGGTGGCGGGGTCGATGGTGATTGGTCCACGCGGGCTATCGATCTTCATGCCCTTGAAGGCGGCCATCGCCTTCTCTCCATCGATCTTGCCGCCGAGCTTGTTGATCACGTCATAGATCGCGCTGATGCCGTCGTACGCGGCCACCGCCATGAAGTTGGGGCGGCCTGCACCGGGGTTGGCGTCGGCAAAGGCCTTCAGGAACGTCTTGTTCTGCGGCGAGTCGTGCGCCGCCGAGTAGTGGAACGACGTGATCACGCCCAGCGTCGAATCGCCCATTGCTGGCAGCACGTGGTCATCCGTCAGGTCACCCGTGGCGATGACCTTGATGCCGGCCTGCGCCAGCCCGCGTTCACGGAAGCCCTTCATGAACGCCACGCCTTGCTCGCCGGCCGGCAGGAAGACGAACACGGCCTGCGGCTTGGTGTCTTTCACGCGCTGGATGAACGGCGCGAACTCCGGATTGCGCAGCGGTACGCGCACGGCTTCCACCACCTGGCCGCCGCCTGCGGTGAAGGTCTGCTTGAAGGCATTCTCCGCGTCGATGCCGGGCGCGTAGTCGGCCACCACAGTCGCCACCTGCTTGATGCCGTTCTTCAGTGCCCACGAGGCGATCGGCGCGGAGATTTGCGGCAGTGTCATCGACACGCGCGTCACGTAATCCGACTTGGTGGTGATGGACGACGACGCAGCGTTGAAGATCACCATTGGCTTCTTGGCCTGCTGCGCGATGGGCGTCACGGCCAGCGCTTCCGGCGTGAGGCCGAAGCCGGCCAGGAAATCGACCTTGTCACGTACGACCAATTCCTGTGCGAGCCGCTTGGCGACATCCGGCACCGGGCCTGTCGTGTCCTTCATGATGATCTGCACCTGACGCCCACCGGCAGTGGTGCCATGCAGCTTCTGATACGCCTTGATGCCGTCTTCCATCTGCTTGCCATAGTCGGCGAAGGGACCGGAGAAGGGCGCAATCAGGCCGATCTTGATTGGCTCATCCGCGAAGGCGGGCAACGCGGTCATCAACGCACCAGCAACGGCAGTCAGCAGCAGCACACGACGTTTCATGAAGGTCTCCAAAGGTTGATCGGCAAGCGTGGGCCGGACACTCGGGGCAGTGGCGTCGCCTGCGCGTGGCGACGATCCTAAAGGCTTCGTGTTCGCATTGCAACCGAGTGTTCGTATAGTGAACGCGCGTCGTAAGGTCGCTACTTGGTGTGCTTGCGCTTGGCCGGTGCATGACCGGGCTCGCGCCATTCGTCGGCCTCGTCGTTGAACAGCGATGCCACCAGCGCGCGGAACCATTGGCTGCGTGCATCGTTGTGGAACTTGCGGTGCCAGTGCTGCTTGAGGTCGAAACTGGGCAACTCCAGCGGTGGCTCCATGACGCGGATGTTGGCGTGTGATTGCATGAACGACAGGCCTACCGCATGCGGCACCGTGGCAATCAAGTCCGTGCGCGCCAGGATGAACGGAATGCTCATGAAGTGCGGCGTGAGTAGTGTCGGTGTCCGGCGGATGCGCTTGCGCTCCAGAAAGCGCTCGTACAACTCCTGGCTGCGTCCTTCCGCACGCACCACGGCATGGCCGTACTCCAGGAACTGCGCCATCGACAGCTTGGTGTTGCCGCCGCGCGTGACCGGGTGGTCCGCCCGCACGATGCACGTGAAGTAGTGCGTGAACAGCCGCTGCTGGAAGAAGTTGTTCTTCTTCAGGTCAGGAAAGTAGCCCACGGCCAGATCGAGCGCGCCGGTCTCCAGCGCACGCTCGATCTGTGCCGGTGGAAGCGACACGGACTGCACCGAGGCCCCGGGTGCCTCTCGCGCCATCGCCTCGATAATGCGGGGCAGGAACACCATCTCGCCCACGTCCGACAGGGCAATCGAAAACAGGTGCGTGGTGGTGGCCGGATCGAACGCGCTCGTCTCCAGAATGCCCTGCTGTACGCGGGCCAGCACATCCCGTGCGGCGGGAATGAGCGCCAGCGCGCGCGGTGTCGGTTCCATGCCGCGCGAGGTGCGCACGAACAGCGGGTCATCGAACACCGTGCGCAGCTTGGCCAGCGCCGTGCTCACGCCTGGCTGGCTCATGCCGAGCTGCTGTGCGGCCATGCTCACGCTGCGTGCGTCGTGCAGTGCCAGCAGGATCGGCAGCAGGTTCAGGTCAAAGTCGGGCAGCGTGGACATGGCACTCACACTATCGGAATGGGCGATAAAGTTTATCGCCGATATTGCATTGTGCGATATCAGGGTGCGGGCCAACAATGCTTGCCAGAACGATTTCAATCCGTCTGGAGACAACCACCATGCGCACCCAGGTCGCCATCATCGGCGCGGGCCCCGCGGGCCTGCTGCTCGGGCAGCTTCTGCATCGCAACGGCATCGATGCGGTCATCCTCGAAACCAGGAGCCGCACGTACGTGGAAGAGCGCATCCGCGCCGGCGTGCTGGAGCAAGGCACGGTCGACATGCTCAATGAAGCCGGTGTGGGTGAGCGCATGCGCCGCGAAGGGCTGGTGCACCGTGGCATCGACCTGCTGTTTGGCGGCAAGCGGCATCGTGTTGACCTGACGGCGATGTCAGGCGGGCGCTCCATCACCGTGTATGGGCAGCACGAGGTGGTGAAGGATCTGATTGCCGCACGCGTGGAGCAGGGCGCACCGCTGCTGTTCGAGGTGAGCGATGTGTCGGTGCATGACATCGAGTCCGCCACACCCTCGGTGCGCTTCATGCACGAAGGTGTGCCGCAAACGCTGCAGTGTGATTACATCGCCGGCTGTGATGGCTTTCACGGCATCTGCCGTCCGGCGATCCCAGCACAGCGGCAGGCCGTGTTCGAGCGTGTCTACCCGTTTGCGTGGCTGGGCATTCTGGCCGAGGCTGCGCCCGCAGCCGAAGAGCTGATCTACGCAAGCCATGACCGTGGCTTCGCGCTGTTCAGCATGCGTTCGCCCAAGATCACGCGGCTCTATCTGCAATGCAAGCCGGACGAGAACCTCGCTGAATGGTCCGACGCACGTATCTGGGATGAACTCCACACGCGCCTGGAAAACAACGACGGCTGGCACCTCAAGGAAGGCGCGATCCTGCAGAAGAGCGTGACGCCGATGCGCAGCTTTGTGTGCGAGACGATGCAGTACGGCCGCCTGTTCCTGGCGGGTGACGCGGCGCATATCGTGCCGCCCACCGGTGCCAAGGGCATGAACCTGGCCGTGGCCGACGTGCGCGTGCTGGCGCAGGCGCTCACGGCGCGTTACCAGCAGAACGACGCGACGCAACTGGCCGGCTATTCAGAGCGTTGCCTGCAGCGCATCTGGCGTGCGGAGCATTTCTCGTGGTGGATGACGTCGATGCTGCATCGCTTTGATGACCACACGCCGTTCATGCAGCGGCTGCAGCGCGCCGAGCTGGAATACGTGACGACCTCGCCGGCCGCGGCGCGCGTGCTGGCCGAGAATTACGTCGGCCTGCCGTTTGCGTCATTGGCCGACGCGCCAGCGAGGGCGTTGAACGCAGCGGGTAACGTCAGTAGTTCCAGGGCGGCGTAGTCGTCGGCTTGGACAAAGCGATGCGCGACACCAGCGGACGGAAGCCCAGGTTGCGAGAGGTGGTGTAGACCTGCTGCGCGTTGGCGGTTTTCAGGGCGTAGTCGATCGTGAAGACGGGCAGGCCGCCCGCACAGTGCTTCTGCAACTGCTCAATGGCCCATTGGGTGTCTGCGGCAGGTGGCGCTTGATCACCGCCGGCCGGGTCGCTCCAGGCCACACCCGCGTCGCCGCCAAACCACGTGTCTTCCTGCGAGATGGCATCGAGGTTAGGCAGTAGTTGTGCCGCGCCCACGGCATCGATGAGTTCCGGCGCGTTCTGCTGGATCACCGCAAACTGTGGGTTGATGGCGCGGCCCGCGGCACGGATCTTCGCAATGAAATCGACCATGGCCTTGGCCGGATTCACACCGGCTTTCTTTGCAGCGGCAACCACTGTCGCGTTGGTGTAGCCCTCCACCCAATCCAGATAGACGCCGTCAAAGCCTTCGCGCGCGAGTTGCGCCACTGCACCGTTGGGGCCTAGCCACAGGTCTTGCCAACGCGGGTCCCAATAGGCCACCGGATAGTCGCCCGCCCAACCGTCCGGGTCGATGGTCAGGATGAAGTTGGGGACACCGGGCCCCGTTGAGGTGGGGGGCGTCCAGTCGGTGGTCCAGTAGGTGCGGAAGTCTTCCGCCTGCCCGATGTCGATGTAGGCGATGACCTTGCGCGGCGAGCCGTCTGCCTTGGTATGCAGTCGCGCTACCATGCCGGCCGTGTTGAATGCCTCTTGGCCCTTGACCGTGTTGCCGGCCTCGACAACGAGCATGTCGTACGGCTGGGCATCAAGCGCGTTGATCTGCGCGTCGGTTTGGAGGTTCTGCAACTGATACATCCACGTTTGCACGCCCGCGAGCGGCGATACGCTGTTTGCGCCGCACAAGGCAATAGCCGTGGCAGATGCTGGCGGCTTGGCGATGGTTGAGGTGGTTGTTGTCGCGGCCATGACGGATTGGAGGGGCAGAGAGGCGCTGCCATCATCGCCTCCGCAGGCGGAGAGCATGAGCGCAGAGCAGGCGAGTGCGAGAGCGGGGTTGGACATGCGCATGATTGGTCTTGAGAGAGAGGGATGACCTAGTGAAATGCTGCGGTCCTGCATGCGCGCGCTGTGGTATGCGTGAAACGTTTGCAGTAGCGCACGGCCAGCACGCTAGCACAGGCCTCCCTACGAAAGAGGGGTGGCATCCTGAAAGTTCTTAAGAACGGGTTTCGATCTGCTTGCCTGAGCAGATCGGGCAGGCGTACAAGCCTTCAGCGGAGGTAGATCAAAGGTTGGCAGCGCTTTCATCGCCACGCAAAGTGCACGGGTGTATAGTCGGACAGCACTCGACCTTCAAGAAGGGGCATTTGCGATGGACACTTTGCCGGCGGGCCAATACAAAGGCTTCGACATCTATCCGTTGGCTTTCCAGCACGAGCGCACGGCACGCTGGCCCGAGGCCAGAGAGGACCGCAGCTACAACGCCGCCGTGATGATCTGCAGAGCAGGGGAGTCGCCCGAGCCAGGGCAGACCCAGGTATTTCGCCTGTCGGGGGAGCAACAGTTCAGCAATGTGGGGGATGCGCGCGTGGCAGCCTTGCGCTTTGCTGAAAGCATCATCGATGGCGACGTGCCGGACCTGTCGCTGGCCGTTGACAAGGTCTGAAGCGGAACAGCTCCTGTCCGTGATAGAATAGCAGGCGAATCCGGCTTGCCGCCGGGCCCGTTACGGCCCGTGCAGCCGAGTCCAGCACCGGGGTTCCCCCCGCGTCGAGCCGGGCGGCGCGCTCTCTGCGACCGCCACCCATTCCTCGCTTGCACTAAACGTACGAAACGAGGCGCGTGCCACTGGCGGGCGCAACCTGCGTTGGGTGCAACTCGGTACCCCCCAAGCCCGCTGTGCGGGCCGATGATCGCGGCGATGCCGCTGCATGCCCACTACACAGGGCGTGCGGCGTGGTTCGGGTGGGTCATCACACTTATTGCAACCATTGACGCAGCCGTGTGCTGCATACAAAGGAACGAGTTTGGCCAAGGAAGAACTGATTGAATTTGAAGGGGTGGTCTCCGAAGCACTGCCCGACAATCGTTTTCGCGTGCAACTGGAAAACGGCGTGGAAATCTGGGCATATGCGTCGGGCAAGATGCAGAAGCACCGCATCCGTATCCTGGCGGGTGACCGCGTAAAGCTGGAAATGTCGCCGTACGACCTCACCAAGGGTCGCATCAACTATCGACACAAGTAACGCAGCAACACAGCACTAAAGCGCCCAGCAAGACATATAAGAGACCGCGAGCACGCATGGCCCGCGGTTTTTTTCTTTCGCCAATCGTTAGCGATCGGTAATATTAATTGGCGTGTCACCTGGATGGGGTATGATCCCCATCGATCGCTGACGGGGGGAAACACAGTCAGCGATCAACTGAAGTGCAGGGCTTTTCATCTTGTCAAGCCGCGCCTCGCCCTCGAATTCCGGGTGAGCGCGCGCCAGCTGTACCAGTCCTCAAATAAGCGCACGGCCCGCCGATAACCTCGGCTGAGCTTCCAATCGCGCATTCAATTCGCCGACCGGGGCGTCATCTGACGCTCGCACCCGTTCGGTGCTCAGTGTGCCAACCGAGTCACACCACATCGAGATACCGCACAGGTAGGACGGCGCTTGTCCATCGAAATCTGGGCGTAACGTTTTTGCGTCCGAGGGAACAGAAATCACAATGTTGGAAACCACAAAAGCAGCACAGAGCGTGGCGCGCGCGAGCCGGCGCGTCATGGTGGGCCTGATGGCGGCAGCATCGCTGACGGGTCTGGGTATGCAAACCGCCTCGGCGCAGGCTACGCGCCCGAAGGCACCCATCTACGGCGTCACGCTGGACGACGTCAGCAACATCAACGCGATCGTGGCATCGCTCACGCATCTGCCGTACAAGCCGACCGTGCGTGTGGTGTTCGATCCGGGCACGACCGCTGCACAGTACTACCCGGCACTCGTCAAGCTCCATGCTGTTGCCTATGTGATGGGCGAGGTCATGGACTCGTACTACTTCCCGAGCGATCTGCAAACCTACACGGCACGTACCAACGAGCTGGTGGGCACGCTGAAGAACGTGGTGGACGTGTGGGAAATCGCCAACGAGATCAACGGCGAATGGCTGCGCAATGACTCGAACGGCCCGAATGCAGTGGCCGCTCAAGAAGAGCAGGACATTGGCAACATGGTGGCCGCAGCACACGACATCGTGAAGGCCAACGGTGGTCTGACCGCCGTGACGCTGTACTACAACGACGATCGCAAGGGCAACAACTGCTGGCAACTGCCGATGGATGCGTGGCAGACCTGGGCGCAGACCTATCTGCCGGCGCGCGTGCGTCAAGGTGCTGACTATGCGCTGTTCAGCTATTACCCGTACCAGGATTGCCCGGGCCTGAGCCCGAACTGGACTGCCGACTTCAAGCTGCTGGAATCCATCTTCCCGGTGGCGAAGGTGGGCTTTGGCGAGATCGGCACGTCGAGCACGTCGGCGCCGAAATCGGTGCAGCAGAGCCTGATCAAGTCGTACTACCCGATGGGTACCACCACGATGGCATCCGACCCGCGCTTCATCGGTGGCTACTTCTGGTGGAACTACGCAGAACAGATGCTGCCGTACAGCAGCAGCTCGTACTGGAGCCTGCTGAACAACACCATCAAGCCGCTGGCAGCACCGCAATAAGAAGCAGAAGCTGTCACGCCTACGTCAGAAGGGGGCGTGCCTGGCCGGCTGAGGCTTCGGCCTTCCGGCCAACAAAAAACCCGCGTCAGCTCGCGCTGCGCGGGTTTTTCTATGGGCCGATGAGACTTAGCCGCGCGCAGCGAGGTAGGCGCGGAATTCGTCCGCGACTTCCTTGTGCTTGAGTGCCAGTTCCACGGTGGCTTTCAGATAGCCCAGCTTGCTGCCGCAGTCATAGCGCACACCCTTGTAGCGGTAGGCCAGCACTTGTTCGGCCGATAGCAGCGATTGGATCGCGTCCGTCAGTTGCAGCTCACCGCCGGCACCCGGCTTGAGGTTGCGGATGTGCTCGAAGATGCGCGGCGTAAGGATGTAGCGGCCGACCACGCCCAGGTTGGACGGCGCATTCTCCGGTGTCGGTTTTTCGATGATGCCCGACATCTTGATCACGCTGCCGTCTTCTTCCCATGGACGGCCGTCAACCACACCGTACGAACGGCTCTGCTCGCGGTCGATTTCTTCCACGCCGATCACCGAGCAGTTGTAGTGTTCGTACAGGTCGACCATCTGCTTCATGACGGGCGGGGTGCCGTCAAGCAGGTCATCTGCCAGGATGACCGCGAAGGGTGCATCGCCAACCAGCTTTTCTGCGCATGCCACGGCATGGCCCAGGCCCAGCGCTTCGGGTTGGCGCACGTAAAAGCAATCCACATGCGACGGCTTGATCGAGCGTACGACTTCCAGCAGCGCAGTCTTTTGCTTGGCTTCGAGCTCAGCTTCCAGTTCGTAGGCCTTGTCGAAGTGGTCTTCGATGGCGCGCTTGCTGCGGCCCGTCACGAAGATCATCTCGGTGATGCCGGCAGCCATGGCTTCTTCCACGGCGTATTGGATCAGCGGCTTGTCCACCACCGGCAGCATTTCCTTCGGGCTGGCCTTGGTGGCCGGCAGAAAGCGGGTTCCCAGACCCGCGACCGGGAAGACGGCTTTGGTAACGCGTTGCATCGTGGTTTCCTTCGTTTCGATATGGGGTCGCAGGAGTGCTCAGGCGGTCTGCACCGGCAGGCGGGCGATCTGAGCTTCCAGCTTGGTGAGCGTGGCTTTGAAATCTGCCAGGCGCTTCTGTTCTTGTTCCACCACAGCGGCCGGGGCGCGGGCAACGAAGGATTCGTTGCCGAGCTTGCCTTCGGCCTTGGCGATCTCGCCGCGCAGACGGTCGACTTCCTTGCCCAGGCGTGCGTGTTCAGCAGCCACGTCAATCTCGATCTTCAGCAGCAGCTTGTTCTCGCCGACGATGGCGACCGGAGCGCCGGCGCCATCGTGTTCCATGGCGGCAGCATCCGTGTAGACCTTCACTTCCGACAGCTTGCCCAGCGCTTGCACATACGGTGCAGCGGCTTGCAGGAATTCTGCTTCGCCGTTGGCGTACAGCGGTACGCGTTGCGCGGGAGAGATGTTCATCTCGCCGCGCAGGTTGCGGCAGGAATCCACCAGGGCCTTGAGCTGCTGGACCCATTGTTCGGCCTGCTCGTCGATCTTGGTGAGCGCCGCACGCGGGTATTCCTGCAGCGCGAGGCTTTCAGTGCCGTCACCCTTGGCGCGGCCAGCCATCGGGGCGACCTTTTGCCAGAGTTCTTCGGTGATGAACGGGATGATCGGGTGGGCCAGGCGCAGGACGGTTTCCAGCACACGCAGCAGCGTGCGGCGCGTGGCGCGCTGCTGTGCCGGCGTGCCGGTCTGGATCTGCACCTTGGCGAGTTCCAAGTACCAGTCGCAGTACTCGTCCCAGACGAACTTGTAGATGGCGTTGGCGATGTTGTCGAAGCGATAGTCGGCAAAGCCTTTCTCCACTTCGGTTTCTACGCGCTGCAGCAGCGAGACGATCCAGCGGTCGGCCTGCGAGAAGTCCAAGTAGCCTTCGGGGCCGCAATCACCGACGCATTCCTGCATGCCGCAGTCCTGGCCTTCGGTGTTCATCAGCACGAAGCGCGTGGCGTTCCAGAGCTTGTTGCAGAAGTTGCGGTAGCCCTCGCAGCGGCCCGGGTCAAAGTTGATGCTGCGGCCCAGCGTGGCGAGCGAGGCGAAAGTGAAGCGCAGCGCATCGGCGCCGAACGCCGGGATGCCTTCTGGGAATTCCTTGCGCGTGCGCTTTTCGACTTTGGGCGCATCCTTCGGGCGGCGCAGGCCGGTGGTGCGCTTGGCCAGCAGCGGCTCCAGCGCGATACCGTCGATCAGGTCGACCGGGTCCAGCGTGTTGCCCTCGGACTTGCTCATCTTCTTGCCTTCCGAATCGCGCACCAGGCCGTGCACGTAGACGGTGTGGAAGGGCACTTCGCCGGTGAAGTGCAGGGTCATCATGACCATGCGCGCCACCCAGAAGAAGATGATGTCGTAGCCCGTGACCAGTACGGTGGAGGGCAGGAAGTGCTTCAACTCGGGCGTGTCTGCCGGCCAGCCCAGCGACGAGAACGGCACCAGCGCGGACGAGAACCACGTGTCGAGCACGTCGTCGTCACGCGTCAATGCGCCGGTATAGCCCTTGGCCGCAGCTTGCGCCTTGGCTTCCTCTTCGGTGCGGCCAACGTAGACATTGCCGGCTTCGTCGTACCACGCCGGAATCTGGTGGCCCCACCACAGTTGGCGCGAGATACACCAGTCCTGGATGTTGTTCAGCCACTGGTTGTACGTGTTGACCCACTGCTCGGGCACCAGCTTGATCTTGCCGCTCTCCACCGCGTCCAGCGCCACTTCTGCGATGGAGCGGCCCGGGAAGCGCGTGCCTTCCGGCGCCGGTTTGCTCATGGCGACGAACCACTGGTCGGTCAGCATCGGCTCGATCACGACGCCGGTGCGGTCACCACGCGGCACCATCAGCGTGTGCTTCTTCACCTCGGCCAGCAGGCCTTGCGCTTCGAGGTCTTCGACCATCTTCTTGCGCGCGTCGAAGCGGTCCATGCCGGCATACGCGGCCGGTGCATCGGCGACGATCTTCGCGTCGAGCGTCAGGATCGACAGTTGCGGCAGCTTGTGGCGCTGGCCCACCGCGTAGTCGTTGAAATCGTGGCCCGGGGTCACCTTGACCACGCCGGTGCCGAACTCGCGGTCCACATACTCGTCGGCGATCACCGGGATCTGGCGATCGGTCAGCGGCAGGTGAACGAACTTGCCGATCAGGTGGGCGTAGCGCTCATCTTCCGGGTGCACCATCACGGCCGTGTCGCCGAGCATGGTTTCCGGGCGCGTGGTGGCGACCGTCAGGTGCGTCAGGCCGCGCACGGCGTCCGGCTCGGCCAGCGGATAGCGGATGTGCCACAGCGAGCCTTCTTCCTCTTCGCTCACCACTTCCAGGTCGGACACGGCGGTGCCGAGCACCGGGTCCCAGTTGACCAGACGCTTGCCGCGGTAGATCAGGCCCTGCTCATACAGGCGCACGAACACGTCGCTGACGGCGCGCGACATCTTCGGGTCCATCGTGAAGTATTCGCGCTCCCAGTCGATCGAGGCGCCCATGCGGCGGACCTGGCGCGTGATGGTCGAGCCCGATTGTTCCTTCCACTCCCACACCTTTTCGACGAACTTCTCGCGGCCCATGTCGTGGCGCGACACGCCTTGCGCATCCAACTGGCGTTCCACGACGATCTGCGTGGCGATGCCGGCGTGGTCGGTGCCCGGCACCCACAGCGTGTTGGCGCCCGACATGCGCGCGTGGCGCGTCAGGCCATCCATGATGGTCTGGTTGAACGCGTGGCCCATGTGCAGCGTGCCCGTCACGTTCGGCGGCGGGAGCTGGATACAGAAGTCCGGCTTGCCGGCTTCAAGCGTCGCACGGGACACGCCCATTGCTTCCCACGCTGCGCTCCATTTCTGCTCAATGGTGGCGGGTTCGAAACTCTTGGCGAGGGACTGGTTTTGATCGGTCATGCTGACAGGGGGCGCAAATCCGCGCAAAAAGACGTTTGGCCCAAGAAAAATGCTGGGCGAAAGCTTGGAATTATACGACTTGTGCGTGTCCGCCAAGGGCGAGGCGGCTAAGGGGGCCGGTATAATTTCTGGATTCTGCTAAGGCTTCCCCCGCATGTCTGACCTGCTCGCCAATCTGAACCCCGAACAACGCGCCGCCATCACGCTTCCCGATGAATCGGCGCTGATCCTGGCGGGGGCGGGCAGCGGCAAGACGCGCGTGCTGACCACCCGCATCGCCTGGCTGATCCAGAGCGCGCGGGTGTCGCCGTCGGGTGTGCTGGCCGTCACGTTTACGAACAAGGCGGCCAAGGAAATGACGGCCCGCCTGCAGGCCATGCTGCCGATCAACACGCGCGCCATGTGGATCGGCACGTTCCATGGCCTGTGCAACCGCTTGCTGCGTGCGCACTATCGTGATGCCGGCCTGCCGCAGACGTTCCAGATTCTGGATACGCAAGACCAGCTTTCCGCCGTCAAGCGCTTGCTCAAGTCGCTCAACATCGACGACGAGAAATTTCCGCCCAAGAACGTCCAGTACTTCATCAATGGCGCCAAGGAGCAGGGCCTGCGCGCGGGTGATCTGGAAATCGCCAACGAATACGACCGCCGCATGGCCGACCTGTACGCTGCCTATGATGCGCAGTGCCAGCGCGAAGGCGTGGTCGACTTTGCTGAATTGCTGCTGCGCTGCTATGAACTGCTGCGCTACAACGATGCGATCCGCGCGCACTACCAGCGCCGCTTCAAGCACATTCTGGTCGATGAGTTCCAGGATACGAACAAGCTGCAGTACGCTTGGCTGAAGATTCTCGCCGGCCTGGGCGAGCCCGGTGTCACACCCAATGCCATCTTTGCCGTGGGCGACGATGACCAGAGCATCTACGCGTTTCGCGGTGCCAACGTCGGCAATATGGTCGACTTCGAGCGCGAATTCCGCGTCGAGCATCGTATCAAGCTGGAGCAGAACTACCGCTCGCACGGCAACATCCTCGATACCGCCAACCATCTGATCTCGCACAACACGCGCCGCCTGGGCAAGAACCTGCGTACCGACGCCGGCCATGGCGAACTGGTGCGCGTCTATCAGGCGGCCACCGATGGCCAGGAGGCCGGCTGGATTGTCGATGAGATCCGCGACCGCATCGCTACCGGCATGTCGCGTTCGGAAATCGCCATCCTGTATCGCAGCAACGCGCAGTCACGGGTGATTGAGCACGCGTTGTTCTCGGCGGGCATTGCTTACAAGGTGTACGGTGGCCTGCGCTTCTTCGAGCGAGCGGAAATCAAGCACGCGTTGGCGTATATCCAGTTGCTGGAGAACCCGGACAACGACGCTGCATTTGGGCGCGTGGTGAACTTCCCGGCGCGTGGCGTCGGGGCGCGCTCGCTGGAGTTGCTGCAGGATGCGGCCAAGCTGTATGGCATTTCGTTGGCGGCCTCGGTGCCGTATCTGACGGGTGCGGCGGGTACCAAGCTCTCGGCGTTCGTGCGCCTGATCGAGCAGATGCGCGCCGATACACGCCAGATGACGTTGCCCGAGATTGTTCAGCACGTCATTCACGCCAGCGGCCTGATCACGCATTACCAGGGCGAGAAGGAAGGCCAGGACCGCATCGAGAACTTGCAGGAACTGGTGACCGCCGCCCAGGCGTTCGTGGCCGAAGAGGGCTACGGCGTGGATGCCATCGCCACCGCATTACCGGTGCGCCATGACGCAATGATCCGCATCGAAGGCGGCGAGACGGATACCGTCTCCGAACTCGTCACCGACGAAACGCCGGCTGAGATGACGCCGCTGGTTGCCTTCCTCACGCACGCCTCGCTGGAGGCGGGTGACAACCAGGCCCAGGCTGGCCAGGACGCCGTGCAGATGATGACCGTGCACGCCGCCAAGGGGCTGGAGTTCCATGTCGTCTTCATCACCGGGCTGGAAGAGGGTTTATTCCCGCACGAAAACAGCCAGATGGAGAAGGACGGCCTGGAGGAAGAGCGCCGCCTGATGTACGTGGCCATTACACGGGCACGTGAGCGGCTGTACCTGTCGTTCGCGCAAAGCCGTGTGCTGCACGGCCAGATCCGTTACCACATCCGTTCACGCTTCTTTGATGAGCTGCCTGAAGACACGCTGAAATGGCTCACGCCGCAGCACTCGGGCTATCAATCGACACGCCGTGCGCAAGGCGAGAGTGGCGCTTGGGGCAAGGATTGGTTCAAGCGCCCCGAGCGCGGCGACGAAGACGCCTACACCGGCACGCGCCCGACCGGCGGCATGGACACCGGCAAGAACTACGCCGATGCCAAGCGTGCGGAAGCAACCGGCTTCCGCGTTGGCCAATCGGTGTTCCACAACAAGTTCGGGGAAGGCGTCATCACGACGCTGGAAGGCGAGGGCGCCGAGGCGCGCGCCCAGATCAAGTTCAACCGCCACGGGGTGAAGACGCTGGCGCTTGGCATCGCCAAGCTGGACCCGATCAACTGAGCGTCGATCGGGTCGGCGTGAAGGTCAGGCCGTCGTGTCGGTAGTAGTCTGGCCGGCGGCTTGCGTTACGTTGAAGCAGCCGCGGTAAGTGGCGTAGAACGAGCAGTACAGCACCGCCATCACCAGGATCCGGTACGGCGTGGCGATGATTGGGGCGATGTTGTTGGCGTCGCTTGAGGCAAACGCCGCATCGATAAACAGCGGGATCGCGATCAGCAGGATCCCGACCAGTGCGCCATACAGGATGAACGCCGCGCGATTGCGCCACACGGCCATCCAACTGAAGAACAGCGCCTTGCCGACCGGAACGCCGTGCCAGGCCACCAGCAGCGGTGCAAACCAGAACAGCACCGCCACCGGGATATACAGCACCGCGCCCATCACCATCGTCAGGTAGAGTTCGCGGATGGCTTCGGTGGTGGGCGGTTTGTCGCTGAACACCGCCATGAGCGTGTCGGTATCCACCATCGTCATCAGGATGCCGCTGACGACCAGCACCAGCGCACCATAGATGCCGCCGAGCTTCAGCAGACCGCGCATCGCATCCTTGCCGTACGACCGGAAGCCAGCGACGAGCGATGCTGGGCCGACGCGCTTGCCCGCCACCGTATCGCGGCAAGCGGACATGAAGCCCACGAAGATGGCCGGATTGACCAGCAGGATGGCGAACACGCCAATGGGTGCCGCCACCAGCATTAGCAGGTTGACGGCAAACAGATAGATGAACAGCAGCAGCAAAAACCCGATCGGGTTCTTGCGGAACAGCCACGCACCCTGGCGCAGCCAGACGTAGCCTTGCTTGCCGGAGACTTCGATCAGTTGCATTGTTCGGGAATGTCCAGAGTCAGCCCAGCCGCGTGCACACGCTCGTTCAGCACGCGTTCGAAGTGGGTCGGGTCGTGCGGCTTGAGCAGTTCGGCATCACGCGGCAGGTAGAAATCCCACAAGCGTGATACCCAGAAACGATAGGCGGCGGCGCGCAGCATGTCTTGCCAGTGCCGCGTTTCGGCATCGGTGAAAGGGCGCACAGCGTGATAGGCATGCAGCATGGCACGCGCCCGCTCGGTATCCAGCACACCGGTGGCGAGATCGATGCACCAGTCGTTGACGGTCACCGCCACGTCGAACAGCCACTTGTCGACGCCGGCGAAGTAGAAATCGAAGAAACCGCCCAGGCGCTCCGGGTGTCCATCCGCTGCCGGTTCGAACAGCACGTTGTCGCGGAACAGGTCGCAATGGCAGGGGCCTTCGGGCAGCGCGGCGTAGTCGGCGCTGGCGAAGAAGCGTTGCTGGTGGGCAAGTTCGGTCTCCAGCAATGCACGCGTGCCGCCGTGCACGAAAGGCACCACGTCGGGCACCACTTCGTTCCACCAAGGCAGGCTGCGCAGGTTGGGCTGGTGGCGCGGGTAGTCACGCCCGGCCAGGTGCATGCGCGCGAGCATGTCGCCCACGATGGCGCATTCAGACACGGTTGGGGCCAGGTTTGAGCGACCGCTCAGGCGCGTCACGATGGTGGCCGGCTTGCCGTTGAGCGTGCGCAGGATCTCGCCGTCACGTCCCGGAATCGGTGCCGGCACGCTGATGCTGTGCTGCGCGAGATGCTGCATCAGATACAGGTAGAACGGCAGTTGCTCGAACGTGAGGCGCTCGAACAGCGTGACCACGAATTCGTGCGTTTGCCCGTCTTTCTCGGTGGTCAGAAAGAAATTGGAGTTTTCAATCCCGGAGGGGATGCCGCGAAATGCGCGCACGGCGCCCACATCGTATTGATCCAGCCAGAGAGCGATCTCGGCGTCGGAGACCGGGGTGAAAACAGCCATGCTTCAGAAATGGGAAACGGGTGAAAGGAGGCGGCACGGCAAATGGGTAGCGCCGCGCCGGTGCGCGCTGGGAGTCAGAACTTCAGGACGTTGACCGAGGGCACACGGTCAATGTCGCCGCGCTCACGGATGCGCGGCGAGCTGTCTTCGGGCTTGCTCAGGTTGTAGGACGTGCCCATGCCGGATTTGACATGGATGTCCGGTGCCTGGCCTTTCTGGAAGCGGTATTCCTCGACCTGCGTACCATCATTGTCGCGGTACTCGAAACTCGGCTTGACGGTTTCGTTGTGAATCGCACCGTGGGTCGGCTTGGACAGCGGCTGGTTGTTGATCGCCTTGACGTCCGGCAAGTCAAGGCCGGCGCTGTCCTGCGTCACTTCAGCGTGCACGGGCAGGGCCAGACAGAGGGCGGCACCTACTGCCAGCCCTACATGTTGCACCGAGCGGCGCATCAGGCGCGCAGCGGCGGCAAAACGGCGGGCGGCAGGCGGGTGAAACAGCGAATCCATGATGGACTCCAGCGAGTGATCGGAGACCTTACATTCTAGCAGTCCGGCCATCTCACCAGCGTCCATCCGGATGGCGCTGAATGTCACACCTGAGGTCACAGGTAGAACATCTCTTCCTTGGGCGGAATCGGCGAGGTGCCTTCGCGCTTTTCGTAGAACTCGTAGACGGCGTCGAGCGCGTCTTTCGGTTCGTCGACGATGCGCATGAGGTCCATGTCATGTTCCCCAATCAGGCCCATCGGCTGCAGGGTGAATTGGAACCAATCCAGCAGCCCCTTCCAGAAGTGGCTGCCGAACAAGACCACCGGTACGCTGCGCGATTTGCCGGTCTGCACGAGCGTCAGCACCTCGGCCAGTTCATCGAGCGTGCCGAAACCGCCCGGCATGACGATGAACGCATCCGAGTTCTTCACGAAGGTGACCTTGCGCGTGAAGAAATGGCGAAACCGCATCGAGATATCCTGATACGGATTGCCTTGCTGCTCGTGCGGCAATTCGATGTTCAGGCCCACGCTGGCCGACTTGCCCGCGTGCGCGCCCTTGTTGGCCGCTTCCATGATGCCGGGGCCGCCGCCGGAGATGACGGCGAAGCCCGCATCCGAGAACAGTCGGGCGATTTCGATGGTGCGTTTGTAGTACGGCGAATCCTCGCGCAGACGCGCGCTGCCGTAGATTGAGACGGCCGGACGGATCTCCGAGAGGTACTCCGTCGCCTCGATGAACTCTGCCATAATCGTGAACATCTGCCAGGAGGCGCGCGCTTTCTTTGCGGTAGCGCGTTCCTCGTCGGCGAGAGCCCGCAGGCTGGGGATCATCTTGCGGTCGGTGCGGCCTTGTGCAGCGTCGGATTTGGTGGAGGCAATCTCCACCGTGCGGTCCGCACCCACCGTCACGTTGACGTCCATGTCCGCTGCGGATGCACCAGCAGCCTGCTTCACGTCGCCATGAGCGGCGTCGCCATTGTTGGAAGCGCCTTCGGGCGTTCCAGTCACATTAGAGTCCATGGGAATGTCGGAAAGTCAAGAAACGCTGTTGCTCGTCGATGGCTCGAGTTATCTGTACCGTGCTTATCACGCACTGCCCGACTTGCGCAACGGAGAAGGGTTTCCTACGGGAGCCATCTACGGCATCGTGAACATGCTGCGCAAACTGCGCAGCGACTACCCTGCCAAGTATAGCGCCTGCATTTTCGACGCTAAAGGCAAGACCTTTCGCGACGACCTGTATCCCGCCTATAAAGAGCATCGCGCGCCCATGCCGGACGACCTGCGTGCGCAGATCGAACCCATCCACGAAGCCGTGCGCGCGCTGGGCTGGCCCATCCTGGTGGTTGAGGGCGTAGAGGCTGACGACGTGATCGGCACCCTGGCCGAACGGGCGACACGGGAAGGCGTTCGAACCATCGTCTCCACCGGCGACAAGGATCTTGCGCAACTGGTGAACGATCACGTCACGCTGGTCAACACGATGACCAACGAGACGCTCGATCCGCCGGGCGTGCAAGCGAAATTTGGCGTGCCGCCTGAGCGTATCGTCGACTATCTCTCGCTGATTGGCGACACGGTCGACAACGTGCCGGGCGTGCCGAAGGTGGGCCCCAAAACGGCGGTGAAGTGGCTGACTGAATTCGGCACGCTCGACAACGTCATGGCCCGCGCGGGCGAGATCAAGGGCGTGGTGGGCGAGAACCTGCGCAACACGCTCGAATGGTTGCCCAAGGGCCGCGAACTGCTGACGGTGAAACTCGATTGCGATCTGTCCAAAGAGGTGCCGAACTTCGACGCGCTGCTTGACGGCGGTGAAGACAAGAGTGCGCTGGTGGACTTCTTCTCGCGCTACGGCTTCAAGACTTGGCTGCGCGAGGCTTCCGGCGAGGCACTGCCTGATACGCGCAGCGTCGGTGCTGCCCGCAAAGCAGCCACGCCCACCAAGAACTACGCTGGCGAGGCGATTGCGCAGCAACAAGCCCAGGCCAGCTTGTTCGACGTCGAGGCGGCGCCCCAAGACGTGAAGTACGAGACCGTCACTACTGAGGCGCAACTCGAATCGTGGATGCAGCTGCTGGATGAGGCGGACCTGGTTTGCATCGACACCGAAACAACGTCGCTCGATCCGATGCTGGCGCAACTGGTGGGGATCTCGTTGTCGGTCACGCCGGGCCAGGCGTGCTACATCCCGGTTGCGCATCGTGGTCCGGATGTGGCGGGGCTGGATGCCGCCGCCCAGCTTTCGCGCGAGTTCGTGCTCGCGCGCATGAAGATTTGGCTGGAGGACGACGCGTCCAAGAAAGTCGGCCAGCATCTGAAGTACGACGCACACGTGTTTGCCAACCACGGCATTGCGCTGCGAGGCATCCAGCACGACACGATGCTGCAGTCGTACGTGCTTGAGTCCCACCGCAATCACGGCATGGATGCGCTGGCAGATCGCGTGCTGCAACTGAAGACCATCACCTACGAAGAGGTGTGTGGCAAGGGAGCCTCGCAGATCGGCTTTGACGAAGTGCCGCTCGACCGCGCGACCGAATACGCCGCCGAGGACGCCGACATTACGCTGCGCCTGCACCGCGCGTTGTTCCCGAAGGTGGCGGCCGACGACAAGCTGGACTACATCTACGAGCAGATCGAAATGCCGACCTCCATCGTGCTGCAAAAGATGGAGCGCAACGGCGTGCTGATCGACGGCGAGCGCCTCGCCAGGCAGAGCACCGAAATCGGCCAGCGTTTGCTGGAGCTTGAGACGGAGGCGCACGCGCTGGCGGGCCAACCGTTCAACCTGAGCTCTCCCAAGCAGATCGGCGAGATTTTCTTCAACCAGATGAAGTTGCCGATCATCAAGAAGACCGCCAGCGGCGCGCCCTCGACCGATGAAGAGGTGCTGCAGAAGCTGGCCGAGGACTACCCGCTGCCGAAGCTGCTGCTCGATTACCGGGGCCTGGCCAAGCTCAAATCCACCTACACCGACAAGCTGCCGAAGATGGTGAACCCGAACACCGGCCGGGTTCACACCACGTACGGCCAAGCCACGGCGGTCACGGGGCGTCTGGCTTCAACCGATCCGAACCTGCAGAACATTCCGGTGCGCACGGAGGAGGGGCGCCGCATTCGCGAAGCGTTCATCGCGCCGGAAGGCAGCGTGATCGTCTCGGCCGACTACTCGCAGATCGAGTTGCGCATCATGGCGCATCTGTCGCAGGACGAGGGTTTGGTGCGCGCGTTCCAGGAAGGGCAGGACGTGCACCGCGCCACGGCTGCCGAGGTGTTCAGCGTGACGCCGTTGGAGGTGACCGCTGACCAGCGTCGCGTGGCCAAGGTCATCAACTTTGGCCTCATCTACGGCATGAGCGCGTTCGGGCTGGCCAGCAACCTGGGCATCGGCCGTGATGCCGCCAAGCTCTACATCGACCGCTACTTCGCCCGCTACCCCGGCGCGGCGCGCTACATGGACGAGACGCGCCAAACCGCGCGCGAACGCGGCTACGTGGAAACCGTCTTCGGCCGCCGCCTGTGGTTGCCGGACATCAATGGTGGCAATGGCCCGCGCCGCCAAGCTGCGGAACGCGCCGCCATCAACGCGCCCATGCAGGGGACGGCGGCAGACCTCATCAAGCTGTCCATGCTGGCCGTGCAAGGCTGGCTGGAAGCCGAGGCCATGCGCTCGCGCCTGGTCATGCAAGTGCACGATGAACTGGTGCTTGAGGTGCCGCAGGCCGAACTGGCCGTGGTGCGCGAGCGCCTGCCTGAACTGATGTGCGGCGTTGCGTCGCTGCGCGTGCCGCTGGTGGCCGAGGTGGGGATGGGCGCCAACTGGGAAGAAGCGCACTGATGCCCTGACCGCCTGAGCGCGCCATCTGGCGTGGCGCGGCTTTCCTTGCCAAGGCAGGCTGCGGATGGCCGTAGCATGCGCATTTAATGATCTGTCATATCTGCCTGCCCGGGGTTGCGGCGGGTTTTGCAATGCAGCAGACTGCATCTGAACGATGATGTGATCGCAAAGATTCAAAGGCTTCAGGAGAACGATATGGCAGGGCAGACGGATGGCGCAGGCGGACCGCGCATCGTAGTGGTCGGTGGCGGTGCTGGCGGATTGGAACTGGCAACGCGCCTGGGCGACAAGCTTGGCAAGCGCGGTGGTGCGCAAGTCGTGCTGGTGGATCGCAACCCGACCCATATCTGGAAGCCGCTGCTGCATGAAGTCGCTGCTGGCAGCATGGACCCGAACACCCACCAGCTCGAATACGCCGCGCAGGCACGCTGGCACGGCTTCGAGTTTCAGCAGGGCGAACTGAAGGGGCTCGACCGCACGGCCAAGACCATCACCGTTTCCGGCTTTGTCGATGCCGACGGCACTGAGGTGCTGCCAGAGCGCGCCATTGCCTACGACGTACTCGTGCTGTCCATCGGCAGCGTGACGCACTTCTTTGGTGTGCCGGGCACGGCCGAGTACGCCATCGCGCTTGATACCGCATGGCAGGCTGAACGCTTTCGCCGCAAGCTCATTTCCGCGTGCATGCGCGCACAGAACCGCGTGGGCGATGCCCGGCCGCAGGTGGATATCGCCATCGTCGGTGCGGGGGCAACGGGCGTTGAGCTGTCGGCTGAGCTGCGCAACACGGCGCACGTGCTGGCCGCCTACGGCTTGCACAAGATGGACCCGCGCCACGACATCCGCATCCACCTGATCGAGGGCGGGCCGCGTATTCTGCCGGTGCTCAAGGAGCGCATTTCCGCCGCGACCACCGGACTGCTGCGCAAGCTCGACGTCGACGTCATCACCAGCGAGCGCGTGACCGAGGTGACGGCCAATGCGGTCAACACCGCGAGCGGCAAGTCTATTCCGGCCGATCTGACCGTGTGGGCGGCGGGCATCCGCGCGCCGTCGGTGCTGGGTGACCTTGGATTGCCGGTTAACAAGCTGGGGCAGGTGGTCGTGTCGCGCACGCTGCAAGTGGAAGGCGAAGATTCGATCTACGCCTTTGGTGATTGCGCAAGCTGCCCGTGGCCCGAGGCGTCGACGAGCGTGCCGCCGCGTGCGCAGGCTGCGCACCAGCAGGCAACGTACCTGTTCAACGCGCTGCGCGGCCGCCAGGACGGCAAGCCGGTCGGGCCGTTTGCGTTCAAGGACCTTGGCTCGCTGGTGTCGCTCGGCCACTTCAGTGCGGTCGGCAGCCTGATGGGCGGGCTGATCGGCGGCTCGATGTTCATCGAAGGCCTGATGGCGCGGCTGATGTACACGTCGCTGTACCGCATGCACGTGCTGGCGCTGCACGGCTGGGTGCGCATGGTGCTCGATACGGTCACCCACTGGCTGCGCAGCAAGACCAATCCGCGCGTCAAGCTGCACTGATCACTGCGCTCGGCGCCGATGGGTTTGCTTCGGTAGACTAGCCGCTTCGTTCACCGTCACCGCCTTCGGGCGCTAGGAGAGTGCGATGCAGCTGGATGCAGAAGTGGAAAGTCTGGTGCCGGGCCGCAACTTTGACCGCCGCGGCTTCATGAAGACGGCGCTGGGTTCGGCGTTTGCGGCGGCGGTGCTGCCCGTGTCGGCGCAGGCCATCAAGACGGACTTCAACGGTCTGACGGCGGGCGAGGTGACCGTGCCCGTCGGCGATTTCAAGATGCCGGCGTATTGTGCGCGACCCGGTGCCCAGCCCGAGGGCAAGACCAAGCTCCCGGTGGTGATCGTCGTCAGCGAGATCTTCGGCGTGCATGAGTACATCGCCGACATCTGCCGGCGGTTTGCCAAGCTCGGCTATCTGGCCATTGCCCCCGAGCTGTTCATACGCCAGGGCGATCCGCAGTCGATTGCGACGATCAGCGAGCTGCAGGAGAAGATCATCTCCAAGGTGCCCGACGCGCAGGTCAGTGGTGATCTGGATGCAACGGTTGCTTGGGTCAAACAGAACGGCGGCGATCCGGCGCGCATTGGCATCACCGGGTTCTGCTGGGGCGGGCGCCAAACCTGGCTGTTTGCCGAACACAGCGCCGACATCCGCGCCGCAGTGGTGTGGTACGGCCAGCCGAGAGGCAATCCGACATCGCTGCAGCCGGTGTTCCCGATCGAAAAGGTGGACGAACTCAAGGCACCCGTACTGGGCATGTACGGTGCCAAGGACACGGGTATCACGCAGGATTCGGTCAACGCCCTGAAGACAGCGTTGGAGACATCCAAGAACCCCAAGGCGCATGCGTCGCGCATCATCGTCTATCCGAATTCGGGACACGCATTTCATGCCGACTACCGGCCCAGCTATGTGAAGGCCGATGCGGAAGACGGCTGGAAGAAGTGCATTGCCTGGTTCAAGGACCACGGCGTCGAGTAAGCCGTCGAGTCAGCGCTTCGTCCTTCCAGCAAGAAAGGCCCCATGTGGGCCTTCTCTCTTTTTTGGGCTGTGCTGGCAAAGGTTCACAAAGGGGCATACAATGCGCCTCTTCTTGCAACTCTGTTGCGTTTGTTGGCGCGGATAGCGTCACCTGCTGCGCCACCCCCGGCATGACCCTCGATACCACCCTGTTAGGCATTCTTCTGGCGACTGCGCTGTCCGGCATTGGCAGCATGGCGGGCGCTGCTGTGCTGTCGCTCACCGTGCTGTCGCGGGTGGTCGACCGCATGGTCAGTTTCTCCGTCGGGGTGCTGCTGGCGACGTCGCTGCTGCATTCGCTGCCCGAGGCCTTTGAGGCGCACAACGGCATCGAGCCGAATACGCATGCACTGTTCGCCACGCTGCTGGCCGGGCTGCTGGGCTTCTTCCTGCTGGAAAAAGTCTCGCTGCTGCGTCACTCGCATCATCACGAGGGTGACGGGCATGGCCATCACCACGGGCATGATCGCCAGGAAGCCGGCCGCAGCGGCATGATGATCCTGGTGGGCGACGGCCTGCACAACTTCTCCGATGGCATTGTCATTGCCGCCGCGTTCCTGGCCGACACCAAAGTGGGTATCGTCACCGCACTGGCGATTGCCGCGCACGAAATTCCGCAGGAGATCGGTGACTTCATGGTGCTGCTCAACGCCGGTTTCTCGAAGACGCGCGCCTTTGTCTACAACCTGATCTGCAGCGTCTGTGCGCTAGTGGGAGCGGTGCTCGGCTACTACCTGCTGGATCGCCTGACCTCGTGGATTCCGTACGTGCTGGTGGTGGCCTCGAGCAGCTTCATCTACATCGCCGTCTGCGATCTGATGCCGCAAATGAAGCGCCGGCCGCGCAAGCAGGAATCGGCGATCCAGGTTGCGCTGATCGCAGCGGGTGTCGCGATGATTTTCTTGCTGACCAATGGCCTGCACGGCCATGCGCACTGAGGCATCGCTTTCGTCCAACAAAAAAGCCCGGTTGATGCCGGGCTTTTTGCTGTGTGCGAGAGGTGCCGATTATGGGTTCGGCCCTGTTGCCACCGGACGTGCCGGATCGCTGCACCATTCGCTCCACGAGCCGGCGTAGAGGGCGGCGCCGGTCAGACCGGCAATCTCCATGGCCAGCGCGTTATGGCAGGCAGTTACGCCCGAGCCGCATTGCAGCATCGTATCAGCGGGCTTGGCGCCGGCCAGTACGGCAGCAAAGTCGGCACGCAACTGTTCAGCCGGCTTGAAGGTGCCATCGGCTTGCAGGTTGTCGCGGAAGAAGCGGTTGCGCGCGCCGGGGATGTGGCCGCCGACCGGGTCCAGCGTTTCGTTCTCGCCGCGATAGCGGTCGGGGGCGCGGGCGTCGATGACGGGCTTGTCGGCATGCCCAAGGTACTTCTGCACGATGTCGGCATTGACCAACGCCACGAGCGACGGCTTGCGCGTCAGGTTGCCGGGCGTGGCGTTGAGTTGCGGCTCATCGGGCACGATCTTGTCGACGGGGTAGTGCGCGGCTTCCCACGCTTGCAGGCCGCCATCCAGCACGGCCACATCGGCGTGGCCGACCCAGCGCAGCAGCCACCAAAGGCGCGCGGCGTACATGCTGCCCTGCCGGTCGTAGGCGACAACCTGTGTGTCGTCGTTCACGCCCAGTGCCCGCAGGCGTGCAACCAGCGCATCAGCGTCGGGCAGCGGGTGGCGGCCGTTGGTGCCGGTCTTCGGGCCGGACAGTTCGTTGTCCAGGTGCAGGTAGAACGCACCGGGAATATGGCTGGCGTGGTACGCATCGCGCCCGGCCGCCGGGTTGGCGAGGTCAAAGCTGCAATCGACGATGACCAGGCTGTCCGGCGCGCTTTGCTGTAGCGCGGCCAGTTGCGGCGCGGTCATCAGGGTGGCGTAGCGAGCGCGTTCGCTCATATCAGCAATCTCCAGGGGGCGACTAGCAATCAAACTTCCGGATGAACCTCGGCTTCCGGCCCGGACACGGCGGTCTGCGGGGTGGGATGCTCGGCGCCCGACTGGCGGGCGCGCATGACCGTGGTGACAATGCCACTGCCGATGATGAGGGCCATGCCCAGCCACGACAGCGCGTTCAGGTGATCATTCCACAGCAACATACCCCAACCGCTCGCAAAGACGATGCCGGTGTATTGCAGGTTCGCAGTCAATAGCGTGTTGCCGCGCTTATAGGCGCGTGTCATCGATGTCTGGCCGAGGGTGGCCAAAAGGCCCACCGCCAGCAGCAGACCGGCACCCGACCACGTGTGCGGTTGCGCGCCCCCGATGAGCATCCATACGCCACCGGCAATGGCGCTCAACAGCGAGAAATAGAACACGATGCGCGCTTCGTTCTCACCCAGGTCACCGAGTTGGCGCACCTCTACATACGCCAGCGCCGTAAACACCCCAGAGACGAGACCGATCATGCCGCCGGCCAGCGCAAGCTGCGACCCGCCCATGTTCGGTTGCAGCAGGCAGACCACCCCCACGAATGACATGACGATGGCCACTACCATGCGCCGATCTGCCCCACCTGGTTTACCTGCCAACGCCGCACCCGCGCCGATGATGAGCGCAATCCACACCGGCGACATGTAATTCAGCGTCATGGCGGTGGCCAGCGGCAGCAGGCTGATGGAGGTGAACCACAGCAGCAGCGAGGTCACCCCAAACACGCTGCGCTTGATATGCGACAGGAAATACGGCGTGCGCACGCCTTGCCCTGAGCGTTGCAGGATCGCGCCCATCAGCACGACGCCGATGATGCTGCGGTAGAAGACGATCTCGCCCGTGCTGTAGTGCGCCGAGGCGAGCTTCACGCACACGCCCATCGCCGAGAAGGCGAATGCCGCAAGAATCATCCACAACGATTGGCGGGCGGAGTTGTCGGCCGTTTGGGCAGCCGTGTGGTGGACTTCGGTGGTGGTATCGGCAGACATGGCGAGGGAGTGCTGCGAACAACGGGGCGAAAAAAACGGTGCAGACCACGCGGGCTGCACCGTTCGTATTGTGACGCGGAAGGCGGCGGATGCCTACGGTCGGCCAGCCGTTAGTAGCGCATCACGCGCCGATACCACTCGTGGAAGTGCTGCATGCCGTCTTCCATGGGCGACTGATACGGACCGACTTCGCTCACGCCGCGCTTCATCAGCGCTGCGCGGCCGGCGTCCATGCGCTCGGCAATCTCGTCGTCCTCGATGCAGGTTTCCATGTAGGCGGCACGCTCGGCTTCGACGAATTCGCGCTCGAACAGGACGATCTCTTCCGGGTAATAGAACTCGACCACGTTGCGTGTCTTGTTCGGGCCCATCGGATGCAGCGTCGAGACCACCAGCACGTTCGGGTACCACTCGACCATCACGTTCGGGTAGTACGTCAGCCACACCGCGCCGTACTTGGGCATCTCGCCGTTGTTGAAGCGCAGCACGGCGTCATGCCACTTCTGGTACGTGGGCGTGCCCGGTTTGCGCAAACCGGCGTGGAGACCGACCGTCTGCACGCTGTGCCACTCGCCGAACTCCCACTCCAGATCGTCACACGAGACGAACTGGCCGAGGCCCGGATGGAAGGGCACGACGTGGTAGTCCTCGAGGTATACCTCGATGAAGGTCTTCCAGTTGTAGTTGCACTCGTGCACCTCAACGTGGTCGAGCATGTAGCCCGAGAAGTCGAGATCGCGCGCCACGCCCAGGCGGGCGAGGTCTTCGCGCACGTCGCGCTTGCCCTCGAACAGCAGCCCGTTCCAGTTCTGCAGCGGCGAGCGCGACAGGTGCACGCACGGTTGCTGCTCGAAGTGCGGCGCGCCCAGCAGGTCGCCTTTCAGGTCATACGTCCAGCGGTGCAGCGGGCACACGATGTTCTGGGCATTGCCGCGCCCATTGAGCATGATTGCCTGGCGATGCCGGCACACGTTGGAGAGCAGTTCGACGCCGTTCGGATTGCGTACCAGCACACGGCCTTCGGCCTCGGCGGCAAGCGTGTGATAGTCGCCAACTTCCGGGACCATCAACTCATGGCCGACGTAACCGGGACCATGCTTGAACAGACGTTCGATTTCAGTTTGATACAGCGCCTTGTCAAAGTAGGCAGAGACGGGCAGCTGGGTTTCAGACGGCACCAAATTCAGTGCGGCGCTGAGATTGGACATTATCCCCACTCCCAATAACGGTGAAAGTAGTGAACAACCCAACCATCGAAAAATTCGATGAAAAATTCGATTTGGGAAAGGACGCCATCGGCGGGTCGCCGGGGTCTGTTGAAATAGGAAACGAGCGCTGTCGGCCCCCGCTTGGGCCAACGACCATACGTTTGATGGGCCAACAGACCCAAACCACCATACGGAACGGCATGTGCCGGCCCGGCCTTTGGAGGAAGGGGGCGATTGTACCCCAGGGGATTTGATAAGTCCCTGATTTTCGACATCTTTCGGCTGTTGGTCAGACGGTTGTCAGCCAGGTGAGCACGCTACGCTTGGCCACCAGTCACTGTTCGGCGCCTTGCGCGATGTGCGCAGAACGCACGTGGAATTGCCGTAAAATGCCAGATTGTCCTTTTCTGATTCGCAACTGGCATGCCCCGTGCCCCAAGCGTTGCCTCGAGCGACGCGTCCGCCTCCCCATCCGCCACGCCGGCTTCCTATGAAGCGGCCATGGCCGAACTCGAAACCCTTGTTGCCAGCATGGAATCGGGCGAACTGCCGCTGGAGGCCTCGCTTGCGGCGTATCGCCGCGGGGCCGAGCTGGTCAAGTATTGCCAGCAGGTGCTGGAGCGCGTCGAGCAGCAGGTTCGTGTGCTCGACGGCGATGCCCTGAAGCCGCTGGCTGACGACAGCAACACGAACGAACAGGGCGGCGCATGAGCGCGCAGGTCCAATCCGAATTCGCCCAATGGATGACGTCCGTGGTCGCACGGACGGAAACCGCGCTGGAGCGCGCTTTGCCGGCCGAGACCGTGGTGCCGCAACGCCTGCACGCCGCCATGCGCTACGCCACGCTGGGGGCCGGCAAGCGCGTGCGCCCGCTGCTGGCGCATGCTGCCGGTGCGCTGGGTGAGGCATCGCCCGAAGCACTCGATGGCGTGAGCTGTGCGGTGGAGATGATCCACGCCTATTCGCTGGTCCACGATGACATGCCTTGCATGGACGACGACGACCTGCGCCGCGGCCGCCCAACCGTGCATCGCGCCTATGATGAAGCGACGGCGTTGCTGGTGGGGGATGCGCTGCAGACCCAGGCCTTTGTCGTGCTGGCCGAACTGGGTGCAGTGAACCCGGCGACCCGCGCGGTACTGGTGGGCGAGCTGGCGCGTGCCTCCGGTTCGCTGGGCATGGCGGGCGGCCAGGCAATCGATCTGCAGAGCGTCGGCATTGCGCTTTCACAGGAAGCACTGGAGGCGATGCACCGCATGAAGACCGGCGCACTGCTGCGCGCGAGCCTGCGCATGGGTGCGCTGTGTGCTGGCGTGAATGCCGCTGCGCTGGAACAGGTGGATGCCTACGCGGGTGCAGTCGGCCTGGCGTTCCAGGTGGTCGACGACATCCTCGACGTGACGGCCGATACCGCCACGCTGGGCAAGACCGCCGGCAAGGACGAGGCCAATGACAAGCCGACCTATGTGTCCATCCTTGGGTTGGACAAGGCTCGGGCGCTGGCCGATGCGCTGCATGCCGCTGCGGGTGCGGCGGTTGCACAGCTCGCCCGTGAATTGGGCGAAGCCCGCACCGTCCGATTGGCCGAGATGGCCGACCTGATCGTGCGGCGTGGCCACTGAACAACATTGCAGAGACGGTAGACGTCTTTGCCCAAAAACGTTTGAGCGCCTGAGCGGCGGCCCCACATGACGTACGAACTTCTCAACACCATCGACGATCCGGCCGACTTGCGCCGACTGGACCGCCGCCAGCTCGGCCCCCTGGCCAGCGAGCTGCGAGCCTTTGTGCTCGATTCCGTCTCGCAGACGGGCGGCCACCTGTCGTCGAACCTGGGCACGGTCGAGCTGACCATCGCGCTGCACTACGTCTTCAACACGCCGGAAGACCGCATCGTGTGGGATGTCGGCCACCAGAGCTATCCGCACAAGATCCTCACCGGCCGCCGTGAGCAGATGGGGTCGCTGCGCCAGCTGGATGGCATTTCTGGCTTCCCGCGCCGCAGCGAGAGCCCGTACGACACGTTCGGCACGGCGCACTCGTCCACGTCGATCTCCGCTGCGCTGGGTATGGCCCTGGGCGCCAAGACCAACGGTGAGAACCGCGTCGCCATTGCCGTGATCGGCGATGGTGCGATGACGGCTGGCATGGCCTTCGAGGCCATGAACAACGCCGGCATCTACAAGAATCTGCCGTTGGTCGTGGTGCTCAACGACAACGACATGTCGATCTCGCCGCCAGTGGGGGCGCTCAACCGCTACCTTGCGCGCCTCATGAGCGGCCAGTTCTACGCGGCCACCAAGAAGGGTGTGGAGAAGCTGCTGTCGGTGGCGCCGCCGGTGCTCGAGTTCGCCAAGCGTTTCGAGGAACACACCAAGGGCATGTTTGTGCCGGCTACGATGTTCGAGGAGTTCGGCTTCAACTACATCGGCCCGATCGACGGGCACGATCTCGAGTCGCTCGTGCCGACGCTGCAGAACATCCGCAAGCGCGCGCTGGAAGGCGGCGGACCGCAGTTCCTGCACGTGGTCACCAAGAAGGGCCAGGGCTACAAGCTGGCGGAGGCCGACCCGATCCTCTATCACGGCCCGGGCAAGTTCAACCCGCAAGAGGGCATCAAGCCCGCCACGCGGCCGGCCAAGTTGACGTACACGCAGGTGTTCGGCAACTGGCTGTGCGACATGGCTGCCGCTGACAAGCGCCTGGTCGGCATCACGCCCGCCATGCGTGAGGGCTCCGGCATGGTGGAGTTTGAGCGACGCTTTCCTGATCGCTACTACGACGTGGGCATTGCCGAGCAGCATGCCGTGACGTTTGCCGGTGGCCTCGCGTGCGAGGGCCTGAAGCCTGTCGTCGCCATCTATTCGACGTTCCTGCAGCGCGGCTATGACCAGTTGATCCATGACGTGGCGCTGCAGAATCTGCCGGTCGTGTTTGCGCTGGATCGCGCCGGCCTGGTCGGCGCGGATGGCGCCACGCATGCCGGTGCCTACGACATCGCCTTCCTGCGTTGCATCCCCAACATGATGGTGATGACGCCGGCGGACGAGAACGAATGTCGCCAACTGCTGAGCACAGCGTTTGCGCAGGATTGCCCGACGGCGGTGCGCTATCCGCGCGGTGCAGGTAGGGGTGTCGCAGTGCAGCCGACGCTCGAACCGCTGCCGCTGGGCAAGGCCGAGGTGCGCCGTGCATCGACGGCCCCCGCAGGGCAGCGCGTCGCGATCCTGGCATTCGGCTCGATGGTCGCGCCGGCTTCGGCGGCGGCCGAGCGCCTGGATGCAAGCATCGTCAACATGCGCTTCGTCAAACCGCTCGATGTGGCCTGCGTGCTGGACATGGCACGTACGCATGATTACGTCGTCACGGTGGAAGAGGGCTGCGTGATGGGCGGTGCCGGCAGCGCCTGCGTGGAAGCCCTGGCCGCCGCCGGTGTCGCAACGCCCGTGCTGCAACTGGGCCTGCCCGACCGCTTTGTCGATCATGGAGACCACGCCGCGCTGCTGGCGCAATGTGGGTTGGATGCCAACGGCATCCTCGCTTCCATCCGCGAGCGCTTTGACGTGCAGCCGCGCGCAGCGGCGCCGCGTGTCGCCTGAGTCACCTTGCGCGATAGGCAGATTCAATCACCCGCATAGCGCTTGCGGGTTTGAGTAGTTGACTGCAGAGGTAGGAAATTTCCCTTACACTCCGCCAGTCCAATTTGTAAATTGTGTGCGCAGTCGCGGGATGGGTTGATCAGATCACTTGAGGAGTGGTCACTATCAGCCAGGTTCCGCGGTTTCACACTCGTTGCGTACCGGCCGACTGCGATGGCCGGGCGACCGTAAAGGAAACCGATCATGAACGATATGAACCCAGCCTTCGTGATGCCGGATGTGCAGTCCAGCCACGACACCCGCCAGATCCCGATTCAACGCGTGGGCGTGCGTGGCGTGCGTTACCCGATGTCGCTGCAGACCCCGTCGGGCGTGCAGAACACTGTCGGTACGTACAACCTGGATGTGCACCTGCCCGCTGACCAGAAGGGCACGCACATGTCGCGCTTCGTCGCGCTGCTCGAAGAAGAGCGCGAGCCGCTCAACCTGGCCCAATTCCAGCTGCTGCTGGAAAAGATGCTGGAGAAGCTCGAAGCCGACGCTGGCCGCATCGAAGTTCACTTCCCATATTTCGTCAGCAAAACGGCCCCGGTGTCGGGCGTGCAGTCGCTGATGGACTATGAAGTGACGATGATTGGCGAAGTGCGTGACGGCCACACCAAGGTGCGCGTCAAGGCGCTGGTGCCGGTGACGAGCCTGTGCCCGTGCTCGAAGAAGATCTCGCAGTACGGCGCGCACAACCAGCGCTCGCACATCACGATCGACGCCGAGCTGGCGGCCGATACGCCGGTCGAATCGCTGATCCGCATGGCCGAAGAAGAGGCGTCGTGCGAGCTGTGGGGCCTGCTCAAGCGCCCGGACGAGAAGTTCGTGACCGAGCGTGCGTACGAAAACCCGAAGTTCGTGGAAGACCTCGTGCGTGACATCGCGATGCGCCTGAATTTGGACGACCGCATCGTCGCCTACACGCTGGAAGCCGAGAACTTCGAGTCGATCCACAATCACAGCGCCTATGCGCTGATCGAGCGCGACAAGCGTCTCGACAAGTAATCGACGTCGCAGTAACGAAAAAGCCGCTCAACCGAGCGGCTTTTTTCATGCTTGCCGGATGCGGATGTCTTCGAGATCCCAGCGTGGTGTGACGCCGTAGCCGTAGCCGTCCTGCACTTGCGTGGGATCAGCTTGGAGCCGCATCGCGCCGGCAAAGGCGATCATCGCGCCGTTGTCGGTGCAGAACTGCAGGTCAGGGTAATAGACGCGTAAGCCGCGCTTCTTGCCCTCGGCGTTCAGGCCGTCGCGCAACTGGCGATTGGCGCCCACGCCGCCAGCCACGACGATGCGCTTGAGACCATGCTCGCGGGCAGCGCGCAGGGTCTTCTTGACGAGCACTTCGACGATGGCGTCGACAAACGCGCGGGCCAGGTCGGCACGCGGTTGGTGACACGTTTCGCTGTCGGTCAGGTTGAGCTTGCGTACCTGCGTGAGCACCGCCGTCTTCAGGCCGGCAAACGAGAAATCGAAATTGCCTGAATGCAGCATCGGTCGGGGCAGATCGAACACACCCGGGTTGCCGAATTCGGCGAGGCGCGAGACGGCTGGGCCGCCGGGGTAGCCGAGGCCGAGGAGCTTGGCGGTCTTATCGAAGGCCTCGCCGGCAGCATCGTCCAGCGTCTCGCCGAGCAACGTGTACTGGCCGACGGCATCCACGCGCATCAGCTGCGTGTGGCCGCCAGAGACGAGCAGCGCCAGGAACGGAAACTCGGGCCGATCCGCCTCAAGTAAAGGCGAGAGCAAATGCCCCTCCAAGTGGTGCACACCCACCAGCGGCTTGCCCAGCGCAAACGCCAGCGCATTGGCCACCGAGGCGCCGACCAGCAGCGCACCGGCCAACCCTGGGCCTTTCGTATAGGCGATGGCGTCGATGTCCGCGCGTGTAGCGCCAGCCTTGCCGAGCACTTCTTCCAGCAGCGGGATCACGCGGCGGATGTGGTCGCGCGAGGCCAGTTCGGGCACCACACCGCCGTATTCGCGGTGCATGGCGATCTGCGAATACAGCGCATGCGCGCGCAGGCCGGCATCGGTGTCGTACAGGGCGACGCCGGTTTCGTCACAGGAAGATTCGATGCCGAGGACCAGCATGGCGTGTGAAGGAAGAAATCCGTAGGAAGGCGCCGAAGATAGCACAAGCTAAAATGCACGGTTTTCCAGCATAGACAGAGGCGGCGCGACGATCATGATGCGGTGCGATGTAGCAGTGATTGGCGCAGGCGCGGCCGGGATGATGTGTGCGGCCGTGGCCGGGCAGCGCGGCGCGCGCGTGGTGCTCATCGACCACGCGACGAAGCTGGCCGAGAAGATCCGTATCTCGGGCGGCGGGCGCTGCAATTTCACCAATATCAACGCGGGGCCGGCCAACTACCTGTCGAACAATCCGCATTTCTGCCGCTCGGCGCTGGCACGGTACACGGTGCAGGATTTCGTCAGCCTCGTCTCCAGCTATCGCATCCCCTATCACGAGAAGCACAAGGGCCAGCTCTTCTGCGACGACAGCGCGGAAGACATCATCCGCATGCTCGAAGCGGAGTGCGAGAAGGGCAATGTCATCTGGCGCACGGGCTGCTCGATCGCCGAAGTGGGCAAGGACGGCGATGCCTATCGCCTGTCGACCAGCGCGGGCGAGATCGTTGCGAGCAAGCTGGTGATCGCCACGGGCGGCTTGTCCATCCCCAAGATCGGCGCGACGGATTTCGGCTATCGCATTGCGCGGCAGTTCGGGCTGAAGATCGTCGAGACGCATCCGGCACTGGTGCCGCTCACCTTCAACGCCGAGCATTGGGCACCGTTCTCTGCGCTCTCCGGCGTGTCGATGGAGGTGGATGTGACGGTCGCGCAGCCTGCAGCCGCCGGCAAGGGTGGGAGGAGGGGCGCTGCCACGACGTTCCGCGAAGACTTGCTGCTCACGCACCGTGGCTTGTCTGGCCCGGCAGTGCTGCAAATCTCAAGCTTCTGGAACTCTGGCCAACCGCTTGCCATCGATCTGCTGCCGGAAGTCGATGCCGCCCAGTGGCTGTGCGACGAAAAAACCGGCTCGCGCAAGCAGCTCGGGACGGTGCTGGCGCAGCGCCTGCCGGAGCGCGTCGCGCAGGCTTGGTGCGCCACGCATGGCGCTAACCCGCACGCGCAAATTGCCGACTTGCCCGACAAGCTGCTGCGTACGCTTGGCGGCGCGCTTAACCGCTGGGAGCTGACGCCATCCGGCAGTGAGGGCTACCGCAAGGCCGAAGTCACACGTGGCGGCGTCGATACGCGTGCATTGTCGTCCGCCACGATGGAGGCGCAATCCGCCCCCGGCCTGTACTTCATCGGTGAGGTGGTCGATGTGACGGGCTGGCTTGGCGGCTATAACTTCCAGTGGGCCTGGGCCTCCGCTGTTGCGGCAGGGGAGGCCGCCTCCGCCCGCTGACCCCACCGATCGGTCCTAGAACTGTCGTGGTTCTGTGCTACGATCAGTGATCCACTTTTCTCAGTTTGCAACCCGCTGGGCCGCTGCCCAAGCGGGTTTTGCCGTTTATCGGAGTTTTTGAATGTCCCTGAAGGCACAGATCACGGAAGACATGAAGGCCGCCATGCGCGCCAAGGAAATGGATCGTCTGGGCACGATCCGCCTGCTGCAGGCCGCCATCAAGCAGCGCGAGGTGGATGAGCGCATCGAGTTGGATGACGCCGCCGTGCTGGCCGTGGTCGACAAGATGATCAAGCAGCGCAAGGACTCCATCACCGCGTTCCAGCAAGCCAGCCGCGAAGATCTGGCTGCCAAGGAAGCGGCTGAGATTGTCGTGTTGCAGGTCTACATGCCCGCGCAACTATCGGAAGCCGAAGTCGACGCCGCTGTGCGCGACGCCGTGGCCAAGGCTGGTGCCGCTGGCCCGCAGGACATGGGCAAGGTCATGGGCATCCTCAAGCCGGCGCTGGCTGGCCGTGCCGACATGACGCAAGTCTCGGCCCGCGTAAAGGCCGCCCTGACCGGCGCCTGATTCCCTTCACACTCGCAACACCCAAGGGGCGCATCCCGCGTGATCCCGCAGCCGTTCATTGACGACCTGCTCAACCGCGTCGACATCGTCGACGTGGTGGGCCGTTACGTGCAGTTGAAGAAGGGCGGCGCCAATTTCATGGGGCTGTGCCCGTTCCATAACGAGAAGTCGCCGTCGTTCTCGGTGTCGCCCACCAAGCAGTTCTATCACTGCTTCGGCTGCGGCGCGCACGGTTCGGCCATCGGCTTCCTGATGGAGTTTTCCGGGCTGTCATACGTCGAGGCCATCAAGGACCTCGCGCAGTCCGTCGGCATGGTGGTGCCGGAAGAGCGCGGTGGCTTGCCGCCGGCCGCACGCGCCGAGCAGCAAGCCAAGACGGTCGCACTCGGCGACATCATGGCGCGCGCCTGCGAGCACTACCGCAAGCAACTGCGCAGCGCTCCCAACGCCATCCAATACCTCAAGGGTCGCGGTCTGACCGGCGAGATCGCCGCGCATTTCGGCCTCGGCTACGCACCGGACGACTGGCAATCGCTAGAAGCCGTATTCGGCCCGTACCGTGAGGACGCCACCGCCGGGCCGCTCATCGAGGCCGGCCTCGTCATCGAAAGCGAGAAGACCAGCGCCGACGGCTCGCACCGCCGCTACGATCGCTTCCGCGATCGCATCATGTTCCCCATCCGCAATACCAAGGGCGTGGTGATCGGCTTTGGCGGCCGGGTGCTGGGGCAGGGCGAGCCGAAATACCTCAATTCCCCCGAGACGCCGCTGTTCAGCAAGGGCACCGAGTTGTACGGCCTGTTCGAGGCGCGCAACGCCATCCGCGAGCTGGACTACGTGCTGGTCGTGGAAGGCTACATGGACGTCGTAGCACTCGCGCAGCTCGGGTTTGCCAATGCCGTCGCCACGCTGGGCACGGCCTGCACGCCCATCCACGTGCAGAAGCTGCTGCGGCAGGTCGATACCGTCATCTTCTCGTTTGACGGGGACAGTGCTGGTCGCCGTGCCGCGCGCCGCGCCCTGGAAGCCTGTCTGCCGCACGCCACCGACAACAAAACGATCAAGTTCCTGTTCCTGCCGTCGGAACACGACCCGGACAGTTTCGTCCGTGAAGAGGGCACCGAAGCCTTCGCCCGCGAAGTGCACAACGCCATGCCGCTGTCGCGCTTCCTGCTGCAGGCCGTGACGGAAGACCTCGACTTGCGCCAGCCCGAGGGCCGTGCCCGCGCCCAGTACGAAGCCAAGCCGCTGCTGACCGCGATGCCGTCCGGCGGCTTGCGCCTGCAGATCGTCCGCGGCCTGGCCGACATGACCGGCACCACACCCGCCGACATCGAGGCGCTATGTGGCCTGCGCAGCGACCCCGCCCAGGCCGGCCGCATGACGCAGAAGCGTCCGCGTGTGGCGCGTACCGCACCAACCGCGCTGGAGCAAAAACTGCTGCGCCTGCTGATGCGCTATCCCGCCCTGGCTGCTCGGCTCGATGCGGATGCGCGCGCCCAGTTGACAGCGCCGGAATTGCCCCAAGGTGAGGTATTGGCAGGGCTGCTGGCCGAATGCGATGCCGCGAGCCCCGAAATGCACTTTGGCGCCTTTGTCGAACGTCTAGGCCAGACGCCGTATGCCGAGGCCTTCGCCGGACTGCGCGTGACTGTCCTCGAAGACGATATCGAGCTGGAGCCGGCCACCATGGAGTTCGATAGCGCTGTGCAAAAGATGCTTCTTGCGTCGCACAAGCGCGAGCTTGAGATGTTGCTGCGCAAGGTGGAAAGCGGTCACGCCAGCGATGACGATCGAGAGCGTATGCGTTGGCTGTTAAGCGAGACCAGCCGCCGGTAGCTTGAGTAGTGCGCACGTCCCGGTACAAACCTAACTGGGGCGGGCGATTGCGGGTAGCCCCTTGATTTTTCAGGCGAAAACCCGATTTTCACTTAGACCGGCTGGTCTGGCGTGCTAGAATAGCCGGTTCGGATTGCAATATCTTTTTCCCATTTTGGGGGAGTGAGCGTGCCCATGGTGAAGGTGAAGACCTCCGCGAAGACCGGTTCCAAGGCCAGTCCTGCTTCTGTTTCTGCCACGCGATCCTCATCGGCGCACGGCGCCGGAGGAGGAAAGACCCCAGCGGGAACGGCGAAAGTCGCGAATGGTCGGAGCCATATGGGGCAGGTGGTAACAAAGGCGACTGTGCCGGCAAAGACGGGGAAAGCCCAGCCGCGCCAGGCCGCCGAGATTACCGTCGCCGCCAAGCCCGTCAAGGCAGCAGCGCGCGCAAAAAGCGCAATCCAGTCTTCAACTGCAGACAAGGTCTCGACGTCGATCGGCACGAGCGCCAGACCTGGCGGCAAAACAGCCGCTTCAGTCGCACTCAAGGGCAAGACAACCACCGTGGCGAAATCGAAAGCTACCGAAGTCGAGAGCAAGCAGACCCCTGCCAGCGCAAGCGCAACCAAAACGGGTACCGCTCGTACCAGCACCGCAGCCAAGCCAGTCAAGGCAACCGCGGAAGACACCAAGCGCACCGCCCAGGCAGAGGCCACCCCCACAACTCCTCCTGCGCCTCGCGCCGAGGCAGCAGCCGAGCCCAAAAAGCGCGGCCGCAAGCCCAAGGCAGAAACGCAGGCAGACGATGACAGCAGCACGGACGTGACTGAAGAATTTGACACCCCCGCCGCTCCGGCACCGAAAACCGAAAAGCTGAAGGCCCGTGACCGCAAGGCCAAGGAAAAAGCCCTGCTCAAGGAATTTGCTGCTTCGCAGCAAGGCGGTTCGGAAGAAGAGCTCGAGGCTCGCCGCCAGAAGCTCAAGGCGTTGATCAAGCTGGGCAAATCGCGCGGCTACCTGACCTACGCCGAAATCAACGACCACCTCCCCGACGACATGGTCGACGTGGAGTCGCTGGAAACGTTGGTTGCCACGCTCAACGACATCGGCGTTGCCGTGTACGAGCAGGCTCCGGACGCCGAAACGCTGCTCCTGAACGACAACGCGCCTTCCGTCACCACGGAAGAAGAGGCGGAAGAAGAAGCCGAAGCCGCGCTGTCGACGGTTGACTCCGAATTCGGCCGCACGACCGACCCGGTGCGTATGTACATGCGCGAAATGGGCACGGTCGAACTGCTGACGCGCGAAGGCGAAATCGTCATCGCCAAGCGCATCGAAGCCGGCCTGAAGGACATGGTCATGGCCATCTCGGCCTGCCCGGTCACCATTTCGGAAATCCTCGCCATGGGCGAGCGCGTTGCCAACGACGAAGCCAAGATCGACGAGTACATCGACGGCCTGATCGACCCGAACGCTGAAGCCGATGCTGCCGCTGCAGCCGAGGAAGAAGAGGACTTCGAGGAAGAAGAGGCCGAAGAGGAAGCCGACGAAGAGGAAGACGAGGACGATGAAGGTGCTGGCGCTGCCGCCGCTTCGGCCCGTCAACTCGAAGAGCTCAAGCAGGCTGCGCTGGTCAAGTTTGGCGTAATCGCCGACCAGTTCGACAAGATGCGCCGTGCGTTCGAGAAGGAAGGCTACAAGTCCAAGTCTTACGTGAAGGCGCAGGAGGCCATCCAGGCCGAGCTGATGTGCATCCGCTTTACCGCACGTAACGTCGAGCGTCTGTGCGACACGCTGCGCGGTCAGGTGGACGAAGTCCGCAAGCTGGAACGTGCCATCCTGAACATCGTGGTCGACAAGTGCGGCATGCCGCGCGGTGAGTTTGTTTCGCGCTTCCCGGGCAACGAGACCAACCTCAAGTGGATCGACACTGTGGTGGCAGACGGCAAGCCCTACAGCACCATCGTCGAGCGTAACGTGCCGGCCGTGCATGAGCTGCAGCAGAAACTGATCGACCTGCAGGCGCGCGTGGTGCTGCCGTTGTCGGAGCTGAAGGACGTCAACCGCAAGATGTCGGAAGGCGAGCGCCGCGCCCGTGAAGCCAAGCGCGAGATGACCGAGGCCAACCTGCGTCTGGTGATCTCGATTGCCAAGAAGTACACGAACCGCGGTCTGCAGTTCCTCGACCTGATCCAGGAAGGCAACATCGGCCTGATGAAGGCGGTGGACAAGTTCGAATACCGTCGCGGCTACAAGTTCTCGACGTACGCCACGTGGTGGATCCGTCAGGCCATTACGCGTTCGATCGCCGACCAGGCGCGCACCATCCGGATTCCGGTGCACATGATCGAGACGATCAACAAGATGAACCGCATCTCGCGTCAGATCCTGCAGGAAACCGGCAACGAGCCGGATCCGGCAACGCTGGCCGAGAAGATGGAGATGCCGGAAGACAAGATCCGCAAGATCATGAAGATCGCGAAGGAACCGATCTCCATGGAAACGCCGATCGGTGACGACGACGACTCCCATCTGGGCGACTTCATCGAGGATACGAACACGCTGGCCCCGGCCGAAGCGGCGCTGCATGGTTCCATGCGCGGCGTGGTGAAGGACGTGCTCGACTCGCTGACGCCGCGCGAAGCCAAGGTGCTGCGCATGCGTTTCGGTATCGAGATGAGCACCGACCACACGCTGGAAGAAGTCGGCAAGCAGTTCGACGTGACGCGTGAGCGTATCCGCCAGATCGAAGCGAAGGCGTTGCGCAAGCTGCGCCACCCGAGCCGTTCGGACAAGCTGAAGAGCTTCCTCGAGGGGAGCTAATCAGTAGCGGATTGATGCTCGGAGGTGGGTTTCTGCCCACTTTCGAGTAAAATCGCACACATGGCCCGGCCTAACCCGCCGGGTCAATTTTTTGTCGGTTGTCCTCAGTTGTTCATTCGGGACGCCGCTCTTTGGGCCTCTAGCTCATGCTTGGTTAGAGCAGCGGACTCATAATCCGTTGGTGCCGGGTTCGACTCCCGGGGGGCCCACCATTCTTTCTCCCGGTCTATCTCCCCATTTGCGCAAATCTTTCTGTCGAATGGCTTTCTGCTATTCCGTGCAGAGCTGTATCAGGACTGATTTTTGCTGGCGCATATATCTCGCGAAATATATCCGTTTCGACATAATTCGGTTATGTCGCGCTGCACGACATTCCCCCACGAGCGAGGGGAGGAGTTTAAAACACTTCAAATGAAACAAATTCATTCCTTCGTTTGAAATGCCACCAAATGGCGCCGCACCTGCTTGCGTGAGGCATTGCAGGCAATGTTTTGAATGAAATCTCTATTTACTTCATAGTCTGTGCAGACCATAGTGGCACGCATAACGACAAGTAAATAGCCAGTAGCGTACCTTCGGAGACACAGGATGTTACGCATTCAAAACGGGCCTTTCCAGCATTCCGCTTCTGCGCGTGCCCACGCGCATCACCGCCATCGTCATCATCGCAGCGAGCCGGGTTTCTCGCGTTAGCTGCAACACACCCCGACTGGTTTTGGCATCGGCACCCAACCGATTAGCGCGTTACACGAGTTAACGCGCGCGACAAAACACGTCCGTCGTTTCTGTTGATTTGCAGGACTGATCTGCCGTCAGGGCAGATTGTGCGCTGTCGGCTGTCGTACGCCGACAGGCGGGGTATTGGCCGGCATTTCCCGGCAAAAACACAACAAGTTTTAGAACGTGAGGAGACAACCATGGGTAGTCGACGTCATCTTTTTGTTGTCATGGCAACCAGTTGCATGGTCGCGATGCCGTTCATCGGCGGGTGCGGCGGTGCAGACGATCCGGGCTCGTCGAACGTTGCGCAGTGCTCGGGTAGTTCTTGTCCGCCAAGCGGGCCAA
>RepKanNP_Acetate_BrdU_F21BDRAFT_1000029_pt1 | contig 64686 bp, 58 predicted proteins | sample RepKananBrdUF21B_FD_10624 | JGI IMG/M metagenome (IMG submission 10624)
TGCCGTGCGTGACGCTGCCCGAGCTGCCGCCCGAGCCGCCGCTGCCGCCGGCGCCACCTGCACCGCCGTTGCCGCCGTTGCCGCCCACGCCAACGCCACCATAGCCATTGCCACCGTGACCACCACCGCCACCATTGGCACTACCGCCATTGTTGGTGGCGATGTTGCCGATGCCCGATACGCTGAGGTTGGTTACCGTACCTTCCAGCTTGGAGATGGCAATCGCCTTGCTGGAGTTGAAGGCATTGCTGAAGGTTGCAGTTGAAGTGCTGCCATTGTTGGCAGCCGCGGTGCCGTAGCCGGAGGCAGTGGAAGCGCCGCTGTTGTCGCGGTCGTTGCCTTGGCTTTGGTTGTTGTGCTGATTGGAGTTGTCAGTCGCTTTGGTTTTTGTATGGGTACTGCTGTCCGTGCTTGTTGTAGTCGTGGTGTTGGTGATGGTGGACGTGTTGGTCTGGGTCTGAGTCCCCGGGCCTGACGCCGAATTCCCGATATCAGCCAGTGCAACGCCTGAGACCCCCAATCCCATGGCGATCGCGGTGGCCAGTAAGGTCTTCTTCATAACGCACTCCATAAAGGTGAGAGGGGCGGTTGGAAGCGCAGCCGACGGGGCCAGCGCGCCTTGCCTGTGGGAAAAAACATCACCCACCCCGGGGTGCCTTGTTCGCATATTCAGTGCCACCTGCCCGCGCGATTGCACGCCGCATCGCCGAAGCATTGAAAACACTGTGAAATCAAGGGCTGGCGCCCGCAGTGCGTGGCCGATCAAGTGGAATCGTGCCAAGGCATACTCTTTTTGGAGTAGCTGCTCGCGCGATCTGGTTGCAGTGCTGAAACAGCAATCTTGCGGCTGCGGTGCCGGCGCTGTTCTGCCATCGGGCCAAGACCAAGATCTGGCCGGCGGATTGCGCTCACGCGGGTGTTCGAGTGCGCTCCCTTTCAAGGTGTTTCAACGTTGATACATCGGCGCATCAAGGCTCACATTGCGCGAGCCGGCGTTGATCAGGAGCGTGCATCCCGTCACGCACGTTGCAACGGAATTGACATGTGATCGCAAAGAGGTGCAGCGGGAGCGCCAAGCGCGCGCGGCGCTTTCCTGCGAGTGCCCCCTATCGGCAAGACGCACGCAGCGTCAGCGTTTCGGTTTTCGCACTGCGCCTTAGCAGGAAACGCATAAGAAACTGCGCACGGCAAGCATCGTCATGGCAACGACATACCGTGCGCAACCGGTTCACATTTCAGCAGAGAAACCGCGCGCGGCGCCTGCTCAGGCCGCTCAGGCCGCTCAGGCCGCTCAGGCCGTTCTTGCGACGGTCAGCTTGAGTTCTTCGATCATGCGGTCGCGCATGACGAACTTCTGTACCTTGCCCGTGACCGTCATCGGCATCTCGGTGACGAAGCGGATGTAGCGCGGGACCTTGTAGTGCGCGATCTGGCCTTTGCAGAATTCGCGGATCTCATCCTCCGTCGCCTGCTGGCCCGGTTTGAGCACGATCCACGCGCACACCTCCTCACCGTACTTCGGGTCGGGCACGCCAAACACGTTGACGGCCTGCACCTTCGGGTGGCGGAAGAGGAATTCTTCGATCTCGCGCGGGTACACGTTCTCGCCGCCGCGGATAAGCATGTCCTTCACACGGCCGACGATGTTGCAGTAGCCCTCGGCATCAAACGTTGCCAGGTCACCCGTACGCATCCAGCCGTCGTGGATGGAATCGGCGGTCTTGGCCTCGTCATCCCAGTAGCCGAGCATGACCGAATAGCCCTTGGTCCAGAGCTCGCCCTTCTCGCCCACCGGCACGGTGTCGCCCACACCATCCACCAGCTTGACCTGCAGATGCGGCTGAATGCGGCCGACGGTGGTCACGCGCTTGTCGAGCGGGTCCGTCACGGCGCTCTGGAACGACACGGGGCTCGTCTCCGTCATGCCATACGCAATGGTGACCTCGCGCAGGTTCAGCTCCGACACCACGCGCTTCATCACCTCGATCGGGCACGGCGATCCGGCCATGATGCCGCCGCGCAGGCTCGATACGTCAAAGGTCTTGAAATCTGGATGATCGAGTTGCGCGATGAACATGGTCGGCACGCCGTGCAGTTGCGTGCAGCGTTCTTCGGCCACGGCGCGCAGGGTGGCGAGCGGGTCAAAGGCCTCACCCGGGAACACCATGCACGCGCTGGTGGCAGTGCACGTGAGCACCGACATGACCATGCCGAAGCAGTGGTACAGCGGCACCGGAATGCACAGCCGATCGCCGGCCTGCAGGTTCATCGCCATGGCAACAAAGCGCGCGTTGTTGACCACGTTCACGTGCGTGAGCGTGGCGCCCTTGGGCGCGCCGGTGGTGCCGCTGGTGAACTGGATGTTGATGGCATCGTCCGGCGACAGCGTGTTGGTGATGGCATCCAGCGCATCAATGGGTACGCTTTTTCCACGGGTGATGACGTCGGCAAAGTTGATCATGCCGGGTGTGCTGACTTCGCCCATCCGGATCACCCAGCGCAGTGCGGGCAGCTTGGCCGCGTTCAGTGCACCGGGTTGTGCGGTTGCCAGCTCGGGGGCGAGCGTCTGCAGCATCTCCAGGTAACGCGAAGTCTTGAACGCCTCGGCCGCCACGATGGCCTTGCAGCCGACTTTGTTGAGCGCGTATTCCAGCTCCGAGAGCCGATACGCCGGGTTGATGTTGACGAGGATGAGCCCCAGGCGCGCCGTCGCAAACTGCGTGAGCACCCATTCATAGCGGTTGGGCGACCAGATGCCGATGCGGTCGCCCCGCTCCAGCCCCAGCGCATGCAGGCCGGCGGCCAGCGCATCAACCTGTTCGGCAAAGGTGCGCCATGTCCAGCGCACACCCTGCTCGCGAAACACCACCGCCTCCGCGTCGGGGTAGCGATTCACCGTCGCTTCCAGCAACGCGGGCACTGTTACGTGCGCCAGCGGCACCTCCGTATCCCCCACCACGTACGACATGCCGTTGCGTGGGCACGGATCGAAACCTTCACCAGCCATGGACGTCTCCTCCAGTAAACGTTGGTCCTTTTGAGACCTTGTTTTGAATGACTTTCTGCTGCTTGTTGCTCCGCAATTTGACGCAGCTTGACGCATTTGGCAATCCGTTCCCTGACGAACAATGACGCGGAACAATTGCTGCGCCGCAGCAGCAAAAATCCCGGCCCGGCGGCGCTGACGCGCTAACATGCCGGACTGACGTTTTTGCCAGTGGGATGCGTGATGATTGTTGTAGTGATGGGTGTTTCGGGTTGCGGAAAATCGACGGTGGGCCAGAAGATTGCCGAGCGTCTGGGCTGCGCGTTCCGTGATGGCGACGAGTTCCACAGCGACGCCAACCGCGCCAAGATGCACGCCGGCATCCCGCTCAATGACGACGACCGCAAGCCCTGGCTCGAGTCCATCCGCACCTACATGGACGAGACCACGAGTGGTGGCGGCTCGCTGGTCGTAGCCTGCTCCGCACTCAAGCAGCGCTACCGCGACGTGCTGCGTGGCAAGACCGGCAACACCGAGTTCGTCTACCTGAAAGGCGACTTCGATCTGCTGCAAGGCCGTCTGGCCGCCCGCAAGGACCACTTCTTCAACCCGAATCTGCTGCGCAGCCAGTTTGACGCGCTGGAAGAGCCGACTGACGCCATCGTCGTCGACATCGCCCTGCCGCCCGACAGCATCGTCAACGAGGCTGTCACGCAACTGCAGGCACGCGCCGTGCATCGCCCGGCGGCCTGACCCTCGGCGGCGCGCTAGCTGCGTACAAGCTGCTGCAGCACGGCTTGCACTTGGCCGTTGCAGACGCGGCTCATGCGGTCCTGCTCTTGCGGCGTATCGATCTGCTCGTGCGCCTGCAAACCCAGTTGGATCAGCGACTGCGCGCGCGGCAGCCAGTGGCGCGTCAACTGCGTCTCCAACTCGGCGGCAATGCGGTCCGGGTCGCCAAAGTAAAGCCGCCCACCGTATTCGCGCTGGATCTCCTTGCGGATCACCTCTGCCGCACGCGGCAGCACGGCGCGGTTGACGGCCACATGACGCAATTCGTGTTCGCGGATGGCGTTGTAGGCGCAGCTGCCGGGCGCGAACTCACGTGCCACCGTCACACGAAAATCACTCAGGACCAACTCCACATCCACCGAAGGCCGCAGGCACGTGGTGGGCGGCTGCGTCGGCAATGCGATGTAGTGCGTGGTGACGTCAAACTGCGCGCTAAGGGTAGCGTAGGTCTTGCCCAGAACGCGGGCAGCACGATCGTAGGGCGGCGCCTCTGCAGTGAGTTGACCGACGGAGCGGTCATTGGAGAACGTCAGCGGAGTTTCATTGGCGTGCACTGTCACCGCCATCGGCCCGAGCTTCTCGTCGCAGATCTTCAGCCAGTAGCTCTTGGGGGCAGATGCGCCGACCGGCATGGCCGTCCCAACGATCTGTCCGCCAGCCGGTGCTGCGGCAACCGTCTCGATGGGCGCAAACCGGACATCGGCCAACCGTGCACGGTAATGCCGCGTCCACACACCCGCGCCGACAACGCATGCCAGCGCCAACCCCAAAACCAACACCCGACGCATGCTGGGCTCCCCGTCTGCGCTTGGCTGACTGGGGCGCGAGCATGCTTGCGGGGCCTCCAGTCAGATCATGCCGGCGTCAGTTCCACCGGTTCTCGGTTCTCACGTCGAGCGGCGACCAGTCGTCTGATCTGCTCACCCGATCGTTTGAGCGCAATGCGCGCCTCTGGAAGAAAAGGATAGAAGATCGGCCACACGTGCGGAAGCCGGCGGCCCATTTCTACCGAAACGGATACCCCGGCCGCCCGCGCACGCTCGGCCATTCGGAGAGTGTCGTCGCGCAGCACCTCGCTGGTGCTCACGTAGCAATGCAGCGGCGGCAAACCGGTGAAGTCCGCATACAGCGGCGACACCAGCGGGTGATCCACCGGCATGCCCGAATCGCCCAGGTAGATCGTGGCGCCATAGGCCATCCACGCGCCGCGGAACATCACGTCGGATTCGTCGTTGTCGATCAGGCTCTGGCCGGTAGCGGCCAGGTCCGTCCAAGGCGAGTAGAGGATCGCGCCGGCTGGCAGTGGGTCCCCCGCGTCGCGCAACGCTACCAGCAGCGCCAGCGCCAACCCGCCCCCTGCCGAATCCCCCGCCACCACGATCTGCGCGGGCGACACCCCATGCGCCAGCAGCGTGCGATAGCTGGCCAGGGCGTCTTCAATGGCAGCAGGAAACGGGTGTTCGGGCGCCAGGCGGTAGTCCGGCACGTGCACGCGCGAGCGCGCATGCGTGGCCAGGCCGATCGTGATGGGGCGATGTGTACGGGGGCTGCAGAAGAAGTAGCCGCCACCGTGCAGGTAGAGCACCACGGGCGGGGGGTCGTCCAGCATGTCGAGATCGGCGGGTTCGATCCACTCGCCGGTCAGGCCACTCCTGGCAGGCACGATGCGCCAGTCCGGCGGCAGCTCCACCGGCGACGGCATCTTCCGCTTCTCCGCGCCGATGCGCGTGGCGACTGGGTCAAAGGGCTCCCGTTCGGTCGGCCTCTTGATCTGCCTGCGCACCTTCCACGAGACGACCCAGTTCTGCCAACTCATCGTGCGGCCCTCAACAGCAAAATCCCAGCCTAGCGAGGATGCACTGCCCAGACAATCGGTTCGCACCCTTGTTTGCACCCAGTGTCGGCACCATGCGACATCAAGCAACGTCTTGCGTGGCAGCCAGGGCAACGAGGCAGAGCCGCTCCATCTCGCCGATCCACACGTCGGGTGCAGGTGGCGCATCGGGCAACAGCACGCGGTAGCGCCGGGCGCCCCAGATGGCCAGCAGCAGTGTCTGCAGCAAGGCGTCCTCGGGCCGGGCCGGCAGGTCGGCACAGGCATCCAGCGCCTGACGCCAGGCGGCGCTCAGCTCGTCGAAGAAACGCCGGTGGTGCTTGGGCTCGGCGATGCGGTCTTCGCGCATCAGCATGGCGTGGTCGAAGTACGGCGGATCGAGCGCCGGATCGCCGCAGGTCAGGCGCACAAGATGGCGCACGCGGTCGCGCCAGGGCAGATTCGTGCGATCGATCACCTCGCGCTGAATGCGCCCGAGCAGCACCTCGATGGTGTGACGCACATAGCCGGACAGCAGTGCCTCCTTGTTCGGGAAGTACTCGTACAACGTGCCGACCGAGCAGCCGGCCTCCAGCGCCACCGCGCGCGTGGTGGCGGCCTGTGCGCCGTCGCGCTGCCAAATCCGAACAAACGCCTCGTAGATGGCCTGCACGGTGAACTTCGCACGGCGCTGCGACGGCCGTTTCAGCGGCTTGGCGGGGCCTGCCGGTGCGGTGTGTTCCGTCGGCGCGTTTCCGAACCCGGTGCCGGATTGCCGGCGATAGAGTGAAGCCATCAGCCCATCGATCCCGAAAATGGAGGAGACACCATGAACGCCCCCAAGAACGCCCCATACGAGCGGCTCTTCACGCACAAGCATGCCCTAAACGAAAGCCGGCTGGAAAGCGCCGATGCAGCCCCCCAGGCTGCGCCCGGCGAGGTCGTCTTGCGCCTGGACCGCTTCGCGCTCACCACCAACAACATCACCTACGCGGCCTTTGGCGATGCCATGCAGTATTGGTCGTTCTTCCCCACCGGGCAGGAAGGCTGGGGCCACATGCCGGTGTGGGGTTTTGCCGATGTGGTGAGCTCCACCGTGGAAGGCATCGACGTGGGCGAGCGTTTCTACGGCTATTTCCCGATCGCCACGCACCTGCGCATGCAGCCCGAACGGGTGACGCCGCGTGGCTTCTACGATGGTGCCGCACACCGCCAGTCGCTGGTCTCTGCCTACAACCAGTACACGCGCGTGACACAGGACGCGGCCTACGACGCCGCGCTGGAGAACTACCAGATCCTGTACCGGCCGCTGTTCATCACGTCTTTCATGCTGGCGGATTTTCTCTCGGACAACGCCTTCTTTGGCGCACGGCGGCTGGTGTTCTCCAGCGCCTCCAGCAAGACGGCGTATGGCACGGCGTTCTGCCTGCAGGACACGCCGGGGCTCACGCTCACCGCGCTCACCTCTGCAAGCAATCGCGCCTTCGTCGACGGCCTAGGCTGCTACCACGACAGCGTCACTTACGACGCACTCGATACGCTTGCCACCGACATCCCCACGCTCTACGTCGACTTCTCCGGCGATGCAGCACTGCGCCGGCGCGTACACGAGCACCTTGGCGATGCGCTGGTGTACGACTGCTTTGCGGGCTCCGCGCAGAACACGGATTTCATCCAATCCGAAGCTCTGCCCGGCCCGGCGCCGCAGTTCTATTTCGCGCCGGTACAGATCCGCAAGCGCAACGCCGACTGGGGCCCCGCCGTCGTCACCGAGAAATTCAACGCGGCACAACGACGCTTCATCGACCACGTACGCGAACCCGCGCACGGCTGGCTCACGCTGATCGAGGAGCACGGCATGACGGCTGCACAAGCGCGCATTGCCGCGCTGCACGCCGGGCGTACACACCCGCGTGAAGGCTATGTGATCCGCCTGTAACGAATACGCTGGCGGTAGCTCACGCGCGCGAAGACACGGCATTGCTCGCGCGTGATGCTTTCGTATCCCTGGGGGGATCCAACAAACAATCTACAAATTTATATATTATTTGAGACCTAATTAATTTCTCCCCATCCCTGCTCCCATGTCGATTGACTTTGCGCATTTCACGCCGGGCGCGGCCATGATTGGCGGCCTGATCATCGGGTTGGCCGCAGCCGTGCTGGTACTGGGCAACGGACGCATTGCCGGCATCAGCGGCATCGTAGGCGGGCTGCTGCAGCGCCCGCGTGGCGACATGGACTGGCGTATCGCCTTTCTTGTCGGGATGATCGGGGCGCCAGTCATTGCGGCGCTGCTCGGTCAGCCAGTGGTGCCGGACATCTCCGCCGGCTGGGGCGAGGTCCTCGCCGCCGGCTTCCTGGTCGGCATCGGTACGCGCTATGCGGGCGGCTGCACGAGCGGCCACGGTGTCTGCGGTTTGTCGCGCGGCTCCGTACGCTCGCTGGTGGCAACCCTCACCTTCATGGCCGCGGGCATCGTCACCGTGTTCGTGATGCGACACGTGGTGGGAGGCTGACATGCCGATCGTGATCGCGTTGATCGCGGGCCTGCTGTTTGGTGCGGGGCTCATCGTGTCGGGCATGGCCAATCCGGCCAAGGTACTCGGCTTTCTGGATCTGTTCGGCCACTGGGACCCATCGCTGGCCTTCGTGATGGCCGGGGCGATTGCGGTGGGCGTGATCGCCTTCTTCATCGCGCGGCGACGCGGGCGCTCGCTGCTCGGCACGTCGATCCAATGGCCGTCGGCTACGGGCATCACCACACGGCTGGTACTCGGCAGCGCAGTCTTCGGTATCGGCTGGGGCCTGGCAGGGTTCTGCCCGGGGCCGGCACTGGTGGCGCTGGGCGCGGGCGTACCCAAGGCCATCGGCTTTGTCGTTGCCATGCTGGCGGGCATGGCCGTCTTCAGCGCCATCGAGCGCAAACGCTAGCCGCGCAACCTCGACCTCTAGAACAACACACAACCAACCCACAGGGGGCAACATGACGCTTGGCAAACTCGGCGCCGCATTGGCGCTGGCTGTCAGCACATCCGCATTCGCACAAACCACGCCGAGCACACTGCCGGTGCCCGACGAAGCCACCATCCCTGCCGGCCCGGTGGGCGACGCCATCAAGCGCGGCAAGCTGATCCTCACAGACACCAAGCGCCAGTTGCCCCACAACGTCGGCAACGGCCTGAACTGCACGAGCTGCCACCTGAACGGCGGCACCACGCCATACGCCGCCCCGTGGGTGGGGCTGACCGCCGCGTTTCCGGAATACCGCGCGCGCAGTGGCGCCGTCATTTCATTGCAGCAGCGCGTGAATGATTGCTTCCAGCGCTCGATGAACGGCAAGCCGATTGCCTTTGACGGCGAGGACATGAACGCCATCCTCGCGTACATGAAGTGGCTGTCCAGCGGTGTGCCCGTGGGCACCAACGTGAACGGTCGCGGCTTCGAGAAGATCGACACCACGCTCGTGCCGAATCACGAAAACGGCAAGGCCATCTATGCGCAGCGTTGCGCAGCCTGCCACGGCGCCGAAGGCCAGGGCATGCCGAACCTGCAAGGCGGCTACTTCATGCCGCCGCTGTGGGGCAAGGATGCGTTCAATGTCGGTGCGGGCATGGCACGCCTGTACACGGCGGCCCCGTTCGTGAAGCACAACATGCCGCTAGGCCAGGGCAGCACGTTGACAGCGCAGGAGGCCGTGGACGTGGCCGGGTTCTTCACCCAGCAGCCGCGCCCCGACTATGCCGAACGCGTCAAGGATTGGCCCAAGGGCGACAAGCCGAAAGACGCGCGCTGACACCATCGCATTCAACAAAGAAAAAAGCCTGCGACGTCACCGCCGCAGGCTTTTCTCTTTGACACATCAGGACGCTAGGCGTCTCTTCTGTGTGAATCCCCGCTCAATACTCAGTTGACCTTGAGCTGACCGCCACGGCCCAGACCGCCCTTCACGTCTTGCGCCTTGTAGCTGCGCAGCGCAACGACCATCTTGTTCCAGGCATCAATGAAGGCGACCACCGTGGCCTTGCCTTCCGGCGTGCTGGAGAAGCCAGCCAGACCGCCGCCCACGCCACCGCCAAAGCCGGCCAGTACAGCACCGTAGTTGGTGGCCGTCGAACTGCCTTCGGCAGCGGCGATCTGCACGGCCGAGCGCACGTCAAACAGCGTCAGCGTCACGACCGAAGCCTTCGACTTCACGCTGCCGGCCAGCGCGGCAATCGCGCTGTTGCCCAGCAGGCCGCCCACAGCACCCGCCACCCCACCGATCGGCGAGTCGTTGATGATGATCTGCGGCTCCATGTAGTAGTCAGCCGCCACACGCTGGCCCTTCTGCTGCTTGGAACCGGCACGGTATTCGCCGGAGTTGCGCTGCAGATCGGTGATGCGCGACAGGCGTGCGTCGGTCTTCTGGTTGCCGATCGACGTGATCACGAAGCAGTTGGACTGCTGCACAGCCAAGCGCAGCAGCGGGTCGATCGTGGTGATCTTGGTGGCGCTACCGAACTGGCCGTACCAGTCGGCGTTGCGGCCGTCATCCATGGCGATCGTGCCCAGCGGCGAGGCGCAACGCTCGAGCGTCGGGTCTGCACCTGCGCTGGAGCCGCCTGCCGCAGCACCGCTCACGCCGGCGTTCTGGCCGCCCGGGGTCACAACGCCACCACCCGCACATGCGGCGAGGGAAGCAGCGATCACGGCCACGCCTGCAAACTTGGCAGTGCGGCTGAAGAGATTGGTTTTCATATTGTTTTGTGGCTCGAATTGAGTCGATTTCCGGCTTACGCGTCCTTCGACTCGATAAGCCCCCCTTGGCAAGGCGCGCGACGAGTTTTTCCCCCTCCCCAAAGCGCCTTAAAAACGCGATAACGCTTTCGCTATGTGGTCACCGGTCAATACCAGTACCAGGTCGTCTGACGCCAGACGCCCAGATACGGATAACCCGAGTACCAATAGTTGTAATAGGTGGTGCGCCACTGCGAGCGCCACTTGTAGTCGTCCTGCTCCGACCGTTTTGCCTTGCGCGCTTCGTCGAGCAGTTTCTTGGATTCCTTGTCGCCGCGGCTCACCGCAATCGAGAGCCATTTTTCGGCTTCTGCCGGATCGGAGCCCATCTCTTCGAGGCCGAACAGATAGAACGCGCCGAGTGCCTTCTGCGCCTGCAGGTTGCCGTGCTCGCCAGCCTCGCGCATCCACACCAGCGCCTGATAGCTGTCCTGGCGCACGCCGTCGCCGCGGAAGTAGCGCAGACCCAGGTCATAGGCGGCCTTGGGTTCTCGCTTGGCAACTTCTTTAAGGGCCGTGATACGCGGGTCTTCGTCCGGGATATTCGCCTGGTCAAAAGCCACTTGAGCCTTCGGTCGATCGGCACACCCACGATCGTCGCAAATCCGCACCACATCGCTGAGCGGTTGAGGCTGGGCACAGGCGGCCAGCCACACGACGGCCCCCAGCATCAGCAAACGATTACGCATTCGTCTGACCCCTAATTTCTTATTGTTGCTGTTCGATTGAGAGAGGCCCTGTCAGCCCCGGATGGTTGTACCCCAGCCGATCGCGCAAAGCCTTCTATTCCCCGCCCCACATAACGAATCGCGGGCACATGATATAGATCGGTCTACTTTAGCGTCAACCATGTGCCGTTGTGTTACCAAAGCGTAAAGCTGACAGGGCAACAACAGTCTGCGCACGGTTTGGCCGCAGCCCGATCCACAGGATGCGGCAAGTGGCCGATGCTAAGATGCAAGCCAGCAATCAAGAGAGGGTGCGATGCGCGCAAGCAAGCGCCAACAGGTGGTAGACAAGGCCAGCGAGCTGTTTTCCCGGCACGGCTTCTACCCGGTCGGCATCGATTGGATCATCAGCGAGTCCGGCGTCGCGCGCATGACGCTTTATCGGCACTTTTCCGGCAAGGAAGACCTGATCAAGGAAGTGCTGGAGCAGCGCTATACCTTCATCATGAACAGCATGGCCGAGCAGCTTTCGACCATGCCTGACGTCACGGCCCGCCTGAAGGGCATCTTCGACTGGTATGAGGCGTGGTTCCGCAGCCCGGAGTTTGCGGGCTGCCTGTTCGAGCGCGCGCTGGCCGAGTTTGGCGCGACCTGCCCCAAGGTGACCGACGTGGCGATACGCTACCGCGACGACCTGCTCAACATGATCGAGACGCTGCTCGCGGAGGTCGTGCCCGCCGATGCGGCGCGGCAACTCGCGGGGGTCTATGTGATGCTGCTTTCCGGCGCCACAGCAGATGCGCGTGCCGCGGGCGATCCGACTGCCGCCACGCGGGCGTGGCTCGCAGCACAGACCCTGCTGAACCAGGCCAAAGCCGGCGCGCGCGCCATCGCATAAGCCGGCGTCGCCTCTACCAGCCCCGCTGCAAGCGTCGTGCGACCTGCCAGGGCAAACGCAGCAGCCCACCCGCTATCAGGCGCAGGTGCATGCCCACCAGCAGGATGTTGTCGCGCAGATATTGGAAGTGCGACACGCCACCTTCACTCACCCGAAAGTAGCGCACCGGCGCATCCACCCGAATGGGGCGCACACCGGCCCAGCACAGGCGCACGGCCGCTTCGGGGTCGAAGTCGAAACCGCGCATCCAGGTGTGCCGGCGCATGATGGCAAGCAGCGGCGCGATCGGATACACGCGGAATCCGAACAACGTATCGCCAATGCCCGCCCATAGCGTTTCGATGTCCGCGCACACGTTCGACAGGCGCCGCCCCTGCACGCGCAATTGCGGTGCGCTTGCGTCAAATACCGGTTGCCCGAGAATCATGGCATCGGGCGCCGCCTGCGAGGCGGCCATGAAGGCGGGGATCAGGTCAGCGGGGTGCTGGCCGTCGGAATCCATGGTCAGCACGTAAGAGAAACCATGCGCGGCAGCGGCCTCGAGCCCGGCCTGAATGGCCACGCCCTTGCCCCGATTGCGCGGCAGCACGATCACGTGCAGCCCCGGGTCTTGCGCGGCCATGGCCTGCAGGCGCTCGGCGCTGCCATCGGTACTGCCGTCGACCACCACCCACACGGGGTTCCATTGCGTGCGGGCGCTGCGCACGGTCTCGTCAAGCTTGACGCCCGGGTTGTAGCTCGGGATCAGGACGAGGTGCGTGGAAGATGCGCCAGTCATCGGCATGGCGTCATGCGTGTGCGGCAACGTGCGGGCAACCAGCGCGTGCCTATCGCGTGCGGTGCGCGGCGACGTAGGCTGCCAGCGAGCCCAGCGAAGCGAAGATCTTGGCGTTGTCCGGATTGCCCGAACGCAGTTCAAAGCCGTACTTCTTGGAGATCAGCAGCGCGACTTCAAGGATATCGATGGAGTCGAGCGCAAACCCTTCACCGTACAACGGCGTATCGGCGCTCAGGGTATCGAGTTGGATGTCTTCGAGATTCAGCTCGCCAATCATCAGGGTGGCGAGTTCTTTTTCCAGATCGTTCATCGGTCTTGCTCACACGGGCAGCGTAGCGTCTGCGGACAGACCCTGTAGCAAGGGAATACGGCCAGGAATGTGGCCTGAAGCGAGACGTCCTCATCGCCTGAAACCCTGCCTTGCCCTGCCCCCGCCCGTGCGGTGTGGGGGTCGTTTAAGCTAGGCGGATTCTAGTCGAAGGCACCCCCCTCGTATAGCGCGAAACCGTGACAAAAACCCCGCGCATCACACCGGCGTTTGTGACGCAAACGATTCAACAGTGGGGCTAACACCGCGCCGTATCGCGAATCGGCAGCCAGGCGCTGTCGTAGCGCTTTCGACAGGATGTACATCCGGTTACAAACGCGACATCGGCCAGTCGGGCGAGTCACGTGTAGGCCACTAGAATGTGGCCCGCCAGAACCGTCTGGTGAGGTCCGGACGGCACCAACCGGCCCGCTGTGCCGTGCGTATGATGAAAGCGCCCGGCATCACCGGAAACCGGACAGACACACCCACACACCTGATGCAGCACGACTTATTCCGCCCCCTTCTGACATGGATCGACTGACCGGCATCGTGCGCGCCGCGGCAGGTGTGGCTGCAGTCGTCGCCTATCAGGTGGGCGCGCATTACGCGGTGGCGACGCCGGGCATGCATGGCTTTGGCCTGGCGATGGCGCTCGTGCCGCCGCTGGCCATTGCACTGGTGGCAGCAGCGCGCGCCGCGCAGCGCGCCTGGTTGTTGCCGCTGTGGTGCGTTGTCAGCGGGGCACTGTGGATGCTCCACGAACCGCTGTCGCGCCATTTTGAATGGGGCCTGTATCTCGAACATGCGAGCTTCAACCTGATGATGGCTTACGTATTCGGCCGCACGCTCGTTGCTGGGCGCGAGCCGCTGTGCACGCGCTTTGCGGCCATCGTGCACGGCACGCTCACGCCACGCATTGCGCGTTATTCACGGCAGGTGACGGTGGCCTGGATGCTGTTCTTCGTGGCAACGGCGGCGGTATCCACGCTGCTGTTTGCCGCGGCATCGATCGTCACGTGGTCGACGTTTGCCAACTATGTATCGCTGCCGCTGGTGGGCGTGATGTTTGCCGCGGAATACCTCTGCCGGCGCCTCGTGCTGCGTGGCGAGCCGAACTCCAGCCTGTTCGACGCCGTGCGAGCCTACCGGCAATCCCGCTGAACCCATACTGACCACATCCCCCGAGATTGCTGCATGCCGACTTACCCGCTGGTCTCCCACGCATCGCTGGACCACACGCTCGCCTGGCGCGACGGCGCACCGGTTTCCGTGCGTGCGTTCCTGGCCGACGTGAAGCGATTGGCCGCGATGCTCCCGCCGGGCGGTCACGTCTTCAACGCCTGTACGGACCGCTACCGCTTTGCCGTCGGCCTGTGCGCCACGCTGGTGGCCGGCAAGATCAGCCTGCTGCCGCCCATGCAGACACCGCAGATGGTGCGTCAACTGGCAGCGTTCGCGCCCGATGTGTTCTGCCTGCATGACGCAAGCGCATGCCCTGTCGACCTGCCCGGCTTTCACTACACCGATGATGCGACGCGGGGCGATGCGCTGGCCGAGGTGCCGCCGCATGTTCCGCAGATTGATGCGTCACAGGTCATGGCCTATCTGTTCACGTCCGGCTCGACCGGCACGCCCGTGCCGCATCGCAAGACGTGGGGCGCTCTCGTGCGATGCATGCGCGCGGGGGCCGCACGGCTTGGGCTGGACGATGGGCGCGCATTCACGCTGGTTGGCACGGTGCCGGCGCAGCATATGTATGGCTTTGAGGTCACGGTCCTGCTCCCGCTGCAGGCCGGCCTGGCGTTGAGCAACCAGCAGCCGTTCTATCCGGCGGATATCCGCGAAGCGCTTGAAGCCGTGCCGGCGCCGCGCGTGCTGGTGACATCGCCGGTGCACCTGCGGGCGCTGCTGGCGTCGGAACCCACCTTGCCGGCCGCAGCGCTGGTGCTGTCAGCCACTGCGCCGCTGTCGGAAGCGCTCGCGCTCGAGGCGGAGGCGCGCCTGGCCGCACCGCTGCTCGAAATCTATGGCAGCACCGAAACCGGCCAGCTCGCCACGCGCCGTACAGCGCAAGACACCGCGTGGCATGCGTACCCCGACGTGCATCTGGAGTTGCGCACCAGCACAGCCGATGACGACGGCCCCACCGTCTGGGTGTCCGGTGGGCACGTGGAAACCCCGGTGCCGATGGGCGACACGCTGGCGCTGCTGGACGACACGCACTTCCTGCTGCAAGGCCGCAAGGCCGATCTCATCAACATTGCCGGCAAGCGATCTTCGCTGGCGTATCTGAACCATCAGCTCAATGCGATTCCCGGCGTGGTGGACGGCGTGTTCTTCATGCCGGACGACGCACCGCCCACGCCGCATGCATACGGTGGGTTGCCGGTCACGCGGCTGGTGGCGCTGGTGGTTGCGCCGGGGCTAAGTGCGGCGGCGTTGCTGCGCGCACTGCACGAGCGCATCGACGCGGCGTTCCTGCCGCGCCCGCTGCTGTTTGTGGAAGCCTTGCCGCGCAACGGCACCGGCAAGCTGGCGCGGGATACGCTGGCGACGCTGGTTGCGCAGCAATTGGAGCTCCACCATCGGAAGCCCGCGATGCGTTTCACCATCCCCGCAGATCACCCTGCACTGCCCGGCCACTTTCCGGGGTGCCCGATCGTGCCGGGGGTGCTGCTGCTCGATCATGCGATCCACACGATCGGTGTGGCGCTGGGTCGTTCGCTCGATACCTGCCAGCTCGGTTCGGCCAAGTTCCTGAGCCCCGCGGCGCCAGGTGAAGCACTGGATCTCGCGTTCGAAACGGCGGCCAGTGGCGCAATCCGTTTCACGATCCGTGCGGGTGAGCGGGAAGTGGCCAACGGTGTGCTCAGCGCGCAGGCGAACGCGCCGGAAGGTGTGCCTGCATGAAGCGCCCTGAATGGGCCGAGCGCCCGGAGCGGAGCAATCTCGCAGCGCTGCGCGCGATGACCTGGATTTCGCTGCGCTTCGGGCGGCCGTTTGGCCGGCTCCTGCTGCGGCTGGGCACGCTGTACTTTGTGCTGTGCTCGCCCGCCGCGTACCGTGCATCGCGCGACTATCTGCGGCGCGTGCTCGGCCGGCCTGCCGGCCTGCGTGACGTCTATCGGCACATGCTGACCTTCGGCACCACGATCCACGATCGCATCTACCTGATGCATGCGCGGTTCGACCTGTTCGACATTCAGTTGAAGGGGCAGGAGCACGTGCACGAAGCCCTCGCGCAGGGACACGGTGCGTTTCTGCTAGGCGCGCATCTCGGCAGCTTCGAGGTGGTGCGCGCGCTGGGCCGTGCGGCGTCCGATCTGCCGGACCTGCCGAGGTTACGTGTTGCGGTTGCCATGTACGAAGACAACGCGCGCAACATCAACGCCGCTGTTGCCGCCATCAACCCGGCGGCGGCGCCGGAAATCATTCCGCTGGGGCGCATCGATGCCATGCTGCAGGTGCGCGAGGTGCTCGATGCCAACGGCCTGGTGGGCATGCTGGCTGACCGTACGTTGCTGCGCGACGCCGGCCCTTCCGTGCAGCGCGTGGACTTCCTTGGTGCCCCTGCTGCGTTTCCGCTTGGGCCGCTGCACATGGCGGCCATGCTCAAGCGGCCCGTGCTGTTCATGACCGGCCTGCACCTGGGCGGCAACCGCTATGCCGTGCGGTTCAACAAGCTGGCCGACTTCACGAACCTGCAACGTGAGGACCGCGCCGCCGCTGTCCAGACCGCGCTGGCACGCTATGTAGAGCACGTTGAACACGGCTGCCGCACAGCGCCCTACAACTGGTTCAACTTCTTCGACTTCTGGCACGATGCCAGCGCGACGGAACGGCAACCCGCCGGACACCCGGAACGCCAGGAAACCCCGACGCCATGAACCGACGCTCACTGTTTTGCGCCTGCGTTGCCATGCTCGCGGCCAGCCTGCTGGCCAGCACCGTCCATGCCGCGGACGGTTCAGGCTGGACGCTCGACCGCCTGATGTCGACCCTCGCCCACAACAAATCCGGACGCGCCACCTTTACCGAAACGAAGACCCTGTCGATTGCCGCGCAGCCCATCGAGTCCTCCGGCGAACTTGTCTTCGTCGCGCCCGACCACCTGGAAAAGCACACGCTGCGCCCCAAACCCGAGCATCTCGTGATTGACGGCAACACGCTGACCGTCGAGCGCAACCAGCGCAAATTCTCGATGCCGCTTGGGCAGTATCCGGAGCTTGCCGCGTTCATCGAGAGCATCCGCGCCACGCTGGCCGGCAACCGCTATGCGCTCGAAGCGGTGTACAAGGTCACCATCAGCGGCCGGGGCGATGACTGGACGCTCACGCTCACCCCCATCGACACGCGCATGCAGAAGGTGGTCAGCACCATCACGCTGGATGGCACGCGCGATATGCTGCGCAGCGTCACCATCCGCCAGGCTGACGGCGACCACTCGCTGATGCGCCTGCAACCGGTCAACTGATGTTGCTGCCGATGCGCGAGCCCGCCAACAACACGCGCGCTTACCGGCAGCCCGCAGTGCTGCTCTGGCTGCTCGGCCTACTGCTGTGCGCCATCGTGATCGGCCGCACGAGCTTCACGGCGGACCTCTCCGCTTTTCTGCCGCGTTCGCCCAGCGCCGAGCAGCGCGTGCTGGTCGATCAGCTGCGCGAAGGGTTGGTGTCGCGGTTGATCCTCATCGGCATCGAAGGCGGTGGAGGGGATGATGCGGCCACCACGCGCGCAGCGTTGTCCCGGCAACTCGCGGCCACGCTGCGTGCGGATGCGCAATTCAGCGCCATCAACAACGGCGAGCCCGTGAGTGAAGCGCGCGACCGGCAGTTCGTCTTTGAGCACCGCTATGTTCTGAGCCCGGCCGTCACACCGCAACGCTTTTCCGCAGAGGGGCTGCACCAGGCGCTGGGCGATAGCCTGGACTTGCTGGCGTCGTCCGCCGGCCTCGTCGCGAAGAACATGCTGCCGCATGACCCGACCGGCGAGGTGGCCGCGCTTGTCAGCCAGTTGGACAGCACCGCACTGCCCTCCCTATCGAACGGCGTCTGGGCCTCGCGCGACGGCAAGCGCGCCGTGCTGGTCGCGCAGACCTCCGCCGCCGGCTCCGACACAGATGCGCAGGCGCGCGCCATCGACACCGTGCGCCGCGCGTTCGATGCCGCTGTGCGCGCTACACCGAACGCCGCATCGGCCAAGCTGCTGATGACCGGCCCCGGCGTGTTCTCGGTCGACACGCGCGACACCATCAAGCACGACGTGGAACGGCTCTCCGCGTTGAGCCTGGTGTTGATCGTGGCGCTGCTGCTGACGGTGTACCGCTCGCCGCGCACGCTGGTGCTCGGGCTACTGCCCGTGCTCTCGGGGGTAGCTGCCGGCGTGGCGGCGGTCAGCATTGGGTTCGGCACGGTGCACGGGCTGACACTCGGGTTCGGCACCACGCTCATCGGCGAGGCTGTCGACTATTCGATCTATCTGTTCGTGCAATCTGCCGGCACACACACGGTGCGCCCAGCCGATTCACTGCGTGCGTGGATTGCCACGTACTGGCCGACCATCCGCCTGGGCGTGCTGACCTCGGTGTGCGGTTTTGCGTCGATGCTGTTCTCCGGCTTTCCAGGGCTTGTGCAACTGGGGCTGTATTCGATTGTCGGGCTGGTGACGGCAGCGATGGTTACGCGCTATGTGCTGCCGCATCTGCGCGGTGCGCACGTGGAGATTCGCGACGTTGCCAAGCTCGGTGCGTGGCTGGCACGCGCTACGCAAGCCGCACCGCGCCTGCGTTGGACACTCGTGCTCACGCTGGTAGGTGCGTGCGCCGCACTAGCGCTGCATCGCGATGGCCTCTGGAGCCGCGAGCTTGCCGCACTCAGCCCAGTGCCCGCCCATAGCCAAGCACTCGACGCCAGCCTACGCGCCGACGTGGGTGCACCGGACGTGCGCTATCTGGTGGTGATTCCCGGCGCGAGCGAACAGGCTGCGCTGCAAGGCGCGGAGAAAGTGGCCGCACAACTGCAACCGTTGGTGGATACCGGCGCGCTGGCCGGGTTCGAGAACCCCGCACGCTATCTGCCAAGCGATGCCACACAGCGCGCGCGTCTGGCCAGCCTGCCCCCCGCCGATGTACTGACCGAGCGCATGCGCGCCGCCGTTGAAGATCAGCCCATCCGCGTGAAGCCAGAGCTCTTCACTCCGTTCATCGCCGACGTGGCCGCCGCGCGCGCACAACCGCTGCTGCGCCGCGCAGACCTGCAAGGCACATCGATGGCACTGGCTGTTGATGCCCTGCTCACGGAGCGCGACGGCCAGTGGAGCGCCATGCTGCCGCTGCGCGCACCGTCAATCGACAAAGCAAGCACCCAGACCGCAAACCCACCCAGCTTGAATGCCGCAGCCATTCGCACTGCTGTCGAGCACGCCAACCTGCCCGGCGCATTATTCGTCGACCTGAAGGCGGAAGCCGACCGCCTCTACGTCAACTACGTGCGTGAGGACATTCGCCTCGCATTGGCGGGGTTCGTGGCGATTGCGTTGCTGCTGTGGGTCGCACTGCGTTCTGCGCAGCGCACACTGCGCGCGCTGGCGCCACTGGTGGCGGCGGTGCTGGTCGTTACCGCCGGCTTTGCGCTGGCGAGTGTCCAACTCACCATCCTGCATCTGGTGGGCATGCTGCTGATCGTGGCAGTGGGTTCGAACTACGCGTTGTTCTTCAACCAGCGCACAGGCACGTCACAGCCCTCACAACCAGCAGCGCAGACACTGGTATCCCTGCTGGTGGCCAACCTGGCGACGGTGGCCGGCTTCGGCCTGCTGGCATTCTCTCGCGTGCCGATGCTGGAGACCTTCGGGTTGACCGTCGGCCCCGGCGCCATGCTGGCGCTGGTGTTTGCCGCCATCCTCGCGCCAAAGGCTGCCCCCGATCAGCACACTGCCGCATGAACGCCCCACTCACCCAACCTCTTGGCATGGCACGGCGCTGGAAACCCACGCCGCTCATCAGCGGTGCGTTGGCACTGCACGCTGGCGCTGCCGTGACGGTAGTGGCACAACCATCGTCCTGGCCGTGGGCGGGTGGTGCCGTCGTTGCCTCGCACCTGGCGCTGATGGCCGCTGGGCTGTGGCCGCGCAGTTCGCTGCTCGGGCCCAACTGGACGCGCCTGCCGGCAACCGCCGGTCAGCAGATCGCGCTGACCATCGACGACGGCCCTGACCCCGAAGTCACACCGCGCGTGCTCGATCTGCTGGACGCGTACGGTGCCCGCGCTACGTTCTTCTGCATTGGCGATCTGGCACGCCGGCATCCGCACTGCGTCGAGGCCATCGTCGCGCGCGGGCACGCGGTAGAAAACCACAGCCAGCGCCATCGGCACCACTTCTCGCTGCAAGGCCCCGGCGCACTGCGGCGCGAGATCGAGGCCGCGCAGAACACGCTGACTGAGATCACAGGGGTGCGCCCGTTGTTCTTCCGCGCGCCCGCCGGGTTGCGCAACCCGTTTCTCGAACCCGTGCTGTGCCAACTCGGCCTACAACTGGCAAGCTGGACCCGACGGGGCTTCGACACACGCTCGCACGATGCGGCTGCCGTGGCGCGGCGCTTGCTGCACAACCTGGCAACACAGGACATCCTGCTCGTTCACGACGGTCATGCGGCGCGCGATGCTCACGGCCAGCCCGTACTGCTGGCCGCGCTGCCGATGGTGCTGCGAGCCGCCGCGCAAGCGCAGTTGCGGTGCATCACCCTGCGCGCGGCGCTGGCATCGGAAGCTTCGCAACCGGGCGGACCGAAAGTGACCGTTTGATAAAATTTGTGTATGCAACCGGGACACCAACCGGCCAGCCCCAACCCCATCCACTGCCCGATCCCGCCTTCCCGTGAAGCCTTTACTGCTCACGCATTTCACCGCCACGAGTTGTATTGGACGTGGCCTGGACGCCACCCTCGATGCGCTGCGCAGACAGCGTGGCGGCCTGGCGCCCTGCGACTTCCCGCGGGCAGACCTCGACACCTGGATCGGCGCCGTGGAAGGCGCAGATGCAGAACGCCTGCGCCCTGACCTGTCTGACTTCGATTGCCGCAACAACCGCCTGGCGCAGATCGGCCTGACACAAGACGGCTTTGCCGCGCACGTCGAGGCCGCCAAGGCACGCTACGGCGCCAAGCGCGTCGGCGTGTTCATCGGCACCAGCACGTCCGGCATCCTGCAAGCCGAACACGCCTACCAGCACCGCGACCCGCAAACAGGTGCGCTGCCGGCGGATTTTCACTACGCGCACACGCACAACATCTACTCGCCCGCCGCCTTCGTGCGGGCGTATTTCGGGCTGGGCGGGCCGTCGATGGCGATCTCGTCGGCGTGCTCGTCGGGTGCCAAGGTATTTGCCTCGGCGCGGCGCATGCTGGCCGCCGGCCTGATCGACGCGGCCGTGGTGGGCGGGGTGGATTCGCTGTGCCTGACCGCGCTGTATGGCTTCAATTCGTTGGAGCTGCTGTCGCAGCAGCCATGCCGGCCGTGTGATGTCGCGCGGGATGGCATCTCGATCGGTGAGGCCGCTGCCTTTGCGCTGCTGGAACGCGCACCCGATACAGAGCAAGACCTGGAGGGCGACGCGATCCTGCTGCTCGGCATTGGCGAATCGAGCGACGCGCATCACATGTCGACGCCCCACCCCGAGGGCCTGGGCGCACGCGCAGCGATGGCCCAAGCCCTGACCACCAGCGGCCTCGACGCCAAGGACATCGACTACATCAACCTCCACGGCACCGGCACGCTCAGCAACGATGCGGCCGAGGGCCACGCCATCCACGCGCTGTTCGATGGCACGCCGTGCAGCTCGACCAAGGGCGCGACCGGCCACACGCTGGGCGCGGCGGGCGCACTGGAAGCGGTGATCACCGCGCTGGCGCTGCGCTACCAAATCCTGCCGGCTGGCATCAACACCCCGCAGCCGGACCCCGCATTGGCCCTCAACTACGTGACGACCAACTCCCCGCACGACGCAAGTCGCATGTACACGGCGCTGAGCAACGCCTTTGGTTTTGGCGGCACGAATTGCAGCCTCGTCTTCGGCCGTGCAGACCGGGCCCGCCACGGATCCGCACCATGACGCGGCTGAGCGCATTCATTGAAGGCATCGGCCTGCTCGGGCCTGGCCTACCGGATTGGACGCAGGCAGCGGAGGTTCTTGCCGGGCGCGCGGCCTACGCGCCCGAGCGCACCATCCTGCCAGCGCCGACAAGCCTGCCGCCCGTCGAGCGGCGCCGCACCGGGCCGGTCGTCAAACTCGCCCTGGCGGTCGGCCATGAAGCCGTGGCCGCCAGCGGGCGCGATGCCGCCACGCTGGCCACGGTATTCAGCTCGTCCGGGGGTGACGGCCAGAACTGCCACGTGATCTGCGAAACGCTGGCGAGCGACGACCGCAAGCTGTCGCCCACGCGTTTCCACAACTCCGTGCACAACGCGCCCGCGGGCTACTGGAGCATCGCCACGCATGCCACGGCACCGTCCAACGTGCTGTGCGCGCACGACGGCAGCTTTGCCGCCGGCCTGCTGGAAAGCCTCTGCCAGGTCACGGTCGATGGTGCTGCCAACCTGCTGATCGTCTACGACAGCGACTACCCCGAGCCGCTGCGCGCCGTGCGACCGGTGCCCGATGCGTTTGCCGTGGCACTGGTGCTGGCACCTGAGCCGAGCACGCACACACTTGCCCGTATCGATGTCGCGCTGACCGACGCCCACGCCACCACGCTGGCGCACGCCGAGCTCGAAGCACTGCGTGGCGGCAATCCTGCCGCGCGCGTACTGCCGTTGCTCGAAGCGCTGGCGACACAGCGGTCGCAAAGCGTGGTGCTCGACTACCTGCCTGACACGCGCCTGCAAGTGGATGTCGCGCTGCGGGGTGCCGATGGCGTCTTCAGCACAGGTGCGCCATGACGCTGGATGCAGCGCTGTCGCCGCCGCTTGACCAAAGCTGGATCGCCGCGCGCATTCCGCACAGCGGCGCGATGTGCCTGCTCGACACCGTGCTCGCCTGGGACGACGCGCATATCCATTGCACGGCTACGAGCCACCGCGATCCAGCCAATCCGCTGCGTGCGCATGGTCGGCTGGCAGCCGTGTGCGGCGTCGAATACGCCGCGCAGGCGATGGCCGTGCACGGCGCCCTGCTTGATGTCGCACATGAGATCGCACAAGCGCGCCCACGTGCAGGCTTTCTTGCCAGCGTGCGCGGTGTTGAAGCCCACGTTGCGCGGCTGGATACGTTCGACGCGCCGCTCGACATTGAAGCCGAGCGCATCAGCGGTGACGGCAACAACGTGCTGTACCGCTTTACCGTGCGCTGCGCCGAGCGCACGCTGCTCACTGGCCGCGCCGCCGTTGTGCTCGACGCGTCCGCCGTATGAATCTGTTGGAGAGGAATCCCGCTGTGAAAGGTCGCCTGTTCCCGCTATTGCCGATTGCCGCGCTATTGCTGACGCTGCTCAGCCCCATCGCCCATGCCGACCTGTCCGAAGTGAAGGAGAACATCAAGCAGGACTCGAAGGAAGCCGCCAGGAAGACCGGGCACGCCGCAAAGGAAGCCGGCCATGCCACGGCCAACGCCGCGCGTGCGGTTGGGCATGGCGTAAAGAACGCCGCGCATGCCACCAAATGCGGCGTGAAGCATGTGTTCAAGAAGCCTTGCGATAGCGACTGACGCTCTCAACAAAAAACCCGGCATCCGTGATGGAGTGCCGGGTTTAATCGACGCCTACCGCGTGATAACGCGATCTACTTTGCGGCCACCGCAAAGGTAATGCGACGGTTGCGCTGACGCCCCTCAGCACTTGCGTTATCCGCCACCGGCACGCTGGACCCAGCCCCCGCTGCCTGCAAACGCGTCTGCGGCACGCCCTGGCCCGTGAGATACGCGCGTACCGACTCAGCACGTTCGAGCGACAGCTTCTGGTTGGCAGCCTCATCGCCCTGATTGTCGGTATGACCGGTGATGACGATCGTGCGGTCGTCATCCTTCAGCAATCCAGCGATGTCATTCAGGCGGCTCTTGGCTTCCTCCGGCAACGTCGAGGAGCCGGAAGCAAATTCGATGCGCTCGTCGAGCAGGTTGTCCGATGCTGCCGCAGCGCCCGCCGTGCCGGCATTGGCATCGGTGGTCAACGCCACGTCCGACTTCAACTGGCTGGCGATCCAACCTGGCGCGGCGGTGCCAGTGGCAGAACGCACCGCTGCGCTCGGCGCCACGCCGGTCAGCTTCATGCCCTCCGCGCTGGTCTGCAGATCGAAGCTGCCCAGTTGCTTCAGGCGGGCCAGCACATCGACCGGGCGGGACTGCCACCACACTGCCGGCGCGCCTGCGGCAACCGTCAACTGGTCGACCACGTTGTCCTTGCCCCACAGCACGCGTGCAGGCTTGAGCAGGCGCGCCTTGGTTGCCTCATCAGGCACGGCACCGCTGAGGGTGATCTTCTGAGCGTTACCGGCAAGCCCAATGGCACCCGGTGCAGTGGCGTGCTCACCCGCTGACGAACCTGTGGACACCGCTGCCGGTGCAGCGCCCCCGCCCGCCGACGCGGCATCCTGGCCGCTGATGAATCGCACCGCGTAAATGACCACGCTGATCAGCAAAACACCGATCACAGTGGCAACGACGGCAAGGGAAACACGCTCTGACTGGTCTTCCGTAGACATGCGAAACACTCCCAAGTAGCGCCGCGCAGCCCAGAATGGGCCGGAGCGGATGACGAACCGGCAATCTGACAGATCAGGGATGACTTGTCGACCGCATCACCGTGTTCAACTGTCTGTGTGCTGCGTGGGAAACGCAAACGGCAAAAAAGCCCGCAACCCAAAGGGCTGCAGGCTTGTGTGCTTGCCACGCTACAGGTACCCACCGGAACGAACGGAAGCGGCCCCTGGGGCAAAAAAGAACTGGTCGCGTGATGGCCTTTGGCTAGGGCCGGCTACCGCCACCGCCCTCCGGATACCCCCGGCCGCCACACGGCTCTGCATGCGCAGACGATGCGGTGAGGACGGTAAAGGTGCCAACGGTGCCGCTAATCACTGTCAGCAGTGCAACCGCAAACAGAAAACGCTTGATCACGTGTCTCATGACCCCTCCCTGAAGGCAGGCATGGTCCCTAAAGTCTAGTTCGCCGGTTGCAACTCAACCTTCGTCATTTTCTGCTCGCGCATGATCTGGTCAGCAACAAAAAAGCCCCGTAAATTCCCGCCTAACCCATTGATTAGACAAGAACTTCGGGGCCCTTCTTTACAGATCTAGACCAAGTTCCGCTTAGAACGGTTAGCGGAACCTCCGGCTGTAAAGAACGCGTCGTATCCCGCTGGTCACCGGGACTTCCGCTGCCGAGTATGCGTGGAATGTAAAGTCGCAGCCCCGGAAAAGTGCCCCTAAAACTACACGGTCGATGCGCCTGAGGCGCAGTACTTCAAGCACTCTATCGCGGCCAGCTCGCACTGGCTCTGCAAAAGCTCTCCAAAACGGTAGCGCTTTCACCTGCGCCCCTCACGCGGGCTCACTGCGCGCCGGTCAACGCTCGGCTGCCGTCATGAGCCTGATCCAATCGGCCAAGCTCAACGAGCATGATCCCTACGCCAATCTGAAAGATGTACTCACGCGACTGCCGACTCGCAAGGCGTCCGGTAGCCTGAGTTGCCGGTTAGTGAGGACGTTGATCTCCCAGTACATCTGTATCGAACCATATTCTCTCGTTATCTTGAGGATGTAGTTTCGAGTCAGCTGGACGGAACTTATGCTCAAAGTCCTTGCAATACCCCTGAATTACCGCCACCTGACCGGTCACGAGCAAGGCAAAACGTTTAACCATCCGTTGCTCTTCTTCCTTTTCTGTTTTATAGCACGCCCTAGAAGTTGGTTTTAACGGCTTATCAACAATTGGCAATTTAGAGCTACTGACACAGGCACTCAACAGCATTTCCTGAGTCAAATTCTTTGCACCAGTAAAATCTGCCCCACTAACATCGGCATCTGTAAGTACGGCATCTTTCAAATTTGTCATACTCAAGTCGGCACTGCGCATATCGCTAGAATCGAGAACTGCATTCTTAAAATTTGCCCCCGAAAACACGCCGTGGGAAAAATTTGCGCCGTTGAGTGTCGCCTCGGAGAAATTTGCATTCTTGGCTTCCGCACCAGAAAAATTGGTGACAAGCATATTGCTTTTACTCAGAACAATCTCATCCATACGTGCATGACGAAACTTCGCACCATTCAACTCACTGTCATTGAAGACCGCGCCTGCTAAGATGCTATTATCAAAGGTGACGCCGGTGGCGTGCATGGACTGTCCCGATGCGCGCACCATTTCCAGACCCGACAAATCTTGGCACTCTATGTTTGCTCCGTCGAGGCTAAGATGATTTAGTGGTTTTCTCGCTGCCCGGACAATTGCGACAGACTCGGCGAATTCGGCTGGCCGCACTCCGTTTTGGCTACGCTGGATAACGTTCAAAGCACTCTGCAAAGCGCTGACCTGAAGCAGCGGTCTAAAAAGAAGCCCCCCAGCGACAACACACACCGCAACCTTGCCAACGGCAAAAAACACTCGGGAAAACCTGCGCTGAAGCATTCGCAGCGAGATGTTGCGTCTTATCGCGCTCGCACGCACTCGGCGCCAATAAATTTCCGCCGACGGAAGCCCACCTGCCGAAATCGGCGATGTGTGTAGCAACAGCGGAGGTACTTCTGCGGAACCAGCTGCTTCGACACGGCGAAGCAGCTCGAGCTGCAGATTCATGACCTCCGTTATTCGCCAGCGCGTTAGTTTCGGCCGTACCTCGCACAGCGCTGCAGGCAAACCGGAACGAAAAGAGTCTAAAGCGGGGCCGACGACAAAGAATAGCTTTTTAAGGACACCGCATAATATATCCTCATTTGAGCAGGTTGCTTTCTTGAGTTTAAGAAACGCATCCCGATAATCATCAGATATATTCTCGACTCCACTTTGAAAAATCTCGTGTTGAAGCGCGTGCAGTGAGCGCGATTTTCTACTTGCTGAAGCGTTGGGGGCGGGAACGTATGGGCGAAGGTTGGAGTAGATGTAGTAGGCAGCGATCTCGTTGCCATGATCTTTTTGAATAGTGCAAAATTTGGCTATAGTTTCATAAATGGCATCATCACCTATCATCCAGGGTTCGTCAGACGGCTCTCGGGTTTTAACCTGATACAGATCGAAGAGACCGTCTTGTCGTGCAGCAAGAATGTCATTGTGATGCTCGACCCATAGCTCCTTATAGGGACCCCCATCGATCGACTTCAACAATAACGCGTATGCGGCATAGTCTTGATATGAGAAAGCCCGGCGCGTACGAGGAGTCTGATCAAAAGCCTTGGTTGGTGCGCCGTTCTGACCAAGTTCCGGCTCTCCGAGAGGTATGTTCGTCATTTCGTCGTCTGGGAATTGTTTATTTGTCGTTGTGGCGCCTAAGGAAGGCGTTGATGCATAAATCGAATCCGAGCGTGGAGAAACCAAGTGAGATGACATGCTCGAAATGCGAGCAGGCAAGCGTAGCCATGCGGCCGAGCACGCCTGCGCGGATTGCCATCACGGTTAGCGCACGCTCAGTTCCCTTGAGTTGAACGTGGACCCTGGCGTTCGTGGCACGCCCATCAGCCTTCACCTCGATCTGGCAATCGGTCCCGTAGTCCTTGCGGTCCGTTATCTGCAGAAAGAATGCGTTGCTTTCGTTAATCCGCATCTGGAAGGCGGCGATCGCCTTGTCCTCAATCTCGTGATTTCGATCGCGACGCGGTAGTTCGTCAAAGTGGCTCATGAGCTTGGCTAGTTGCGGGCGTTCAGATTTTTCCCATTGTCGAGGAAGCACTACAAGTCGATCAGGCGAATGAAACAGAGCGGCCAAGCCAGTATCCGCGGACTCTCATCTGCATCTACTAGTGACCCATGGAGCACACTGGCGGCCGTTCTTTGCAATTCACTCTTCATACGCATATTATGCGTACAGTCCATCGCACACACTAAATGAGTATGAAAACTTCGCCGCGCTATGTGGCCCTGGGCGAACAAATTCGCTCGATGAGAGTCGTGGCGGGAATCGCAACTCAAGCGGAACTCGCACACCGACTCGGCGCATCTCAACAAACCGTCAGCCGCTGGGAAGCAGGAACATCTCGACCACGAGCGAACGAACTCGCAAAGCTTGCTGCAACGCTCAAGGTCGATGTAACGAAACTGTCGCATGCGGCGGGCTACACCCCGGAGGCAACAACGGTGTCCTTCGATCGACCTCTTCCGCTCCCCAGCCTGCTGCCCGACAGCTTCGAGTACTTCTGCCTCGATCTTCTCTCGACCTATCTGCATGGGAAAGCAGATGTCCACCCCGCCGGGAAGACCGGACACAAGCAATATGGGATCGACATCGAGGCACGGTTCGAGAACGACGAGTTGTATACGTACCAGTGCAAGCGCGAATCGCAGTTCGGTCCGGACAAGGTTAAGAAGGCAATCAAGGCCCAGACGATTGCCGCGAAGAAGAAGCATATCCTCCTCTCTCGCGTGGCCAGTCCCGATGCCCGCAACGAAATCAGGCGTGCGCGAGGGTGGGATTTGTGGGACCAAATCGACATCACTCGAATCTTCCGTAATCTGCCCAAGCGCGAGCAGGTGCGCATCGCCGACATCTACTTCCCGACACAGCGTTTCGCATTGACCGGCGAACTAGCGGCGGGGCCCTGGCAATCGGTTGACGAATTCTTTGCGCCTCTGCTCGTAGACGGTCGGCCCTTCAATAATCAGCGCTGGGAACTCGTGGGCCGGGCGGCGGAACTCGACGACCTCGCACGCGCCCTCGCTGATCGAAGCGTGATCGCGGTGAGCCTCATTGGTCGCGCCGGCGAGGGGAAATCGCGGGTACTTCGCGCTGCCTTGGAGGCATACGCCGTTCAGCACCCGGAAGTCCGCATGGTCGTAGCCTCGCCGACCGAGGAAATCACGGCGAAGAGCCTCGAGGATCTTGGGGCTGGCGAGAAACTCCTCATCGTTGATGATGTTCATGACCGCGGCGACCTCGTCCAGCTTATCCGTTACGTCGCCGACACCCGCTCGCAGGCGCGCCTATTCCTCGTCTACCGTCCATATTGGAGCGATGTCATTTTGGGGGAGCTTGCGCGCTACGCTCTAGCCGGAAACCTGATCAGGTCGATCACGCTGACCAAGCCGACGAAGCGGGATGGGGTCATCTTGGCAACGCAAGTGCTAAACAAGCTTGGGGCGCCGACGGATGCAGCGGAAGCAATCGCGTCCGCTGCGTATGACAGCCCCCTCGCTGTCGTCGTCGGTGCGCAGATCGTCGCCACCGAAGGAGTGCATCCAGAGCTCTTCGCCTCGAACGAAGTCTTCCGGACAATGGTGCTGAAGCACTACGAGAAGGTCATCGCGCAAGGCATTGCACAAGGAAAAGAGCAAGACCGCGTGCACAAGATTCTTCGGGTGCTGGCACTCATCCAGCCGGTTGCCCCAGATGACAAGCACGTGCTCGAACTTCTCGCAAGCGTAGAGGGAGTCGCAGCTCCCGACGCGTCCCGTTTGGTACAGCTACTCGTCGACGCGGGCGTGCTCTTCAAGCGTGGCGCTAGGTACCGGCTTTCGCCCGACCTTTTGGCCGACTCGATCATCGAAACCGCATGCATAACGCCAAGTGGGGCATCGAACGGCTACGCCGAGAAGCTCTTTTCTGAGTCCATACCCGAGCACAAAGAACACGTACTCCTGAACCTCGGTCGCCTCGACTGGCGGCGAAACGAGGGAGACACGTCTGAAAGTACGCTGCTTGATGGTTTGTGGTCGCAACTCGTATGGGCAGATGACTATGTAAATGCCCAGGTCAAGGCTGCCGCTGCGGCTGCGTACTTCCAGCCTAGGCAAGCCCTCACCCTCGCGCGACGGCTGATCGACGAGGGGCATGGTCAGGACAAGGATGTGTGCCGCATCATCCAAGGAGCGACGTACAGCCTCGGCCACCTCGCCGACGCCTGCTCACTGCTATGGGAGGTCGGACAACACGATGAGCGCCCAACGCACCCGCACCCGCACCACGCCATCCGATTGCTGACGGAACTGGCGACACCGGATCCACGGAAACCAATCGAATTCGTTGAGGGCGTGGTCGATTTCGCGCTATCCCTTCTCGATTATCCGGAGAGCTGGAAGGGCCTATACACGCCCTTCGAGGTGCTCAAGGGCGCCCTTGCGACCGAAGGACATTTCACCTCCGCTGCGTCCAGCCGCGAAATCACGCTCTCGACCTTCTCGATTCAGCGCGAGAGGGTCAGTCAGGTGCGGCAGCGAATCATCGCCGAGCTACTCTCCAGCCTCTCAAATACGAATCAGCGCCGAGCCTTTCTCGCAGCACAGCATCTTGCCAACGCCCTTCGTGCCCCCATGGCCACACAGCCGGAGGACTCCGACTCCTGGGGCGACGAATTCCTCGAGACGCTTGAGAAGACCGATGCGTTGCTCGGCACGGTAATCGTGACCGCACCGGTTCTGGTCAGGGTGGCGGAATCCGTTTCCTGGCATGCCCTTTACGGCCCGGAACGCACGCGGCCAACGGCAAGACGGATTTTCGAGCACCTCGATCGCGATCTTGACACGCGCACGACCCGTGCCTTCATGGACGCCTGGGGGACGAACACATGGCCGATCGAAGAGAATGTTGGCCGACCGCAGCACGATGCTGACGTCAATGCACTCTGCAGCGAGCTTGGCGCACGCTACTCCGAGCCGGCACAACTTGCGCAGTTCCTGCATGATCGCTTGGAGGACATCGGTCAGGCAAACGGCTCACCAGATCACGGGGCGGCACGATTGTTCCTCGCTCGCCTGCTTGAGTCGAACCTCCCGCTTGCACGATACCTCGTGCAAGAACATCTGCGTGGCAAGAACTCACAGCTATCGCCTCACACAGGATGCGCTTTGAGTTTCTTGCTGATGGGCGCGAGAGAGGAGGCCTCGGCGCTGGTGGATAGCATGCTCGCCACGGATGACACGCATCTGCAGGTTGTCGCCGAAGGCTACCTTTTTGCGACGAACCTCGCTCCGTACTCGGACCTCGATCTCCGGGCGCTCAGACGAATCTTCGCCAGCCACGAAGGACCGATCCTCCGGTACACGCCTCACATCACGCACGAAGTGGCGCGGAACGACAAGCGGCTGGCGATCGAGCTCATTACCAGCGTCGACGTGGACTGCGCGCTGCGCTACGCACGCGACTTTTTCATGTGGATCGTCCATGAAGACACGATCCCGTTCGACATGATCCACGACGACCAGCTACGGAGATTGGTCGACGGGCTACGACATGCGACTCGACTAGACGAGTACTGGACCAACGATTTCCTAAAAAAGGCCATCCGCCGGGTGCCAGATTCGGTCATCGAACTCGCGAAGACGCGTATCGAAGGCGCGATCGCTAGCGGAGACTGGGGGATGCAACCCCTCGGGGGCGTCCTGGGGAGGCGCGACGCACTTGACCTTCTATCGCTCTCGGAAGGGCGAGAGATACTCCGCGGGCTGCTCGATTGGGCGCGCGGCAGGATTGGTGACTACGCCTTCAGCTACCGCTTCGCTGAGCTTATTGAGGCGCTGTGCAGTCCGTACGACGCAGCCTGCGTCGCTGCCTTGGAGGATTGGCTCGCCGGCGGCACCGACGAGCACTTCAAGGTCATCACGGCGATCGTTCGCGAGGCCGGCCCACGCTTTGTTTACTCCCACGAAGGCTTCGTCGCACGCGTGCTCAAGGCTGCGCGGGGCGTCGGCCGCACGACTCACAGGGACCTCTCGTCAGCCATCTTCGCCGCCAGCGTGAGCGGGGCGCGCTCAGGCGCGCCGGGGCAGCCGTTCCCCTTCGACCTCGAACTCAAGGCGATGTCAGAACAGCGACTCGCGCTGTTGGCGAAGAGCGATCCGGCATTCGAGCTGTACCGCGAGTTGCGCGACTACGCGGTCCGCGAAGTCGAACGCCAACTGGAAGAGGGGCGCCGCATGGCCGAGGAAGATGCCGACACTTGAAGTGGGTCCCAACATCGGGAGTGCCCCTCCTTTTTCTACGTGGTCGTTTAGATAGTCGTTGAGGATGCTGATTATGCTAATCGTTGGAAAAACCGATGCGTTCGAGCAGAACTACATGGCCAAGTTCGAAGAGTTGGCCACCCACTACGGCGTGTTCGTCAAATACGAGCGTGATCGAGCAGCACGCGATATTGGACTGCACCTGACGAAAGACTTGAGGTCCGGAAAAAAGCAAGTCACAAACTCGCTGGTATGGTTCCAAATGAAAGGCGTCATGGCGACGACGCTGAACAAGGAGGAGTTCGAGAAAGCGAAGTGCGTTGGCCTATCAATGGATATCGAACACCTTAGGCACTGGTTCCTTGACAAGGAGCCGACGCATCTGATTGTCTACATTGAGTCTGTAGATCAGTTCCTAGTAATGAACCTGCAAACGTACATCGCCGAGACATGGGGGCGTGGAATTTTGACGCTCGACCAAAAATCAGCGACTGTTACCGTTCCCGCATCCAGCGTCTTAGACGAACAAGCATTCGCAATTCTGACTCGGTACGCCGACATGGCCCAATGGGTAAAGGCACTCGATGCAGAACAGGCCGACGTCGAGCTGCTTTCTCGCGATTGCAACCTAATCTATGCGTTCAGCTCCGCGGAAGCTCGTCAAGTGGAGTGCGGTGTCCTGTGGACCAAATGGCTTAGCAAGATGCGCGGTGAATTGCGTGTTGCCGAAAGGCCGATCGACTTCGAGGGAGACGTCGCCGACGGGTGGGAGACAATTCACGAGCACTGGCAATATGGTGGAATCAACCCAGAAAACAGCTATCCATACCTTGAACTATTCGCTTTGGAAGACTACGAGCCAGAGACATTCACGAACGCGTGGGGAGACGAGGAACTCGTTGACGACGGCGAAACCATTGTCTTGAAGAACGGCGACCATGTCTTTGGACCGAACGCTGCCAACGAGTACTGCCATTTTGTGTTCGGAGCACGCCTGAACGAGTATGGTGTCAAGCTCCAGAGCTATGTTGAGACGCTGGTACAGATTGGGCTGCTGGAACTTCGCGATCCAACTTCCGATGGGCACACATTTATAGACATAGCCCCGTGGCACAACCGACTCGTATGAACATCAGTGCATTATGATCATCACGACCGAATCGGTTTGCTAATCCGTGTGCGATTAGTTGAAGACTAGAACTACCGGGTTTCGCTGACTGGCGTCACGTAAACTTGTCATGGATCCATTTTCAGGCTCCGCTGGTCTCGCTCAGCAGTAGGAAGCGCCTAAGGTCTAGGTACATAGAGCGGTTCCGTCGGCCTATTTTTGGACGACCTTGGACGGGGAGAAAAGCATTGAAGCATCTTGACCTGCTCAACGAGTTCCGTGACCTCATGGCGCAGCTAGAAAAGCAAGTTGAGGCGTCGTCAGCAATGGGCAGCTTCGACATCCACAAGGTATCGGAAGGCCTTGTTCTTGGGGTGCTGCGCGAACTCTATGGCTGGACGGGACTACGCAACCTAAACGCCACGGAGAAAGCCAATTTTCCTGGGATCGATCTGGCAGACGACCATGCAGGTGTCGCCGTCCAGGTAACCGGTACCCCCACTCTCGATAAGATCAAAACGACCATTGAGACCTTTCTCAAGCACGGTCTCGAAAAGCGCTATCGGCGCTTGATCACGTACGTTCTAGTTCGCAAGCAGTCCAGCTACTCGAAGGACGCAATTGAACGCGCTGCAAACGGCAAGATCGCCTTCAACAGTGCGGACGATATCGTGGACATGCGCGACATCTGCGCACAAGCGGCAAACGTCGAACCCTTGCGACTGTCGGCCGCTTTGGAGGTGGTACGTGCGTATATGCGAGGCGGCGTTGCCGCCGGCCTGGCGGAGAAGGACTTTGACCCGCCATCGTCAGTGACTGAGCGTGCGAATCTCAACCTGCTTGAGGTCTATTTCCCCCAGTCTCTCTACATCGCAGACCTAAGGGATGACATCACGCCGGCCAGCAAGTCCATTCGCAACCAGCGCAAGCACATCCGAGAGACTCTCTTGCAGATGAACTTGCGCGTTCCCTCGGGTTACGAGGTTAGCGGCAGGCAACTCATCACCTTTCTTCCACTGGACGACAGCCAGGGACCGTTTGCTCGGCTAGTCGATCTCGGAACGGTCACGCCACTGCGTCCTCATGAATTCCATGGCATCGACGAAGATCGCGAGCGCATCTTCAAATCGCTGCTTCGCTTTACCTTGCAGCAAAAACTCTACCAGCACCGCGTGCAGTGGATGCACGAAGACAACCTGTTTGCGTTTCTCCCGCACAACGACGCGGATCTGCTTCGGGAAGAAACCTGGACTGGACACAAGAAGGCGACTCGGCGAGTGTATGAGCGCAAGATCAACAAGAACGACTCCAGCCGCACGTTCATCTGCAAACACTTCGCTTTCGCTGCGGACTTCTTGCTCAATGAAGGCCGGTGGTATATCGCGCTGACACCCGATTGGTACTTCAGTCATGGGGACAACTATCGGCGGTCCGTTTATGCCGACAAAAGCCTTACCTGGCTGAAGAAGACCGAGGTCAACAGAACGGTCAGCGACCACTTCCGATTTCTCACATCGTGGCTAACCGCTCTTGACCAAGAAGATCTCTTCGCCGCGGCCAGCGCTCCGGCGCCGACGCTAACCTTCGGCGATACGGTCTCGTTCGCCAACCATCCTGCGTTGCCTGACGAAACGTGGCTCCCGCTGCGGGACACCTCGGAAGACAATGAAAATTCTCCGATCAAGGGACTGTTTGACGCGCCATGAAGCTCGAACACATAGCAGAACCGCGCTTGCGCTTTGCCACCGGCGAACACATCTGTCCGCGCAAAGGGATCACAGCATATGGAGCGTTTGACCGCACCATGACCACGCGGCGAACGGACGTGATCGTGGGCGGAGTCGGCACTGCGACCTGCATCGAAAGCCTCGACCGTTGGATGCAGCGGTGCGCAAGCGAGATCGCGGCACCAGAAGACGCACGTCAACCCAACCTGCGCGCTCCGTTCCCCGGCATGGGAATCGGCCATGGCTTCGACGTGAAACTGGTATTTGGTCAAGACCTGGCACGCACACTCAAGAAGAGTGACGTGGACGACATCGTCGCCATCGGTGATCGGCACACCAGGCTGACGAAGGCCATCGATCTGTACTACGAGCACATCAAATTCTTGGCGCAGAACCGGCCGGTGGACGTTGTCGTGTGCGTGATTCCAGAAGCCCTCTACAAGGTAGTGGGAACGGATGAACGAGGGCCGATCGAGGACAGCCTAGAAGCCAGTGTTGAGGTGGCAGCTGAATTGAACTTCCGCCGTGCACTGAAGGCCAAGGCGATGCACTTGGGCAAGCCCCTTCAGCTGATTCGGGCCGTGTCCCTCGAAACCAATATGAAGGGCCAGCAGGACGACGCGACGAAAGCTTGGAATTTTTGCACAGCGCTCTACTACAAGGCTGGCCCACGCGTGCCGTGGAAACTGCAACCCGATGATCGTCGACCGACATCGTGCGCCGTGGGGATAGCTTTTTATCGAAGTCGAGATCGGCAAGTCCTTAACACCAGTCTTGCCCAGATCTTCGATGAGTTGGGAAACGGGCTCATTCTGCGAGGCACCCCGATCGACATGACCCGTGACGATCGCGTCCCGCACCTGAACGCCAACCAGGCCTGCAATTTGTTGACGGCCGCCCTGAACGAATACCGTGTCGCGCTCCGAACCTTTCCCGCCCGGGTTGTTGTGCACAAGTCGTCCAACTTCTCGCCGGAGGAAATCGATGGCCTAATTGGGGCAGCGAGGGACCTCCGAATCGATACGGTCGACTTGGTCACCGTCATGGACTCCAAGCTCCGACTTTTTCGAGAGGGAAACTACCCGCCGTATCGGGGCACGCGAGTCGAGCTGGATGAGCAACGGCACCTGCTCTACACAAGAGGCTCCGTCTGGTATTACCAGACCTACACCGGCCTCTACATCCCGCAGCCGATTGAACTCCGCATCGTGCGATCCGAAGAATCGCCAACGTTCATTGCGCAGGAGGTACTTGGCATGACCAAGATGAATTGGAACAACACGCAGTTCGACGGCAAATACCCCGTGACGCTCGGCTGTGCTCGCAAGGTCGGCGAGATCATGAAATATCTTGAGGACGAAGAAACGCCTCAGATTCGTTACGGCTACTACATGTAGGATCAAAGGGGCACCGATCCCGAATAGACAAGATACTCTCGCTATAGGCGCTTTCTTGGCATTGACCCGATGGGACTCTCAGCGTCAACGTGAAGTATCGGCGCCACCGTCCTCTGCGGTTGACCCGGCATCACAACTGGCCTGGGATTCCCCTGCAAGACTTGAACGCAGCTTGCCTCTCAGCACGACCGACGCAGATGCGCGGTGCGGACCTTTTTGTCCACGAGCCATTTCCGCTTCACGGAGAATGACTTCCACGCTTCTCTTCTGCATAGCGAGGACTGCCGACCGCACGGCCTTATTTGAGCGAGGCACGTTCACCTCCGATTCTTAGATCTATAGCAAGCAGTGTAGCGGAACATGGCAGAAGACAAATATGTCATGCTCGGCGCCGGAACCTCAAGAACACAGACCATAAACTACACACCCGTCGTGTTCTTCCTCAGCCGAGGCTCAACACTCGAAGGCGTCATGGGCCGCAGCGGCGCGTCCAACTGTGCCTCCGTGAGTCCGTGAGCCAGGGCATTCGCGACATATCGCACCAGTCGGCAGTCATACTCACGCAGGACCGCCCGAAGCTTATCGTTCTCCGCACGAAGATTCTGAACACGGCGATCGTCGGCCGGATCGGCTACGCCGCTGCACTTACGTATGACCGCACCGTTCGCTGCTGCCGACACGCCGACGCGACGCAGGTATGCTTCCTTGATGGCGGTTCGCTTTTCCAAAGTCTGGCGAGTCCATGCGACCTGGAAGTGTCGCAGGCCAAGTTGCACGATCTTGTTCCAAGTAACCGTCATCCCCGGGGGGAGCTCATCCACTAGGTGCGCGATGAAGGCGGCCTGCTGGTCCGACAAGCGGGTGTGCGCGCGCGAATAGCGCGCCGGCTTTGCGTTACGCCCCCTCTCCGTCATCGCGTCGGCTCGGTGTAACCAGGCACCTGCACGAGCGTTCCATCAGCGATGGAATCGTCATCGTGAATCTTCAGGATGTGCGACGCTCGCAGGGAAACCAGTTCTTGGTATGCCAACCAATTGTCCGCGCCATAGCTACCATCGTCTTGCTCAGCCTTGGCCAATTGCAACATCAACTGTGCCTCATCAAAAATTTGCTGCGCCCTATGACGCTGTTGCTCGTCGCCCTTCTGAATGAAGTGATCGTTGCAGGTCGTACATTCCCGATGTCGCTCGCACGGCAGTGCGGAAAGGTCTTGCACGCAAACGCCAATATCAGTCACATGGGCCGACGCGACCAATGATTGACCAAACTCGGACCGACGGACTGGATCCTTGATCCGGCGCAATGTTGTGACGGCGCTTCCTGCGGCCTCGCCTCTATCAATTCGATCTCTGACGCGCTTTGCGAGTTGAAATCCCGTCTGGTGGTCATAGGCGGCGTTGTCGTCTATCGTGCGCCGGCCCATCCACCTACTAATCTCAATCTGAGACAGACCACCTTCCTGAGCGAGTGTGTTCAACCAGTGCCGAAACTGGTGAGTCGTCGCCCGCAGAGGGTCGCCTTTCGCATCTACGTATCCGAGGCGGGAGAAAATCGACAGCGTTCCATTCACTGATCTAGCTCCGCCAACGCGATCCGTCAGATAGTCATCGAACTGCCCTTGCATCAGCAAGGTCACCGTGCCGTTTAGGGTCGCGCGACCAGAACCGAAGAAATTGACTCCAACGAGGAATAGGCACTCGTGGAGTCTTTGAGCGTCTTGCTTACGAGGAAACACTGTCGCAGCGGCTGAACGCCGGCACAGCTCCACCTCTAAATCCGACTTAGTAACGGCAGAGACCTGGCCCCGAGCACCGTGCTTCGGTACCGTGGCAAGCCTCGCAAGGTTGATGAACTGCCGCCCCTGTACGTCCGGCCGACCAGAACCTCCGAGGCCGACAGCCGACGCGACTTCGTGCATATCCAGAAGCGCATCGCCAGGCATCGAATGCCAAGGTTCTGGAAGCCGAGTCTTACCAGGGTGTTGGTACATGATGCGAGCGACCTCCGCGAACGGCTCAGTGATACTCATCACATCACGCACCGCGCGCCGCGCGATGTCAACCAGTGGAGTGGGAATCCACTTGATTTGGGTCTCGCGGTGCCCGTTCTTTTCCGGTAGGTAGCGAAGACCATACCGGCTGACAGGTAAGCCATGCCGATCAAGCATTTGCACGCCGGTCGAGTCAATCTGTGGCTCCTCCACCCAAACATCTCGCGGCAGCATGAGCAGTTCATTACATCGGAATCCGCCACACACCAGCAGCTCCACTGCACGTTGACGCAGAAGATCGGGAGGCGACAAGTCTTCGCGATTTGCGATATCGGCCAGAGCGTTGAGAAGTTGCTCCGAAGGCAATTTGCTCTCTCGTCTATCAAAGAACTCTCGGCTTGTACGATCTTGCAGAGCTCCGCCCGCGTGAGAGTCGCGAGGAATTGGGTTGACCCAATTCAGGCGAACCGGCGTCAAATACTCCCTATCCAAGATGCGAGCAATCTCCTGCAGCTTGCATCCAACGCGGTAGGCCGAACTCGCAGCCTCAACACGGCAAGCCGATGCCGCCTCGTCGAAGTCGATTCGCGCTACCCCCGTAGGATGGTCTGCCCTGTTCCTTGCGCTCTCGTATAGATAGCGGAATGCGCGCACCAGAACCATGTGATCGTTCGAGTCCAAAGGCGTGGCCCTGCCCTGTTCCCTCGCACACACAATGGCCCGCAACAACTCCCCAAACGCGGCAGGAAAAGGCTCAGCGTTGTGCTCCGTAACCTTCTTGACGAAATTCTTGTTGAACCAGATTCGATCCCGGCGGCCGCTCGATGCACGCTTGCGCTGACCTAGTTCCCAACACATATCCTCCCAGCCAGCGATGCGAAGTGGGTTATCGGCACGCATTGCGGCGATAAAGGTCTCAAAGTTCGCGGTGGCGCTTCGCTCAGCTGCAGATCGAAGATTTGGGCTACTCACCTTTGCCCCTCGCTAGCATCTGCTGACACTGCTGCACCACCGAGGCGACCGCCGTGATCGTGAGATCCCTAGCTTGCGTCATCTTCGGATCCGCTCCGCGCTGCAAATGCTGATTTCTATCCTCCAGCAATGCGTCGAGCACTGATTCATGCGGCGCCTCAAGCCACGGCTGGAATCTATTGCAGGTGTAGCAAGCGATGGGAGCAGATAAGCCACAGGTTCCATGACTCCCGCATGTCCCGATGCTTTCAAGCTTGCCGTGATGTCTGTCCAGATGCCGCACTCGACTAGCGGGATCATTCCCTCTGTCGGCAACGCCCTCACTCCGCACGATCTTTCCCATGAATGCTTGTGCCCACGGGGCTAGCTGCATGGCGATGGTCTTGTCCAGCTTCGCGACAATGTCGGATCGAGCGTTGTAGTACACCATCACGTGCTGAAGGTCAGTGTGGTCGAGCGCATCAGCCAGCATGACCGGCGATGCGCCATCCTGGACCAATCGCGTCGCAAAGGTATAGCGCAGTCGTCGTGCAGTCAGATGCAGCGGCTCGCCATCTCGTCCCATCAAATTGAGGCCGCTCGATACACGTGCTAACGCCCCACCAAAGTATGCTGTTCTGCATCGGAAGGCTTCCGCCTCAAACGCAGTGCCCAGGAGCGACTCGCGCAGCGTGGCTGTTCGAAACATTGGGGTTGATGGATTGCTACCAAGCAGGAAGCCTTGAAGAAGTGCTCGCGCAGCCCGATTTCGCGACACAACCCGTTCGAGTAGTTGCCCGATCTCCCGACGCAAAGGGCGCGTGCGAAACTGACTGCGCTCTTGTTCGCCAGGTTTCTTAATTCTCGGGACACGTAGCTCGTACTTGATGGTCCCATCCAACATCTGCGTTTGGACCAAGTCCTCCTCGTTTAACAGCTGCAGACTCTTGGGGTTACATCCCAGCGCCATGAACAGCCATGCAGCCGCCAGATCGACTTCGGAGAGCGCATCTGTTTCTGTCGCCTTGCGCATCGACTGATAGAGTCGATCAAACTCCGTACTGTGCAGCGGGCCTCGCTTGGGGTCGTTCCGCAAGACAGCCTCGCCCTTAGGGCCGCCGCCAATGGTGAGACTTTCGAGTTTTGTTGCAACATCGAAGTCGAAGCCTGGGAGATCAGCGTCCGTTGACCAGACGTACCACAATCGGTAACCGTGCAAGGCCCCAACGACCGTAGCCAAAGCGTACTTCGCATTGAGAGCTATACGCAGTCGATTCAGCAGCGCTGCATTGAGCGTAACGGCAGAAGAGAGGTCGACCTTCAACTCATGGGCGACGTTAAAAAAGAGCTTGATTGAATCGAAACGAGCGGAGACCGACGGGGATGATTGGGTGCGGATAAGGTGCCGGATGTGTGCATCGATAGCTACCACGACTTGCCGCCCCAAGGAAGGAGGCAACTGGGACCAGTTAATCGTGTGCTCGGGCCCCACGCGCCAGATATCGCCAGTCACGTCAACACGACGCCCGTCGTGGCCGACAACTTCATCTTGACTACCACGATTGCCTACACTGGTGTCAGCGATACGCCTTGCAGTTCTAGTCATTGTTATTTCGGGCGTCGCCTTGCAGTTTCAGAATGCGCCGGTTAGCGGCCTGCGCAATGGCTTGCTTTCCATATCGTTGCGGCATTGTCGACTTGTTCGACCAGCCCATGGCATATCGCTGCTCTTGCTGCGCCTTCTCAAACTCGATCTGATCGTCGTCCATCATCGATATCCAGCGATCGTTCCAGTCATGTCGCAGCACGTGGTGACACAAGCCACTCAACTCTGGATGTTTGGATCGAAGCGTCTCAATGATCTTTCGATAGCCACGCCCTTCCATGGCGTTGCCGAATCGATTCACAAAAACATATGGATTTCTATTCGCGCGCGGCCATCTCACCCTCACGCAACGCTCCTGCAGCCATCTCTCCAGCGCGTCCGCAAGCTCAGCATCGACATGCAGCATGCGACCGTTCGTCTTTGCAGCAGCGGGGTCCAGCCGCCGATCGTCGGCGTCGTTGTATCTGGGAACGATAAACAACTCCGCGGGCTGGCTGTCGAGATTGAGATCCGTTTTCTTGAGGCCACGAATCTCTCCGGACCTTGCGCCAAGCTTGAACGCCAATAGCAGCAGAGCGTGATTTCTGATCTGCATGTTGGCGGAGAAGGGATTGCCAGGGTCACCTGGTCGAATCACTCTGAGAAACAGTTGACGTTGTGCGTCGAGCAGGCCGTGCCTCTCACCATCGATATGTGACGCATTACCTCGCACTTTCGGGGCAACCGAGCGTGCCCGACGAAGGAAGCGTTGCAGAGCAATGTTTGCGGACTCGCGCGACTGCGGAGGTGAGATCCGTCCAATAACGGGTTCGGCCATCCAAACGATGAAATCCACTGCGGTGGCGTATCGAACTGCGGCCCACGATGGACTAACAATGACTCTGTCCGCTTGTGGCTGTTTTGGGGTCCGGCACTCGTCCGCTAACGCCACCAGTTCCTCGATAGATAGAAATGTCTGCGACGCTGTCCGCGCCACTATGTCGATGCCATGAGAAGAAAGAAAGCGCAGAACAAGTCCTAGAGCATCCAGGCGCTTCCTCATGCTATTTCGCCTGAGCCCCCGGGCACGCAAACTTGTAAGCGTGTATTGGAGAACGCCTTGAACAGGTAGGCCGAGGGGCCCACCTTCGACTAGAAGGGGAAGACGCTCGCCACTCTCCAGACGAACCTCGCGAACAGAGAAGGAATTCACTTCATGCTCCATCGTGTGACGAGGAGCATTCTTTACTGCCTGCAACGTTCCGGCTAGCGATGGCGACACCGCAAAAAAAAGGGCCCTGTAAATTCCTGCCTAACCTATTGATTAGACAGAAATTCCAGGGCCCTCCTTTACACTTCTACGAAAAATTCCGGTTAGAACGGAATATCGTCGTCCATATCCTCAAAGCCATTCGACGGGGCTTGCTGACGGCGTGCGCCGCCGCCCTGGCCACCACCTTGGCCGCCGCTTTCACCGCCGCGCGAATAGCCACCGCCGCCTTGCTGGCTGCGGCCACCACCGTAACCGCCACCACCACCACCGCTGCCGCCGCCTTCGCCGCCGCGCGAGTAACCACCACCGCCGCCACCCTGCCCGCCACCGCCTTCACCGCGGCCGCCGAGCATCTGCATTTGGTCTGCAACGATTTCGGTGCTGTATTGCTTCTGGCCGTCCTTCTCCCACTGACGGGTCTTGAGGCGGCCCTCGATGTACACCGACGAACCCTTCTTCAGGTATTCGCCAGCGATTTCGGCCAGGCGGCCGAAGAAGGCGATGCGGTGCCACTCGGTGGCTTCCTTCATTTCGCCGCTGGCCTTGTCCTTGTAGCGGTCGGTGGTCGCCACGCGAATGTTGGTGACGGCGTCGCCGCTGGGCATGTAACGCGTTTCTGGATCGGCGCCGAGATTGCCGACGATGATGACTTTGTTGACGGACGCCATGATGAGTTTCCGAAGGTAGGTTGAGTGATGCCGCCGTAGGCCCGGTTTAGTGTCGGCGCAATGCCGGCATCCGCATGGGGCTCGCGATTATAAGCCAAGCCAAGGCCAGCCCAGCGCATGTGAAGAACACGGCGCTCTGCCCCGCGTGCAACAGAATCCAGCCACCGCCCGCACCGCCTGCAAACAGCCCCAGCGCCTGTGTCGTGTTGTACACGCCCATGGCCGCGCCCTTGCGCACGCCCGGCGCGTACTTCGACACCAGCGAGGGTTGCGAGGCCTCCAGCACGTTGAAGCCAAGGAAGTACACCAGCAACGCAATCGACAGTGCCGTCAGTGTCGGATGCACCTCACCCAGCGCCAGCTGCGCCACCATGACGAGTGCCACGGCAGACAGCAGCACGCTCTTCATCTTGCCGCGCTTTTCCGCAGCAATGATGGCCGGCACCATCAGCACGAACGACACACCCATCACCGGCAGGTAGATCTTCCAGTGCGAGTCGATCGGCAGACCGGCGGCTTCCAGCATGTGCGGCAGCACGACAAACAGCGCCGTCTGCGTGGCATGCAGGGCAAACACGCCAAAGTTCAGGCGCAGCAGTTCCGCGTTGTGCAGCACTTCGCGGAATGGCGCTTTGACGTGCTCGGGCGGACGCGGCGCATTGGGCACCACCCACAGCACCACGCCGATGGCGATGACGGCCAGCACGCCAATCGCCAGGAACATGCCCGGCATGCCGACCCAACGGAAGATGATGGGCGCGCTGACGATGGCCACGGCAAACGACACGCCGATGCTGCCGCCAATCATGGCCATGGCCTTGGTGCGATGTTCTTCACGCGTCAGATCTGCTACGAAGGCGATCACCGCCGAGGAAATCGCCCCGGCACCCTGGATGGCCCGCCCTATGGCGATGCCCGCCACGCTGTGCGAAAACGCCGCCACCAGGCTGCCCACCGCAAAGATCACCAGCCCCGTCACGATGACGGGCTTGCGCCCGAAGCGGTCCGACAACCAGCCGTAGGGGATATAGAGCACCGCCTGTGTCAGGCCGTACACGCCGATGGCGAAGGCGACAAGCTGGGTGTTATTGCCGTCGGGCAGCGTTTTCGCGAACACAGCGAAGACCGGCATGATCATGAACAAACCCAGCATGCGCAGCGCAAAGATGCCGGCCAGCGAGGCGGCCGCACGCAGCTCAAGGCCGGTCATGCGGCCGGAAGCGGAAGTCATGGATGGGGAGGCGGAAGACATGGTGCGGAAACCGTCACTTTCCAGCAACGGCAAGGACACTGGGGTGACACATGAGCGGCCTTGCCAGTTGCCCCATGTGAGGGCAGGTACCCGCAAAACCGAAGTTCGGTATATTAGCAGGCTTACCCTTTTCCACCCCCTCCGCCTATTGCCGCACATTGCTCGGCTGGCGGGCCGCGAGGCGAAAGCCGCACATGGAAGAAATCAAGATTCGTGGGGCCCGTACCCACAACCTGAAGAACATCAACCTCGACCTGCCACGCAACCAATTGGTTGTGATTACCGGGCTGTCGGGGTCGGGCAAATCGTCGCTCGCGTTCGACACGCTGTATGCGGAGGGGCAGCGGCGCTATGTGGAATCGCTCTCGGCGTATGCCCGCCAGTTTCTGCAGCTGATGGAAAAGCCCGACGTCGACCTGATCGAAGGCCTTTCGCCGGCCATCTCCATCGAACAGAAGGCAACGAGCCACAATCCGCGTTCGACCGTCGGCACCGTCACCGAGATTCACGACTACCTGCGTCTGCTGTACGCCCGCGCCGGCACGCCCTACTGCCCCGACCACGGCCAACCGCTGGAAGCGCAGAGCGTGTCGCAGATGGTCGACGCCGTGCTGGCGCGGCCCGCCGACACCAAGCTGATGATCCTGGCGCCCGTGGTGGCCAACCGCAAGGGCGAACACGTCGACCTGTTTGAAGCGATGCAGGCGCAGGGTTTCGTGCGCTTTCGCATCCGCTCGGGCGGCGGCACGGCACATGAAGCCGAAGCCAAGGTCTACGAAGTCGACAACCTGCCCAAGCTCAAGAAGAACGACAAGCACTCGATCGAGGTCGTGGTCGACCGCGTGAAGGTCAACCCGGAACTCAAGCAGCGCCTGGCCGAGTCGTTCGAAACAGCGCTGCGCCTGGCCGACGGCCGCGCCATCGCGCTGGAAATGGATACGGGCAAGGAGCACGGCTTCAGCTCCAAGTTCGCCTGCCCGATCTGCTCGTATTCATTGCAGGAGCTGGAGCCGCGGTTGTTCTCGTTCAACAACCCGATGGGCGCCTGCCCGCACTGCGACGGCCTGGGCCAGATCACGTTCTTCGATCCGAAGCGCGTGGTGGCCTTCCCGAATCTCTCACTCGCTTCGGGCGCCATCAAGGGATGGGACCGCCGCAACCAGTTCTACTTCCAGATGCTGCAAAGCCTGGCGGCCTTCTATGACGTCGACATCGACGTGCCGTTTGAAGAGCTGTCGCCTGAGATTCAGCAGATCGTGCTTCACGGCTCCGACAAGCAGCAGATTCCGTTCACGTACATCAACGAAAAAGGTCGAACCACGGTGCGCGAGCACGCGTTCGAGGGGATCATCCCCAACCTGGAACGGCGCTACAAAGAGACCGACTCCATCGCCGTACGCGAAGAGCTGGCCAAGTACCAGAACAACCAGCAGTGCCCGGAGTGCCACGGCACCCGTCTGCGCCGCGAAGCGCGCTTCGTCAAGATTGGCGAGGCCGACCAGGCGCGCGGCATCTACGAGATCAACGGCTGGCCGCTGCGCGACGCGCTCACGTATTTCCTGACGCTGAACATGCACGGCGCCAAGCGCGAGATTGCCGACAAGATCGTTCAGGAGATCACCGCGCGGCTGAACTTCCTGAACAACGTCGGGTTGGACTACCTGTCACTGGAGCGCAGCGCCGATACGCTCTCGGGCGGTGAGGCGCAGCGCATTCGCTTGGCTTCGCAGATCGGCTCGGGCCTGACCGGCGTGATGTACGTGCTGGATGAGCCGTCCATCGGCCTACACCAGCGCGACAACGATCGCCTGATCGGCACGCTCAAGCATCTGCGTGATCTCGGCAACTCGGTGCTGGTGGTTGAGCACGATGAAGACATGATCCGCGCGTCGGACTACGTCGTCGACATTGGCCCCGGCGCCGGCGTGCATGGCGGCCAGATCATTGCGGAGGGCACGCCCAAGCAGGTCGAGCAGTCGCCCGCGTCGCTCACGGGGGAATACCTCTCGGGCAAGCGTCGCATCGAGGTGCCCAAGCAGCGCACCGCACCCGATGAGGAGCGCTGGCTGCGCATCATCAACGCCACAGGCAACAACCTGCGGGGCGTGTCGGCGGACATTCCCGTTGGGCTGCTGACGTGCATTACGGGCGTGTCGGGCTCGGGCAAGTCGACGCTGATCAACGACACGCTGTATCACGCGGTAGCGCGCCATCTGTATGGCTCCACGCCGGAGCCGGCGGCGCACGACCGCATTGATGGGCTCGAGCATTTCGACAAGGTCATCAACGTCGATCAGTCGCCGATCGGCCGCACGCCGCGCTCGAACCCGGCCACGTACACGGGGCTGTTCACGCCGATCCGCGAGCTGTTTGCGGGCGTGCCGTCGGCCAAGGAGCGTGGTTACGACCCGGGCCGCTTCTCGTTCAACGTCAAGGGCGGCCGCTGCGAAGCCTGCCAGGGCGATGGCGTGCTCAAGGTCGAGATGCACTTCCTGCCCGACGTGTATGTGCCCTGCGACGTGTGCCACGGCAGGCGCTACAACCGCGAAACGTTGGAGGTGCTCTACAAGGGCAAGAACATCACCGAAGTGCTGGAGATGACGGTGGAGCAGGCGCACGAGTTCTTCGCGCCCGTGCCGGTGGTGCGCCGCAAGCTGCAAACGCTGCTCGATGTGGGCCTGGGCTATATCCGCCTCGGGCAATCGGCGACGACGCTGTCGGGTGGCGAGGCACAGCGCGTGAAGCTGTCGCTGGAGCTATCCAAGCGCGACACCGGCCGCACGCTCTACATCCTGGATGAGCCGACCACCGGCCTGCACTTCCACGACATCGAACTGCTGCTCAAGGTCATCTACAAGCTGCGCGACCACGGCAATACGATCGTCATCATCGAGCACAACCTCGACGTAATCAAAACGGCGGACTGGTTGCTCGACCTCGGTCCGGAAGGCGGTGCGGGCGGCGGGCAGATCATCGCCAAGGGCACGCCCGAGGATGTGGCCAAGAGCAAGGCGAGCTTTACGGGCAAGTACCTCGCGCCGTTGCTCAAGCGGAAATAGGATCAACTGCGGCCGGGGTTCTTGCCAGTGCACTGTATGCCGAAGGCGTGAGCCCGCACGCCTGCATCCAGGCGTGGTTCAGATGCGCCGCATCGAAGAAACCCGCGGCCAGTGCAGTTTCGGTGACAGTCTCGTCGCAATGCCGCAGGCGCTCGCCTGCGGTCACCAATCGCAACGCCTGGCGCACCAAGCCAAAGCTCAAGTATTCCCGTGCCAACGCACGCTGCAACGATCGCGCTGCGCAACCCAACGCCTGCGCGCAATCGCTTAGGCTGTCAGCGGGTGCGGCTTGCAGGTGATCCATCAGGTCGACAACGCTCGCGGGTGCGCCCAGCGTCTGCGCCAGCGCGTGTATGCCCATGGCCGGCGGGCGGCGCGAGGTCAACAGATCAAGACAACCGGCGATGACTTCGGCGCGAAATCCGACATCCCGCACAGACAACGCCGGCAGGCGCCGCAGGCGCCCGTCTGGCTCAACGTGCGTCGAAATGCCTAGCCGCGCGCCCGCGTTAAAACCGTTCCAGCGCGCGCGAAAATCCGCTGCGTCCCGCGCCTCGCGCAGCAAGTTGGAGACCGGGTTGATGTCGTGCGCAAGCTGTTCAGCCAAGCGCTGCTCAAGACGCGGAGACGCCCAACGCTGCGTGGCGGCCACGCTGGCTGCATGCGCATACGCCGCGTGACTGACAAATCCGCAGACCACCGCGCGCATCGCCTGCCCGAACGCCTTCTTCGGCTCAGACATGGGCAACACCGCTGCATGCAGGAGGTGATAGCTCTTCCAAGACGGCAAAGCGAAGGATGTGGTCATAGATGGCGTGTTCTTACAAGCCGGGGCGACCGACGCTGCGCAGAATCGAGGCTTCGCTCAACTACGGAATGAGAAGCCGCATGACCGATCTACAACTGAACCTGCCCTGGCACGCGTCTGACCCAGTTGCCATGACGCTGGCGACACTGTACGCGCAAACCGTGCGCACCGATCCAGCCATCCGCGACATGGTCGAGGGCGCGCGCGGCCTGACCGAAACCGATGACGGCTTTTACGCGGCCATGCGCGAGGCCTTCATGCCGGTCACGCCCGACTTTGGCGCCTTGCTCTACCAGTTGATCCGTGCCACCCAGGCGCGAACCGTCGTGGAATATGGCACCTCGTTTGGCCTGTCGACGCTCTTCTTGGCCGGTGCACTGCGTGACCTCGGCGCCGGCCACATCATCACCACCGAGATCGAGCCAGCCAAAGCGGCACGGGCGCGCCAGCATTGGGAGCAAGCTGGCGTTTCTGATCGCATCACGTGCCGCATCGGCAACGCCCGTCAGACACTAGCCGCTGATCTACCTGCCACCATTGATTTCGTCCTGCTGGACGGCGCCAAGACTGATTACCTCCCGGTGCTCAAGTTGCTTGAGCCACGCCTGCGCGCGAGCGCCTTGATTTGCGCCGACAACACCGGCATGACCGGTGCCCGCGCCTTTGTCGACTACGTAGAAGACCCCGCCAACGGTTACGTGAGCGCAGCACTGGGTACGCTGGCGCTAAACGAATTTCATCCGACTCGCTTGCTGATGTGGCGCGGCGCCGGCGGCCACGCATAGCCCAACGCAAAACGCCCGGGTAATCTGGGCGCTCGCTTGTTGGGATGCGCTCGTCATCATTGAGCACACCTCAACGTGATCAAGCCGGCGGACTGCCTACTGGCGACGCGGGAGGCGGATAGCTCATCGTCAAAGGCGCGCCGGAGAATGTAGCCAAGAGCAAGGCCAGCTTTGCCGGCAACGACCTCGCATCGCTGCTCACGCACAAGCAAAAGCAAGCCGGGCGGCACGCGCCCAAGAAAAAAGCGCAGCTTCGGCTGCGCTTTGTCGTTGGTGAATCGGCAGGCTAGTGCCCGGCGGCGGCTTCCGGTTCAACCTCGTCGGTGTCCTTCATGCGGCTGCGGTTCAGGGCGCCTGCCTCATCCAGCACCGGGTACGCCGCCGCACAGAACAGCGAGTTCAACCGCTTGAAGTCACTGATGATGTCCAGATGCAGCGAGCTGGTTTCGATACTCTCGGCGGTCTGTTCCGACACGCGCGCCAGGTGGCTGCGCGCATAGCGCTTCTCCAGATCGCGGAAGTGCACCTTCTGCAACATCAGCCGCTGGGCGCTCGGCAGATCGCCCGTCAGGAATACCGACATCGACAACTTCAGGTTGGCGACCAGTTGCGTGTGCATATTTTCCAACTCCTGCAAGCCGGCCTCGGAAAAGGTCAGCTTGTGCGCGATCTTCTTCTCGCGCACGTCCTGCAGCAGACGGTCGATGATGTCGCCGGCGTGCTCCAGGTTGATGGTGAGGGAGATGATGTCGGTCCAGCGCTTGCCATCGCGGTCGTCCAGTGCCTCGTGGCTGAGCTGGGTGAGGTAGAACTTGACGCCCGAGTAGAGCGCGTCGACCTCGTCGTCGACGGCGCGTGTGGTCTGCAGCAGACGCACGTCGTCGGTCTTGAGCACGCGCAGCGTGTTCTCCAGCATCTGCTCGACGCGGTCGCCAATGCGCAGCACCTCGCGCGAGGCATTGCCCAGCGCCAGCGTGGGCGTGGCCAGCGCCGACGGGTCCAGATAGCGCGGCGCGACAAGCTCGTCCAGGTGCCGACCACCCGGCAGGATGCGCGTGCACAGGCGGGCCATCTGATCAGTGAAACCGATCAGCAGCGCGGCCAGCGCGACGTTGAACAACACGTGAAACGCAACCACCACGTGCTGCAACGCCACCCCAACATGCGGCGCCAGCTCGGCCAGCTTACCCAGGAACGGCAACACCAGCGCAGCACCGAGCACGCGCGAGAGCAGATTGCCCAGCGTGGCACGGCGCGCAGCCTGGCTGGATGCCGGTGTGGTCGCCAATGCAGCGATGGCGCTGCCGATGTTGGCCCCCAGCACAATCGCAAAAGCCACCTTGACCGACACCGCCGCAGACGTCGCCAGCGTGGCGCAGAACAGCACCACCGCCAGGCTCGAATAGCACAGCAGCGTCAGCACCGCGCCGATCAGCATGTTCAGGCCCGTATCGGCGGAGATGGAACTGAGCAGCACGCGCAGCGCATTGGCCTCGACCATTGGGCTGGCCGCCACCGCAATCAGCTCCAGCGCCAGCATGATCAGCCCCAGGCCGATCAGCACACGCCCAAAGTGCCCGACCGGGCTGCCCTTGCGCGACAGATGCAGGATCACGCCAAAGAAGATCAGCAGCGGTGAGAGCCACGACAGGTTCAGCGCAAACACCTGCGCCATCAGCGCCGTGCCGACGTTGGCCCCCAGCAAGATGGCCAGCGCCGACGACACCCCCATCAAACCCTGCGCAACAAACGCCCCGACGATGGTGGCCGTTGCGTTACTGCTCTGCACCAGGCATGTCACGCCAATACCGGCCAGCAGCGCTGAGAACCGGTTCGACACGCTGCGCGACAGCAGCCGGCGCAAGTCCGCGCCATACAGGCGCAGCATGCCGACCTTGACGGTCTGCGTGCCCCAGACCAGCAGGGCCACACCCGAGAGCAGTTTGAGCAGCGTGTACATCAGTTTCCGTTGCGCTTACTTGGTCAGCGCAACGCGCAGCCCCAACCCGATGAAGATGCAACCGCTCACGCGATCGAGCCACAACGATGCGCGCGGCGTGCGGCGCATCCAGCCGCCCAGTGCGGCCGCGCACCAGCCATACAGGCTGAACACGACGATGGTCTGTGCCATGAACACGCCGCCCAGCAGCAGCATCTGCAGCGCCGCATGCCCGGCCTGCGCATCAACGAACTGCGGCAGGAACACCACGAAGAACAGCGTCACCTTCGGGTTGAGCAGGTTGGCGAACACACTTTGGCGAAACACCTGCCACAGGTCTGGCGCCGCTTGCAGCCCACCATTGTTCAAGCCGACACCGCCCTTGCTGCGCAGCGCCTGCACACCCAGCCAGATCAGGTAGGCCGCGCCCAGCCAGCGGATCGCCTGGAACGCCACGGGCGAGGATTGCAACACCGCCGCCAGCCCCAGCGCCGCAAGCGTCGTGTGGAACAGGCAACCCGACGCAAACCCGGCCGCTGCCGCCAACCCGGCCTTGCGGCCCTGGCTCGCACCACGTGCGATCACCTGCAGGTTGTCCGGCCCCGGCATCACCGTAATGGCAATCGAGGTCAGCAGAAACAGCAGCACATGGGGCATCGGCGCCTCCTGGCAGTGGAAGAAAAAACGGAAGCGACCATGCTACCGCGCACGGTCACAAAGTGTCATATTTTTGTCACATGAGCGTATGCGGTGAATGCATCGCTCGCGGGCTGTCCGGCTACGTCAATGGCCGTCGAAATGACAGACCGTGAACAGCGGCAACCCACCTTCGATCAGCAAGCGCGAGCCGCCCAGTTCGGGCAGATCGACAATCGCCGCGCCCTCCACCACCGTCGCACCCAGACGCTCCAGCAAGCGCTTGCCGGCCATCATGGTGCCGCCGGTGGCGATCAGGTCGTCGATCAGCAGCACGCGGTCGCCCGGCTTGCAGGCATCGGAATGAATTTCCACCGTCGCGCTGCCGTATTCGAGCTGGTACTCCTCCGCCACCGTGGTGAACGGCAGCTTGCCCTTCTTGCGGATCGGCACGAAGCCCAGGTTCAGCTCATACGCCACGATCGAGCCGAGGATGAACCCGCGCGCGTCGATGCCCGCCACCAAGTTCAGCCCCTGCCCCATGTAGCGATGGATAAACACATCCACCAGCACGCGCAGGCTCTTCGGGTCCTGCAGCAGCGGAGTGATATCGCGAAACATCACCCCCGGCTGTGGCCAGTCCGGCACGGTGCGGATGCGCTCGCGCAGGTAGCGCGTCACGTCGCCCAGCTCGGTGGACGCAGGCACGGACGACGGCGTGAGCAAAGCCGCCTGATGGTGAGGAACGTTGGTCATGACAGGAATGGGAAAAGACGATTTGCGCGGACTGTGGTAACCGGCTACCACCCACGGCAGACGGTGCGTCACCACAATGGGCAGACCGCAACCATACAGGAGACAACCGTGGCGAAGAAGATTCTGATGCTGGTGGGCGACTATGTCGAAGACTACGAAGTGATGGTGCCCTTCCAGGCCCTGCAGATGGTCGGTCACACGGTGCATGCGGTCTGCCCGGACAAGAAGGCTGGCGACTCCGTTGCCACCGCCGTGCACGATTTCGAAGGCGCGCAAACCTACTCCGAAAAGCCCGGCCATCGTTTTGCCCTCAACGCTGCCTTTGCCGATATCGATCCGGCGGCCTATGACGCACTCGTCGTGCCCGGTGGCCGCGCGCCCGAATACCTGCGCCTGAACGCCCGCGTGCTTGAGATCGTGCGCCACTTCGCCCGCGCCGATAAACCCATCGCGGCCATCTGCCACGGGGCGCAACTACTGTCGGCGGCGGGCGTGCTGGAAGGCAAAGCGTGTTCAGCCTACCCGGCATGTGGCCCGGAAGTCACGGCGGCGGGCGGCACCTTCCAGGACATCCCCGTCGACCAGGCCTACACCGATGGCAAGCTCGTGACAGCACCCGCCTGGCCGGCGCATCCCGCGTGGCTTGCGCAGTTTCTTGAAGTCCTGGGGACACGGGTTCTACACTGATGCGGTTGCCCGCACGCCGGGCACCTGACGAGGAGCCCCGGCCATGTGCGAAATCTTCATCCGCGCCAATCCCCATTCGTACGACACCCTCGCCCGCTCGCTACGCCTGCATGGCGTGGCGACCAGCGTGCGACTGGAGTGCCTGTTCTGGGAGGTGCTGGAAGAAATCGGTCAGCGCGATGGCCTGACGGTCAGTCAGCTCATCAGCAAGCTGTATGACGAGTTGCTGGAGCATCGGGGCGAGGTGGCCAACTTTGCCTCGTTCCTGCGCGTCTGCTGCCTGCGCTATCTGATGCTGCAGCAGGGTGGGCGCATTCCGGCCGATACGCGCGTATCGATCCGCTCGCTGGATGCCGCTGCTGTGCTGGCGGGCTTGCCGCCAAGCTTGGCCGACAGCCCACCACCGCGTCGTTCACGCGGGCCGCTACTTGAAGCGCTGGCCAAGTAGCGCGGCCGGCTCAACGCGGCGAGAGCCGCTCCTCTGCCATCTGCAGCCCCTCGGGGGTGCCGCGCAGCACGACGATATCGCCCAGCTCCAGCACCGTATCCGGGTCCGGATCGAGCGCGCGGATACCCTGGCGCCGAATCGCCGTCACCGAGGTCTTGAAAGTCTCCAGCCCCATCGTACCGAGCTTGCGGCCGATGGCGGGTGAACCTTTGGTCAGCGGCACCGAGTGCAGGCGCACAGCATCGCGCTCCAGCATGTCTTCTTCATCGTCCTGGCCGTGGAAGTAGCCGCGCAGCAGGCTGTAGCGCGCGTCACGGGTCTCCTGCACGCGGCGCACCACGCGGCGCAATGGCACACCCAGCAGCACCAGCGCGTGCGAGGCCAGCATCAGGCTGCCCTCAATGATCTCGGGCACGACCTCGGTGGCACCGGCCTGCTGCAGGCGGTCCAGATCAGCATCGTCAATCGTGCGGACGATCACAGGCAGGGTCGGCTCCAGCGCCTGCACGTGGTGCAGCACCTTCAGCGCCGAGGCCGTATCCGCATACGTAATGGCCACTGCCGCCGCGCGGTGGATACCCGCCGCCACCAGCGATTCACGCCGCGCTGCATCCCCATAGACCACGTGCTCGCCCGCCGCCGCGGCATCCCGCACGCGATCCGGGTCCAGGTCGAGCGCCATATAGCCGATCTCTTCCTGCTCCAGCATGTGCGCCAGGTTCTGGCCACTGCGCCCGTAACCGCAGATGATGACGTGGCGCTCGGTGGCGATGCTCTGTGCGGCGATCTTGGTCATCGCCAGCGATTGCAGCAGCCAATCCGTACGCGAGAACCGCATGGCGATCACGTCGCTGTACTGGATCAGGAACGGTGCAATCAGCATCGATAGCAGCATCGCCGCCAGAATCGCCTGGCTGAGCAGCGGGTCGATCAAGTGCATGCCGTCGATCTGGTTGAGCAGCACGAAACCGAATTCACCGGCCTGCGCCAGCCCCAGCGCCGTGCGGATCGCCGCGCCGCCGCCCGAGCCAAAGCCGCGCGCAAGAAACGCGATCAGCACAAACTTGAACAGCACCGGCCCGGCCACCAGCACCAGCACCAGCGCCCAGTGCTCAACCACCACGCGCGGGTCCAGCAGCATGCCCACGGTCACGAAGAACAAGCCCAGCAGCACATCGCGAAACGGCTTGATGTCCTCTTCCACCTGCAGCTTGTAGGGCGTTTCCGACACCAGCATGCCGGCCAGGAACGCGCCCAGCGCCATCGACAGGCCCAATCGCTCGGTCAACGCTGCCATGCCCAGCGTCACCAGCAGCAGGTTCAGCATGAACAGCTCCTGCGAGCGGCGCGCCGCCACCAGGTGGAACCAGCGCGAGAGCAGCTTCTGCCCCAGGAACAAGATCAACACCAGCGCAACAGTGATCTTCACGGCGGCAACGGACAGCGCCAGCACGAGGTCCGTCGGGTTCTTGCCCAGCGACGGCACCACGATCAGCAACAGCACCACCGCCAGATCCTGGAACAGCAGCACGCTGATGATGTTGCGGCCGTGCTCGGTTTCAAGCTGCAGGCGCTCGGCCAGCATCTTCGAGACAATGGCTGTGGACGACATCGCCAATGCACCGCCCAGCGCCAGACCCGCCTGCCACGACAGCGGATACCAGTGCGACAGCAGCATGGTGATCGGCACTGTCAGCAGCATGGTCAGCGCCACCTGCGACGCGCCCAGCCCAAACACCTGCCGCCGCATCGAGCGCAGCTTGGAGAGGTTGAACTCCAGCCCGATCGAGAACATCAGAAACACCACGCCAAACTCGGCGAGGTAGCGCGTCTGCGCAGAATCGGACTCCAGCCCCGTCGCCTTCGGTCCGATCAGCACGCCCACCACCAGGTAGGCCAGCATGGGCGGCAACTGCAGCATGCGGAACAACACCACGCCGATCACGGCGGCGGCCAACAGCACGAGAGTGAGTTCCAGCGGCGAATGCATGCAGCTCGAAAAACCAGGCGAAAGGGGTTGGACAGGGTGGACAGCACCGGCGCATCAGGACGGTGCACACGGCAAACATGCCGCAGGCAGCACACAGCGCGTTGCAAGACCGATGCCAGGGTATAAACGAAGAACGCGATACGCGGGACGCCGCAGAGCAAAAAATGACGGCGTGGCGACGGGAAGAAAAGTGATTTGAAAGAGTATTGCCGCGGTGCAGCAAAACGAAGCGCCCGTACGCTCCGCAACTCCCCGCAAGCCGAGCCCCAATCCGTGCCAAACCAAGCAGCAAGCGGCCGGGACCCGTGTCAATCGTTGTTATACTTCGCCGCCATGATAGCGAATTTCAACCCAGATCGAGCGCTTGCGCTGGCGCAGCAGACCTTCGACATCGAAGCGCAAGCCGTACTCGGTCTTAAATCCCAGGTGTCCGCCGACTTTGCGCGCGCGGTCGAGATGGTGCTCGGCTGCACGGGGCGCGTGGTCGTCTCGGGCATGGGCAAATCCGGTCACATTGCGCGCAAGATCGCGGCCACGCTGGCCTCGACCGGCACGCCGGCCTTCTTCGTGCACCCGGCTGAAGCCAGCCACGGCGACCTCGGCATGGTCACGCGCGACGACGTCTTCATCGGTTTCTCCAATTCCGGTGAGGTGTCGGAGCTGAACGCCATCCTGCCGCTCGTCAAGCGGCTGGGCGCCAAGCTGATCGCCGTGACGGGCAACCCGGAATCCTCCCTCGGCAAGCATGCCGATGTCGTGCTGAATTCACACGTCGACGTCGAAGCCTGCCCGCTGAACCTGGCGCCGACCGCCAGCACTACCGCCCAGATCGCACTGGGCGACGCGCTGGCCGTGGCCGTGCTCGATGCGCGCGGCTTTGGCGCCGAAGACTTCGCCCGCTCGCACCCGGGCGGCTCGCTCGGCCGCAAGCTGCTGACCCACGTGCGTGACGTCATGCGCGCCGGCGATGCCGTGCCGCGCGTGCAGGAAGACACGCCGCTGTCGCAAGCGCTGATGGAAATCACCCGCAAGGGCATGGCGATGACCGCCGTGGTTGACGCTGACGGCCACGCCGTGGGCGTCTTCACCGACGGCGACCTGCGCCGCCTGCTGGAAACGCCGCGTGACTGGCGCACCGTACCAATGGCCGAAGTCATGCACCGCAACCCGCGCTCGGTCGGCCCCGACCAGCTCGCGGTCGAGGCCGTCGAGGTCATGGAAACGCATCGCATCAACCAGCTGCTGGTGGTCGATGCCGCCGGCGTGCTGGTCGGTGCCCTGCACATCCACGACCTGACACGCGCCAAGGTCATCTAAGCCTGACACTTTGCTGATGTCCGCCCCGGCAGAATCCCCCGTCCACAGCAACATCGACGCACGCTTTCCGCAAGCGATGGAACGCGCCGCCCGTGTGCGCCTGATGATTTTCGACGTGGATGGCGTGCTGACCGACGGCCGCCTGCTGGTCGGCCCCGAGGGCGAGATCAGCAAGGCCTTCGACACACTCGATGGCCACGGCATCAAGCTGCTGGCCCAGGCGGGCATCACGTCTGCCATCATCACCGGCCGGCATTCCGAGATCGTCGCCTGGCGTGCCGGGGAACTCGGCATCGAACACCTGTACCAAGGCGTAGCCGACAAGCGCGAGGCATTTGCCCACCTGCTGGCTGCCACCGAACTGCAACCGCAGGATGCAGGCTACATGGGTGACGACTGGCCAGACCTGCCAGTGATGGCGCTGGTGGGCTTTGCCGCCTGCCCCGCCCAGGCCCACGCTGAACTGCGCAACCGCGCCCACTATGTCGCCCAGGCGACTGGCGGCCGTGGCGCCGTGCGCGAAGTGGCCGACCTGATCCTCAAGGCCCAGGGCGCCTACGACAACCTGCTCGCCCAAATGTTGGAAACCCCGCTGCACCCCCCATTGCAGGTCCCGCAAACTTTCTGACCCCATGGCCAGCGAACGCTCCCAACACCTCGTCTCCACCGTGCTGCAGATCATGCTGCGCGGGCTGCCGATCCTGCTGATGGCGATCGTCTGCGGTGTCACGTTCCTGCTGGTGCAGGTCAACACGCCGCAAACCGACGAAACCGCCAACCAGCCCAAGCGCCACGTTGCCGACTACATGATGGACGGCGTCTCGGCCACCGCGCTGGACGAGAAAGGCGTGACCAAATATCGCTTCACCGGCGTCCACATGAACCATTACGAGGACGACCTGACCTACGACGTCACCTTTCCGGCACTGCGCGTATACGCGCCCGACCGCCCGCAGGTGACCGCCCGCGCCGATCTGGGCAAGATGAACGGCGAAGGCACCATCATTGATCTGTACAACAACGCCAAGGTCGTCCGCGCGCAAGGCCCTGACCCGCACCAAGACCCGCTGATGACCGCCGACTCGACCTACTTCCAGGTACTGCTTAACGACGACGTCGTGCGCACCGACAAGCCGGTCGAACTGCACCGTGGGCCATCGATCATGAACGCCAACGGCCTCACCTTCAACAACGTGACGCGCCAAGTACAATTGCTGGGCAATGTGCGCGGCCGGATCGAAGGGCTGGGGACGCCGAAGCAGTAGACAGTAGACTGCGTCCACCCCCGCCCCTGACCACGCCCATCGACCGCGCTATTCTCTGTCTGACTTGATCTCCATGACCGACTCTCTCCGTGCCGCCGGCCTTGCCATCGCTGCTGCGCTGCTGCTCCCGGCCCTGCCCGCACATGCCGAGCGCGCCGACCGCGACAAGCCGCTGGTACTCGAAGCCGACAACGCCAGCTACGACGACTTGAAGCAGGTCTACCATCTGACCGGTAACGTTGTGCTGACCAAGGGCACCATGGTGCTGCGCTCCGACGAGGCCGATCTGCGCACCGACCCGGAGGGCTACAACTACGCCATCGCCACCTCCAAGCCCGGCAATCTGGCCTTCATCCGCCAGAAGCGCGACAACGTCGACGAATACATCCAGGGCTGGGGCGAGCGCATCGAGTACGACGGCAAGCAAGAGATCTCCAAGCTGATCACCCGCGCGCGCATGGAGCGCCTGCAGGGTGCCACGCAGCTCGATGAGATCCGCGGCGCCGTGATCACGTATGACGGCCAGAAGGAGTTCTACACGGCCTCGGGCGGCCCGGAGAACACGACCGCCGCCAATCCCTCGGGCCGCGTGCGTGCCGTTCTTGCACCGCGTACCGGCACGCCGGGCACGCCCGCACCTGCCACCAAGCCCTGATCCGCACGCCTGTCTTTCCGTATCGTCTATGTCCGCAACTACCCTCGCCCCCAAGACCGTCGCTCCGCAGGCCACGACCTCCAGCACGCTGGTCGTACGCCATCTGAAGAAGCGTTACGGCACGCGCACGGTGGTCAAGGACGTATCGCTCGACGTGAAGAGCGGTGAAGTGGTCGGCCTGCTCGGCCCCAACGGCGCGGGCAAGACCACGTCGTTCTACATGATCGTGGGCCTCGTGGCGCTGGACGCCGGTGACATCGTGCTCGACGGCGAGCACATCAGCCGCCTGCCGATCCACCAGCGCGCGCGCATGGGCCTGTCGTACCTGCCGCAGGAAGCCTCGGTGTTCCGCAAGCTCAACGTGCAGGAGAACATCCGCGCCGTGCTCGAGCTGCAAGAGCAGGACGGCAAGAAGCTCTCGCAAGACGAGGTCAACCGCCGCCTCGACGGCCTGCTCGACGACCTGCAGATTGCCCACCTGCGCGATAACCCCGCGCTGTCGCTTTCGGGCGGTGAACGCCGTCGTGTGGAAATTGCCCGGGCACTGGCCTCGTCGCCGCGCTTCATCCTGCTCGATGAACCGTTTGCCGGCGTGGACCCGATCGCTGTGGGCGAAATTCAGCGCATCGTCAGCTTCCTGAAAAACCGCAACATCGGCGTGCTGATCACCGATCACAACGTGCGCGAAACCCTGGGCATCTGCGATCACGCTTACATCATCAGCGAAGGCTCGGTGCTCGCCGCCGGAAGCCCTGCGCAGATCATCGAAAACGAGGATGTGCGCAAGGTCTATCTGGGCGATAACTTCCGGATGTAAGCCACCGATTGATCGCACACGGCGCTTACGTCGTAAGGACGTGCGAATGGACGTGCGAATGGACGTGGTAAGGGCGCACCTTAAAGCAAAATCCGTTCCATCGACTGACTGTTGGGCATAGAATAGCCCGCATGAAACAGTCGCTCCAGCTCCGCCTCTCTCAGCATCTTGCGCTCACGCCGCAGTTGCAGCAGTCCATCCGGCTGCTGCAGTTATCGACCATCGAACTGCAGCAGGAAGTTGAACAGGCACTGACCGAAAACCCGCTGCTGGAGCGGGAAAACGAGTGGCTCGACACCTCCGCGCGCATTGGCGCGGACGGCTCCGTCAACGCGCTGCAGAACAACAACGCCACGCCGCTGCCCACCGAATCGCCGCCGCCTTCGCCCAACGGGGCGGACAGTTCCGACACCCCCGACAACAGCTACGACGGCCACGACAGCGGCGCCGATTTCGACAGCGATTACGGCTCAGACCGCTCCGACTGGAGCCTCGACGACTTCGCCCGCAAGCCGCAATCGGATGAAGACGATCGCGCCCCGCTGCAGTTGCGCGAAGCCGAACAAAGCCTGCGCGAATTCCTCATGGAACAGCTCGCGCCGCTCAAGCTGTCGATGCGCGACAAGGGCCTCGTCATCTTCCTGATCGAATCGCTCGACGATGAGGGCTATCTCTCCGCTACGCTCGACGAAGTCCTCACCGACCTGCCCGCCGAACTCGAAGTCGAACTCGATGAGCTGCAGGCCGCGCTGCGCATGCTGCAGAGTTTCGATCCACCGGGCGTCGGTGCACGCTCGGCAGCCGAATGCCTGTCGCTGCAGTTGCATCGACTTGATTCACCGGCGAAGGCGCTTGCGCTCATCATCGTCAACCAGCATCTCGAACTGCTTGCCGCACGCGACTACACGCGACTGAAGAAGGCGCTGTCCGTCGATGAACCCGCGCTGAAGGCAGCGCATGAACTGATCCGTTCGTTGGCGCCGTTCCCCGGACACGCTTTCGGTCGGGCAGAAGCCGACTTCGTGGTGCCCGACGTCGTCGTGCGCAAGACCAGTGCTGGCTGGATGGCACAACTCAATCCGGACGTCATGCCGCGCCTGCGCATCAACGACATGTACGCGCAAATTCTGCGCAGCAGTCGTGGGGAAACCGGTGCCGCCAATCTGCAGCAGAAACTGCAGGAAGCTCGTTGGCTGATCAAGAACATTCAGCAGCGCTTCGACACGATCCTGCGTGTTTCGCAAGCTATTGTCGAACGTCAAAAGAGCTTTTTCACGCACGGCGAAATCGCCATGCGCCCCTTGGTTTTGCGGGAAATAGCTGATACGCTGGGCCTACACGAGTCCACGATCTCCCGTGTGACGACCAACAAGTACATGGCAACGCCCATGGGGACGTTTGAGCTGAAGTACTTCTTCGGCAGCCATGTATCGACGGAAACCGGCGGGGCCGCGTCATCCACTGCGATACGCGCGCTCATCAAGCAACTTGTAGGAGCCGAAGACCCGAAGAATCCTCTGTCCGATAGCAGAATTGCCGAGCTGTTAGGTGAACAAGGATTCGTGGTGGCCCGTCGGACGGTGGCCAAATACCGCGAAGCCCTCAAGATTCCTGCAGTGAATCTGCGCAAGTCTTTATAGCCGCATCGCGGGCAATTCCGGTGCGGCCCATCCGTGAGAAGGAGAACCGCTATGAACTTCAAACTCAGTGGACACCACCTGGACATCACGCCGCCGTTGCGTGAATACGTGGAAACGAAACTGGAGCGTGTGATCAGGCACTTCGATCAGGTGATTGGCGTCAGCGTGTTGCTATCGGTCGATAACCACAAGGAGAAGAACCGTCGCCAGTACGCGGAAATCAACCTGCACCTCAAGGGTAAAGACGTCTTCGTCGAGTCACACCATGAAGATCTTTATGCGGCCATCGACCTCTTGGTCGACAAGCTGGATAGGCAGGTCATCAAGTACAAGGATCGTGTGCAAGGACATGACCGCGACAGCGTAAAGCACCAGGCCCTCCAGGCCGTGCAGATGCAGCAATAGCAGCCCGCACCGCAAAAGACCGCGCCCTCAGATGGCGCGGTTTTTTTATGCCGTGGTGCATTCCTGACGAATCCGATTGCATCCGAATTAAGTCGGGCTAAAATCTGACGAAAGTATGAATGCTGGGCGTGGCGTGGGTTTTGCCGCCATGCTGGCAACAACAGGGTCGATGCTCAGGCGCAATTTGCCCGCACCGACTGAATCGCAGCCTTGGGGGATTCGCCTTCTGTCCTGCGCGGCACACCGCTGGTGCGCCGCACAATGCCGCGCGGCACGTGGTCTATAATGACCCGATTGTCCGCGCCATCTTGGTGCAGAAGGACGCCGCTCATTTCACGCATTGCACATGAATCGCTTGGCCAAACTGCTGCCGCCCGGGAACATTGCCCTCGACGTCAGCGTAACCAGCAAAAAGCGGGTCTTTGAACAGGCCGGTCTGCTGTTCGAGAACAATCACGGCGTCGCCCGCGCGGTCGTCACTGACAACCTGTTCGCGCGCGAATCGCTCGGCTCCACTGGCCTGGGTGCCGGCGTGGCCATCCCGCACGGCCGTATCAAGGGGCTAAAGCAGCCTCTGGCAGCGTTCATGCGCCTGGCCGAGCCGGTGCCGTTCGAGTCGCCCGACGGCAAGCCGGTCTCGCTGTTGATCTTCCTGCTGGTGCCAGAACAGGCCACCCAGCAGCATCTGGAGATCCTCTCTGAAATTGCCCAACTGCTGTCCGACCGCGACATGCGCGAAGGCCTCGCCACCCTGCCGTCGCCCGAGGCGATTCACCAGCTACTGACCGACTGGCGGCCCTGAGCGCGGCGCAATCGGTGCAGCAACGCAACCGATTGCGAATGCGCACCGCCCAGCGGCATCACCGCGCCCTGCTATGGAACTGACTGGCGTCACCGCCCAATCGATCTTCGACGACAACGCAGCTGACCTGAAGCTGTCGTGGGTCGCCGGCCTGGAAGGCGCAGACCGCGCGTTCGATGTGGATTTCGCCAAGGAGGCCACGTCAGCGGCAGACCTGGTCGGGCACTTGAACCTCATCCACCCGAACCGCATCCAGGTGCTCGGTAAGCCCGAGATCACCTACTACCAGCGCCTGTCGGAAGAAAACCGCAAGCGCCAGATGGGTGAGCTGATCCTGCTGGAACCGCCCTTCCTGGTGGTGGCTGACGGCGTAGATCCGCCGCCCGATCTGGAACTGCGTTGCACGCGCTCGTCCACACCGCTGTTCACGTCGCCGATTTCATCAGCGGCCGTCATCGACCACCTGCGCCTGTACCTGTCGCGCATCTCGGCGCCGCGCGTGACGATGCACGGGGTGTTTCTCGACATTCTCGGCATGGGCGTGCTGATCATGGGCGACTCGGGCCTTGGCAAGAGCGAACTCGGCCTGGAGCTGATTTCGCGTGGTCACGGCCTCGTGGCCGACGACGCGGTCGACTTCGTGCGCCTGGGGCCGGATTTCATCGAGGGCCGCTGCCCGCCGCTGCTGCAAAACCTGCTGGAAGTGCGCGGCCTGGGCCTGCTCGACATCAAGACGATCTTCGGTGAGACGGCCGTGCGCCGGAAGATGAAGATCAAGCTGATCGTGCAGCTCGTGCGACGCAACGACGGCGAGTTCGAACGTCTGCCGCTGGATTCGCAATACCTCGATGTGCTCGGCCTGCCGATCCACATGGTAAAGATTCAGGTGGCGGCCGGCCGCAACTTGGCCGTGCTGGTCGAGGCCGCCGTGCGCAACACCATCCTGCGCCTGCGCGGCATCGACACGCTGCGCGACTTCATGGACCGCCAGCGCGCCGCCATGCAGGCTGAAGCGGCATCGCATTCGCCCCAGGGCCGGTTGCTTTAACAAAATCGTTACAAAGCTTCGCAATTCGAGGGGTTTTACCCTAGTTTTGTCGAGAAACGTCAACCCGACATGCCCCCGCCCCGTTGTGGAGGGGAATGCGCCGGGCACGCACGCGGCGGCGTTCATCGCGAGCGCGGCGGCTTGTCTCCGCCCGCTCTTCTGACGGTACCCAAGGAGAATACGACGATGAAACAACTGATTGCCGCTTGCGCCCTGGCGCTCCCGTTCCTGGCCGGCCAAGCGTTTGCCCAAGGTAGCGCGCCGGCGGCTGCCGCCCCGGCCGCACCCGCAGCCGCCGCCCCGGCAGCCAAGAATTCGCAGCAAGAGAAGATGGCTGCCTGCTCGAAGGCCAACAAGGGCAAGAAGGGCGCTGACTACAAGAAGGCCCAGAGCGATTGCCTGTCCGGCAAGACCGACGCTGCCCCGGCCGCCGCACCGATGACCCAGCAGGAAAAGATGGCTGCCTGCTCGAAGGCCAACAAGGGCAAGAAGGGCGACGAGTACAAGAACGCCCAGAAAGAGTGCCTCTCGAAGAGCTGAGCATCCGCTTAGAGCCACACCAGAAAGGCGACCCGGGCGGTCGCCTTTTTCTTTGGTCTCTGGTTTGCCACAGAGGGATGCTATCCTCGCGGCATGCGGATCATTCTCATCACCGGTATGTCGGGTTCAGGGAAATCGGTCGCCCTGAACGTGCTCGAAGACGCAGGCTACTACTGCGTCGACAACCTGCCTGCGCAGTTCATTCCCGAACTGGCGCGCTATCTGGCGGACCAGGGCTATACGCACCTGGGCGTGGCCACCGACATCCGCAGCCGCGAATCGCTGCGCAAGGTGCCCGAGACCATCACGACGCTGCGCAAGGAACACGACGTGCGCATGCTGTTCCTGACCGCCAGCACGAACGCATTGGTGCAGCGGTACTCAGAAACGCGCCGTCGCCACCCGCTGTCCATCCGCAACGGCCGCCCCGCATCTGCGCATGCGAACGCTGAGCCGCCGCAAGCGCCGAAAGATGCCGACACGTCGCTCATCGAAGCCATCGAGATGGAGCGCGAGTTGCTCAGCCCGCTGGCCGACCCTGCACATCGCATCGACACCAGCACGCTGCGCACCAACGCCCTGCGCGCGTACATCAAGGAATTCATCAGCGACGAACCGCACGACATCACGCTGATGTTCGAATCGTTCGGTTTCAAGCACGGCGTGCCGACAGATGCCGACCTCGTCTTCGACGTGCGCTCGCTGCCGAACCCGTACTACGACACACAGTTGCGCCCGCTGACCGGCCGCGACCAGCCCGTCATCGATTTCCTGCAAAGCCAGCCAATGGTGCTGGCGATGGCCGAAGACATCCGCGCGTACGTCGAAAAGTGGCTGCCGAGTTTCATTGCCGACAACCGCAGCTACCTGACGGTGGCGATCGGCTGCACGGGCGGCCAGCACCGCTCGGTGTATATCGCCGAGCGGCTCGCCACGTACTTCCGCGCGCATGGTAATGTGTTGGTCCGCCACCGCGAATTGGCCGTAGAGGGCTGAACCGCGCGCCATGCGCGCCGAGCCAGCCCCGCAGGATGTACGGATACGGCTT
>RepKanNP_Acetate_BrdU_F21BDRAFT_1000033_pt1 | contig 62826 bp, 60 predicted proteins | sample RepKananBrdUF21B_FD_10624 | JGI IMG/M metagenome (IMG submission 10624)
GCTGCGGCAGGAGCCGGTGCTTGGGCCGGCGCCGCGGGTGCAGCAGCGGCGCCGGCTTCCGCCGTAGCGATCACCGTGCCTTGGCTGACCTTGTCGCCCACCTTGATCTTGACTTCGACAATCTTGCCGGCCACATCCGACGGCACATCCATGGTGGCCTTGTCGGTTTCCAGCGTGATCAGCGCCTGATCGACGGTGACGGCATCGCCCGCCTTCACCATCACTTCAATGACGTCCACGTCTTTGTAGTCGCCGATATCCGGCACCTTGATTTCCACCACGCTCATTCCTGACTCCTTGTTCTTGTCGTCGGCTGCAGGCACTGCCTTGGCCGCCGACGCTTTCAATCCTGCAGACGTATCGTGTGCACTTCGATCGGGCCGCCCGAACTCTTGTCGAACTCCACGCCAGCGGACACGCCCACCTGCGCGATATCCGCCGCCGTCTTGCCCGGCATATCAAACACCGCCGACATGGCGCCCAACGCAAAATTGCGCCCCGAGCCGATACCCCAGAAACGGTCGAACGAAAACACCTCGCGGTACGAATAGACGCCGTAGATGCCAGTTACGTTGGCGATCAGGCAGGTGATCTGCGACGACTCGTAGGGGTCGTCATCGTCTTCCTTGGTGTTGACGAAATACTCGTCCTTGAGCTTTTCGTGCACCTTGAGGAAGGTCCGGAAGACGTCGTCGCGCGTGCCGAGCCGGCACTCATCGGCCAATCCGGTCAGCAGACTGCGCATGACCGGAAAATGAGCCGTCGTACCCGCCAGCGCAATCAGCGACTCACCCACCTGGAAGATCTTCTGGTTCTGCTCGTAGCCGCGCGCCAAGCGCGTATCACCGAAGGTCACCAACGAATCGGCTGCGATTGCCACTTCGCCGTCTTTCTTGACTACCACGCACGTTGTCATGTCGTCCTCGCCAAAAGTCAGCCGACCGAGCGCGGCACGCTCAGGCTCGAAGCCAGATGCGTGCCGTGCCCGTGCAGGCTTACAGGCTGACGCGGCGGAAGTCCGCCAGCACGCTGGCCAGATACGCATTGAAGCGTGCAGCCTCCGCGCCGTCGATCACGCGGTGATCGTACGACAGCGACAGCGGCAGCGTCAGGCGCGGCACGAACTGCTTGCCGTCCCACACCGGCTTCTGATAGCCACGCGACAGACCCAGGATGGCCACTTCCGGCGCGTTGATGATCGGCGTGAAGTTCGTGCCGCCAATGCCGCCCAGCGACGAGATCGAGAAGCAGCCGCCCTGCATCTGGTCCGGCTTGAGCTTACCTTCGCGCGCAGCCTTGGACAGGTCCGCCATTTCCTTGGCGATGTCGATCAGGCCCTTCTTGTCCGCATCGCGGATCACCGGCACCACCAGCCCGTTGGGCGTATCCGCTGCAAAACCGATGTGGAAGTACTGCTTGAAGACCAGGTTGTCGCCGTCCAGGCTGGCGTTGAAGGTCGGGAACTTCTTCAGTGCGCCCACAACCGCCTTGATCACGAACGCCAGCATCGTGAACTTTACGCCAGCCTTTTCGTGGTCCTTGTTCATCTGCACGCGGAAGGCTTCCAGCTCGGTGATGTCCGCTTCGTCGTTGTTCGTGACGTGCGGGATCATGACCCAGTTGCGGTGCAGGTTCGCGCCCGAGATCTTCTTGATGCGCGACAGCGGCTTCGGATCGACCGGACCGAACTTGGTGAAGTCCACCTTCGGCCACGGCAGCAGGTTCAGTTCGCCGCCGCCGGCCGGTGCAGCTGTAGCAGCCTTGCCCGGCGCTGCGGCCTGGCCACTCATCACGCCCTTGACGTAGCGCTGCACGTCTTCCTGCGTGATGCGGTTCTTCGGGCCCGTGCCGCCGACGAGGTTCACGTTGACGCCCAGTTCGCGTGCGTACTTGCGCACCGACGGGCTGGCGTGGGCGGCCTTGCCCACCGTGCCGACGGTGTCGGCGGTGTAAGTTGCAGGCGCTGCGGCCGGAGCGGCTGCGGGTGCAGCAGCAGGCGCTGGGCTCGGTGTGGCAGCAGCCGGTGCGGGGGCCGGCGCTTGCGTAGGTGCCGATGCAGCGGCCGCGCCGCCGGCACCTTCCAGCACGACGATCAGCGTGCCTTGCGACACGGCATCGCCCACCTTCACGCGGATTTCCTTGACCGTGCCGGCAGCCGGCGACGGCACATCCATCGTGGCCTTGTCCGATTCGAGCGTGATCAGCGACTGCTCGGCTTCCACCTTGTCGCCCACTTTCACGCTGATCTCGATGACGGGCACGTCGGTGTAGTCGCCGATGTCCGGGACCTTCACTTCAACCGTGCCACCACCTGCGGCTGTCGGCGCGGGGGCCGGCGCTTGTGCAGCGGGTGCGGGAGCGGGAGCCGGCGCAGCAGCGGCCGGAGCCGGTGCGGGCGCAGCCTGGGGTGCCGGGGCCGGAGCAGCCGCAGCGCCCTGCTCTTCAAGCAGCAGCACCAGCGAGCCTTCCGACACGCTATCGCCCACCTTGATCTTCACTTCCTTGACGATGCCGCTCTTGGGCGACGGCACGTCCATGGTGGCCTTGTCCGATTCCAGCGTGACCAGAGAATCCTCGGCGTTGACGGTATCGCCCGCCTTGACCAGCACTTCGATCACCGGGACGTCTTTGTAGTCGCCGATGTCCGGCACCTTGATTTCTACGACTTGACTCATTCTTCTGTCTCCAGAGGGTCTGGCGGCGAGTGCGTCCGGCGGCGGGCACAAACTGCTCCGCAGGCTACCGCATCGTGCAGGCAAATGCACTACGCGAAAAGTCTGTCGGGGCGGTACCCGGCCGGAGCGCAACCCGCGCGCCCGGCGGCTCCGTTATACGGTCATCGGGTTGGGCTTGTTCGGATCGAGGTTGTACTTCTTCAGTGCCTCGGCCACCTTTTCGCGCGGCAGCACGCCTTCATCGGCGAGCGCCTTGAGCGACGCGACCGTCACCCAGTAGCGGTCCACCTCGAAGAAGTGGCGCAGCTTCTCGCGGGTATCCGAGCGGCCAAAGCCGTCGGTGCCCAGCACCACGTAGCGACGCGGCACGAAGGCGCGGATCTGCTCGGCGAAGGTGCGGACGTAGTCGGTCGATGCGATGACCGGGCCGCGTGCGTTCTTGAGGAGCTTCTCGACGTGCGACTCGCGTTGCGGAGCGGTCGGGTTGAGCAAGTTCCAGCGTGCGGTGGCGTTGCCTTCACGGGCCAGCTCGGTAAAGCTCGGGCAGCCCCACAGGTCGGATTCGACGCCCCAGTCCTTCTTGAGCAGCTCAGCAGCGGCAATCACTTCACGGAAGATCGTGCCCGAACCCAGCAGTTGCACGCGCGGTGCGTTGCTGTTTTCGACGCCCTTCTTGAACTGGTACATCCCCTTGATGATGTCGGCCTCGACACCCGCCGGCATTTCCGGGTGCTCGTAGTTCTCGTTCATCACCGTCAGGTAGTAATAGACGTCTTCCTGCTCGACATACATACGGCGCAGGCCGTCTTGCATCACCACCGCCAGTTCGTACTGGAAGGTCGGGTCATACGAGATGCAGTTCGGGATGGCAGCGTGGTACACGTGCGAGTGACCGTCTTCGTGCTGCAGGCCTTCGCCGTTCAGCGTCGTGCGGCCAGCGGTGCCGCCCAGCAGGAAGCCGCGCGAGCGCATGTCACCAGCGGCCCAGCAGAGGTCGCCGATACGCTGGATGCCGAACATCGAGTAGTAGATGTAGAACGGGATCATCGCCACGCCATGCGTCGAATACGACGTAGCGGCCGCGATCCAGTCGCACATGGCGCCGGCTTCGTTGATGCCCTCTTGCAGCACCTGACCCGTCTGCGATTCCTTGTAGAACATCAACTGGTCGTGATCCTGCGGCACGTACTTCTGGCCTTCCTGGTTCCAGATACCGACCTGGCGGAACAGACCTTCCATACCGAACGTGCGGGACTCATCCGGCACGATGGGCACGACGTGCTTACCGACGTTCTTGTCCTTGAGCAGGATGTTCAGAATGCGCACGAAGGCCATCGTGGTGGACACTTCGCGGCCTTCGCCGGTGGCCTTGAGCAGCGCGTCGAACGCCGACAGCGCCGGCACTTGCAGCGGGTCAGCCTTCTGGCGACGCGCCGGCAGATAGCCGCCGAGGTCCATGCGCGCCTTGCGCATATATTCGAGTTCCTTCGAACCTTCCTCGAACTTGACGTACGGAACGTGCTCGAGCTGGTCGTCAGCCACCGGAATGTTGAAGCGATCGCGCAGCTTGCGGATGGCGTCCACCGGCATCTTCTTCTGCTGGTGAGCGATGTTCATCGCTTCACCGGCTTCGCCCATGCCATAGCCCTTGATGGTCTTGGCGAGGATGACGGTCGGCTGGCCCTTATGGTTGCTCGCCGATTGGAATGCCGCGTAAATCTTGTGCGGATCATGGCCGCCGCGGTTCAGCGCCCAGATATCGTCGTCGGACCAGTCGGCCACCATGGCCTTGAGTTCCGGCGTGTTGAAGAAGTGCTCGCGCACGTAGGCGCCGCTCTTCGACTTGAAGGTCTGGTACTCGCCGTCGACGCATTCCATCATGCGGCTCATCAGCAGGCCCTTGGTGTCGCGCGCCAGCAGTTGATCCCAGCGGCTGCCCCAGATGACCTTGATGACGTTCCAGCCGGCGCCGCGGAATTCGCTTTCCAGCTCTTGAATGATCTTGCCGTTGCCGCGCACCGGGCCGTCCAGGCGCTGCAGGTTGCAGTTGATCACGAAGACGAGGTTGTCCAGCTTCTCACGGCCGGCCATGCCGATTGCGCCCAGCGATTCCGGCTCGTCGGTTTCACCGTCGCCCAGGAACGCCCAGACCTTGCGGTTTTCCCAGTTCTGGATCAGGCCGCGGCTGGCCAGGTACTTGGTGAAGCGCGCCTGGTAGATCGCCATGATCGGGCCCAGGCCCATCGACACGGTCGGGAACTGCCAGAAATCCGGCATCAGCCACGGGTGCGGATACGACGAGATACCCTTGCCGTCCACTTCCTGGCGGAAGCTGTCGAGCTGCTCTTCCGATAGGCGGCCCAGCAGGAATGCGCGGGAGTACACGCCCGGCGCCGAGTGGCCCTGCACGAAGACCATGTCGCCGCCGTGCTTGTCCGACGGAGCGTGCCAGAAGTGGTTGTAGCCGACGTCATACAGCGTGGCTGCAGACGCGAACGACGAGATGTGACCACCGACGTTGGTGTCCTTGTTCGCACGCAGCACCATCGCCATGGCGTTCCAGCGCGTGTACGAACGAATGCGGTGCTCGATTTCCTGGTCGCCGGGAATGCGGTCCTGGTTTTCGACCGGAATCGTATTGATATAGGGGGTCTCTGCGTGCAGCGGCGAGGTCACGCCGTTGATGCGCGCGTACTCGATCTGCTTATCAAGGAGGAACGCCGCGCGCTGCGGGCCTTCCGCGCCGATGACGCCTTGCAGCGCCTCCAGCCATTCCTTGGTCTCCTGGGGATCGACGTCGCTGGCGCGCGTGGCGCCCAGGACTTGTTCTGGTACGGCCGACATGGCGGTCTCCTTGGTAGCAGTAACGGTAGGTGCGTCTCTTTAGATTGGGGGTACCCCAACTTTTGCGCTGATTCTATGGGCACCCGCAAATGCAGCACAAGAGGAATTTTCAAATTGCGATATGGTTTTTTATAATGCGGAATATTGCGGCGCTGCAAAACAAATCACTTTTAACGCTGCAGCGCAGCATTTTCCCGCTGATGAAATGGGCCTCACCAAGCGGTTTCCCCAAGCGACCAGCTGGTTAATTGCCGTTACACTTGGTTTTGCGCAGTTGCACAGATGTCCACACCTTTACCTCCGCAGAATTCCGGCGTTCGTCCGCCCATCATGCTTTCCCCCTCCCACGCCTCACACGATTCGGCTGCACCCGAGCCGGCGAAACCTGCCTCGCCCCCGGCGATCTCGGTTTCGGTGCCTGCGCCCGAATTGCCGCCCGAAAACGGTGGGCGCCCCAACGTGCCGCGCCGCCTGTGGATGACGCGCCTGAGCCGGCTGTGGACGACCAACTGGTTCATGTTCATTCCGCTGGTGGCTATCGTCCTGTTTGCCGGCGCGATGATCTTCATCCTGTATCAGCTGCACGCCACCGAGGTGCAGCAGCAGCGCGACGCCCTCTACCGCGATGCCGCCTGGGCCGAGCAGAAGGTGCGCCTGTCCCTGCAAAGCAACCAGGATCAAGTTGCGGCGCTGGCGCGCGACATTGGCGCCGCGCAGTTGGACCCAAGCGCCTACCGCGACGCCGCGCGCCAACTGCTGCGCGAAAACCCCGAGTTGGTCTTCATCAACTGGCTGGACGCCACCCGCCGCCCGCGCTGGGCGTTCCCTGCCAGCTCTGAGTTTGTCACCCGGGTGCGCGAGACGCGCGATCACCCGCTCGAAGCCGAGATCCAATCCGCCTATGACGCCGCACGTGAGACACAGCGTGCCGTCTACTCCCGCCCGATCCAGAACGAGCGCGGCGAGAGCTTCATGCTCATGGAAGTACCGATCGTGCGGGACAACGAGTTCCTCGGCACGGTGGGCGCCATGTACTCCGTCACCGGCATCCTCACGCAACTGCTGCCGGGTGAACTGACCGATCGCTACCGGTTCTCCCTGGTCGACAAGAACAACGTGATCCGCGCCAGCACGTCGCTGCGCCCGGTGCCCAAGGCTGCGGCCTCGTACGAGGTGCTGCTGGACCCGCCGGGGCATTCGCTGTCGCTGCGGGCCGAGGCATACCCGGCGCCGTCCAACCTGCCCAACAACATGCTGATGTGGCTGGTGGCGGGTCTGTCGTGCTTCGTGATCTGGAGCCTGTGGAGCGTCTGGCGCCACACCAGCCGCCGCTCCGAAGCACAGCGCGCCCTGCTGGCGGAAACCTCGTTCCGCCGCGCCATGGAGAACTCCATGGTGATCGGCATGCGCGCGCTCGATCTCAACGGCCGCATCACCTACGTCAACCCTGCCTTCTGTCGCATGATCGGCTGGACGGAGGCGGAGCTGGTCGGCCGCATGCCGCCGTTCCCGTACTGGCCGCCCAACGAAATCGGCGAGATGCAGAAGCACATCGAGCTGACCCTACGCGGCAAGGCCCCGGCCAATGGCATGGAACTGCGGATGATGCGCCGCGACGGCACGAGCTTCTATGCACGGATGTACGTCTCACCACTGATCGACGCGCGCGGCCGGCACACCGGCTGGATGAGTTCGATCACCGACATCACCGAGCCCAAGCGCGCGCGCGAAGACCTGGCCGCCGCGCACGATCGCTTCACCACGGTGCTGGAGAGTCTGGACGCCGCCGTCTCCGTGCTGTCCACCGACAAGGCCGAGCTGCTGTTTGCCAACCGCTACTACCGCCAGCTGTTCGGCTGGGAGGCGTTCGGCCACCTGCAACTGTCCGGCCAAGACGTCAACACGGAAGACGTCTCCAGCGATGCGCTCGACATGGTGGACGGCTATGCGGGCCTGCCCGCCTCCGAGCTGACGCCACACGCCGCCGACGCGCGCGAAATCTACGTCCCAGCGATGCAGAAATGGTTTGAAGTGCGCCGCCGCTACATCCAATGGGTGGACGGCCACCTCGCGCAGATGCAGATCGCCACCGACATCACCGTGCGTAAGGCCGCCGAAGAAATGACGCGCCAGCACGAAGAGCGCCTGCAGTTCACCAGCCGCCTGACGACCATGGGCGAGATGGCATCGTCCTTGGCACACGAACTGAACCAGCCGCTGGCCGCCATCAACAACTACTGCATGGGCGCCGTCGGCCGCCTCAAGAGCGGGCGCAGCACGGCGGAAGAGTTGATCCCCGTACTGGAAAAGACCTCCGCCCAGGCGGTGCGTGCCGGCACGATCATCCAGCGCATCCGCGGTTTCGTGAAGCGCAGCCAGCCGCAGCGGCGCGAATCCGACCTGCGCGACATCGTGGCCGACGCCGTCGGCCTGGCGGAGCTGGAGGCCACGCGGCGCGGCATCACCATCCTCACGCGTCTGCCAGCCGACCTGCCGCACCTGTACGTCGACCCGGTGCTGATCGAGCAGGTGCTGGTCAACCTGCTGAAGAACGCCGCCGAAGCGATGGCTGCTCACCCGCGCCTGCGCGCCGCGAGTGTCCTGCGCCTGCACGCCAACCTCATCGAGGACCCGGATAACTCCGTGCTGATTGAAGTCATCGACCAGGGCCCGGGCGTGGACGACAGCACCAAGGAACGCCTGTTCGAGCCCTTCTTCAGCACCAAATCCGACGGCATGGGCATGGGCCTGAACATCTGCCGCTCCATCATAGAATCCCACCTCGGCAGGCTCTGGGTAGAAAACAATGCCGATGGCATCGGCTGTACGTTTAAAATCATCCTGCCGCTGAATCCGCTGTAATCCGCTGTAAATCGTTTTTAAAACAGAACGTAGACCGAGGACTCTCCATGAGCACAACGCCCGCAGCAGTTGCTCCGCGCAACGAAACCGTGTTCGTCGTCGACGACGATGAAGCCATGCGTGACTCATTGACGTGGCTGCTCGAAGGCAACGGTTACACCGTGCGCACCTACCGCAGCGCTGAAGAATTTCTCGTGGACGACAAGCGCACCGAAGGCGTCGGCTGCCTGATCCTCGACGTGCGCATGCAGGGCATGAGCGGCCCCGAGCTGCAAGACCGCCTCATGGCCGAGAACAGCCGCTTGCCGATCGTGTTCGTGACCGGCCACGGCGACGTGCCGATGGCGGTATCGACCATGAAGAAGGGCGCGGTCGACTTCATCGAGAAGCCGTTCGACGAATCGGAACTGCGTGAACTGGTCGAGCGCATGCTCAGCAAGGCCCGCTCGGAAGACTCCGTGGCGCGCGAACAGAAGGCCGCCAAGGACCTGCTCGGCCGCTTGACCACGCGTGAGCAGCAGGTGCTCGAGCGCATCGTTGCCGGCCGCCTGAACAAGCAGATCGCCGATGACCTGGGCATTTCCATCAAGACGGTGGAGGCGCACCGCGCCAACATCATGGAAAAGCTCAACGTGAACACGGTCGCCGACCTGCTGCGCTTGGCCCTCTCGCGCAATAGCTGATTCGTTTTGTGGGCCGGTTGTGAGCAACCAGGGCGGTTGGAAGGGAGGCGCCGATTTATAATCGCGGTTTGCCCTCTCCCTCCTCCGCCCAGCCATGACCGCCCAACTCATTGACGGCAACGCGCTTGCCAAACAACTCCGCGCCGAAGCCGCGCAACGCGCCGCCGCCCTCACCGCGCGCGGCCACCAGCCCGGCCTCGCCGTCATCCTCGTCGGCGAAGACCCGGCCAGCCAGGTCTACGTACGCAACAAGATCAAGGCGTGCGAAGACAACGGCTTCCTCTCCGTCTTCGACCGCTACCCTGCTGACCTGACCGAAGCCGACTTGCTCGGCCGCATCGATGCCCTGAACCGCGACCCGCGCATCCACGGCATCCTGGTCCAGCTCCCGCTGCCCAAGCACATCGACAGCCACAAGGTGCTCGAAGCCATCGCGCCCGAGAAGGACGTCGACGGCTTCCACGTGGCCAACGCCGGCGCGCTGATGACCGGCGCCCCGCTGTTCCGCCCGTGCACGCCTTACGGCTGCATGAAGATGCTGGAATCGATCAACTACCCGGTGCGTGGCGCCAATGCCGTGGTGGTGGGTGCCTCGAACATCGTCGGCAAGCCGATGGCGATGCTGCTGCTGCAGGCCGGCGCCACCATCACCATCTGCAACAGCAAGACGCGCGACCTGGCCGCCCACACGCGTGAGGCCGACATCATCGTGGCCGCCGTGGGCCGCCGCAACATCATCACCGCCGACATGGTCAAACCCGGTGCCGTCGTCATCGACGTGGGCATGAACCGCGACGATGCCGGCAAGCTCTGCGGCGACGTCGATTTTGCCGGCGTCAAGGAAGTCGCCGGCTACATCACCCCCGTGCCGGGCGGCGTCGGCCCGATGACGATCACCATGCTGCTGATCAACACCTTGGAAGCCGCTGAACGTGTTGCCGCGGGAGCCTCGCTGGCAGCGTAAGCTTCACTTTCCACCATTGGAAACGGAAAAAGCGTCCCAACCTGATGGATCGGACGCTTTTTTTGCACCCGATTTTTCCTACTGAGCCCGCCATGACCGACATTTCGCTCCAAGCCAATAATCCGCTGCTCGATTTCTCCGGTCTGCCGCGCTTTGCGGACATTCGCCCCGAGCACATCACGCCGGCCATCGACGTGCTGCTCGAGCGCGCAGCGACCGCGGTTGCCAAGGTCAAGGACCCAGCCACCCCGGTCAGCTGGAACACCGTCGTCACCGCTCTGGAAGATGCCACCGAGCCGTTGGGCCGCGCCTGGGGCGTGGTCGGCCACCTGAGCGCCGTGGTTGACACGCCAGCCTTGCGCGAGGCGCATGCCGCCAACCTGCCGCGCGTGACCGAGTTTTGGTCGGGCCTGGGGCAGGACCTTGAACTGTTCGAGAAATACAAGGCCATCGCGCAAAGCGCCGAATACGCCACACTGACTTCCGCCCGCAAGAAGCTGCTCGACAATGAACTGCGCGGCTTCCGCCTGGGCGGCGCCGAATTGCCGGAAGACCAGAAGCCACGTTTTGCCGCCATTCAGGAACAGCAGGCGCAACTGACCAAGGCCTTCAGCGACCACGTGCTGGATGCCACCAACGCCTATGCACTACTGATCGACGACGAAGCCCGCCTGGCCGGCCTGCCCGACGATGCCAAGCAAGCCGCGCAGGAAGCCGCCCGCCGTGACAACCCAAACGCGACTGGCTGGAAGTTCACGCTGCATTTCCCGTCGTACTTCCCGGTGCTGCAATACGCGGAAGACCGCACCCTGCGTCGCACGCTGTACGAAGCCAACGTCACGCGCGCGTCCGAACTGGGCACGCAATACGGCGGCGGCAAGGCTGAATGGGACAACACCGCCAACATGGCCGAGCAGCTCGCGCTGCGCACGGAAGAGGCGCACATGCTCGGCTATCGCAACTTCGGCGAGGTCTCGCTCGTGCCGAAGATGGCCGATTCGCCCGAAGACGTGCTGCGCTTCCTGAGCGAACTGGCCGACCGCGCCCGCCCGTTTGCTGAAAAGGACTGGGCCGAGCTGCAAGCCTTCGCGAAAGACAAACTTGGCATCGACAAGCTCGAGCCGTGGGACATGGCCTATGCGTCGGAAAAGCTGCGCGAAGCGCGCTACGCCTTCTCCGAGCAGGAGGTGAAGCAGTACTTCCCGGAACCCGCCGTGCTGGATGGGCTGTTTGAAGTCGTGCAGACGCTGTTTTCGGTCAAGATCCGCCCGGAACAGGCCGAGGTGTGGCATCCGGACGTACGCTTCTTCCGCGTCGAATCCGCACAGGGCGAGCTGCTCGCCCAGTTCTACATCGACCTGTATGCCCGCGAAGGCAAGCGCGGCGGCGCCTGGATGGATGACGCCCGCGGTCGCAAGCTGCTGGATGATGCTGGCGTGCAAACCCCGGTGGCCTACCTCACCTGCAACTTCTCCGGCCCGGTCGGCAACAAGCCCGCGCTGTTCACGCACGACGAGGTCATCACCCTCTTCCACGAATTCGGCCACGGCCTGCATCACATGCTCACGCAAGTCGATGAGCTGGGTGTGTCCGGCATCAACGGTGTGGAATGGGACGCGGTGGAACTGCCCTCCCAGTTCATGGAGAACTTCTGCTGGGAGTGGGAAGTGCTCTCGCGCATGACCCGCCACGCGGAGACCGGTCAGCCGCTGCCGCGTGCCCTGTACGACCGCATGCTGGCCGCGAAGAACTTCCAGAACGGCATGATGACGCTGCGCCAGATCGTGTTCTCGACGTTCGACATGCACTTGCATACGGACTTCGATCCGAAGGGTCCGACGTCGGTACTGGAGCTATCGCGCCAGGTCAACAACCGCTTCCATGTCGTGCCGCAGGCCGAGCTGTCACGCTGGCCGAATACGTTCAGCCACATCTTCGCGGGCGGCTACGCGGCGGGCTACTACAGCTACAAGTGGGCCGAGGTGCTGTCGGCAGATGCCTACGCGGCATTTGAGGAAGCCGGCAAGTTGAGTGGCTCGGTACTCGACGCCGAAACCGGCGCGCGCTACCGCCGCGAAGTGCTGGAAGTGGGTGGCAGCCGCCCGGCCATCGAATCGTTCACCGCTTTCCGTGGGCGGGCGCCGAGCATCGACGCGCTGCTGCGTCACGGCGGCATGGTGGCGGAAGCTGCCTGACGCGCTACGCTGCAAGAGTAACGCCGCTTCGCGCGCAAGCCGAAGCGGCGTTTTTCATTGGGGCAAGCGGAAATCGACGTGCGCTGGCCTGCCCGGCAGTGACAGCGTTGCATGCGGCGCCGGCGCGCGAGCCACCACTTGGCCTCGCCGCATGACCAGCGTGCGCGTTGCGCGCAAGCGGATCGCCTCGATTGGGTCGCGCGCATCCAGCACCACCAGGTCTGCATGGCACCCCGGTGCGATGCCGTAACGCTCCAACCCCAGGATCCGCGCGGGTGCTTCCGTCACCGCTGCAAAACACTGGCGCATGGCGTCTTGCCCGGTCATCTGCGCGACGTGCAAACCCATATGGGCAACCTCCAGCATGTCGCCGGAGCCCAGGCTGTACCACGGGTCCATCACGCAATCGTGGCCAAAGGCGACATCGATACCGGCCGCCAGCAGTTCCGGCACACGCGTCATGCCACGCCGCTTCGGATACGTATCGGACCGCCCCTGCAGCGTGATGTTGATCAGCGGATTGGCAATCGCCGCCACGCCGGCCTCGCGCATCAGCGGCAACAGCTTGCTGACGTAGTAGTTGTCCATCGAGTGCATCGACGTGAGGTGCGAGCCGGCCACTCGCCCATGCAAACCCAGGCGATGCGTCTGCGCGGCGAGCACCTCGATATGGCGCGAGAGCGGATCGTCGGACTCATCGCAATGCATGTCGATGCGCAGGCCGCACTCGGCAGCAAATTCACAGAGCAGGCGGATGGACTCGGCGCCATCGGCCATCGTCCGCTCGAAATGCGGGATGCCTCCAACGACATCCACGCCCATGCTGATGGCGCGCTTGAGGTTGTCAAACGCGCCCGGGCTGCGTAGCAGACCGTCCTGCGGGAAGGCGACAAGCTGCAGATCCAAATATGGCGCCACCTGCCGCTTGACGTGCAGCAACGCATCGACGGCCAACAAACGCGGGTCGCACACGTCCACATGGGAGCGGATTGCCAGCAGGCCGCGCGCCACAGCCCAGTCGCAGTAACGCAGGGCGCGTTCGACCAGCGCGTCTTGCGTGAGCGTTGGTTTGAGTTCGCCCCACAGCGCGATGCCTTCAAGCAGCGTGCCGGACTGGTTCACGCGCGGCAAACCGTACGACAAGGTCGCATCCATGTGGAAGTGCGCGTCAACGAACGGTGGGCTGACCAATGCCCCCGCCGCATCGAACTCCTGCGCGCCATGCGCGGGCAACTGCGGCTGCACGGCCTCGATCCGTCCGGCGGTGATGCCGATATCGATGCCAGTACGGCCGTCGGGCAAGCTGGCGTTGCGAATCACGAAATCCATAGGGGCTCCTCATGCAACATGGCTGCCAATCTACCTCAAGCGGGTATGGCGGTGGCATGGGCGCTTGATGGCACAATACGCTCGATTTAGACGGCGCCGCTTGTATGCGCCGTCGCCATTTGCAAGGACCGATCCCCCATGCGTGTCGCCACCTGGAACGTCAACTCACTCAAAGTCCGCCTGCCGCAGGTGCTGCAATGGCTGGCAGAACGCGAAGCCGACGGCACGCCCATCGACCTGCTCTGCCTGCAGGAACTCAAGCTGCCGGATGACCGCTACCCGCTGGCAGAGTTGGACGCCGCGGGCTACGCGTCGCTCTTCACGGGCCAGAAGACCTACAACGGTGTCGCCATCCTCGCGCGCAAGGCTGCTGTGCCCGAGGGTCGCGACGTGGTGAAGAATATTCCCGGCTTTGCCGACGATCAGCAACGCATCGTGGCCGCCACCTATGACGTGGCCGGCGGCCCGGTCCGCGTGATCTCCGCCTACATCCCCAACGGCCAGGCGCTGGACTCCGACAAGTTTGTCTATAAGCTGCGCTGGCTTGAAGCGCTGCAAGCATGGCTGAAAGACGAAATGGCTGCGCACCCCCGTCTGATGCTGCTGGGCGACTTCAATATCGCCCCGGAAGACCGCGACGTGCACGACCCGAAGAAGTGGGAAGGCCAGAACCTGGTGTCGCCGGAAGAACGTGCGGCGTTTCGCGCGATGCAGAGTGCCGGGCTGGTCGACGCCTTCCGCATGTTCGAGCAGGAAGACAAGCTGTTCTCTTGGTGGGATTACCGGATGTTCGGCTTCAGGCGCAATGCCGGCCTGCGCATCGACCACATCATGCTGTCACCCGAGCTCGCCAAGCTGTGCGAGTCGTGCCATATCGACAAGGTGCCGCGCGGGTGGGAGCAGCCGTCCGACCACACGCCGGTGGTCGCTGCGCTGCGCGACGCATAAGGTAGGTTCGGCATGGCATCCACCTTCAAGCACCGCAACCTGCCGCATCTACTGCTGCGCGCGCGCGAGACCTTCATGGCGCGCTTCCGGCCGATCCTGCGCGAGCACGGCATCACCGAACAGCAATGGCGCGTGCTGCGCACGCTCAACGACACCGGCGACATGGAGCCCAACCAGCTCGCCGATGCATGCCTGATCCTGAGCCCGAGCCTGACGCGCATGCTGGCGGCAATGGAGCAGTCCGAGATGATCGTGCGTACGCGATCGTCGGTGGATCAGCGACGGCAGGTGATTTCGCTCACGCCCAAAAGCCGCAGGTTCCTGGCCGATGTGGAACCGCAGGTGGACGCGGAGTACGCGCGCATCGAAGCCCAGCTTGGACGCGCGCGTCTGGACGCGCTCTACGTCGCCATCGACGAATCCATCCGGGTGATGGAAACGCACACACCGATGTCCCGCTTTACCGGCGATGAATAACGCCGCTTAGTAAACGCTGCCGCCCGTCTGCGGCTTGGCGCCCTCGCCCTTGAACGCCTGAGCCAGTTGCTCGGCGCTGCGGGCCAACAAGGTGACGTCTGTTCCGACCGCAACGAAAGTCGCCCCAAGCGACAAGTAATGCCTGGCCTGCGCTTGGTCAGCCGAAAGGATGCCCGCCGCCCTGCCCGAGGCCACGATACGGCGAATCGTGTCGTCGATCGTCTTGCGGACTTGCGGATGGCCCGGCTCGCCCAGGTGGCCCATGGATGCCGCCAGATCCCCCGGGCCGATGAAGACGCCGTCCACCCCATCCACCGCAAGAATCGCATCGAGATGCTTCAGGCTCTCAGTGGTTTCCACCTGCACCAGCGTGCACATCTCTGCGTTAGCACGGCGGAGGTAATCGTCAACGCGGTTCCAGCGTGACGCGCGGGCCAATGCGCTACCCACGCCGCGAATGCCCTCGGGCGGATAGCGCATCGCCTCAACGGCCGCGCGGGCCTCGTCTGCGCTTTGCACCATCGGCACCAACAGTGTCTGTGCACCGATGTCCATCAGGCGCTTGATCTCGACGGCGTCATTCCAGGCCGGCCGCACGATCGGGTGCGAGGGATACGGCGCAACCGCCTGCAGCTGCGCCAATGTCGACTGCAGCTGGTTCGGCGCATGCTCGTTGTCGATCAGCAGCCAGTCGAAGCCGGCCCCTGCGACGATCTCGGCCGGATACGGATGCGTCATCGCCAGCCAGAGGCCGATCTGCGGGCGGCGCTCGGCCAGCGCGCGCTTGAAGTGGTTCACCGGGAGCTGCATGACGGAAACATCCTTTGAGCGTTAAACGAAATGGCAGGCGATGCTGCCGAGCGGACCATAGTCGCAGTGGAATGTATCACCGGGGCGTGCAGGCACCGGGCGTGTGAACGAGCCACCCAGAATGATTTGCCCGGGCTCCAGGGCCACGCCGTGCGGTGCCAGCTTGTTGGCCAGCCAGACCACGCCGTTGGCAGGATGGTTCAGCACGCCCGCTGCCACGCCGGTCTCTTCAATCACGGCATTGCGCGACAGGATGGCACCGACCCAGCGCAGGTCCACATCACGCATGCGGATTGGGCGGCCACCCATCACCACGCCGGCATTGGCGGCGTTATCCGCGATCGTGTCGAACACCTTGCGCGGGCGACCGCTGTCCGGGTCGATCGACTGCGAACGCGCATCGATGATCTCCAGCGCCGGGATCACGTGATCCACCGCGTCGTACACGTCGAACAGCGTCACCTCCGGCCCCTCCAACCGCTTGCCGAGCACAAAGGCCAGTTCCACCTCCACGCGCGGCACGATGAAGCGGCTGGCGGGAATCTCGCTGCCGTCAGCAAAGAACATGTCGTCGAGCAGCGCACCGTAGTCTGGCTCGTCGATCTGGGAGGACTGCTGCATCGCGCGCGAGGTCAAGCCGATCTTATGGCCCTTCAGGCGTCGGCCCTCCCCCAGCTTCATCGCCACCCAATCGCGCTGGATGGCGTAAGCGTCTTCGATGGTGATCTCGGGGTGGTCGAGTGAGACTTGGCGGATCTGCTTGCGGTCGATCTCGGCTTGGTGCAGGCGACGCGCAATGGTCTGGATGGTCGTGGGTTCGAGCATGGGTCAGGCTTTACGAAAACGCGCGTGGATGTTGTTGTGCTTGTAGCTGCCGCCTTCGTCGAATTTGGTCAGCTCCATCGAGAGCGCCAGATAGCGGCGAGCAAAGGCTTCTGCAAAGTGCGCCTTGATCGCGTCGAACAACGCATCGCAGGCGGCTTTCTTGACCTCGGGCGTGCGGCCTGCACCGATCTTGAGCGTGACGTGGACGAAGGCGTCGTCTTCCTTGCCATCGGCAACGCGGTAGTCCGTCAGCCGGATGGCGCGCGAGCGGATGCCCCCGGTCGGGAATACGCCGTTCTGCGCGATCAACGTCTCGTTGATTGTCTGCAGCAGCTGGGGGATGCGGGCGTCGTTGCCCAGGTTGTCGGTGTATTCAACAATGATGTGCGGCATGGCGGTCTCCGGCTTACGCCCCGGTTTGTTCACGTTCGGGCAGCGGGAAGATCGCATTGATCTGGCCCGTACCGGAACTGGGGAAATAATCGGTGATGACTTCGATGCCCTTGTCGTAGGCATCCCAGCCGAGCAGGCCGAGCAGCATGGCCGTGTCGTGCATGCCGCCCTCGCCTTCACACAACGATGCGTACTCGGGCAGCATCGCGCAGAAGGTCTTCCAGTCGCCCTGCTTCCACAGATCCACCACACGCAGGTCGACCTGTTTGAAGAACTCGCGGCTGATCTGGTGGATGGACTCTTCGGGGCTGCCGTTATCGTTGAAGCGGTGCGAGAGCGATCCGCTGGCCAGGAACGCGACGGTGCTGTCACTCGCCTCGATGGCTTCGAGCAGCGCGGCGCCAAAGCGGCGGCTCTCGTCCAGTTTGTGCCACGCGCACCAGCCGGCAATCGACACGACCTTGAAGTGCTGGTCGCCGTTCATGTAGCGCATCGGCACCAGCGTGCCGTACTCGAGTTCCAGGCTGTCGATCTCATGTGCACGCGTGAAGACGCCGCGCGCCGTTGCCGTCTCGGCAATCAGGCGGCCGAGCGCCGGGTTACCCGGATACGCATACCGCATGTCCTTGATGAAATGCGGCAGCTCGTTGCTCGTGTAGATGCCGTCGAAGCGCGCATTGCAGTTGACGTGATAGCCAGCATTGACCAGCCAGTGCACGTCGGACACGACGATGGTGTCCACGCCCAGATCCCGGCAACGCTGCCCGATGATGCGGTGCCCCTCGATGGCCGCTGCCCGGCAGCCATGATGCTTGCCGGGTAGCTCCGACAGATACATCGACGGTACGTGGGTAATCTTCGCGGCCAAGGCCAGCTTGCCCATGGTGTCTCCTTCCGCCCTTGTTTGATTGTGTGAGTTGGCGACCGAGCGACCTTACACGCCCCATCGGGGGATATGGTGGCTGCCCATCGAGATGCAGACGTTCTTGATTTCGGCAAACACTTCCAGGCTGTACTCGCCGCCTTCGCGCCCCGTGCCGGATGCCTTCACCCCGCCAAATGGTTGACGCAGGTCGCGTACGTTCTGGCTGTTGACGAACACCATGCCCGCCTCAATACCGCGCGCCAGGCGATGCACCTTGCCCACGTCCTGCGTCCAGATATACGAGGCCAGACCATATTCCACGTCGTTAGCGAGCTTCAGGCCGTCCGCCTCGTCCTTGAACGGGATCAGGCACGCCACGGGGCCGAAAATCTCTTCCTGGGCCACGCGCATGCGGTTATCGACGTTGGCCAGCACCGTAGGCGCGACAAAGTTGCCGTTCTTCAAGTGGTCAGGCAGGCCTGCAGGCTTGTCTGGGCCGCCGGCCAGAATCCTGGCGCCCTCCTGCTCGCCCAGGCGGATGTAACCCGTGACCTTCTCCCAGTGCGCGCGCGTGATCATCGAGCCGACGTTGGTCTTCTCATCCGCCGGATCGCCCACCACAAGGCGCTTGGCCCGCTCAGCAAACTTGCGCACGAAGTCGTCGTACACGCTCTCCTGCAAGAAGATGCGCGAGCCCGCCGTGCAACGCTCGCCGTTGATCGAGAAGATGGTGAAGAGCGATGCGTCCAGCGCGCGATCCAGATCCGCGTCGTCAAAGATCAGCACGGGCGATTTGCCGCCCAGTTCCATCGAGAATTTCTTCAGGCCGGCGCGCTCCATGATCCGCTTGCCGGTGGCGGTGCCGCCCGTGAAGGACACCACGCGTACATCCGGATGCCGCACCAATGCATCACCAGCGGTTGCGCCGTAGCCTTGCACGACATTCAGCACACCCGGTGGAATGCCGGCTTCCAGCGCCAGACGGCCCAGTTGATCCGCCGTCAACGGTGACAGCTCCGACATCTTCAGCACCGCCGTGTTGCCCAATGCCAGGCACGGCGCGACCTTCCACGTGGCCGTCATGAACGGCACGTTCCACGGCGAGATCAGCGCACACACACCCACCGGCTGATACAGCGTGTAGTTCAGCATCTGATCGTCGACCGGATACGTGCGGCCGTTGATCTGCGTGCACACCTCGGCAAAGAAGTGGAAGTTTTCCGATGCGCGTGGAATGAGTTGTTTGCTTGTCTGGGCGATGGGCAAGCCGGTATCCATCGTCTCCAGCGCAGCCAGGTGCGGCACGTTCTGCTCAATCAGCTCGCCCAGGCGGCGCATCAGCTTGGCGCGTTGTTTGGCCGGGGTATTGGCCCAGGCGGGGAATGCGGCCTTGGCTGCGGCCACCGCCGCGTTGATCTCCGCCTCGCCGCCTGAAGCCACCTCGGCAATCGCCTCACCCGTGGCCGGGTTGGTGGTAATGAAACGCTCGGCGCTGTCGACCTGGCGGCCGTCGATCCAGTGTTTGACGGGGTCCATGCTGACGGCATGTAGGCGCGTGTTCATGCGGGCTCCTTGCTCGGTTGTTCTGCGGCGATGGTGCTGACCAATCGACCGATGCCTTCGATTTCGGTGACGACCTCGTCGCCGGGTTGCGTATCGGCCAAACCCTCGGGCGTGCCGGTCAGGATCATGTCGCCAGCGCTCAGCGTCATGAAGCTGGAGAACCATGCGATCAGCGCCGGGATGTCGAAGATCATGTCGCGCGTGCTGCCTTCCTGCGTGACACGGCCGTTGACGGTGGTGCGCAGGGCGAGGTTCATCGGATCGGGCACGTCATCGCGATCCACCAGCCACGGGCCAATGGGCGTGCAGGTGTCGCGGCTCTTCACGCGCAGATTCGGGCGATAGTAGTTTTCGAGGTAATCGCGGATGGCGTAGTCGTTGGCCACCGTGTAACCAGCGACAACCTCATAGGCACGTTCCCGCGGCACATTGCGCGCAGTCTTGCCGATCACCACCACCAGTTCGCACTCGTAGTGCATGAAGGCCACACCCGCCGGGCGCACGGTGTGGGCGCGGTGGCCGATCAGCGTGTTCGGCCCTTTCAGGAAGGCGAGCGGCTCCTCCGGTGCCTTGAAGGCGAGTTCCTTGGCATGGTCGGCATAGTTCAAGCCCAGCGCGAAGATCGTGCGCGGCTCAACCGGTGGCAACCAGATCACTTCGTTTTCATGCAGCACGCTGCCATCGGCAAGCTGCAAGCGAGTGTCGTCGCCAGGTACGGCGGTGGCCTCATGGATCGCCCCATCATAGGCAATGCGTGCGCGCTTCATTGCGAGGCCTCCCGCGCGCGCCTAACCAGCCGCGTCGTCAGTGTGCCAATGTGGGCAATGTCGATATCGATGCGGTCGCCGGCACGGGCCAGCGGCGGGTTCTCGGGCATGCCGACAAGCAGCACGTCACCGGCATCGAGCGTCATGAAGGCCGTCACGTCCGCCAGCAGTTGCGCGATCGGACGCACCAGCGTTGCGGTAGAAGCGCGTTGCCTGATCTCGCCGTTGATGCGCACGGTGATATCCAGTGCGTCCGCATTGGGCACATCGTTTCGATCAACCACCCACGGGCCGATCGGGCAGAAACCATCACGACACTTGTGACGGATTGCCGGGCGGTAGTAGCTGGCATGCGGCACCGTCAGGTCGTTGACGATGGTGTAGCCGGCAATGAATGCGTGGGCCTGCGCGGCGCTCACACGTGTGGCGGTGTGGCCAATCGCCACGCCCAGGCAGGCGCCTGCCCAGACCGCGTCAACATCGGCCGGCAGAACCACATCACGACTGTGCCCAACGTGCGTGTTGGCCGGCTTGAGATACAGGATGGGGGCTTTGGGTGGCGCCTGATATGGCGGCGCGGAGAGTGCATCACCCAACGCCGCCAGTTCGCCACGGTAGTTCAGCAACGCGCCGACAACCGTGCCGCCAACCGGTGGCAGCCAGTGCTGCGCGGCGCCCGCTTCAGCATCTCCAGGTGCCGTTGCCCAGGCGATTTCGCTCGCCCGACCATCCGGCAATGCCACTCTGCCTCGCCGCATCCCTGTCTCCTTGGCTTCGGGTCAGCGTCAACGCTGCCCATATAATTAACATGTTAATCATCTAATCAGATGACGGCTCTGTCAAGTCGGGAAACACTGGAACATCGGCAATGAAAAAGCCGGTCACGCGGACCGGCTTTTTCAGAACGGTGGACGTGTGTCCACCATGCGGGCATATCGGACGCGCCGATGCCTGCGGAGGCAATCGACCACGCTCAAGCCACGGCGACGTGCACGCGCTTGACCACAACCGGTTGCGGTAAATCAGTCAACCCTTGAGATCGCTGCACGCCATCTGCGATGAGCACGCGCGCGGCATCCTGGATCCGATCCTGGCCGGCCTCAAAGGCCGCTTGAAGCGACAACACCTGATCACCTTCCAGGCCTTCCCACAGGGCCTCGCGCGTTGCCACGCAAGTCACCTTTTCGCCGTCGACCAATGCGTCGAACAGCAGGCCTTCGTTGTTGATGTCGTACGCCTCTTTCTTTTCGAACTTGATTTCCATCGTCAAAGCCCTCCGATTGCAATGGACAACAACGCACACGCCGTTGCGTGGAAACCGTGCGGGGGGGCCGGCACGATTCCGTCAAACAATGTGTCTGACCGCGAGATTCATTTTAACCACAGCTTGCGCTGCGCGTGCGAACCACATCGCCAAAGCCAGCGAACCCAAACAAGGGCGCTAGCTCGCCATCCCAGGCTGCATCAGGGCTCGCACACCCATCGCCATAGTTATGCTTTTTTGTCAGGACCGCGAGCGCCACCCGACTAAGCAAAGCGGGAGCCACATGCAAAGCCCGTGCCGACATGCAGGCCAGGAAACCATCATGCGCATCCAACCACACTGTTTGCGACACTTTCGTGTCAGCGCAACACTGACATTGCTAGTACTGACAAGCGCCGCGCGCCCAGCGCCAGCCGCGGATTGCGCCGCGCTGCACGTTCAGAGCCCACCGCACACGGTTGCGGTTGTTGAACTCTATACATCCGAGGGTTGTAATAGTTGCCCGCCGGCTGACCGCTGGCTGAGCCGCACACCGGCCGATACGCAGCATTGGATTCCCCTTGCGCTGCATGTGGACTACTGGGACGGTCTCGGCTGGAAAGACAGCTTCGGCCGCGCGGCCTTCTCTGAGCGGCAACGTGCGCTGGGCGATGCCACGCGCGCGCCAACAATCTACACGCCAGAGGTCTTCGTCTCTGGCCGCGAGTTGCGCCGTTGGGCAGATCGCGCCGACTTCTCTCGCGCCATTGCGGCACGCAACGCACAGCCTGCCACGGCGGATATTGCACTCGATGCCACTGCAACGAACACGCCGCGTGCGGCACTGCAAACCCGCGCGCGCTTCACGTTGCGGCCGAGCGCAGCCAACGACTCCCACCCAACTGTCGCGTGGATTGCACTGACGCAAAACAACCTGGTGAGCCACCCAAGTGGCGGTGAGAACGGCGGCGTGGAACTACGCCACGACCATGTCGTAAGGGAATGGATCGGGCCAATCCGATTGACTGGCGCGAGCACGCAATGGCAGGGCGACATTCCCCTGCCCGCCAATGCGCACCCGACCGATGTGAGTGTGGTCGCCTTGATCGAGCGGCTACGCGACGCGGAAATCCTGCAAGCGGTTTCCTCGCCGCTATGCCGCTGAGCGACCAGGCGATCAGCGTGCCGTTTCCGAGGCCGGAGCGGCGCCTTGCTGCGGCGTGTGCAGCAGCGAGCGGCGGCGTGCATAGCCGAAGTACACCAGCAGGCCGATCACCACCCAAACCACAAAGGCGATCCAGGTAACGGCCTGCAGATGACTCATCAGGAACAGGCACATGCCGATGGCCAGCAGCGGTACCACCGGCACGCCTGGGCAGCGGAAGCCGCGATGCAGGTCCGGACGCGTACGGCGCAGCACCAGCACGGCAACCGCGATGAGCGAGAACGCTGCCAGCGTGCCGATGTTGATCAGCTCGGCCAGCACGTTCAGCGGCACGAATGCGGCGATCACCGCGAACACGATGCCGACCACCCACGTATTCAGGAACGGCGTTGCGTAGCGCGGGTGGATGTGCGACAGGCGCTTGGGCAGCAGACCGTCACGCGACATGGCGAAGATGATGCGGGTCTGGCCGTAAGCCATCACCAGGATCACCGTGGTCATGCCGATGATGGCGCCCAGGTCAACAAAGCCCGCGACCCAGCTTTCACCGGCCATCTGCAGCGCCAGCGACACCGGGTGGTCAACGCCTGCAAACTTCGTGAACGGCACGATACCGGTCATGATGGCGGCCACCACCACGTAGAGGATCGTGCAGACCGCCAGTGAGCCGATGATGCCGATCGGCAGGTCGCGCTTGGGGTTGCGCACCTCTTCCGCCGCAGAGGTCACTGCGTCGAAGCCGATGAAGGCAAAAAACACGATGGCTGCAGCACCGAACACGCCCTCCATGCCGAACGGCATGAACGGTTGCCAGTTGGCCGGCTGCACGTGGCGCACGCCCACGAAGATGAACAGCAGCACCACCGTCACCTTGATCACCACCATGACGTTGTTGGCACGCGCCGATTCACGCACGCCAAACGACAGCACTGTGGTGACAAGCAGCATGATCACGAGCGCAGGCAGGTTGAACAGCGTCTGCACCCCCGGGATTGCGCCCGGTGCCGCCGTCAGCGCCACCGGCAAATGCAAGCCGAAGCCCGACAACAGCGATTGGAAGTAGCCGGACCAGCCGACCGACACGGCGGAAGTCGCTAGCCCATATTCGAGCATCAGATCCCAGCCGATGATCCAGGCAACCAGCTCGCCCATCGTTGCGTAAGCGTACGTGTAGATCGAGCCAGATACAGGGATGGTCGAGGCGAACTCGGCGTAGCACAGCGCGGCAAACCCGCAAGCCAGCGCCGCAACGATGAACGACAACGTGAGTGCGGGACCAGCGGTCAGTGCGCCTGTGCCCGTGAGCACGAAGATGCCGGTGCCGATGATGGCGCCGACGCCCAGGAAGGTCAGGTCCAGGGGCCCGAGGACTTTCTTCAGGCCGGTATTGCTGTGGCCCGTGCGGATCATGTGATCCACGTTTTTGGTACGGAACAAACTCATTGACTGCGTCTCCTGTCTGCGTGCCTCCGTGGGTACGGATGCACTGTCGCGCACGTGTGGCGCGCGGCGGCGGATTTTTGCAAAAAGCGGGCATTTTACCCGCTGGCGACGTCCGCCCCTTCACATCGCGGTGATGCAGACAAGAAAATAGGACAATTCGTACCCGACTGACGTGCGTCACAACAACTCACGACAATTGAGGCTCACTCAACCGTGTCGGCGTCTTCTGTGAATAGCGTCTGTTGACGCGCGTGTGCATCGGACTCATACAAGCGCACGCCCACCCCCAGCAGCCGCACGGGAATCTGCCGCCGCTCGAAGCCCTGCGTCAGCAACTTCGCGAACACCGGCAACGACACTTTCGGGTGGATGCACTCGACCGTGGTCCCGCGAAAATCCGCAAAGCGCAGCTTGACGTAGGTCTTGTGGATCATGCCGGCAGCGCGGGCTCGCTCAACGCGCGCGGCAAGCTGCTCGACGAGGATGATCAGCTCACGCTGGCAATCATCGAGCGTGCGCAGGTCCGTGGCGTACGTTTCTTCCACGCTGACGGACTTGCGGATCTGCGAGGGTTGCACCTGCCGGTGATCGATGCCGCGGCAGAGGTCATGCAGCCGAAAACCAAACACGCCGAAATGCTGTTGCAACCGGTCGGTGCCCCAACTGCGCAGATCCCCACACGTTTCAGCGCCCAGCCGGCGCAGCTTGGCGGCCGTCACCTTGCCCACGCCAAACAGACGCTCCACAGGCAGTTCGGCTACAAAGGCATCCACCTGTTCCGGCCGCACCACGAACAGGCCGTCGGGCTTCTTCCAATCACTCGCGATCTTGGCGATGAACTTGTTGGGAGCCACCCCGGCTGACACCGTGATACCAATCTCTTCACGCACGCGGCGGCGGATGTCCTCTGCGATGCGCGTGCCACTGCCGGCAAGCATCGGGCTGTCGCTCACGTCGAGGTAGGCCTCGTCCAGCGAGAGCGGCTCAACCAGTGGCGTGTAGCTGTGATAGATGGCGAAGATCTGGCGCGCGACCTGGCGGTACTTGTCCATGGACGGCGGCACGATCAGCAAGTCCGGACAACGCTTGACGGCCTGCGACATGGGCATCGCGGAGTGGATGCCGAACTTGCGCGCTTCGTAGTTGCAGGTGGCCACCACACCGCGCCGCTCGGGCCGCCCGCCAACGGCCAGCGGCTCGCCGACCAGGCGCGGGTCATCGCGCATCTCGATGGCGGCGTAGAAGCAGTCGCAGTCGCAGTGGATGATCTTTCGCACGGCAGGAGGCCGTCAGGACGGGCTACAACAAGCCGCGTCAGATGCGGGCTTGCACGTTCAGGAGGAACGCAAGCGTACCAGCTTCCGCCGGGTGCGCACCGAATGCGCACGCTCGGCGGCGCAACAATGCATTTCGCCGATACCGCAGCGCAGCATCGGCGAATGATGGGGCGGGAAGCGCGGCTTAACGGTTGATGTCGCGTGCCACGGCACCCAGCTCGTCGTTCAGCGCACGCTGCTCGTCGCCGGACAGGCCGCCATTGTGCTGGCTGGCCATGTCGTTGGTTTCCTGGCGGATGCGGCGCAGGCGATCACGCAGGCCGTCGCCGCGGTACGGATCGATATAGCCCTGCGACTGGCGCACGTCGACGCGATGGAATTCCTCGGCGATGCGGCCCTGCACTTGGTCAAAGCGGGCGCGCGGATCAACCGGTGCCGGAGCCGGCGCGGGTTCGTGCACCACCACCGTGCGAGTTTGCTGCGGCGGGGCCACCACACAGCCGGCCATGGAAGCCGCCAGCACAGCACACAGGGTCAGACGCGGAAGAATCGACATGATTAGGCTCGTATTGTCGTTGTAGAGATGCGCAAGTCGCGCGAGGACTGACGCTATCTTACGAACCGCTTTGCGTAAAGCTGTGACGATTGGTAACAACACATCACAGCCACAACACCTCCGGTGGCTCGACCGGCGGCGGGGTTTCATCGGGCGACGGCAAATCAGGAGGAATACCCGGCGGCGATGGCTCGTCAGGGGGCGGAACAGTGTGTGCGGGATGCATCAGGCTGCGCGCGCGGCCCGCCCAATTGACTGACGGATTGGCGTAACGGCTGGCGGACATGGTTTCCCTCCGGGCAAAACGCATTGACAATCTAGTACGCGAACCCCACACCAACAAGTCACCCTACCCGACCACGCATGTTCGACCTGCCCACTGCCCGCTTCCAAGACCGCACGCTAGTCCGCATTGGTGATGTTGACGGCCCGAGCGCGAAAGGCTCCATGCTGCTGCTTGCTCCGGAAGCTGGCGGCCGGCTCGTGCGCTGGCGCCATCTCGGTGAAGAGATCCTGTTCTGGCCAGAGCATGCGGACTGGTCCAATCCGGCCAAGGTACGTGGCGGCAACCCGCTGCTGTTTCCCTTCATCGGCCGGCACTTTGTCGACGGCGAGATCGGCCAGTGGCGCGACGCACGCGGGCAACGACATGCCCTGCCGCAACACGGCTTTGCACGAGACCTGCCGTTTGAGGTGGAAGACGCGAGCGACACGCACATCGTCATGCTGCTGCGTGACGGCCCGCAAACGCGCGAAGGCTATCCGTTCGCACTCGAATTTCGCATCACGTATCGACTGCTGATTGACGGGCTGGAGGCAACGTTCTCGGTCAAGCACCTCGACAAAGGCGATATCCAGGCGCCGATGCCGTTTTACGCCGGCCACCATTTCTATTTCGCGCTGCCGCATGCGCTGCGCAGTGCGGCTGAGCTGTCGATGCCGCCATCGCGGCTTTCACGCCAATTGGCCGATGGCAGCCTCGATATGCAGGAACCTGGACAGACCACCTACCACCTCGACGACCCGGCACTGCAGGATCGCTATCACCTGCTTGACGCCGCCGGCGCGGCCACGCTCATCATTCCGCCGCACGCAGATGCGCCACTCGGCCGCCGTATCCACATCGAGGTGGATGGCGCGCCGGCACTCTGGCACGCCATCACCTCCTGGACGGAAAACGCCACGTCCGACTTCTACTGCGTTGAGCCCTGGATGGGCCTACCCAACGCCATCCACCACGGCGAAGGCCTGCACCTGCTCGCCCCTGGCGAAACACGCCAGGCCACCTGCCGGTTGCGAATCACGCGCTAGCCAGCGCGCTCGGGTCTCTCAGACCTTCTCGTACGCTTGCACCGCGTCCATCACGCGCGCCGAGTACACCAGCGCTGCACCGGCATTGAGCGAAATCGCCACGCTCAGCGCATCGGCAATCTCTTCATGCGTGGCGCCGTGCTTGAGCGCTTCAGCAGTGTGCACGGTGATACAGCCATCGCAGCGCGTCGTCACCGCCACGGCCAGGGCAATCAGTTCACGCGTCTTGGCATCCAGGCTGCCGGTCTTCGCGCCCGACAGCGTTTGATAGCCCTTGACGGTATCCGGCGTGATCTTGCCGATCTCGCCAATGCGCCCCAGCAATTCCTTCCGATACTCAACCCAGTTCAGCATGATGTGCTCCCGGTGGTGTGGCGCTGGCCCGATGCCTGCGCCGTTGGAAAGAGTATTGTCTTTGCGCTCGATCCGTTGAATACTCGATTCAAGCAATTTTTATCGAGATCGTCTCAATGGATGCGCTCAGCCAATTCATTCAGTTGACCCGCCCGCAGGCCAGTCTTGATTTGCGCTGCCTGTTCCAAGGCCCCTTCTCGATCCCGCATGATCCTGAGCCGGAGGGTCAGGTGATCTTCCACCTGGTGCTGGCTGGCACATGTTTGGTGGAAACCAGCGGCCGCACACTCGCCCTGCGCGAAGGTGATTTCATCCTGTTTCCGCGCGGCCACGCACATACCATCCATGACCCGGCAAGCGCAGCCAACGCGCCCGTGCGCAGACCGCGCGCCTCGCATGACGGCATGCTCCCGCTGCAACGAACCGGCCGTGGCGCCGCTGAAGTCGACCTGCTGTGCGGCCGCTTCGTGCACGAGCGTGGCTCGACCACGCTGCTGGTGCGCACGCTGCCCGACCCGCTGCATGTGTCCTTGAGTGATAGTGCGTCGTTTCCAGCGCTGCAAGCCGTCATTGGCATGATGCGCAGCGAGGCTGAAACGCGCGCCCCCGGTGCGCTGGCGATCGTCACATCGTTGAGCCAGACCCTGCTGACGCTTGCGCTGCGCGTCTACGGCCAGCGCGAGAACGCCGGCCCAGGGACGCTCACATTGCTATCGGACACACGTCTGAGCGTGTCCGTGCAAGCCATGCTCACCGCGCCCGAACAGGCATGGACCATTGATGCGCTGGCAGACCTGGCAGCCATGTCACGCGCCACCTATGCGCGCCACTTCAAGGCACGCGCCGGCATGACCGTATGGGATTTCCTAACGCGCGTGCGCATGGCCCTGGCTTGCGATGCGTTGATGCATACGCGGCTGAGCGTGGGTGAGATCAGCACGAACGTTGGCTATCAATCCGAAGCGGCGTTCGGCAAGGCGTTCAAGCAGCAGTTGGGAATAACGCCGGCGCGGTATCGGCGGGCGACCGCTGGGCCCGAGCGCGAAGCGATCTCATCCTGAGCCAGATCCCTTAGTCGGAGCGGTTCTGGGCACGATCAGCAAGCGAGCTTGGATTACCCCAGCCGTTTTCGAACAGCAGTTCATGGAGTGGCTGTCGCGCTGCCCACCGTTGCTGCTCCAGCATCGGCTGGTCGTAGAACTGATCCACATAGCCCAGGCACAGCACTGCGACCGGTTTGGCGCCCGGCGGCAGATGAAGCAGCTCGGCCAACTGCTCCGGATCGAATAAGGACACCCACCCCATACCGACCCCTTCAGCCCGGGCGGCGAGCCACATATTTTGGATCGCGCAGGCAACCGAAGCGAGATCCATCTCCGGCAGCGTGCGGCGGCCAAAAACATGCCGCTCGCGGTCGTCCATCAGCGCCGCCACCAGGACGTCTCCGCATTCCAGAATGCCCTCCACCTTGAGCCGCATGAAATCATCCTGCCGCTCGCCCAGTGCAGCGGCAGTCTGCTGACGCTCGGCTTCAACCAGTGCGTGCACACTGGTCCGCAGGTCTCGATCTGTGACGTGGATGAAGCGCCAGGGCTGCATGAAGCCGACGCTGGGGCCAAGGTGTGCGGCCTCTAACAGGCGTGTCAGCAGCGCCGCATCGAGTGGGTCGGGCCGGAAATGGCGCATGTCTCGCCGCTCGCGGATCACCCGATAGACGGCGTCGACTTCACCGTCGCTATACCGAAATTGGCTCATGGCCTGAACCCGCGCGCATGCGCGGGTGATATCCCCGTAGAAAGCAAAAAGGACTTACGGCTCATCACCGTAAGTCCTTCGATATTTCTGGTCGGGGCGAGAGGATTTGAACCTCCGACCACCTGCACCCCATGCAGGTACGCTACCAGGCTGCGCTACGCCCCGAACAAGCATGAAAGTATAACAGAGCCGCTACGCAGATGACTAGTGGGTACCGCGCTCGCTTACCGTTTATCGCTGCGCAGAATCTCCAGCACCGATTGCAACGCATGACGCAAGCCCAGCACATCGACGGGGCCACTTACGACAGCTGGCGCCGGCGCCACGGTCTGCACGTGTGGCACGTCGACTTCCTCTACCGACGCGACGCTCACACCATGTCGCAGCTCATCAAGCCGATTGCGCGCGCCGTTGATCGTGAAACCCTGCTCGTACAGCAGCTCGCGAATGCGCCGAATCAGCAGCACTTCATGATGCTGGTAGTAGCGACGATTGCCGCGCCGCTTGACGGGCTTGAGTTGCGTGAACTCCTGCTCCCAATAGCGCAGCACGTGCGGCTTGACGGCGCACAGATCGCTCACCTCACCAATGGTGAAGTAGCGCTTGGCAGGAATCGGCGGCAGGTTGACCCGCTCCGTGTGTTTATCGGCAGCCATGAAGGGCAGGCGAAAAGATCCGGATTGTCGAAACGGCTGGAACTACAGAATCACACGGCTGAATTACGCAACGTCCGCAGACATCGGCTCGACGCGCTCTTCAACGAGCGCCTTGAGCTTCTGGCTGGCGTGGAACGTCACGACACGGCGCGCCGTGATGGGGATGATCTCTCCGGTCTTTGGATTGCGCCCCGGGCGCTGCGGCTTGTCGCGCAACTGGAAGTTGCCGAAGCCGGACAGCTTGACGCTGTCACCTTGCTCGAGCGCCTCGCGAATCACGTCGAAAAACGCCTCGACCATATCCTTCGATTCACGCTTGTTCAGGCCGACCTGCTCGAACAACATCTCGGCAAGCTCAGCCTTGGTGAGCGTCGGCACATCTTGGCCGCGCGCGTCACGCGCGTCAGCCTGTGCTGCCGAAGAAGAACCGAGCGAGTCGTCCAAAGATGCCACCAGTGCGGGCGCGTGTTGATCGTTCATAGGATTCGCTTGGGCGTTGATCGATCCGAATGCGGAGGTTCGTTCGAGCTGTCTCTAGCGCAGTGCGGACGTCTGAGACGTCAGGCACGCAGGCGCGCGCCGAATGCATCGCTGGCCGCTCGAATCAGTTGCTGTGTGGCGGCCTCGACAATGTCGTCCTGGAGGGTGCTGTCAGTATCTTGCAACGTAATTCTGAAGGCAAGGCTTTTCTCCTGCGCCCCAATCGCCGCCGTAGCGGCCTTCGGACGGAACTCATCGAACAGCACAACACCCTGCAGATAGCGTTGCCACGGCGTGCCGACAGCCGTTTTCTCGAACGTATCCACGAGGTCTTGCACCGCCACGTCTTGGCGTACGACCAACGCAATGTCGCGCGTCACGGCCGGCACGCGCGGCACTTCACGATACGTTGGCAGGCCGATGGCGGTGATCGCATCGAGCTCCAGCTCCCACACGACTGGTGCGGTCGGCAGGTCGTACTTCTGCAGCCAACGCGGATGCAGCTCACCGATCCAGCCGATGGCACGACCGTTCAGCACCACACGGGCGGAGCGGCCCGGATGCAGCGCGGGATGCTCTGCGCGCTCGAAACGCGCCTGCAGCGGCCACAGCAGCGACTCCACATCGCCCTTCACATCGAAGAAATCAACCGGGCGCGTCTGCACACCCCACTGCTCTTCCTTGGACGGGCCATAGGCGATGCCGCCGACCATCATCGGCTGCGCGTAACCCGCAATCGACAGACCACCATCCGCGACGCTCGCATCGCGGTGGAACACGCGGCCCACTTCGAACATGCGCACGCGCGAAGCCTTGCGATTCAGGTTGTAGCGCACCTTGTCGAGCAGGCCGCCGATGAGCGTGCTGCGCATCACCGAGTACTGGCTGGCAATCGGGTTCAGTAACGGAATCGGGTTGGTGTTGCCGGCAAAGTCGGCTTCCCATTCGGTTTCGACGAAGGCGAAGTTGACGACTTCGTGATAGTCGCGTGCGGCCACGGCGTGACGCACGTCGTGCATGGTGCGGCGTGCTTCGTTGGTCGGGCGCATCGCGTTTTCGGCGACCGGCGGCTTGGCCGGAATCTGCTCGAAACCGTAGATACGGGCGACCTCTTCGATCAGGTCTTCCTCGATTTCGAGGTCGAAACGGTACGACGGCGGCTCAACGATGAACACATCGCCGTCCACACTGAACGTGAGACCGAGGCGCTTGAACACATCGGCCACGACTTCGTGCGACAGCTCAATGCCGAGCACACGCGCCGCACGCGCGACACGCATGCGCACCGGTTCGCGCTTGGGCAGGTTGACGATCTGGTCATCGATCGGGCCAGCCTTGCCACCGCAGATATCGAGGATCAGCGCGCTGATGCGCTCGATGTGTTCAACGGTGGTCGCATAATCGACGCCGCGCTCGAAGCGATGGCCAGCGTCGGTCGAGAAGTTGTAGCGGCGCCCGCGGCCCTGGATGGCTTCCGGCCACCAGAATGCAGCTTCGACGTAGATGTTCTGCGTGTCGAGCGTGACGGCAGTCTTGTCGCCACCCATGATGCCGGCCAGGCTTTCGATGGCCTGCTCGTCCGAGATCACGCCGACCTTCTCATCGACAGTGATGGTGTCGCCATTGAGCAGCTTCAGCTCTTCGCCGGCCTTGCCCCAACGCACCGTCAGGCCGCCGTGGATCTTGTCCAGATCGAACACGTGCGACGGACGGCCCAGCTCCAGCATCACGTAGTTGGAGATATCAACCAGCGCCGACACGCTGCGCATGCCAGCGCGCTCGATACGCGAGACCATCCACGCCGGCGTCTTCGCGTGCGCGTTCACGCCGCGAATGATGCGGCCCGAGAAGCGACCACACAGATCCGGCGCTTCCACCTTGACCGGCAGCTTGTCGGCCAGCGTCACGGCCACGGGGGCCATCAACGGCACGGTGATCGGTGCGCCCGTCAGCGCAGACACTTCGCGTGCCACACCGTGGATCGACAGGCAATCCGCCTTGTTGGGCGTGAGCTTGATCACGAAGATCTGGTCGTCCAGATCCAGCACCTTGCGGATGTCCTCACCCACCGGCGTGTCTTCCGGCAGGATCAGCAGGCCGCCATGGTCCTCCGACAGCTTCAGCTCGCGCGCCGAGCACAGCATGCCGTAGCTCTCCACGCCGCGCAGCTTGCCGATCTTGATCTTGAACGGCTTGCCGTCTTCGCCCGGCGGCAACTCGGCGCCCACCATCGCGCACGGCACCTTGATGCCGACCGACACGTTCGGCGCGCCGCAGACGATCTGCAGCAACTCGCCCGTACCCGCGTCCACCTTGCAGACGTTCAGGCGATCAGCGTCCGGGTGCTTGTTCACCTCGACCACGTGGCCGACGACGATATTCGTGAACGGCGGTGCGACGGGGTCGACCTCTTCCACCTCGAGGCCGGCCATCGTCAGGCGATGGGAGAGCTCATCCGTGGTGATCGGCGGATTGACGAAACTGCGAAGCCAGGATTCCGGAAATTGCATGGCGCGACAGAAAAGAGAATTCGATTAACGGGGCGACGGGTGGTTAGTGCGAGCGCAGCGCTTACGCAAACTGGCGCAGGAAACGCACATCGCCCTCGAAGAACAGGCGCAGATCGTTGATGCCATAGCGCAGCATCGTCAGGCGCTCCAGGCCGGAGCCGAACGCAAAGCCGATGTAGCGCTCCGGGTCCAGACCCATGTTGCGCACCACGGTCGGGTGCACCTGGCCAGAACCGGAAATCTCCAGCCATTTGCCGTTGCCGAACGCCATGTCGATCTCGGCCGACGGCTCGGTGAACGGGAAATACGACGGGCGGAAGCGCACCTGGATGTCGTCGCGCTCGAAGAAGTTGCGCAGGAAATCGGTGTACACGCCCTTCAGGTCGGCAAAGCTGATGTTGTCGGCAATCCAGAGGCCTTCGACCTGGTGGAACATCGGCGAGTGTGTTGCATCGCTATCGACGCGGTACGTGCGGCCGGGGGCGATGACCTTGATCGGGGGAATGCGGTCGAGGTGCTTGTACTTCTCGACGTGCATGCGGGCGTAGCGCACCTGCATCGGGCTGGTGTGCGTGCGCAGCAGCAAGAGCTTATCTTCGCTATCGCGGCCGTCGATGTAGAAGGTGTCCTGCATCGAACGCGCCGGATGGTTGTCCGGATTGTTCAGCGCCGTGAAGTTCATCCAGTCGGACTCGATTTCGGGGCCGTCGGCCACATCGAAACCAATCGAGCCGAAGATCTTGGCGACGCGCTCCCAGGTGTTCATCACCGGGTGCAGGCTGCCTTCGGCCACGTCGCGGCCGGGCAGCGTCACGTCGATCGCTTCGGCGGCCAGGCGCGCGTTCATGAGCGCATCGGCCAGTGCCTGACGGCGGGCGGTCAGGGCTTCTTCAACGCGGCTCTTGGCCTGGTTGATACGCGCGCCTTCCGTCTTGCGCGTCTCCGGATCGAGCTTACCGAGGCCCTTGAGCAAGTCGGTCAGTACGCCGGACTTGCCGAGAAAGCGTGCTTTCTCGTTTTCCAGCGAGGCGTTGTCCTCCACAGAGGCAAACGCGTTTTGGGCATCGACGACGACTTGGTCCAGATCCAGTGACATGGGAAGGCGAGCGAAAAGAATTCGGGTGATTCGGAACTGCAGAATAAAAAACGGGGCTCGGTGAGAGCCCCGTCAGGGTGATCAGCCGGCAAACTTACTGGGCAATTCCAGCAGCCTGCCCGGCTAATCCATCAGGCGACGTTGGCTTTCACCTGGTTCACGATGGCGGCAAAAGCCACCTTGTCGTGAATGGCCATGTCCGACAGCACCTTGCGGTCCAGTTCGATGGACGCCTTCTTCAGGCCGTTCATGAACTTGCTGTACGTCAGACCATGCTCGCGTGCGCCGGCGTTGATACGTGCAATCCAGAGTGCGCGGAATACGCGCTTCTTGTTGCGACGATCGCGGTAAGCGTACTGACCAGCACGCATGACCGCCTGCTTGGCGATGCGATAGACGTTATTGCGACGGCCGCGGTAACCCTTGGCTGCGCTGATAACCTTCTTATGACGGGCCCGCGCTGTGACCCCACGTTTTACTCGAGGCATGAAATGCTCCTTTCGTAGTTAGTTAGGGTTAGGCGTACGGCATCATTGCGCGAACGGACTTCAGGTTCGTCTCATGGACGCCCTCGGTACCGCGCAGGTGACGCTTGTTCTTGGTGGTCTTCTTGGTCAGGATGTGACGCTTGAAGGCTTGGCCACGTTTGATCGTGCCACCAGGACGGGCAGTAAAGCGCTTGGAGGCGCTTTTCTTCGTCTTCATCTTCGGCATGGAACAACTCCGTTTTTGACATGAAGCCAGGTGGACGGCTAGCGCCGACACTTGCATGACCCGGACTCACTTGTTGTATCGCGGCCAGTTTTGACACCCGCCGCGTTTTCCGACGTTTCCGTCTGGAACCTGCTCAGTGCAGCCGGAATCGTCCGGCCACCACTGCGTTACTTTTTCTTCTTGGGTGCCAACATCATGACAGCCTGGCGACCTTCCATCTTGGGCATCTGCTCAACCTGGCCGTATTCCTCCAGGTCAGACTTGATACGCTCCAGCACGCGCATACCGAGTTCCTGGTGAGCCATTTCGCGGCCACGGAAACGCAGTGTGATCTTGGCGCGGTCCCCTTCTTCCAGGAAGCGCTTCAGATTGCGCAGCTTAACGTCATAGTCGCCGTCATCGGTACCAGGGCGGAATTTGACTTCCTTCACCTGGATGACCTTCTGCTTCAGCTTGGCTTCGTGAGCCTTCTTTTGCTCCGAATACCTGAACTTGCCATAGTCCATCAGGCGGCAGACGGGCGGCTGCGCAGTCGGCGCGATCTCGACCAAGTCGACGTCTTTCTCTTCTGCCAGACGCAGTGCGTCGAACAGCTTGACGATGCCGAGCGCTTCTCCCTCAACCCCCGTCAGCCGGACTTCCGGCGCGGTGATTTCGCGGTTGAGGCGGTGAGAAGATTTATCAGTAGCGATGTTGATGTCCTCAAAGATTCAAAAAAACAGGCCGTGCCCAGCTCATGACTTGTTGGCGAGATCGTTCTGCAGTCGCTCAACGAACGCCGACAGCGGCATGGAGCCTAGATCGACGTTGCCACGGGCACGCACGGCCACCTGATTTTCATCCCGCTCTTTGTCGCCCACCACAATCTGGTAAGGGACCTTCTGCACGGAATGCTCGCGGATTTTATACCCAATTTTCTCATTCCGCAAATCGACAACCGCCCTAAATCCTTGTTTTTGCAGGGATTGCGCAACGGATTGTGCGTATTCGGCATGCGAATCGGTGATGCTGAGCACCGCAATCTGTACCGACGAAAGCCACGTCGGCAGCGCACCGGCATATTGCTCGATCAAGATACCGATGAATCGCTCAAGGCTGCCCACGATGGCCCGGTGCAGCATGATGGGGCGATGGCGCGCGCCATCTTCGCCGACAAACTCGGCGTCCAAGCGCTCCGGCAGGTTCGGGTCGACCTGGATCGTGCCGCACTGCCACTGGCGACCAAGTGCATCTTTCAGCACGTATTCGATCTTCGGGCCATAGAACGCACCCTCGCCGGGCAGATACTCGAATTCGCAGCCGGAGGCACGCAAGCCGTCTGCCAAGGCAGCTTCGGCGCGGTCCCAGCTTTCCTCAGTGCCGATGCGCTTTTCCGGGCGCGTCGACAACTTGTACAGAATCTCGGTAAAGCCGAAATCCTTGTAGACCTTCTGCAGCAGCGTCGTGAACGCCGTCACTTCGGCCTGGATCATGTCTTCGGTACAGAAGATGTGGCCATCGTCCTGCGTAAAGCCGCGCACGCGCATGATGCCGTGCAAACCGCCCGAAGGCTCGTTGCGGTGGCAGGCGCCAAACTCGCCGAAACGCAGCGGCAGATCGCGGTAGCTCTTGATGCCCTGCTTGTAGATGAGGATGTGGCCAGGGCAGTTCATCGGCTTGAGCGCGTACTCGCGCTTTTCCGATTCCGTGATGAACATGTTCTCGCGATACTTGTCCCAGTGGCCGGTCTTCTCCCACAGCGACTTGTCGAGAATCTGCGGCCCCTTCACTTCTTGGTAGCCGTTTTCACGGTACACGCGGCGCATGTACTGCTCGATCTCTTGCCACAGCGTCCAGCCCTTGGGGTGCCAGAACACCATACCCGGGGCCGTTTCGTCGATGTGGAACAGGTCGAGCTCGCGACCCAGCTTGCGGTGGTCGCGCTTTTCGGCCTCTTCCAGCATGCGCAGGTAGGCTTCCTGATCTTCTTTCTTGGCCCAGGCCGTGCCGTAGATGCGCTGGAGCATCTCGTTGTTGTGATCGCCACGCCAGTAGGCGCCCGCGACCTTCATCAGCTTGAAGACCTTGAGCTTGCCCGTGGATGGCACGTGCGGGCCGCGGCACAGATCGACGAAATTGCCTTCACGGTACAGGCCGATCTCCTGGTCCTCCGGAATGGAGGCAATGATCTCGGCCTTGTACTTCTCGCCCATGCTTTGGAACAGCTTGACGGCCTCGTCACGGTTCCAGACTTCACGCGTGACCTTCTCGTCTTTCTTGGCGAGCTCGGTCATCTTCTTTTCGATGGCGACGAGGTCTTCCGGCGTGAAGGGACGCTTGTAGGCGAAGTCGTAGTAGAAGCCGTTGTCGATGACTGGGCCGATCGTGACCTGCGCTTCCGGATACAGCTCCTTGACGGCGTAGGCCAGCAAGTGGGCCGTCGAGTGGCGGATCACGTCGACGCCGTCGGCGTCCTTGTCGGTGATGATGGCGAGCTTGGCGTCGCGGTCGATCGTGTAGCTCGTGTCAACCATCTGGCCGTCCACGCGGCCGGCCAGTGCGGCCTTGGCCAGACCTGCGCCGATACTCTGCGCCACTTCAGCCACAGTTACCGGGCCGGGAAACTCGCGCCGGGAACCGTCCGGCAACGTGATTGCGATCATGCTTGCTCCTGTGGAGTCACCGTCGCGCTTGTCGTCCACGCGAAGGCTGTCATTCTGTCGTGCGCCACACCAAGCCGGTGCGGCAGATTGTCGAATCGATGCTTCGAAGCGCTTTCAGCCTGATCGCCACGTATGACATAAAAACGCGGACGAAAAAAAACGCGGCCAAGGCCGCGTTTTCTTTTGCGCTGACTACCGCTTGGGCAGAGCACAAAGGGCGAAAACCGCACCTTGACTACTGTCGCTCCGAAGCGGTTGTAGTTCGCGGTGCTTGAATCATGTTTTGCCCTTCACTTCAGTTGTACGGGACAAACCCGAGGGATGACGGCTTGGACATCCTACCCGACGCGTCCTGCTAAATGCGTTGGTAGGCTCGATTGGACTCGAACCAACGACCCCCACCATGTCAAGGTGGTGCTCTAACCAGCTGAGCTACGAGCCTGCCGAAGAACAAGACTATACCGTCACTTGCGCTTGGCTGTCAACACCCCTTGCACTTCTTCTATCAAAGTCAGTGCGCGCTGCAGTTGTGTCGCCTCCGCCACCTCGGCAGTGAACTGCATTTTGGCAACGCCCTTGCTCGACAGCGTACGCACACCAGTCACGTTGATCTTCTCGCGCGAGAGGATTTCCGAGATGTCGCGCAGCAGCCCCTGACGGTCCAGCGCTTCGACCTGGATGTCGATTGGATAGACTGAGTCACTGCGTTGACCCCACTCCGTCTGGATCACGCGACCCGGCGCGCGGCCAGCCAGCTGCTGGAATGTCGCGCAACTTTGCCGATGGATCGACACCCCACGTCCGCGCGTAACGAAACCGACGATCGGGTCCGGTGGCGCCGGCTTGCAGCAACGCGACATCTGCGTAAGCAGTGAATCAACGCCCACCACCAGCACGCCGCTCTTGGCGCCACGGGCCACACTGGTCGCTTTGCTCTTCTTGGTGATCAGCGCCTCGTCGTCAACCGGCACGGGTGGCGGCGCACCATCCGAGCGCAGCACCGCCTCGATGCGGCGCAGGCTCAGCTCATCCTTGGCGACCACAGCGTACAGATCGTCCGGCGTCTTGTAGCCGAGCTTGGCCGCCAGCTCCTCCAGATTGACGGCGGTCTTGCCCTCACGCTGCAGCGTCTTGTCGATGAGCGCGCGGCCCTGGGCGAGCGTCTCTTCCAGCTCCATCGCGTTGAACCACGCACGCACTTTCGTGCGCGCACGAGGGCTGACCAGATAGTGCAACTCGGTGTTCAGCCAGTCGCGCGACGGGCCGCCGTGCTTGACGGTCACGATCTCCACCGTCTGCCCGTTCTTCAGCGGCGTGTTCAACGGCACCATCGTGCCGTCGACGCGCGCGCCGCGGCAGCGATGCCCGAGATCGCTGTGCAGGTGGTAGGCGAAGTCGACCGGCGTCGCGCCTTGCGGCAACGCGATCACGCGTGCCTGCGGCGTCAGCACGTAGATATGGTCATCGAGCTCGGTGTGCTTGAGCTGCTCCCAGGGCGAATCTTCGTGCGCGACGGTGTGTTCGGCGTCGTCCTTCCAGGCGAGAAGTTGACGCAGCCAGGCGATCTTCTCGTCGTAGCGCTCGCTGGCGGAGAACTGGCCGGCATAGCCCTTGCTGCCCGCTTCCTTGTAGCGCCAGTGTGCGGCCACACCGTACTCGGCAAAGTGGTGCATCTCGCGCGTGCGGATCTGCACCTCCAGCGCGCGGCCGTCGTCGCCGATCACCACCGTGTGGAGCGACATGTAGCCGTTGGCCTTCGGGCGGGAGATGTAGTCGTCGAACTCTTTCGGGATCGGCTGCCACATGTGGTGCACGAAACCGAGCACCGTGTAGCAATCCTTGATGTCGTCGACGATCACGCGGAAGGCGCGCACGTCATACAGATCGGCAAAGTCGAGCTCCTTGCCGCGCATCTTTTTCCAGATGCTGTAGATGTGCTTGGGGCGGCCGCTCACCTCGGCCTGGATGCCGGCGTCGTGCAGCGTCTTCTGCAACTGCGCGATGGCCTCGCCGATGAATTTTTCACGCTCGATGCGCTTTTCGTCGAGCAGGCGGGCGATGCGCTTGTACGTGTCGGGGTCTTCGAAGCGGAAGCCGAGATCTTCCAGCTCCCACTTGAGTTGCCAGATGCCAAGGCGGTTGGCGAGCGGCGCGTAGATGTCGAGCGTCTCACGCGCCATACCCTCGGGCGCGGGACGCTTGCTTTGCGCCAGCCAGCGCAGCGATTGCAACCGTGACGCCAACCGGATCAGCACCACACGAATGTCCTGCGCGAACGCAAGCAGCATCTTGCGCAGCGCTTCGACCTGGGCGCGGCGCGCCTCGGCTTCGTTCTTGCGCGTGATACCGGCATCCGTCGGACTCACCAAGCCAGCAATCGCGCCGATGCGCAGCAACTGCCGCACGTCGTGCACGAGTTTGACCACCTCGGGGCCGAAGGCGGGTTCGAGCGCCTTTTCGTTGTCCATCGCCAACGTGGGCAACAGGAACAGCGCGGCCGCCTGCAGCGACGGGGTATCAACGCGCAGCCCTTCGAGGATGGCGATCGTGCCGCGCGCGTGCGACTCCAGCGACTCGCCCGTCAGCGTGACGTTATCGCCGGCATTGGCGGCGAGGTATTCGATCGCCCTAGCGACCTGCTCTGCCGCGGGTGTTGCCAACTTGCCAGCCCCCTCGGCTGGCCGGTCGGTCTTGTTCTCCATGATGCGTCCTGCTGTGACGCGACGGGCTTAGCTCTTCTGCGCAGCCGTCACGACGATTTCAATGCGGTACTTCGGGTTGGCCAGTGCGGACTCAACCGTAGCGCGCGGCGGCGAGTTCTTGGACTCGGCAGCGACCCACTGGTCCCACACCTTGTTCATCTCGCCAATCTCGGTGATGTCTTTCAGGAAGATCTGGCACATCAGGATGCGCGTCTTGTCGCTGCCGTTGGCGGCGAGCACGCGGTCGATGATGGCGAGCACCTCTGCCGTCTGCTCGGCAATGCCGGCGTCCAGCGTGGTCTCGGGCACCTGGCCGGCCACGTAGACGACGCCGTTGTAGACGGCTGCGTCGGAGTAACGATGTTCGACGTTGTAGCGTTTCAGTTCAGTGCTCATATTGCGAATCGAATTGGGGGCAGACAAACGGTCATTGACCGAGAAAGAACTTGCGGGCGATCGCCACCTGATCCGGCTGGATGAAGGTCGGCGCGTGGCCCACGTCGGGAATCTCCACCGTGTTGACGTGTTGACCGCGCTGCATCATGACCTCAACGGTCTCGCGCGTGAGCAGATCGGACTGCGCGCCGCGCACGATGAGCACCTCGCCGGGAATCGCCTCGAAGAGCTTCCACAGCGTGGCTTCGCCGGCAGCGATCAACTCGGGCGTGGTGCTCTTGAACGGTTCGGCCAGGCGCGGATCATAGTGCAGGATCCACTCACCACCCTGCGGCTTGAGAATGGCGGTGTTCAACTCGCGCCATTGCTCGGGCGTATGCGGCCCGAACGACGCGCTGATCGTCTTGAGATACGCGAGCCCCTCATCAAAGGTCTTGAAACGGACGTTCAAGCCCAGGTACGCGCCAATACGCGTCAACGACGATTCCGTCACGCGCGGGCCCACATCGTTGAGCAGCAGTTTGCGGACCGGTGACTTCGGCAGGCCAGCCAGGCTCATGCCAATCAGTCCGCCCATCGAGGTTCCAAACCAGTCGACCGACTCCACGTTCAGGCGTGCCAGCAACGTCACCATGTCGGCCACATATTGCGGAATCACGTAGCCCTTCGGATCGAGCAGCCAGTCGGAACGACCACGCCCGACCACATCGGGGCAGATCACGCGGTAGTCGTTGCACAGCGCCTGCGCCAGCACGTCGAAGTCGCGGCCGGTACGCGAGAGGCCGTGCACGCAAACCAGCACACGCGGGTTCTGCGGATCGCCCCACTCGTGATAGGCCATCCGATGCAGGCCGGACGGGCTCAGGCACTGCACGAAGGCAAGGCGCGGCGAAACTGGCATCTACAACTCCCACACGGAAATGACGGAGACAGCGAAGCCTGATTGTACGCGGCCCGGCAACCATGCGGCGGTGCAGCAGGCATGCGTGTCTTCGCACAAACAAAAAAGCCTCGCCGCAGCGAGGCTTTTCCACGACGTCGGTCGCGTTACTGCGCCACCCAGCCGCCGTCCATGTTCCAGGCCACGCCGCGCACCTGCTCGGCCGCGTCACTGCACAGGAACACCGCCAGCGCGCCGAGCTGATCGGGCGTGACGAATTCACCGGAGGGCTGCTTTTCCATCAGCAGATCCTTCTTGGCTTCGAGCGCGGACAGACCATCCTTCTCGGCGCGCGCATCGATCTGCTTCTGTACCAGCGGTGTCAGCACCCAGCCCGGGCAGATCGCGTTGGACGTGATGCCCGTCTGCGCGGTCTCCAGCGCCACCGACTTGGTAAAGCCGACAATGCCGTGCTTGGCCGCCACGTAGGCTGACTTCTGCGCCGATGCCACGAGCCCGTGCGCCGAAGCGATGTTGATGATGCGGCCCCAGTTCTTGCGCTTCATGCCCGGCACGGCCAGGCGTGTGGTGTGGAATGCAGACGTCAGGTTGATGGCGATGATGGCGTCCCAACGCTCGGTCGGGAAGTCTTCCACATTGGCCACGTACTGGATGCCAGCGTTGTTGACGAGGATGTCCACACCGCCGAACTCAGCCTCGGCATAGGCAAACATGCCTTCGATCTCGGCCGCCTTGCTCATGTCGGCGCCGTGGTAACCAACGCGAATGGCGTTCTTGCCCGCCGCGGCAATCTGGGCCTTGGGCGCTTCCACATCGCCAAAGCCGTTCATGATGATGTTGGCACCCTGCGCGGCCAGCGAGCAGGCAATGCCCAGACCGATCCCGCTGGTCGAGCCCGTGACGAGGGCGGTTTTTCCTTGCAGCATCGCAGTCTCCGGGTTAGATCAGGGTGACGCCAGTCTTGGCTTGGATTTCTTCGCGCGAAACGCCTGGCGCGGTTTCAACCAGCTTCAGGCCCTGCTCGGTCACGTCCATCACGCCCAGGTCGGTAATGATGCGGTCGACCACGCCCACACCCGTCAGCGGCAGCGTGCACTTGGGCAGGAGCTTCAGGTCTTCAGTGCCGTCCTTCTTCTTGGCGGTGTGCTCCATCAGCACGATCACGCGCTTGACGCCGGCCACCAGATCCATCGCGCCGCCCATGCCCTTGACCATCTTGCCGGGGATCATCCAGTTGGCCAGATCGCCCTTCTCGCTCACCTGCATCGCGCCGAGAATCGACAGGTTGATCTTGCCGCCACGGATCATCGCGAAGCTCTGGTCGCTGCCGAAGATGGCGCTGCCCGGCAGCGTGGTCACAGTTTGCTTGCCGGCGTTGATCAGGTCGGCATCCACTTCGTCTTCTGTGGGGAACGGGCCGATGCCGAGCATACCGTTTTCGCTCTGCAGCCAGACTTCCTTGTCGCCGGTGTGGTTGGCAACAAGCGTCGGGATACCGATCCCGAGGTTGACGTAGAAACCGTCTTGCAATTCCTGGGCAGCACGCGCCGCCATTTGGTCTTGAGTCCAGGCCATGTCGGTCTCCTTAGTTGGCTGCGCCGCTGGTGGCACGGATGGTGCGCTTTTCGATGCGCTTCTCCGGCGTGGCGTTCAGCACGATGCGCTGCACGTAGATGCCGGGCAGGTGGATGTCGTCCGGTGCGAGCTCGCCCACTTCGACAATCTCTTCGACCTCGACGATACAGATCTTGCCGGCAGTTGCCGCTGCCGGGTTGAAGTTGCGTGCTGTCAGATTGAAGCGCAGGTTGCCGGACTTGTCGGCCACCTGGGCCTTGACCAGCGACACATCGGGCACCAGCGAGCGCTCCATGACGTACGTTTCGCCATCGAATTCACGCAGCTCCTTGCCCTCAGCCACCAGCGTGCCGACACCGGTCTTGGTGAAGAACGCGGGGATGCCCGCGCCGCCTGCACGCAGCTTCTCTGCCAGCGTGCCTTGCGGCGTAAATTCCAGCTCGAGTTCGCCGGCCAGGTACTGGCGCTCGAACTCCTTGTTCTCGCCCACGTAGGACGAAATCATTTTCTTGATCTGGCGGGTTTCCAGCAGCAGCCCCAGGCCGAATCCGTCAACACCGGCATTGTTGGAGATGCAGGTGAGGTTCTTGACGCCCGAGTCACGCAGCGCAGCAATCAGCGCTTCCGGAATGCCGCACAGGCCGAAGCCGCCCACGGCGATGGTCTGGCCGTCTTTGACGACGCCCGCGAGCGCCTCGCTGGCGCTGGCGAAGATTTTGTTCATGCGTACTCCTTCCTTGGTGGTCCAACGAATCCGGCAGGTTTTTGACCGATCACACAGTTGGGGTTTGTGCGATGCAGCGCCGGAAAATAGTAACGATACAATCTGGCGAGAATACGCAAGCGTCACGCAACGCAGCAATACGTACGACTACATAAGGCTTAATCCCATGCCCGCACTCGATTATCAGACCGCGTTCCAGCTCGCCCCGGTCGGCATGGTGATGTCACGCGAGCGCGTGATGCTCGACGTCAACGACGAAGCCGCGCGCATCTTCGGCCACGCACGCACCACGATGATCGGGCAATCGTTTGAGTTGCTCTATCCGACCCACGATGAGTACGAGCGCACCGGCGCACGCATCATCCCTGTCATGAACGCACGCGGCAGCTACTCGGACGAACGCATCATGAAGCGCGCCAACGGTGAGCTGTTCTGGTGCCACGTCACGGGCCGCGCACTGGATCGCACCAAGCCGCTCGGTGAAGGCATCTGGACGTTCGAGGATCTGTCAGCGCACAGGCCAGTCACGGCGGCACTTACGCCGCGCGAGCGCGACATCGCCGCACAACTGGTCGAAGGCAAGACCAGCAAGCAGATCGGCAAGCAGTTGGAGATCAGCCCACGCACGGTGGAAATTTACCGAGCGCGGCTGATGAAGAAGTACGCCGCCGGCACCTCGCTGGAGCTGGTGCAGCGGCTGATGGGGCATTGAGCCCCAGGGCCAGACCCTTTAGACCATCCCGTCGTCAGCGTTGATGACGGCGCCGTTGATGAAGTCCGATTGATCCGACGCCAGCAGCAGGATCAACCCATCCAGATCCTCCGGCTTGCCCACGCGCTTGCGCGGCAGCATCTGCACGAGCTTCTGCCCGGCTTCGGTTTCCCAGTGGTGGTGGTTGATCTCGGTATCGATGTAGCCCGGGCAGATGGCATTCGTGTTGATGCCCAGACGCCCCCACTCCAGCGCCATGGCCTTGGTCATGTGCACCACGGCAGCCTTGCTCATGCAGTAGACGCCAATCTGCGACAGCACCTTCAGCCCCGCCACCGACGCGATGTTGATAATGCGCGACTGCGGCAGCGGCGAGCCGTTTTTCTCCGCCCCCTTGGCCCGCGCGATCATGCGCTTGGCGGTTTCCTGCGCCACGAAGAAAGCACCTCGCGTGTTGGTGTCAAAGACGAAATCGAAGTCATCCGGCGTGACGTCCACCATGCGCTGCGTGGTCGAAACGCCTGAATTGTTGACTAGGATGTCGATGGTGCCCGCCTCGGTTTCGGCATGGGCGATGGCGGCCCGGATGCTGTCCGGGTCCGTCACATCCAGGCGCACGACGTGAGCGCTGCCGCCCTTCGATTCGATGTCGGCGCGCAGCTCTTTCAGGCGCTCGACGCGGCGCGAGGCCAGTACCACCTTGGCACCGGCAGCCGCCAGCGTATGCGCGAAACGCGCCCCCAGGCCACTGGATGCGCCGGTGATCAGCGCAACCTTGCCTTCCAGATTGATCGACAGACCCATGATGCGTGATCCCCGTATGTTGGTTTCGCGTGTGGTTTGGCATGCGCGAGGCCCGCTGCTGGCGGTCTCCGCATGTGAAGTCGGCGCAGCTTAGCAAAAAATCGAACGATCGTTCAGAAATTTCACTTGCCGCATGCGGGCGTGTCCCCGACAATGCGGGAAATTCTAATGCAGCATTCCGCCATACCAATAAGCAAACGCCCTTAACTGTCCCTAAAAGAGCGACGAGACATCTATGAACCAGCAGCAGCTCCTCGAACAGTACGGTCCCCGAGAGTCCATGGAGTACGACGTCGTGATCGTCGGCGGCGGCCCCGCTGGCCTGGCGACCGCGATCCGGATCAAGCAACGCGCCGCCGAGACCGGCAAGGATGTGTCGGTCGTCGTGCTGGAAAAGGGCTCGGAGCCCGGCGCGCACATCCTCTCGGGCGCGGTGATGGACCCGCGCGCAATCACTGAACTGCTGCCCAACTGGAAGGCCGACGGCGCCCCGCTCAGCCAGCCCGTGACGGGTGACGATGTGCTCTTCCTGAGCGAAACCGGCACCAAGCGCACGCCTGACTGGCTGGTGCCGCGCAACTTCCACAACCACGGCTGCTACGTCATCTCGCTGTCGAACGTGGTCAAGTGGATGGCCACGCAGGCCGAAGCGCTGGGCGTGGAAATCTTCCCGGGCTTTGCCGCGGCTGAAGTGCTGTACGACGACAAGGGTGCCGTGCGCGGTGTCGCCACAGGCAACATGGGCATCGGCAAGGATGGTGAGCCGACTGAGAACTTCCAGCTCGGCATGGAGCTGCTTGGCAAGTACACGATCTTCGCCGAAGGTGCGCGTGGCCATCTGGGCCGCCAACTGCTCGACAAGTACAAGCTGAACGCCGGTAAAGACCCGCAGACCTTCGCCATCGGTATCAAGGAACTGTGGGAAATCGATCCGGCCAAAGCCAAGCCTGGCCTGGTGGTGCACACCGCCGGCTGGCCGATGGAAGACGACACCTTCGGCGGCGGCTTCCTGTATCACCTGGAAGACAACAAGGTCACGCTCGGCTTCGTGATCGGGCTCGACTACAAGAACCCGTGGATGAGCCCGTTTGAAGAAATGCAGCGCTGGAAGGCCCACCCGGCGATCCGCGCGCATATCGAAGGCGGCAAGCGCATCGGCTATGGCGCCCGCGCCATCAACAACGGTACGCCGCAAGCGCTGCCGAAGACGGTGTTCCCGGGTGGTGCGCTGGTCGGTTGCGACGCCGGCTACCTGAATGCCGCGCGCATCAAGGGCAGCCACGCGGCCATCAAGAGCGGCATGATGTGCGGCGAAGCCGTATTCGACGCCGTGACGGCTGGCCGCTCCGCAGATGAGCTGTCCGCCTACCCGGCTGCTTTCGAGCAAAGCTGGCTGAAGGAGGAACTGGACCAGTCGCGCAACTTCAAGCTGTGGTTCAAGAAGAGCCCGACGCTTGGCAAGATCATGACCGGCATCGAGCAATGGCTGCTGCCCAAGATTGGCGTCAGCAACCCGCCGTGGACGCTGCACGGCACGAAGTCGGACAACCAGTCGCTCAAACCTGCCGCCGAGTGCGTAAAGATCGAGTATCCGAAGCCGGACGGCAAGCTGACGTTTGACCGCCTCTCGTCGGTGTTCATCTCGAACACCAACCACGAAGAGAATCAGCCGGCCCACCTGACGCTGAAGGACCCAACCGTTCCGACGCGTATCAACCTGACGCAGTTTGCAGGCCCCGAGCAGCGCTACTGCCCGGCCGGCGTGTACGAGTTCGTGAAGAACGACGACGGCGCCGAGCGTCTGCAGATCAACGCGCAGAACTGCGTGCACTGCAAGACCTGCGACATCAAGGACCCGACGCAGAACATCGTGTGGGTCACGCCAGAAGGCGGCGGTGGTCCGAACTACGTCGGCATGTAAGCGCCGAATGACCAACAAAAAAGCGCGTTCGATGACGCGCTTTTTTTGTTACCTGAGCGAATCGTCTTACGACGCTTTCGCCGGAATGGCCGGCGTCTCCACAGACACATCACCGCATTGCGCGCGATGGCGCAGCGCGTGGTCGATCAGCACCAGCGCCAGCAGTGCTTCGGCAATCGGCGTCGCACGAATACCCACGCACGGGTCGTGGCGACCGAACGTTTCTACCATCGCCGGATCGCCCGCCTTGTCGATCGAGCGGCGCGGCGTGCGGATGCTCGACGTCGGTTTGATCGCCAGCGACACGGAGATGTCCTGCCCCGTCGAAATCCCACCCAGAATGCCGCCTGCGTTGTTGCCGACAAAGCCATCCGGCGTTAGTTCGTCACCATGCTCCGAACCACGCTGCGCCACGGCGTGGAAGCCGGCACCAATCTCCACACCCTTCACCGCGTTCAGGCCCATCATCGCGTGGGCGATGTCGGCATCCAGACGATCAAACAGCGGCTCGCCCCAGCCAACCGGCACGCCGGTCGCCACCACCTCGATACGCGCGCCGACGGAATCGCCGTCCTTGCGGAGCGCATCCATATAGGTTTCCAGTTCAGGAACGATCTCCGCATTCGGCGCAAAGAAGGGGTTGTTCGGCACCTCGCTCCAGTCCATGAACGGAATCTGGATATCGCCCAATTGCGACATGAAACCGTGGATTTCAATGCCGAACTTCTCGCGCAGCCACTTCTTGGCCACCGCGCCAGCGGCCACCGTTGGCGCGGTCAACCGTGCGGATGAGCGTCCGCCACCCCGCGGGTCGCGGATGCCGTACTTGTGCCAGTAGGTGTAGTCAGCGTGGCCAGGGCGGAAGGTCTCGGCGATGTTGCTGTAGTCCTTGCTGCGCTGATCGGTGTTGCGGATCAGCAGGCAGATGGGCGTGCCGGTGGTCTTGCCCTCGTACACGCCTGAGAGGATCTCGACGAGGTCTTCTTCCTTACGCTGTGTGACGTGGCGCGACGTGCCGGGCTTGCGTCGATCCAGGTCGGGCTGGATGTCTTCTGCGGAGAGCGTCATGCCCGGCGGGCAGCCGTCAATGACAGCGCCGATGGCCGGGCCATGCGACTCGCCGAAGGTGGTGACGGAAAACAGCAGGCCCAGGGTATTGCCAGACATGATCGTGCTCGCGATTGTGCGCAGAAATGTGCCGCCAAAGTGGCGGCACGGGACATCAGGAAACCACTATTGTAAAGCCGCGCATTGGCGACCGACGATCAGCCGCCAATGCCAAGCAACTCAACTTCGAAGTTCAGCGTGGAATTGGGCGGAATCGTGCCGGGCACGCCACGCTCGCCGTAGGCGGTGGCCGCCGGGCACGTCAGCTTCGCCTTGCCGCCCACCTGCATCTTCTGCACGCCTTCGGTCCAGCACGGAATCACTCGGTTCAGCGGGAACGAGATCGGCTGGCCGCGCTTGTAAGAACTGTCAAACTCTTTGCCATCGGTCAGCGTACCGCGGTAGTGCACCTTGACCGTATCGCTGGCCTTGGGCGACGGGCCAGTGCCCTTGGTCAGGGTCTGGACGACCACACCGGAGGGCAAGGTTTCGCTGGCAGGCGATGCGGCTTGCGCACTAACAGCGGCCAGGGCAAGCGACGAAGCGCACAGCAGCAGGGAAGCGAGTTTCATGGCAGATAACGGGAGAGTTTGAGGATAAGAAAAAAGCGAGGCCGGTAGCGGACCAATCGGCAGTGTAGCGAATTCCGACGGTACACCAACCGTCAGAGCCACTCGCCACGCAGCGCCAACACAGCGGCCTGCAGCCCTTCCGGCGACACCGCCTGCGCCGGCACCGGCGTACCAATACACAACTCCAGCTTGTTGAGGAAACCGCGCCGGAACGGCCGCGTCATTGCCGCGCCGCCGTGGCGCGAGAAGAAGCTGCCCCACAGGCCGCGCAGCGCCATCGGCACCACCGGCACCGGCGTGCGTTCAACAATGCGACGTACGCCTTCCTTGAACGGGTTCATCTCGCCGGTGGCGGTGATCTTGCCTTCGGGGAAAATGCAGACGACTTCGCCTTCGGCCAGCGCTGCGGCGATGGCATCGTAGGCGCGCTTAAGCATCTCCGGATCTTCGTGCATCGGCGCAATGGGAATCGCCTTGACCGTGCGGAAGAACCACGACAGCACCGGCACCTTGAAGATACGGTGATCCATCACAAAGCGCACCGGCCGGCGTACGAAGGCGCCCACCACCACGGCATCGACAAAACTCACGTGGTTGCAGACCAGCAGGCACGGGCCCTCGTCAGGAATGCGCTCTGCGCCCTCCACCTTCACCCGGTAGACGGTATGGATCAGCAGCCACATCACAAATCGGATCAGGAACTCCGGCACCAGCGTGTAGATGTAGATGGCCACCACCGCGTTGAGGATGCCGGTCACCAGGAACAACTGCGGGATCGTGAAGCCGGCGTGCGTAAGCACCATCGCCAGCACGGCCGAGGCGATCATGAACAGTGCATTGAGGATGTTGTTGGCCGCGATGATGCGGGCACGGTGCGTCGGCTCGCAGCGGCTCTGGATCAGCGCATACAGCGGCACGCTGTAGAAACCGCCGAACATCGCCAGCAGAAACAAGTCGGCCAACACACGCCAGTGGCGGTGGTTCTGTAGAAAGCCCGAAATGCCCGTCAGCACATCGTGCGCAACCAGCGCCTCGGCATGCGAGGCAAAGTACAGATCCACCGCAAACACGGTCATGCCAATCGAGCCGAACGGCACCAAACCGATCTCCACCGTGCGCCCCGAAAGCTTCTCGCACAGCACCGACCCCAGCCCGATACCGACCGAGAACACCGCCAGCAGCAGCGTCACCACGTTCTGGTCACCACCGAGCACGTTGCGTGCAAAGGCAAAGAACGACGTCAGGAACGTCGCCCCCACAAACCACAGCCACGAGATGCCCATCAGGCTCAGGAACACGGCGCGCTGGTTGCTGGCCAGCTTCAGATTGCGCCACGTCTCGGAAATCGGGTTCCAGTTGATACGCAGATCCGGCTGCGACGCCGGCGACACCGGCACGCCGCGCGCTGTCAGCCAGCCGCTCACGGCAATGACCAGGCAGGCAATCCCCGTGAGCGTGGGGCCGATGAGATCGCCATTGCGTGTGTAGTTGGCCAACTCCCCGCCGCCGATCGTACCGATCAGGATGGCGACGAAGGTGCCCATTTCCACCAGCCCGTTGCCGCCCACCAGCTCGGACGACTGCAGATGCTGCGGCAGATAGGCGTACTTCACGGGCCCGAACAGCGTCGAATGCACGCCCATGAGGAACGTGCACAGATACAGCAGTTCGACGTGGCGCAGCGCAAAGCCTGCGCAGCCGATCGCCATGATGGCGATTTCCAGCGTCTTGACCAGACGGATCAGCCGGGCCTTGTCCATGCGATCGGCAATCTGCCCGCTGGTGGCCGACAGCAATACGAAAGGCGCGATGAAGATCGCCGAAATCAGGAACGCCGCCGATGCTGGGTCCGTATTGCCAAACAGCGCCGCGTGGTACGTGACCAGCGAGGAAAACGCCACCTTGAACACGTTGTCATTCATGGCCCCCAGGAACTGGGTCCAGAAGAACGGCGCGAAACGGCGCTGCTTCAACAGGGAAAACTGGCTCGATTGGCTCATCGGCAGGGGCGATCGTGGTTCAAATCGGGTTCAACAAAAAACCCGCTCGCAACGGCGGGCGGGTTTCTGGTGTGCGGCAAAGACGGCGTGCAGATCAGTCTTCGTTGGCTTTTTCTTCCGGCCAGTCGCGAATGTACGCCTTGAGCATCTTGTTTTCGAAGTTCTGCTCTTCAAACACGGCCTTGGCGACGTCGTAGAACGAGATCACGCCCATCAACGTACGGCTGTTGAGCACCGGCAGGTAGCGCACATGGTGCTCCAGCATGATGCGGCGCACTTCATTGACTTCGGTTTCCGGGGTGCAGGTGACCGGATGATCGTCCATCACCTTGCGGATGGTCGTGCCCTCGCCCACCGTGCCGTGGCCCTTGGCCAGGACCTTGATGATCTCGCGGAAGGTCAGCATGCCGACCAGCTCGCCGTACTCCATCACCACGAGCGAGCCGATGTCGTATTCCGCCATCGTCTGCACTGCCACCTGGAGCTTGGTTTCCGGGGCCACGGTGTAGAGCGTGTTGCCCTTCACGTGAAGGATATCGCTGACTTTCATATTGCGTCTCCCAAGGTATCGGGGTGCCAGTCTGCCGGGGGGCGACCGCGCGCGGGTTGTCGTTATGGTTGTGTTTCGATCCTAGCCCAAATCCAAGGGCGTCGACAAGCACATGCACAAAAAATGCGGCAGAAAAAACCTGTCAAAAACCGCGCCCGCTCGGCGTTTGCCCGAGATGCACTGCAACAGGGAGCAGTGCTAGCATGCCCCGTCTCGACCCTCATTCGGTGCTTGAATCCATGTCCAAAGCCCGCTTCGACACGCTGGCCCTGCATGCCGGTGCCGCGCCCGACCCGGCCACGGGTGCGCGCGCCACGCCCATCCATCTCACCACGTCCTTCGTGTTTCGCGACAGCGAACACGCCGCCTCCTTGTTCAACATGGAGCGCGCAGGTCACGTCTACTCGCGCATCTCCAACCCGACCGTCGCCGTGTTCGAAGAGCGCATGGCAGCGCTGGAAAACGGTGTCGGCGCCATCGCCACGGCTTCTGGCCAGGCGGCGCTGCATCTGGCGATCGTCACGCTGATGGGCGCGGGTTCGCACATCGTTGCCTCGTCGGCGCTGTATGGCGGCTCGCACAACCTGCTGCACTACACGCTGCGCCGCTTCGGCATCGAGACGACCTTCGTCAAGCCCGGCGACATCGACGGCTGGCGCGCCGCCATCCGCCCGAACACGCGCCTGCTGTTTGGCGAGACGCTCGGCAACCCGGGGCTGGATGTGCTCGACATTCCGACCGTGGCATCGATCGCGCATGACGCGGGCGTGCCGCTGCTGGTCGATTCGACCTTCACCACACCGTGGCTGCTGCAACCGTTCGCGCACGGGGCAGACCTCGTCTACCACTCGGCGACCAAGTTCCTGGGCGGGCACGGCACGACCATCGGTGGTGTGCTGATCGACGGTGGCACCTTCGACTACGTGGCAGCGGGCAAACACCCAGAGCTGACCGAGCCCTATGCGGGCTTCCACGACATGGTGTTTGCCGAGGAAAGCACCGTCGCCCCCTTCCTGTTGCGCGCACGCCGCGAGGGCCTGCGTGACTTCGGCGCCTGCATGAACCCGATGGCGGCGTGGCAGTTGCTGCAAGGCATCGAAACGCTGCCGCTGCGCATGGCTCGCCACGTAGAGAACACCCGCCGCATCACCGCCTTCCTGGCGAGCCATCCGATGGTGGCGTCAGTGGCCTACCCCGAACTGGAATCGCACCCCGACCACGCGTTGGCCAAGCGTTTGCTGCCCCGTGGCTGCGGTGCCGTGTTCAGCTTCGACCTGCGCGGCGATCGGCGTGCAGGCCAGCAATTCATTGAATCGCTCAGCCTGTTCTCGCACTTGGCCAACGTGGGTGATGCGCGCTCGCTGGTCATTCACCCGGCATCGACCACGCACTTCCGCATGGACGCCGATGCGCTGGCCGCTGCCGGCATCAGCGAAGGCACGATCCGTCTGTCGATTGGCCTGGAAGACGCCGACGACCTCATCGACGATCTGAAACGCGGCCTGAAAGCCGCCGAGCGCGCGATGTCCGCCTCATCTGGAAAATCCGCCGGCAAAGCCGCATCCAACACAACCGGAGCCCGCTGATGGAATGGACCGTACAAGGCGCACACGCTTACGCCTACACCGGCGGCAAGCCGTTCAATCCGGCGCTGCCGTGCGTGGTGTTCGTGCATGGCGCGCAGAACGATCATTCGGTCTGGGGGCTGCAGACCCGCTGGTTCGCGCACCACGGTTTCAGCGTGCTGGCGGTTGATCTGCCCGCACACGGCCGCAGCGGCGGTGCGCCCCTGCAAACCGTGGAAGCCATGGCCGACTGGGTAATGGCATTGGTGCAAACCGCTGGCGTCTCGCAGCCGGTGATGGTGGTCGGGCACAGCATGGGCTCGCTGATTGCGCTGGAGTGCGCCTCACGATACGCCAGTCGCGTGCGCCGCATTGCGCTGGTAGCCACCGCCTGGCCGATGAAGGTGTCGGATGCGCTGCTCGACGCGGCGCTCAACAACACGGCCAGCGCGATCGACATGGTGAACGTCTGGTCGCATTCCAGCCTCGCCAACAAACCGTCGGCGCCGGGGCCGGGTTTCTGGATGCATGGTGGCAGCCAGCGCCTGATGGAACGCGTGGCGCACGGCACCGACGCCCCCGTCTTCCACACGGATTTCTCCGCTTGCAACGGCTATGCACGCGGCGCCGAGGCCATGGCGGCCGTGCAGTGCCCGTCACTCGTGATCGTTGGCGAGAAGGACCAGATGACACCGGCAAAAGCAGGCCGACAGGTGGCTGCCGGATTGGCGGGCAGCCGCGTCGTGGGCCTGCCTGCCGGACATGCGGTCATGGGAGAATGCCCGGACGGCACGCTCGATGCACTGATTGCCTTTGCGCGCGAGCGAGAGCCAGCTGCAACTGCCGCGTAACTGCGCCCGCCAGGATTCAGGAGACGCATCATGGCCACCACAGAGACCCCCACCTTCAGCAGCTTCGCCGAGTTCTATCCGTTCTATCTGGGCGAGCACCAGGACCGCACCTGCCGGCGCCTGCATTTCGTTGGTTCGAGCATCGCCCTGGTGTGCCTGATCCTGCTGATCTTCACCGGCAACCTGTGGTGGCTGCTCGGTGCGGCGGTCAGCGGCTATGCGTTCGCGTGGGTTGGGCACTTCGGCTTTGAGAAGAACCGGCCCGCCACCTTCCGTCACCCGATCTACAGCCTCATGGGCGACTGGGTGATGTATCGCGACATCTGGACCGGGAAGATCCCCTTCTGAGCGATCAGGCGCGAGCAGCAGCCGGCACCGGCGACATCGGCGCTGGGGCAGCAGTCTGACTGGCGGCTGCTACACCGCGCTCACCAGTGGCAAACACGTTCTCCAGCGTGCTGTCGAGCGCAGGATTGTGCAATTGGGCGGCCAGCGCCTGGGTATCCCCAAGAAGCCGCGCCAGCGACGTGCGAGGCAGGCGCGGCAGGTTCAGCACCAGCTTTTCATAGAGCGGACGCAACGTGGTCGTATGGGCATCGCACAGCAGCGCCCAATGTGCTTCGCTGCGATCCTGCTGCAGCTTGCCGACCAGGTGCAGCGCCTTGAGCTTGGCCAGCAGGTCAGCCAGGTATTCCGCCTCCAATTGCAGACGCCGCCCGATCTCGAGTTCGGCCACTGTGCGTGGCGCCTGTTCGCGTGCGCGGTACAGCAACAGCAGAACCCCCAGCGCATCGAAGAACTCGCTGCCCGGAAACGTACGCCGCTGCCAGTAGCCCTGGCGGATGATCGGCAACGTCGATGCAATGGTCGCGCCCAGCAGGGTCACCAGCCAGCTCACGTAGATCCACGTCAGGAAAATCGGCAGCGTCGCAAACGCGCCATACACCGCGGTGTACGTGGGAATGTGCGCCACATAGGAACCAAAGATGCGCTTGGCGACTTCAAACGCCACGGCGGCAATGAGCCCCGCGAGAAACGCGTCGCGCCGCGCCACATAGGTGTTCGGCACAAAGACATAGAGCATTGCAAACGCAATCGCCGACAGCAGGATCGGCACCACACCCACGATCACGCCCAGGCCGAACGGCAGCTTGTGCACATAGCCCGCCGAAATCGACACCATGTACGAGCTGACCGACAGGCTCGCACCAATCAGCACCGGGCCGAACGTCACCAACGCCCAGAACACGAGCACACGCTGCGCCAACGGCCGGCGTTGGCGCACGCGCCAGATGGCGTTGAGCGCGTTCTCGACCGTCAGCATGGTCATGACCGACGTCACCACCAAGCCGATCAGGCCGGCAGCCGTCAGCCCCTTGGCGTTGGTGGAGAACTGGTTCAGATACGTGAGGATCGGCCGGCTGATGTTGCCCGGCACGAGGTTGCTGAACATGTAGCCTTCGATGTCCGCACGAAAGCTCTTGAACATCGGAAACGCCGTGAACAGCGCAAACGCCACCGTCAAGATTGGCACCACCGAGAGCACCGTCGTGAACGTCAGGCTGCCGGCCACCTGCGGCAGGCGGTCTTCGCCCGCGCGGCGCAACGCATAACGCGACAGCGCACGCAGCTTGGCGGCATTCCATTGACGAAGCGCACGGAGATCAAAAAGCATGAAGAATGAGACGGCGCAAGGCCAATGAGGGAGATTGGGGGGCGCAACTATAATACCGCGACGCTCTCAACGCTTTGTTATGAAAGATATCCTGGTCCTGTACTACAGCCGTCATGGCAGCACCCGCGCGTTGGCCGAGGCCATCGCCCAAGGCATTGAAAGCGTGGATGGCGCCCAGGCGCGCGTGCGCACCGTGCCCGTCGTCTCCACCGTGTGTGAAGCCACGCAACCAGACGTGCCCGATGGCGGCCCACCCTATGTGGAAGCGCGCGATCTGGAGGAATGCATCGGATTGGCACTGGGCTCGCCCACGCGCTTCGGCAACATGGCCGCCCCGCTCAAGTATTTTCTGGATGGCACCACACCGCAGTGGCTAGCGGGTGCGCTGGCGGGCAAGCCGGCCTGCGTATTCACCTCCACGGGCAGCATGCATGGCGGGCAGGAAACCACCCTGCTTTCGATGATGCTGCCGCTGCTGCACCATGGCATGGTCGTACTGGGCCTGCCCTATCAACAGAGCGAACTGCTTTCCACCGATGCCGGCGGCACGCCCTATGGGCCGTCGCATGTCGCGCATCGAGGTGACACCGCACCACTGACCGCCCACGAGCGCACGCTCGCCACCGCAATGGGTCGCCGGCTTGCCCAGACCGCCCTGAAGCTCGCAGCATGACGCTCGCCGATCAACCCGTCGTGGAATCCCGGGCACTGCATGTGCTGAGTGTCTGCAGCCTGATCGCGCTGATTGCGCTGTGTGCCGCGTGGGAACTGTGGCTCGCGCCGGTGCGCCCGGGTGGTTCGTGGCTCGCGCTCAAAGCGCTGCTGCTGGCGTGGCCGCTGCCTGGCGTGCTGCGCAAAAACCGCTACACGATGCAGTGGGCTTCGATGTTCATCTTGCTGTTCTTTACCGAAGGCACGGTGCGCGCAACATCCGATGCCGGCCTGTCGCAATCGCTGGCGTGCGTGGAGGTTGTGCTAAGCGTGACGTTCTTCTTCGCCACGATTTTCTATCTGCGTCCGTTCAAGCGTGCGGCCAAAGCACGCGCCAAGCAAAGCCCCCAAGAGAGCACCTGACCCGCCATGACCCACGATGCGTTTCTGCAAGCCTGCGTTGACGCCATCGGCGCCGCGTATGTCCTGACAACGCCGGAAGACCAGGCGCCCTATCTGACCGATTGGCGCAAGCGTTTCACTGGCTGCGCCCGTGCGGTGCTGCGTCCAGCCGATGCGTCGCAAGTGGCTGCGCTGGTGCGGCTGTGCGGTGAGCACACGGTGCCGATGGTCCCGCAAGGCGGCAACACCGGCCTGTGCGGTGGCGCCACGCCTGATATGGAAGGCAACGCGGTCGTCATCTCGGTGCAGCGTATGCAGCGCGTGCGTGCGGTCGATCCGATCAACAACACCATCACCGTGGATGCCGGTTGCATTCTGGCCAACGTGCAGCAAGCCGCAGCCGCGGCCGATCGCCTGTTCCCGCTGAGCCTGGCCGCCGAGGGCAGTTGCACCATCGGCGGCAACCTGGCGACCAACGCGGGCGGCACGGCCGTCCTGCGCTACGGCAACGCGCGCGAACTGTGCCTCGGCATAGAAGCTGTGCTGCCCAACGGCCAGCTGTGGAACGGCCTGCGCGGCCTGCGTAAGGACAACACCGGCTACGACCTGCGAGATCTGCTGATCGGCGCGGAAGGCACGCTCGGCATCATCACTGGGGCAATGCTGAAGCTGTTTCCGCAGCCGCGCGCCAAGGTGACGGCGCTGGCGGCATTGCAATCGCCGCGTCAGGCACTGACATTCCTGTCGCTCGCACAAAGCCATGCGGGCACGCTGCTGACGGGTTTCGAGTTGATGTCGGCGTTCTGTCTGGAGCTGGTGCGCAAGCACTATCCGCAGTTGCGTGTGCCGTTTGCGCAGGCGTATCCGCAGTACGTGCTGCTGGAACTGTCCGACCTGGAGAGCGAAGAACACGCCCGTGCGCTGTTCGAAGCGCTGATGGAAGACGCACTGGCCCGCGGCGTGATCGACGATGCGGCGGTGGCGGAATCGGTGGCGCAATCGCGCGACTTCTGGAACCTGCGCGAGCACATCCCGCTGGCGCAGGCCGACGAAGGCAAGAACATCAAGCACGACATTGGGGTGCCCATTTCGCGCATCGCAGACTTCATCGACGTGACCGACCGCGCGCTGGCGGCGGCCTACCCCGACATCCGCATGGTGACTTTCGGCCACCTTGGCGATGGCAACCTGCACTACAACGTGTCACCGCCCGAAGGGCATGAGCACGAGGCATTCCTGGTGCATCAGGACGGCATCAACCGCATCGTGCATGACAGCGTGCATGCGCATGGCGGCTCGATCTCGGCCGAGCACGGCATCGGCCAGCTCAAGCGAGAAGACAACGCGCGCTACAAGAGCGCGGTCGAGTTGGCAGCCATGCGCGCGATCAAGCAGGCACTGGACCCGCGCGGCCTGATGAATCCGGGAAAGGTGTTGTAAGCCTCGTCGGCTTTAGCCGAGCAGCTTGAACGTGTAGTTCGCCGCGGCAAAGAGAATCGTCGCTGCCAACAGCCACAGCAGCAAGCGCGGCACGCCACTGGGTGGCAGGCGGTGACCCGCAGCATTGGAACGGTCGCCAATGCGCCCACTCTGCGTATTGCGGACATACGTGGACCGCGACGCCCCTGCCGGGCGTCGTGCGTGACGTGTACTCATTCGTCGTTTCCTCCCTGCCCCATGGCTGACGCCTCGCCTGGCTCCCTGTTGCCGGCGAAACACAGCAGCCTCCCAAGGCTGCCCAAACAAGACTCCCGTTTTCCCGTCTGGTCGGAACCGAAAAAGACATCCGTCACGCCCTTTTGGCGTGTGTAGGCACAGCGTTCCGCGTCGTTGCGCGGAATTTCGAGTTGAATCGTTACTTGTTATGGCACTACCCGACGCCACGAAATGTATCAAAGAATCCCCCTAATGGGGGGTACGTATTTTAGGTATCACCGTTTGGATGATGCGTGGGAACGACGCTTGCGGACTAGTTGGGGTCAAACCGACCTCATTGCACTGTCACGGAGCCATCCATGCCTTCCGCCCAGCCCGAGTTGCGCTTGCGCGCGCACATTACGCCGCCAACACCGCACGAGCCGCCGCCGCATCCACCACCCGAGATGCCGCCGCCAGACGAGCCGTCTCACGACCCCGTCCATGACCCGGAACCCCTGACACCACCGATCGAGCTGCCTCCGGGCGAAGTGCCGCCGGAAATCCCGCCCCAGCGCTAGCGCGCCGCGGTTTTCGGCATCCGCCATCTGTTAGAATCGCGGCCTCCCAGGCATCCGGAGGCCGTTCGTCGCTAACCTGCCTGGGCAGCGCACACATCTGCCCATAGCTCAGTTGGATAGAGCATCGGCCTTCTAAGCCGACGGTCGGGGGTTCGAATCCCTCTGGGCAGGCCAAAATCCCTCAATAAAATCAAAGAATTAGCTGCAATTGACAGTGTGGCGGTTTCGTTGGATTTAGCACCTGGGCACACTTTCACTGTGCCCACAATGGGCCCGGATTCTACCGCCCCACGCCCTATATGGAGCCCGGAACAACCCCGTAGTTGGGTTATTGCTGTGGCTTACTCTTCCGCCCCGCTTCGAAGATCAGGCTTATCTGCTCCTCCGACGACATACCCGCCTCAGCCATCACTTGCAAGAGGTCTGGCCTCGGCTTACCGCGTCGGGGCTTCGTGATCGGTGTAAAGGAAGGCACCGGAGCGGGCCACGTCAGATTCGACTTAGCCTGCTCGTCAAAGAACTGCATTAGGGCGGCCTCGGGGAACCGCCAAGAGCGCCCCAGTTTCACGCCCGGTATCTTGTGGGTGGCTGCCATCGTATTAACGTGTGCCACCTCACACCCCAGTGCCTCGGCTATAGGCCTAGGTCTTAGTTGGTTGATACGTCTCTCGATGCCGCTTTAGTTCTTCGTCGGTGAATCGGTACGTCTTGAAGAGGTGCGGATGATCCCTGTAATTAGGGTCGATGGCATAGGCCGCTGCTTTGTCGATGAGAGCGGCTGTGTGGTCTGGAACGTACTGCATGGGTGCCGTGTAGATGCGGCGAATCCTCCTGAGATGTGGTGTTTTACACCAGTTTCGCCCCAATAAATCCCTTACCGATCAGTGGCTTAGCACAACTTTCCATATGTAATACAGAGCGAGAATACTCGAAGGTAGCACCGGTGCAACTCTGCACTTACTCCCTTTGGTGAGTCACGATTAGAGCCACTATTGGATACGCTGGCCCTTGCTAGCCTAGTTTGCGGCCGCTGACACACCGTCAAAGACTTGGAGCGCTATGGACATCAAATCACTGAGGGCAAAGGAGCGGGAAGGCGTCCTGAAAGTCGTATTCGAAGGCAGCTTCTTAGACGGCGTATTCCAAGTGGAACGCTTTAACCGAGTTTCCATGCGGACGCGCTCTTACGATGAGCTTCCTCTGGCTGATATTTACCCGACCAAGACGCAGGCAGAGCTTAGGAACGCCATCGCGCAAGTCAGACAGCTAGGAGAAAGCGCACTTACCTATGTTTCTGCCGTCATTGACAAGTGCCCGGAACGGGATTCGCTCCTATCGAAAATGTTTGAAGACAACCCCGGATTCTGCAAACAAACCTACGATTTGGCCCTGAACGACGCTTTTATCATGATGCGCTAGCTTGCCGTCGCGGGCTAAATTTTCCCGGCGTCTCGCATCCGCTGCCTTACGGTCTCTAGCTCGTCGGCCTGTTCTTCTAGGTCTGCAGCGTACAGGCCCCTGCTGTGTTCCGGCATGTCCTCCTGCGTGATAGCGAATGCGGCCAAACTGGCAGCCAGTCCCAGCAACAGTGCCCTAGGCGCGCTGATTTTCCCCTGCAATCTTGCCTCGGCATAACTGCACGTTACTCTCCACCATCAAGACGCCCATCTATACGGGTTGAATTTCCGGGGCCAGATCGTACCTCTCGGCGACAGACGAAGCCCATCGGCGATGTTCGTCGGTGGATGGGTGAAAATGAATTTCAGTCTGAAAACGCGGCCACTGACCGGCCTGTCGGATCAGATAGACCACCTCGGCTTCTATCGTCTCGATGTCCAAGCAGGAATCAGCCGTGGGCGGGTCACGATGACACCAGATGTCCAGATTGGCTGATGACAATCCATGCCGCCAAGCGTAGCCGTGATAGCCGTTTTTGCCGCTTGCGCTCCACCCTAGACGCAGCCGGTTCCGAACAGGCTGCTTGGTGATTCCGACGTAAACAGGTCGATCTTCGACACTGACGATATACAGCTTCGGCAAGCCAGATGTGGCGAACCCGGAGAACTTGTTGGTTCCCCTAGGACATTCCACTGTGAAGCGACTGCTGTCGAAGAACAGCTTATATCTGCCCACCCATTCAATTTGCACGAACTACCTCTCAAACGATTCCAACGCTACCTTTGGTACACCACCCGGCAGCACGATGCCTCACTCTCTCGTGACAAGCGTCAATACGCGGTTCAAAAGGTTCAGTTCGTGGATGACCGTCTGGGCATATACAGACCGAAGCCGGGCGTCGCGATACGCCACAAGATGCGGTGAAACGAGAACGGACAGCTTATACGCGCCGATTCTTTTCGTCAGCATCTTCACCCGGCCCTTGTCGCTTGTGCCACTGCGCTTTGTTGGCGACACGTCTCGCAGGTAACGTGCAAGCAGGTTAGCCAGCGTGGTCGTTCGGCTTCCTCTCGGTTGACGAACACGCCACGTTCGATCTCGGATTCGACGATACGGCCCCATGCGACAGCATCGGCACGAGTTTCAAAGTCTTGGTGCATGGCGGAAACTCGAAACGAAGTACATAGAGCCCGCTGATTCACATCAGTGGGCTCTATCGCATCTGAACAGCTGTCAGCAACTACGTTACACGGCGGGATCAACACCACCAGGTAAAGATGCGTTGGCCAGGTTCTGCTGGAGTTGCTCGCGGGTCAGCTCACCCTCCCAGCGGGCCATCACGAGCGTTGCGACGCCGTTGCCGATGACGTTCACCAACGCACGCGCTTCGCTCATGAAGCGGTCGATGCCAAGAATCAGGGCCATGCCCGCCACCGGAATCGACGGAACCACGGCCAGTGTCCCCACGAGCGCGACGAACGATGCGCCCTGCACCCCGCTGGCGCCCTTCGATGTCAGCATCGCGACGGCCAGCACCGTGAGCTGCTGCGTCAACGTGAGGTCGGTGTGCGTCGCCTGTGCGACAAACAGTGCAGCCATGGTCATGTAGATGCTACTGCCGTCGGTGTTGAACGTATAGCCCGTAGGCACCACCAGGCCAACGAGGGATTTGGAGCAACCAATGCGCTCAAGCTTGTGCATCAGCGTCGGCAAGGCCGGATCGGATGAGCTGGTGCCAAGCACGATCAGGACCTCTTCCCGGATGTAAAGCAGGAACTTCACGATGCTGAAGCCGACCGCCCAACCGATCAGACCCAGGACGACGAACACAAAGAAGCCGGAGGTCAGGTAAAACGCGCCGATCAGCTTGACCAGCGGCCCGAGCGCGCCGATACCATACTTGCCGATCGTGAACGCCATCGACCCAAACGCGCCCAGCGGAGCAAACCGCATCAGGATGTTGACCACGCCGAACACGGCGTGCGACATCCCGTCAAACAGGTCCATGACAGGCTTACAGCGATTCCCCAAGGCCGACAAGGCAAAGCCGAACAACACCGCCACGACGATGACCTGCAGGATATCGCCGGTTGCGAAGGCGTCCACGACGGTTTCGGGAATGACGTGGAGCAGGAAATCCACCACGCTCTGCTGTTTCGCCTTGCCGGCGTACACCATGACCGCCTTGGCATCCAGGGTGGACGGGTCAACATTGAAACCATCGCCCGGGCGCAGCCAGTTGGCCACGACCATCCCGATGAAGAGCGCCAGCGTCGATACCACTTCGAAGTACAGCAGCGCCTTACCGCCGACGCGGCCGACCTTCTTCATGTCTTTCATGCCAGCGATACCGGTGGCAACCGTGAAGAAGACCATCAACGCGATGACCATGCGGATCAACTTGATGAAGCCATCTCCGAGCGGCTTCATTGCGGTTGCGATAGATGGGCTCAACACACCCAGGATGACGCCGAGCGCAACGGCAATCAGCACTTGAATGTAGAGGACTTTGTACCAGGGCTTCCTGGCAGCGCGCGGCACCGGCATATCGATGCCGGCAGAGGACGCACCTTCTGTGTTGGGGATCATGTTGACTGACTCCTAAATGGGTCGGCTGGCACCGGCACGCATGTTTCGAGACGAGCCGGTGCCCAGTGGCAAGGGAGAGCCTGGGCTGGCTGCAGACTGGATCGCCAGCGACG